>Ga0224512_10004322_pt1 | contig 12049 bp, 7 predicted proteins | sample SF_May12_sed_USG_4_FD_169103 | JGI IMG/M metagenome (GOLD analysis project Ga0224512, IMG submission 169103) | Sediment microbial communities from San Francisco Bay, California, United States - SF_May12_sed_USGS_13 | ecosystem: Environmental > Aquatic > Marine > Sediment | place: USA: California... | reverse complement strand
CGTCGAGACGATATCGACACCGGTGGTCTCCGTATCGATCGCGTTCAGGAAGAACTGGCCGCCGCCCGAGCCACTGGCGATAAGCGCGGCATCCAGTGCGTCGGACAGACCTGAGCCAAGGTTGTTGCTGATGACGATACGATCATCGATGTCGATCGAATAGTAATCGACGGTTACGTTCCAGTTGTCGTTTATGTCAACGATGGCACCAAGACTGTAGTTCGTCGATTCCTCTTCTTTCAGTTTCGGAATGCCGATCGCCTGCGCAACCGAACTGTCGTTACGGAAGGTGCCGGTTTCGATCTGGACGCCGCCGATGAACTGCGTGCTGATGTTGTTGAAATACAGCTGCTGCATCGACGGTGCACGGAAACCGGTACTCGCGGCAGCGCGCAGACGGAAGTTGTCCGTAATGCGCAGGTTACCAGCCAGCTTGAAGTTGGTCGTGTCACCGAAGCCGTCATAATCATCGTAGCGAACGGCGCCGTTGATCAGCAGGTTGTCGGTCGCCTGGTACTCCGCATCGGCGTAAAACGAAATGACGTTGCGGTCCTCGTCGACCGCGTTGGCCGGTGAAATGCCGGGAAAGCCCTGGATGCCGCCGGAGGCGTTCTGAACGTAAATCGGGTCACCAACATCGTCCGAGTCATAATCCTCGTAGGCATATTCGTCGCCGGGCCGAATTTCATAGGTGTCCTCGCGGACCTCGGCGCCAAGGGCGAGGAACACTTCGCCCACGGACGTCGAGTAGTCGATATTGATGGTCTGCAGGCCAAGCTCGAGGCCGTAAGCGAACGCCGAGCGCGGTATCTGTGCGCGGATATCCGCGTCGCTGAGATCCTGGCCGAAGTTAAGCTCGTTGACGAACGAGTAGTTGACCGAATTGCTGGTCGTATAGTCGATCGAGTTTCTGCCCTGCGTGACCGAAAGGTCGAGCCTCGAGTCGTCATCAAACTCGATGCGGTAGCCGAAGTTCACCGAATAGTCGTCGATCTCGCTGTTAATCAGCGGCAGGAAGCCGTCAACAACGACGTTCTCGCCATCATCGAGCGCGGCACCGGAGCCGGCGGGATTGCGGTAGAAAGCGCCGGACTGGCCTTCACGCCCTGAATAGGTCACAAAGCTGTACAGCTCGCCGTCGCCTAATGCGATCCCGGCGTTGGCGACAATGGCAACCTGTTCGGAGTCGGCATCACCAATCCGAAATGGATTACGACCCGGCCCGTTCACTTCCCGCGACTCGTTGCCGGGGGCAGGTTCCAGGTAGCCGTTGCCATCGGTGTCCACACAGCCGCCATACAGGCAGACGCCCTGCGGGTTGGCGCGTGACGTCCTCTCCCGATCACGGAAGTTGACAGTTACGTTCAGGTAGCCGTCGCTGCCGAGGCTGAAGCCCTTGTTGAAGTCGACGTTGGTCGTCTGACCGTCACCTTCGGTGTATTCGCCGACCGACAGTCCTAACGCGCCACCCTCGTTATCATCTCTCAGCTGAATGTTGATCACACCGGCGATCGCATCGGAGCCGTACTGCGCGGCGGCACCATCACGCAGCACCTCGACGCGCTTGATCGCGGCAGCCGGAATGGCATTCATATCGGTGCCCGCGGTACCACGACCGACCGAGTTGTTGATGTGTATTAACGATGCCTGGTGCCGACGCTTGCCGTTTACCAGGACGAGCGTCTGATCCGGGCCGAGGCCGCGCAAGGTTGCAGGCCGCAGGGCATCGGTGCCGTCCGAGATGGACGAACTCGAAAAGTTGAACGACGGAGCGAGCGCCTGGAGCATTCGACCGAGCTCGGTCTGGCCGGTGGCTGACATGTCGTCAGCAGTCAGGGTATCGACGGGAACTGCGAGATCCGATGACACACGTCCCGGCGCACGCGTACCCAGCGTTACGATTTCCTCGATCAGCTCATTTTCCTGAGCGAGCGCAGCCTGGCCGGGCAGTATCACGGTGAACGCGAATACTGCCGAGGCGGCATAACACAGCTTCAATGTTTTCATTTCCTTCCCCCTGGGATGTGACCAGATGCGACTCGCATTGATCCGCTTGAACCCCCCAAGCTACTTCGCCGCACAGCCCTGTGTCAAACGGGCCGCCTGTCTTACGGGCCGTAAATCTTCCCCGGCAGCCAGGTAACCAGGTCTGGAAACACGGCCAGCAACAGCAGCGCCAGCACCTGGATGGCGACAAATGGAATTGCGCCCCGATAGATCTGTGCCGTTGTCACCGACGGCGGCGCCACGCCGCGCAAGTAGAATAATGCGAAGCCGAAGGGCGGCGTCAGGAACGAGGTCTGCAGGTTGATGGCAATCATGATGCCCAGCCAGACCGGGTCGAGGCCCATGGCCAGCAGCACCGGCCCGACGATGGGCACCACGACAAACGTGATCTCGATGAAGTCGAGCACAAAGCCGAGCAGGAACATCACCAGCATGACAACGATGACCGCACCGATAACCCCGCCGGGTAACGCCTCGAGAACGGCGCGCACGGCGTCATCACCGCCGTAGCCGCGGAACACGAGGGAAAACACCGACGCACCGATCAGGATCATGAAGACCATGCTGCTGATCCGCAGCGTACTGCGCATGACCTCCTGCAGGCGCTGGAGGTTGAGCTGGCGACGCGACAGTGCGAGCAGCAGTGCGCCCATGCCGCCGACGCCGGCCGCCTCGGTCGGGGTTGCAAGCCCGGTGAGGATCGAGCCCAGCACCGCGAGGATCAGGGCCAGCGGCGGGGTCAGCGCGCTCAAAATCTGCAGCACGGATACCGATTCACCGTCGGCGTGCTGATGCGCCGGCATGGTCTCGGGTTTGAAAAAGGCCACGCTCAGGATGTAGATCATGTACAGCAGTACCAGCATCAGCCCCGGAATCAGCGCGCCGGCAAACAGGTCACCGACGGAAACGGTCTGCGGTGAGAACACGCCCATCTGCAGCTGCGCCTGTTGGTAAGCCGTTGTCATGACGTCACCGAGCATGACGAGAATGATGCTCGGCGGGATGATCTGGCCCAGCGTGCCGGACGCGCAGATGGTGCCTGCCGCCACTTCCGGCGAATAGCCGCGTTTCAGCATGGTCGGCAATGACAAAAGGCCCATCGTGACGACCGTGGCGCCAACAATGCCGGTGCTGGCTGCCAGCAGCATGCCCACCAGCGTGACCGAAATGCCGAGTCCGCCACGTAGCCTGCCGAACAGCGCGCTCAGGGTTTCGAGCAGTTCCTCGGCGATGCGGGCGCGCTCGAGCGTGACACCCATAAAGACGAACAGCGGCACGGCAACGAGCGTCTCGTTGGTCATGATGCCGAAAATTCGATTGGGCAGGCCTGACAGCAGCGCCTCGTTGAATGTGCCGCCCATGACACCAAACAGCGCGAACAGCAGCGCGGTGCCGCCGAGCGAGAATGCGACCGGGAAGCCGGCCAGCAGGACCAGGATGACGCTGACAAACAACAGCCCTGCGATCCACTCCATTGTCAGCGACTCCGCAGTTGCGTCAACGAACGCAGCAACAGCGCCGCGCCCTGCAGCGCCACCGTTACGGGCATGATCAGCAGCGCCGTCTTCAGCAGCGGCAACAAGGGAAACGGCAGCCCCCCCGACTCTCGTGACGCTTCACCCATCGCCCAGGCAACCAGCACGAAGTCGAGCGACTTCCAGGCCAGGAAGAAACTCAAGGGCCAGAGAAACAGAATGACGCCAAGCAGGTCGACCCATGCGCGCCGCCGGACACTCATGGTCCTGTAAAAAACATCAACGCGTACGTGCTCTTCCTGTTCCAGCGTGTACGCAGCGCCCAGCATGAAGACGACCGCATGCATCCAGATCACCGATTCCTGCAACCAGATGAGCCCGGCGTCAAAAACGTAACGCATGACGACGATGACACAGGTGACAATGACCATGAACAGCGTCAGCCAGGAGACGCCTCTGCCAATCATTGCGCTTAAGCGATCGAGTCGGCCGGCGTTGCTCGCGGTATTCAAGGCTGGCGCCCGCGCATCACCGACGCCAGAAGGTCGGCGTAATCAGTACCAGCAGCGTGAAGATCTCGAGGCGGCCAAGCAACATGCCGCCGACCGCAATCCACTTGGCGGTATCGCTCACCGACATGAAGCCTGACGATACGTCACCGAGCCCCGGGCCCAGGTTGTTCAGGGTCGCGGCGACGGCCGAGAAGGCCGTGACCTGATCGAGCCCCGTTGACATCATCGCGAGCAACATCACGCTGAATACGATCATGTAGACGGCGAAGAAACCCCAGACAGCGTCGACGACGCGGTGTGGCACGGCCTTGGTACCGAGTTTGACGGGAATCTCCGCGCTCGGGTGCACCAGGCGAACGATTTCGCGAACGCCCTGCTTGTAAACCAGCAGGCAGCGGATGACCTTGATGCCGCCAGCGGTGGATCCCGCCGAGCCGCCGACAAAACTGGCAAACACCAGGAGCGCGGGTAACGCCCCCGGCCAGACCGAGAAGTTGGTTGTGGTAAAGCCGGTTGTGGTGGCGATCGAGACGGCCTGAAATACCCCGTCTATCATGGTCTGGCCGGTATCGATAAAGCCCCGATAGATGAACAGGGCCAGGACAACAACGATCGCCAGCACGACCAGCATCAAGGTGTAGGCGCGGAACTCAGGATCCTGCGAGTAGTGTTTCACCGATACATAGCGCCACGCAAAAAAGTGCAGCGAGAAATTGATGCCGGCGGCGAACATGAAGAAGATGGCGACGATATCGATTGCTGCACTGTCGAAATAGCCGATACTCATGTCGTGCGGCGAAAAGCCGCCGATGGCCACGGTGGAAAACGCGTGACACAACGCGTCGAACCAGCCCATGCCCGCGACTCGATAGCTGAGCATGCAGCAGATCGTAAACGCGAGATACACGTACCACAGCGCTTTGGCCGTCTCCGTGATGCGCGGCGTAAGCTTGGTGTCCTTGACCGGGCCCGGCGTCTCCGCCCGGTACAGCTGCATGCCGCCGACGCCGAGCATCGGCAGTACGGCGACGGCCAGCACGATGATGCCCATGCCGCCCAGCCACTGCAGCTGCTGGCGGTAATAGAGAATCGAACGCGGCAGCTCATCGAGACCGGTCAGCACGGTGGCGCCCGTGGTTGTCAGTCCGGACACGGATTCGAAGATGGCGTCAGTGAGCGTTAACGACAGCGTATCGGCGAAATACAGCGGTGCGGCACCGAACGCGCCCAGCACCGTCCAGAATGACGCGACGACAAGGAAGCCGTCCCGAAGGCGGAGCTCTTTGCGCGTGCGATGCACCGGCAGCCAGCAGATGAAGCCCGCCGCGAGTGTCAGCACGAAGCCCTCGACGAACGGCAGCCAGGAATTGTCGTCGTAATACAAGCTGAAGAGAATCGGCGGCAGCATCGTGATGCTGAACATCATCAGCAGCAGGCCGAGAATTCGTTGTACGACCGCCCAGTTCATTAAACGAAGGAAACGCCGACCTGAAAGAGGTTTTCGAGTCGTTCGATCTTGCGGCGATCGGTCATGAACAGGATGACATGATCGTCAGCCTCAATGACCGTGTCGTGATGCGCGATGAGGACCTTGTCGTCGCGGACGAGGGCGATGATCGCGGTACCTTTCGGCAAGTCGATGTCTTCGATCGCCCGCCCGACCACTTTCGAATTTTCTTCGTTGCCGTGAGCGATCGCTTCCATCGCCTCGGCCGCGCCGCGCCGCAGCGAGTGCACCTTGACGACGTCACCACGGCGCACGTGCGCGAGCAGCGAACCGATGGTCACCTGTTGCGGCGAAATTGCGATATCGATGCTGCCCGCCTCCACGAGGTCGACGTACGAGGCACGGTTGATGAGCGCCATGACCTTGTGAGCGCCGAGGCGCTTGGAGAGCATCGAGCTCAGGATATTGGCCTCTTCGGAGTTCGTCAGAGCGCAGAAGACGTCAACGCTGTCGATGTTTTCCTCGAGCAGCAGCTCTTCGTCGGCGGCATCGCCAACAAGCACGATTGCTTTGTTGAGCTGTTCCGAGATTTCGCGCGCCCGGACCGGATCACGCTCGATGATCTTGACCTGGTTGGTGTGCTCAAGCGCCAGGGCCAGGCGCACACCGATGTTGCCGCCGCCGGCAATGACGACGCGACGCACAGGATCCTCGAGGCGTCGCATTTCGCTCATGAACACGCGAATGTCCTTGCGGTCAGCGACGAAGAACACCTCGTCACCTTCCTGGATAACGGTATCGCCGTCCGGCAGCATTGCTTTGCCCTTCCGGTAGATGGCGGCAATGCGGCCTTCGGTATTTGGGATGTGCTCTTTTAATGTGGCAATGCGCTGGCCGACCAGCAGTCCATCACGGTCAGCCTTCACACCGACCAGGCGCACCTTGCCGTCGGCAAAGTCGAGCACCTGGGTCGATCCGGGATACAGGATCAGCTGCTCGACGTGGGTACACACCAGCTGTTCGGGACTGATGCGAACGTCGATGGGAATGGCGTCCTGCGTGAACAGCGCGTCCGCGTTCATGTACTCGGCAGAGCGAATACGGGCGATCTTCGTGGGTGTGCGAAACTTTGTGTAGGCGATCTGGCAGGCGACCATGTTGGTTTCGTCCATGTCGGTGAGCGCCACGACAATGTCCGCATCCTTGGCGCCGGCGCGCTCCAGCACTTCCGGGTGTGCCGCGTGGCCGACGACGGTACGGATATCGAGGCGATCCTGCAGCTCGCGCAGGACTTCGGGCCGGCGGTCAACGACGGTGACCTCGTTGGCCTCCTCGCGGGACAAATGGTATGCCGCAGAAGAGCCAACCTGACCGGCGCCGAGAATTAGAATTTTCATCGCGCCCGGATTCCTGTCTTGGCTGTGCGCATGATCGAGATCGCTAGTTTACAACAGATCGAGATTTGCATAACTGAGAACCAGCCATTTTGTGCCCGCTGACTCGAAATTCACCTCAACCCGCGCGTGGGCACCCTGCCCCTCGCAGTTGAGGATCACGCCGTCGCCGAATTTCTTGTGACGAACGCGCTGACCGAGTCGAATGCCGAGCTCGCTGCCGGCACCGGTCGCGGTACGCCTGCGCGATGTCGGTTGGGCCGTGCGCATCGGGCGCGACACCTGCACGCGCGGCCGGATCTCCTCCACGTGTTCGGCCGGGATCTCGCTGATAAAGCGGGATGGCTGCGCGTAATTATCCGAACCGTGCATGCGCCGCTGCTCGGCGTGGGTGATGAACAGCGTTTGTTTCGCACGTGTAATGCCGACATAGCAAAGACGGCGTTCTTCTTCGAGGCCGTTGGGATCGGCGATGGAGCGCTGGTGCGGAAACAGACCATCTTCCATGCCGCAGAGGAAGACCAGCGGAAACTCCAGGCCCTTGGCGGAGTGCATGGTCATCAGCTGCACACAGTCGTCCCACTCATCGGCCTGTCCTTCGCCGGCCTCGAGTGCGGCGTGCGACAGGAATTCGTCGAGCGGCGACATTTCCTCGGCCGGATCCGGCTCGAAACCTTTGGCGGCGCTGACCAGTTCCAGCAGGTTCTCGACACGAGTCTCGCCCTTCTCGCCTTTATCCTTTTTGAAGAAATCAACGAGGCCGCTGAGGTGGATGACATGATCCACCTTGTCCTGCAAATCCAGCCCGCTCGTGTCGCGGGCCAGGCGCTCGATCAGGGTGATGAAAGCACCTATCGCGTTGGCGGCACGCCCGCCCGCCTCGTCGCTGGCAACGGCGCCTGCCGCGCGCCACATCGAACAGGCGTTCGCCCGCGCATACGCACGCATCTGCTCGACGGTACGCGCGCCGATGCCGCGGGTGGGTTTGTTCACCACGCGCTCGAACGAACTGTCATCGTCACGACTTGAAACCAGGCGCAGGTAAGCCAGCGCATCCTTGATTTCAGCCCGCTCGAAAAAGCGTAGCCCGCCATACACGCGGTAGGGGATGGCGGCATTGATCAGGCCTTCCTCCAGTACGCGTGACTGTGCGTTCGAGCGGTAGAGGACGGCGCATTCAGCCCGGACATTGCCTTGTGCAATCCAGTCGCGCAGTCGCCCGATGACAAAGTCGGCCTCGTCACGCTCGTTGTACGCGGAGTAGACCTTGATAGGCTCGCCCTCGACACCTTCGGTCCACAGGTTCTTGCCCAGCCGCGAGTTGTTGTTGGCAATGACCGCGTTGGCGGCATTGAGTATGGTCGCCGTCGAGCGATAGTTTTGCTCGAGCTTGACGACACGGGTGCCGGGAAAATCTTTCTGAAACTGATGGATGTGTTCGACCCGCGCACCGCGCCAGCGATAGATCGACTGATCGTCGTCGCCGACGACGAAGGGCACGCCCCGATCGCCCGCAAGCAAACGTAGCCAGGCATACTGAATCGCGTTGGTGTCCTGAAACTCATCAACGAGCAGGTGCGCAAAGCGGTGTCGATAGTGACTTAAGAGCTCCGCGTTATCACGCAGCAGCTCATGTGCGCGCAGTAACAGTTCGGCGAAATCGACGAGCCCGCCGCGTTGACAGACCTCTTCATACGACTGATACAGCGCAATCATCTGACGACGATTCGGGTCGCCCTCATCATCAAGGTGTTTTGGTCGCAGCCCCTCATCCTTCTGCGCGTTAATGAACCACTGGATTTCTTTCGGCACCCAGCGACTGTCGTCAATTTCCAGGTTTTTCAATAGCCGCTTGATCAGGCGCAGCTGATCGTCAGAGTCGATGATCTGGAAATTCTGCGGCAGCCCGGCTTCGCGCCAGTGGCGCCGCAGCATGCGGTGGGCGAGCCCGTGAAACGTGCCGATCCACAGGTGGCTGACCGGCATCTTCAACAGCGACTCAATGCGGCCACGCATTTCGGCCGCGGCCTTGTTGGTAAATGTGACGGCGAGCAGGCTCTGTGGCGACACACCTTCGACATCGATCAGCCAGGCGGCGCGATGCACCAGCACCCGGGTCTTGCCGCTACCCGCGCCGGCGATTACGAGCGTCGGTTCGCCGGGCGCAGTGACAGCGTCGCGCTGCGCGTCGTTGAGGTGAGCAAGGATCGGCGTGACATCCATTCGAAACCAGCTGGCAGGCGGCGGCTGCCGCCATTAGAAAGCGCGCCAGTGTAGCAGAGAATCAGCGCTCCCAGCGCACGCCAAGCAGGTACTGTCTGCGCTCATACTGGATGCGTGTATCGGTAGAGACGGTTTCGCGATAGATCGCTTCGGCGACAAGACTTAATCGTTCGGTGAGATGATAGGTGGCCACGATTTTTGCATCCGCCGATTCTTGCGTCTTGCGACCGGCGGCCGGGACGTGAAACGCAAACGCATTGGGATAATCGTAGATTCGGTAGATCCCGCTGGCTTCGAAATCGAAGCGCTCGCTCGGCTGCCAGTGCAGCTCGAAACTAAAGCTGTCACGGGAATAATCGTTGTACCCAACGTGCTGATCGGTGCGCTCGGTGCGGTCGACGTCAACGCCAAACCAGAGGCTGTCAAAGATACGTTGCCGGGCGCGCAGCCCCAGCGAAACATAGTCGTAGCGAATGCCAGGATTGCCGAGCCGCTGCTCGCCATCGAGGTCAAAGGATGGCCGATCGCCAAAGCGGCGACTGTAGCCCGCCGCTTTGAGACGCAGCAGGGAACTTGCCGTGAACTTTACCTGGGCAAACAGTTGCACGAAGAAGTACTCGTGGTCGTACTCGGGCAACACGTCGGTTGCTTCGTAATTCCATAGCTGACCTTTGAGCTGGGCGCCGAACGCCAGGCGTCGATGCGACTGACGCAGCGACAGCTGCGGTCCGTAGCGCACGTAGTTCATGCGGTCGCTCAGGTCAGCGCCGCCCAGCACGCGCGGATCGCCGAAGTCGCGGTCGTAGTAAATCTCGTCGTGCTGCGCAATGGTGAATGCACTCTTGACCTCGCGCGCTCTGAGCGCATCTTTGCGGTAATACTCATTGCCAAAACTCAGCTCATGCATGTATTCATCCGCGTTATTCAGCGTCTCGTCCGAGTGGACGCGTCCGGCCAGCCGGTAAGCGCCGTAGAAACCCTCGAACGGCAGGCTGTTGACGACGTACTTGGCGGACAGGCGGAGCGGCACATAAGCGCCACTGAAGATCTGGGGCGTTACCGATGGCGAGCCGGCGCTTGCGAAGTCGATGTAATTTTGCCCGGGCGTTCGGAATACGTTGTCGTTAGTGCCGAAGCCAACTTTTGCGCGCAACTCGAGACTGGCAAACGGCCGGGTGCTATCAGCGGCGGCATCGCCGGTGACGGGCTCACTCGCAGTGGCGCTGGCACGCTCGATACGGGCAATGGCTGCCGCCGCCAGTGCCGCAAATTTCTTGTTGCCACCGGATGCGGACACGCGGCGAAACCACTGCAGGGCATCGGCGGGGTCGCCCAGGGCATAAGCATTCAGCCCGATATTGTATTGCGTCGCAGCGAGCAGCGCGGGCTCCTGCAGCGCTTTTTCGAATGACTGGCGGGCGCGAATGTGCTGGCCGGCACGGTAATGAGCAACGCCGGTGTTGTAGTGCAGAACCGCCGAATCGAGGCCCTGCTCTGCTGCCTGGCGATAGCGCAACAGCGCGGCCCAGTAAAGGCTGTCGCGGTACAGGCGATTGCCTTCGTCGAAATATTGCTGAGCCGTCATCGCGGACGCAAAGCGCACTGGCGCCAGGGTCAGTGCGGCGGCGCCGATGAGCAGCAGAATGAGGAAGTGGGTGCGAGCCTGGATCAAGGTTTGGCACTCTGCGAGCTGATGCGGTCATCATCGACATCATCGCCGTCCTCGAAGTCGTCCTCGTCCTGCATCAGCTCCTCCTCGAGCTCGACGTCGTGCTCGAAATCGCTGTCGAAGCTGGCGTATTCGGCAGCCTCATCCACAGCAGCGTCGGGCTTGTCGTCGTCTTCATCGGGGGCCCGCAGGTAGGCGGCCATTTTGTCGAGATCGCGGATGTCATCGAGTACCTGCATCGTATTGTCGAGACCCTCGAGCTTGTCAGCGCGTGCCGGCAAAGAAAGCAGGGTAAAGCCAATAGACAGGGCCAGGGCACAAATGATCAGGTGGTGGTCGCGCATGCAGATGCTCCGTCGGATGCCGCTCAAATACTGAGCTGAAACAACAGGTAGTGGTCAATGAGTATTGCCCCGAACAGCAGGCCCAGGTACGTGATCGAAAACTTGAAGGTCCGCATTGGCAACTCGTGATCTTCCGGTTCGCGGACCATGCGGATCACGTAGTGAAGGAACCAGGCGTCGAGCACAATCGCTGCCAGCAGGTAAATCAGGCCGCTCATGCCAATCAGGTACGGGAGAATCGTGACGAGTACGAGCAGGATCGTATACAACAGGATGTTAAGCCGTGTGTAAGCATCTCCGTGCGTGACCGGCAACATCGGTATGTCGACTTTTGCGTATTCATCTTTGCGCGCTATTGCGAGCGCCCAGAAGTGCGGCGGCGTCCAGACGAAAATGATAAGGAAAAGCAGCAGTGCACCGCTTTGGATTTCATTGGTGACAGCGACCCAGCCAAGCAGTGGCGGCGCAGCGCCCGCGGCGCCACCGATGACAATGTTTTGCGGCGTCGCGCGTTTCAACCAGACCGTGTAGATGACGGCATAACCGATCAGCGAGAAAAACGTCAGCATCGCGGTCAGCGGGTTGACGAGTGACCACAGGATAATCATGGAGATAACACACAGCCCGCCAGCGAATACCAGCGCCGATTTTTCGGTCAATTTGCCCTGTGGTAGCGGCCGGCCACGTGTCCGCATCATCTGGATGTCGATGCGCGCATCGAGCACATGATTGAAAACGGCGGCCGATGAAGATGCGAGGCCGATACCCAGGGTGCCAAAAACCAGCGCTGACAGGCCTGGCCAGCCCGGTACCGAAACGAACATGCCGACGATCGCGGTGAACACGATCAGCATGACCACGCGAGGCTTGGTCAGCTCGAAGTAATTGCGCCAGTCGGTGTCCGTTCTTATGACGGAATCTGTGCCTGTAATTTGTTCAGCCAATTCGCGACAGCTCCAGCAGGTGCTTGATATCTTC
>Ga0224512_10004321_pt1 | contig 12049 bp, 12 predicted proteins | sample SF_May12_sed_USG_4_FD_169103 | JGI IMG/M metagenome (GOLD analysis project Ga0224512, IMG submission 169103) | Sediment microbial communities from San Francisco Bay, California, United States - SF_May12_sed_USGS_13 | ecosystem: Environmental > Aquatic > Marine > Sediment | place: USA... | reverse complement strand
TCAATCCTCCGATGGATCCGTTGAAGGGGTGATGGAACCCGGGAAGGCTCCCAGGGCAATGCGCTCGAGCACCGTGTAGCGCGCGCCCGAGCGGTGAAGCTCGCTGCGGAACAGCACCGCCTCGCGGACGTCCCAGGCGGCCTCCTCCGGCGTCAGCGCGGAGCCGGCCGACGGGAATCGGTGGCCGCGCACGCGCCCCAGCGTGAGGTGCGCGCGGAAGCGACGCGACTCCGGTGCGAAGCCCGCCACCACGACGCCTCGCTCGACGGCCTCGGCCAGCTCCTCGAGCGGCTCCACCGGCCCCACGTCGAGGACGATCACGTTCGGGCGGCGCGCCGAGGGAAACGCGTGCACGCCGCCGAGCCGGATCCGGAACGAACCCAGCGCGGCCGTCTCCGCGCGCACGCGATCGACGATCTCGGGAACCCGCTCCGTATCGACGTCGCCGAGGAAGCGCAGCGTCACGTGCAGACCCTCCGGGCGCACCCAGCGCACCGCGTCACCGCCGGGGCTCGCGCGCAGCGACCGCGCCACCTCGGCCGCGGCCGTGCGCGCCCACTCGTCCAGATCGACTGCAAAGAACGCGCGGATTGTTCGTGCCGCATCGATACTCCCATCCGAACTTCGCTCGGCTTCGCCTCGCTGCGCGGCCTTCGGCCTTGCATCACCGTCCCGGTGCCGAGCCACCGCCCCGTCTTCTCATCAGCGTCGGCCCCGCCAGCTCCACGCCGAGCAGCGCCCGGCGCACCCAGTCCAGGGCGATCTGCGCCGTGAGCAGGCGGTGCCGGCTGCGGTCCAGCGGGAACACGAAGTGGTCGGCGTGGGTCCCGCTCTCCCGGGCCAGCGCCACGTGCACCAGGCCGACGGGCTTCGCCGGACCGCCGCCCCCCGGCCCCGAGATGCCGGTCGTCGCGACCCCGAAATCGGCCCCCAGGCGCATGCGCACGCCCTCGGCCATGGCCCGGGCGACGGGCTCCGACACCGCGCCGTGCTCGGCGAGCAGCGCGTCGGGAACCCCGAGCAGCGCCGTCTTGGCAGCGTTCGCATAGGCCACCACGCCGCCGGCGAAGTAATCCGACGCGCCGGGCACCTCGGTGATGCGCTCCGCCACGAGCCCCCCGGTACACGACTCGGCGACGGCGATCGTGCGACCGTGCTCGCGCAGCAGGCGGCCGACCACCGCGGGGAGCGTCTCGTCGCCCTCGCCGTAGACGAGGGGGCCCAGACGCTCGCGGATCGCGTCGCACACGCGAGCCAGCTTCGCCTCGGCCTCCTCGGCGCTGGCGGCCCGCGCGAGCGGCCGCAGGTAGTTGTCGGGAAACGCGGTGCGGAAGCCCAGGCTCACGTCGCCGGAGGCCGCGATGTCCTTGAGCTCGTCGTCGAGGGTGGACTCGCCCATGCCGAAGGTGCGCAGCAGTGCAGCGCGGACCACGGGTGCACGCGTCACTTCGGCGCCGGGCCCGTCCGACTCCGCTCGCCTCCGGCTCGCTGCGCGGCCTCCGGCCTTGCCGTCCGACTCCGCTCGCCTCCGGCTCGCTGCGCGGCCTCCGGCCTTGCCGTCCGACTCCGCTCGCCTCCGGCTCGCTGCGCGGGCCTGCAACCCGGCGATCCTGGGGAGGACCTGCTCGTCCAGCATGCGCTCGAGCTCGCGCGGAACGCCCGGCATGCAGAAGAGCGCCGCGTCCTCGACCGCGAGCAGGAAGCCCGGAGCCGTACCGATCGGGTTGGGCAGCACCTCGGCGCCTTCCGGGAAGCGGGCCTGCTTGGCGTTGTTCTCCGTCATCTCGCGCCCGACGCCGCGAAAGAACGCCCGGATCGTCTCGAGGACCGCCTCGTCGAGCACGAGCGGCCGGTCGAAGGTCTGCGCCAGCACCTCGGTGGTGAGGTCGTCGCGGGTGGGACCCAGGCCGCCGGAGACGAGCACGACGTCGCTGCGCGCGGCGGCCCGCCGGAATGCATCGCTCATGTCCACCGGGTCGTCGCCCACCGAGGCGTGATAGCGGGTCTCGACGTCCAGCCCGAGCAGCCGGTCGGACATGAGCGACTTGTTCGAGTCGACGATCTCCCCGCGCAGAAGCTCGTCCCCGATGGTGAGGATCTCGGCCTTCACAAGCCCTCGCCGGTCGCCGGTGCCGCCAACGCGGCCGCGCCCAGGACGATCCCCGCGAGCAGACCGGCGACGACATCGTCCAACATCACGCCCGCTCCTCCACGAAAGTGCCGCTCGGCCCAGCGGATCGGCCCGGGCTTCCAGATATCCAAGCACCGGAACAAGACGAATCCGGTCACGAGCCAGAGAGGCGACCGCAGCTCGGCGCGGGGCGCCAGCGCCACGAGCGGCGCCAGCGTCAGGAGCTGGCCGACGATCTCGTCGATCACGATCCGGCCGTCGTCCTTACGCGTGAACACGATCTCGGCCACGTCCGCCGCCCAGATTCCCAGAAACAGCAGGGCCAGGACCGTAATGGAGAAGAGCCCGAGGCCGAGGCCGGAGAGGGGGAGGTAGACGAGGACTCCCACCGCCGACCCGAAGGTGCCGGGAGCCACCGGGGCGTACCCCGCCCCGCCCCCGGTGGCGAGCAGCAACGCGAAGCGCTGCACCAAGGTGTGGCTTTCCTGATTGTTTTCAGGTGCTTCGATGACCAACCCAACCGGGACCGAATCCGGGACCGCGACCGGGGCCACGTTCCGCTCGGCGCCGCGGCTGGAGGAGACCGCGGTATGGGGTGAACGCTGCGACAGGGGGGCCCAGCGATCGAGAGCTAGGGTACTGCCCGGCGACAGCCGGAGTCAATGCGAGCGGGGCGAAAAAAAAAGAAAAGTGAGCTCCAAAGCCCCTGCAATCCCGAGCGTTTCGCGCCAGGCGCCTGCTAGCCTCGGAGGCCATGAGCGCGCCGGGGCCCATTCTCGGTCTCGATCTCGGCACCCGCCGGATCGGCCTCGCGGTCTCCGACCCCGACTGCCGTCTGGCCCTTCCGGCCGGCTGCCTCGAATCCCAGGGGATGGAGAAGGACCTCCAGGCGCTGTGTGCACTGGTCGAGAAGCGGGAGATCGCGCGGATCGTCGTGGGGCTGCCCCTCCACCTGGACGGGCGCGTCGGCCCCGAGGCGGAAGCGGCCCGGACCTTCGCCCGGGGCGTCGCCGAGGCGACGGGGCTACCCGTGGAGATGATGGACGAGCGCTGGACCACTCTCGAGGCCGAGCGCGCCCTGCGGGAGATGGGCAGCAAGCGCGGCGGAGGCGCGCGGGCAGCGAGGCGAAGCCGAGCGAAGTCGAGCCAGCGAGCACAGCGCAGGCAGCGGGGCGACGTGGACGCCGCGGCGGCGACGATCCTGCTGCGCACCTACCTCGAGCGCCGCCGGGCGAGCGAGGCCCCGTGACGCGTCGCATGGCAGGGTCCGGCGCGCTGTGCGCGCTGGTGCTCGCCGCAAGCGCGGCGCTGGCGGCGCACCGGCTGCTCTCGCCGGCCAGCCCCGACGCTCCCGAGGTGCTGTTCGTCGTCTCGCCCGGAGAGACGCTCGCGGACGTGGCGCGCAGCCTCGAGCGAGAGGGGCTCGTGCGAAACGCCGCGGCGGTGGAGTGGCTCGCCCGCCTGCGCAATCTCGCCGCGCAGCTCCGCGCCGGCGAGTACGTGCTCTCGGCAGCGCTGGCGCCGAACGAGATCCTCACCCGCATCGCCGAGGGGCGGGTGAAGACCTACGAGCTGGTGGTGCCCGAAGGCTTCACGCTCGCGCAGATCGCCCAACGCCTGGGCGCGGCGGGCCTCGTCGACGAGGCGGCGTTCCTCAGCGTGGCCCGCGATCCGGAGACCGCGACGGCAATCGGCGTCGAGGGCGAGACCCTCGAGGGCTATCTCTTCCCGGAGACCTACCGGATCCCCCGCGGGCTGCCGGCAGAAGCCGTCGCGCGCAGCCTCGTGGCCGAGTTCTTCGAGGTGTGGCGGCAGATCGAGCCGCTGGCGCAGGCGCAGGGCCTGTCCATGCGCGACACCGTGACGCTCGCTTCGATCGTCGAGAAGGAGACCGGGGATCCGCGGGAACGACCGCTGATCGCAGCGGTGTTTCGCAACCGCCTCGGGCGGGGCATGCGCCTCGAGACCGACCCCGCGGTGATCTACGGCATCCCGGACTTCGACGGCAACCTGCGCCGCCGCGACCTGGAGGACACCGACAACCCGTACAACACGTACCGGAATTTCGGGCTGCCGCCGGGGCCGATCGCCAGTCCCGGCGCCGGCGCGCTGCGCGCCGTGGTCGAGCCCGCGGACACCGACTACCTCTACTTTGTGTCACGCAACGACGGCACACACACCTTCTCGCGCAGCTATCGCGAGCACGTCCTCGCCGTCAACAAATACCAACGCAGTCGCTCCCGCTGAGAGCCCGCGACCAGGAGCCGAGTCGGACCCCCGACGAAGACGGACTCCGCCCCATGGCGCGCCTGAGGCCAGGGGCCATCCCTCCGCGAATGGCTCGGCCATCTCGTGGAGGGCTTCGTTCGCCTTCGGCTCACTGCGCGGCGGCTACGCCGCCTTGCGAAAACAATGATGGCCTGCGCTGGATTTCGCTCCGGGATGGCCCCTGGCCTCAGGCGCTGGATCGAGTGGATCGTCGCGCCTCAGTCGAGGGCGACGTCGCGAAGGAGCTGAAGCTTCTCGAGGGCCATGCCGGCGCCCTGGACCACCGCCGTGAAGGGATCGTCGCTGCGGAGGATCGGCAGCTTCGTCTCCTGGCGCAGGATGTGATCGAACTCGCGCAGCAGGGATCCGCCACCCACGAGCATGATTCCGCGGTCGACGATGTCGGCGGCGAGCTCGGGCGGGGTCTTCTCGAGCGTGCGATGGACGGTCTCGACGATGGCGTGGATGGGCTCGAGCAGCGCCTCGAGGATCTCGTCGCTCGTGGCCACGACCACCTTGGGAATGCCCGCCACGAGGTCGCGCCCCTTGATCTCCATGGTCTCCGTCTTCGAGTCGGGAGACGCCGTGGCGATCGTCATCTTCACGTTCTCGGCGGTGCGCTCGCCGATCAGCATGTTGTACTTGCGCTTGACGTAGTTGATGATCGCGTCGTCCATCGTGTCGCCGCCGCAGCGGATCGAGCGCGAGGTGACGATCCCCGACAGCGAGATGACCGCGACGTCCGTCGTCCCGCCGCCGATGTCGACCACCATGCTGCCGGTGGGGGCCGTAACGTCGAGGCCCGCTCCGATCGCCGCCGCCATGGGCTCCTCGATGAGGAACACCTCGCGCGCACCAGCCGTTAGCGCCGACTCGCGCACCGCGCGCTTCTCGACGCTGGTGATGCAGGGCGGCACGCAGATCACGACGCGCGGCCGCACCAGCTTCGCGCGGTTGTGGGCGCGCCGCAGGAAGTAGCGAAGCATCGCCTCGGTGATCTCGAAGTCGGCGATGACGCCGTCCTTGATGGGTCGGATGGCGCGAATGCCGCTGGGGGTCCGTCCCAGCATCTCCTTGGCCTCGCGCCCCACCGCCAGGATCTTCTCGTCGCGATCGCCAGGCTGCTTCGACACGGCGACGACGCTCGGCTCCGAGCACACGAGGCCCTTGCCGTGGACGAAGACGAGCGTGTTGGCGGTGCCGAGATCGATGGCGAGGTCGTGGGAGAACAGCCCGGCGATGGCGTCGAGAAGCATCCAACCGTCCTTCCGAGGTTGCGAGGGCAATTCGCCCCGCGTGGCTCTCGTATCGGCTGGAGGCGGCAGAAGTTGAGGGAAAGCAGCGGCTCTCCCGGTAGATTTCGGCGTGGGAACCGGGCGGAAGCGAGGGGAATGCCTCCGCGAATGGCTCGGCCGCCTTTGCGGCAAGTTGCCGACCCGTGCGCCTTCGCCCAGGCCGGACGCTCGGCCGTGCCGGCACCGGTGGCGGCCTGCGCTTGATTTCGTTGCGGCATTCCCCTCGCTTCCGCCCGTCGCATCGGGCAGGCGCGGTGGAGGGTCTGGGCAGGCTCTGGCGGGCTACTAGGGGATTTCGAGAGGGGGCGACGCCTCGGGGGGGGCGTTGACGAGTTCGCCGAGATCGGAGATCCGCGCCTCGAGGTCGTCCACGGAGGCCCGGACCCGGACCATCCGGCGCTCGTGGGCGGCGATCTCGGCCCGCGCGGCCCCGAGCTCGGCCGTCAGTCCGTCGATCTGCGCGCCGAGCCGGGCGGCGCGCTGGGACTGGACGGCCAGGGCGATGCCCAGCAGGACGGCGAGCAGCAGCACGAGCACCAGGCTGCGGCGCCGGACGTTGCGCTCGGCCGGCGCCGGCTCGGCGTCGGCCTCGCCGCCCCGGTGAGGCCCCGGCTCCGGGCGGACGGCGACGAGGCGCGGCTTCGCGTCCGCCACGTCAGCTCTGGATGACGAGCTTCGAGAGGCTCGTCTTGCGCAGGTTGGTCTTCTGGATCGTCCGCACCAGCTCGGCGACCTTCTCGATGTCCGTCTCGAATGGATTGTTGCAGATCACGCGGACGTTGAGAAGGTTTCCGAGGCGAATGTTCGACCAGTCGAGGTCGTACTGGATGTTGTTCTGGCGAGCGAGCTTGATGAACTCGCCCCGCATGCGCGCGCGCGTGTCGGGCGGCGGCTCGGTCTTGCCCTTGAGGACCTCTTCGTCTTCGAGCACGCGCTCGACCTGGCCGCCGCGCTCGAGGAGGTAGTAGATGCCCCGGTTCATGCGGATGTCGTGGTACTGGAGGTCCAGCATGAACACGCGCGCGTCGTTCCAGGAGGCCCCGCGCGATTCGAGGTAGGACTGGATCATCCGCCGCTTGATGAGCCAGTCGATCTGCCGGTCCAGGCGGTCGGGGTCGTCGTCCAGGCACTCGAGCACGTGCTGCCACATTCCGACGGCCCGCCGGAGCTCGTCGCTCACGGGATACTGCTCGATGTACTTCTGGGCCATCTCGCAGTACTCCCACTGGATCTGGATCGGCGAGTACTCGCGCCCGTTGTCGAGCCGGAGCTTGCGCTTGCAGGTGGTGTCGTAGGAGATGTCCTTGATCGCCTTGACCGGGTTGCGCAGCGTGAAGTCCTTGTTGATGTAGTTGTCCTCGATCATCTGGAGGACGACGGCGCAGGCGCCGATCTTGAGGAAGTTCGTGTACTCGGACATGTTCGAGTCGCCCACGATCACGTGCAGGCGGCGGTACTTCTCGCGATCCGCGTGGGGCTCGTCGCGTGTGTTGATGATCGAGCGGTCGTTGGTCGTGGTGCCGGAGATCTTCTGGTAGATGTGCTGCGCCCGCTGGCTGATGCAGTAGTGCACGCCGTCCTGGGTCTGGAAGACCTTGCCGGCCCCGGTGTAGATCTGGCGGGTCACCAGGAAGGGGATCAGCTGCTCGGCCAGGTAGTAGAAGTCGACGTCCCGATCGACGAGGTAGTTCTCGTGGCAGCCGTAGCTGTTGCCGACGAAGTCGGTGTTGTTCTTGAAGATCGAGAGCTTCCCGGGGATCCGCTCCTCGCGGATCTTCTCCTCGGCGTAGAGCTGAAGGTCTTCGAGGATGCGCTCGCCCGCCTTGTCGTAGAGGATCACCTGCCGCGGCGCCGCGCACTCGGGCGTCGCGTACTCCGGATGGCAGCCGGTGTCCTGGTAGAAGCGGGCTCCGTTCTCTAGGAAGACGTTGAGGAAGTGCTCGGTGGTGATCAGCTTCTCGAACAGGAAGCGGATCGCCTTCTCGACCGGTAGCGTCTTTCTCCCCTCGGGGGTGAAGATGATGCCGTATTCGGTCTCGATTCCGTAGATCCGCTTTTGCACAAGGCCGTCCGTCCCACCGCCGAGATTCTAGGCGCCCAACAACCCGATCACACTATCGGCCGTGAGTCGTCGGAACTTTCGGCCGCCCCGAGCCCTCTCCAGGACGCAGACCTCGAGGTTCTCGGGATCGACGCGCGGCTCGCCGTCGGTGACGCGCTGCAGCGCGGTACGGCCGAGTCTCAGGGCTTCCCCAAGGGGGAGGCCGGCCCGGTACTCGTTGGACAGGTAGCTGTTCAGCTCGTCGGCGGCGCCCCCGATCACGCAGTAGCCCTCGTGGTCGCTGATGCTTCCGTCGAACTGCACACGGAAGATGGCGTTGCTCTCGTGGCCGGCCAGTTCGTCGTCTCCGACTTCGGCCACGATCACCTCGACCTCGAGCGGCTTGAGCTCGCGCGTGAACACGTCACCCATCGCCTGCGAGTAGGCGTTGGCGAGCGCCTTGCCGCGGACGTCGTCGCGACTGTAGGCGTAGCCCTTCACGTCGGCGTAGCGGACGCCGATCTTCCGGAGCTGATCGAACTCGCTGAACTTGCCCACACCCGCGAAGGCGATGCGGTCGTAGATCTCGCCGATCTTCGAGAGACTCGAGGGGTTCTCCGCCATCAGCAGGACCCCTTCCACGTACTCGAGGGTCACGCTGGACTTGCCGCGGCTGATGCCCTTGCGGGCGTACTCCGCCTTGTCCTGCATGACCTGCTCGGGGGAGACGTAGAACGGCATGCTCACGACCCACCCCTCCCACGTCCTTCGAGGATCTCCCGGTACACCCGCTCGATGTCCGAGTCCTCGGCGGGGCTGATGCCCTCGGCCGAGCAGAACTTCACGATCGGGAAGATACCGCGCAGAAGGTCGACGCCTCCGGTCGCGCGATCCTCGTCCGCCGCGTCCACCAGCGCCAGGATCGCCGCCTGAAGCCCCTCTTGCCGCGACGCGTCGTTCCGGTGGCCCTTCTTGAGCGATTCACGGGCGTAGATCCCGCCAGATCCCGTCGCCTCGAACTCGGTCTCCTCGTAGCGCCCTCCCGTCACGTCGAACTTCCACAGGCGGCCCGTGCGGCGTCGCAGGTCGTAGCCCGCGAAGAGCGGCACGACCACCAGCCCCTGCATCGCCGCAGGCAGGTTGGAGCGAACCATCTGCGCCAGCTTGTTCGCCTTCCCGTCGAGCTCCAGGGATTCGCCCTCGATCTTCTCGTAGTGCTCGAGCTCGACGCGCATCAGCCGCGCCATCTCGAGCGAGGGCCCGGCGGCGCCCGCGATCGCCATCAGCGAGTAGTCGTCGGTCGGCAGCACCTTCTCGATGTCGCGGGAAGCGACGCGGTTGCCTTCCGTCGCCAGCCTGTCGCCCGCGACGATCACGCCGTCGACGTACTTCAAAGCGAGGACGGTGGTTCCGTGCGGAACGGACGAGAGACGGAACCCCTCCGCGAGCTGGCTCGGGTCGGGGCGGAGCTGGGCGTAATCGACTTCCAGGAGCTCCAGGAAGCTGGATCCCTGATACTTGCCGCCGAACTGCAACACCCCCCCCTGGGCGCGCGGAAGCTATTCGCCGCCTCGCTGCACGTAGTTCTTGACGAACTCCTCGGCGTTCTCCTCGAGGACCTCGTCGATCTCCTCGACGAGGGCGTCCATCTCCTCCTTGAGCTCCTTGCCCTTCTTGGCGATCTTCTTGGATCCGCCGCCGCGGCTGGAGCCCGCGTCCCCGCCGCCTCCGCGCTTCGGCTGCTGCTTCTGCGGCTGGTCGGCTGCAACGTAAACGGGGAAGAAGGAAGCGTCCGCTCCGATCACAGCACGCGCGGTGGTGTTCGTCGTCCCTTTCATCGCATTCTCTCTCGGCGCGGGCTCAGGCCCGCAGGTTCCTCACGAGGTCGCCCGCCGTGGGCGAGTTTTCGAGAAGCTCCTTCACGTGGAGCTTCGAGCCCTTGAGCGGCTCCGCCATCATGATCCTCTTGATCGGCTCCTCCCCCACGCTGAACGAGATCGAATCCCAGTTCACCCCGAAGACCGCCGATCCATAGCGTCTCAAGCACTCCCCGCGGAAATAGGCCCGCGTGTCCTCCGGCGGCGTGTAGACCGCAGCCGCGATCTCCTCGTCCGTCACGATGCGCTCGACCAGACCCTGTCGCTCCAGGAGATAGTATAGGCCCTTATCGGGACGAAGGTCGTGGTACTGCAGGTCCAGCATCTGCACCTGAGGCGCCTCCCAGTCCAGCGACTTCCGCTCCATGAAGCTTTCGATCAGCGACTTCTTCATGACCCAGTCGATCTTCCGATCCAGCTCCATCGGGTCCCGCTCCAGGCAGCCGAGCACGTGCTCCCACTTCGCGAGGATCTCCTTGGCGACGGGATTGGCCGGCCGTGACGAGACGTAGGCGTTCGCCATCTCGAGGTATTCGGCCTGCACCTGCACGGCCGTCATCTGCTTGCCGTTCTCGAGCTGGAGCTCCGTCTTGCAGCTCGGGTCTCGCGACGTCTCCTTGATCGCCCGCACCGGGTCCCGCAGCGACAGGCTCTTCGAGATCGCGCCGTCCTCGATCATGTCCAGGACGAGCATCGTCGCCCCGCTGCGCAGGTAGATCGTGTACTCGCTGAGGTTCGCGTCGCCCACGATCACGTGGAGGCGGCGGTATTTCTCACGGTCGGCGTGCGGTTCGTCGCGGGTGTTGATGATCGGTCGCTTCACCATGGTGTCGAGTGCGACCTCGGTCTCGAAGAAGTCGGCGCGCTGCGACAGTTGGTAGTTGCACGATTGGCCCCGGTTCTCGCTTCCCACCTTGCCGGCACCCGTGTACACCTGGCGCGTGACGAAGAAGGGCATCAGATTCTCGACGATCTGCTTGAAGGACGTGCGCCGGTCCATCAGGTAGTTCTCGTGCGCGCCGTAGCTGTTGCCCTTGCGGTCGCTGTTGTTCTTGTAGATCAGCATCTGCGTGCCCGTGGGCAGCAGCGCGTTGGCGTCGCGGCGGCTCTTCTCGATGATCCGCTCCCCGGCCTTCTCGTGAATCACCAGGTCGCGCGGGTTCGTCACCTCGGGGCACGAGTACTCGGGGTGCGCGTGGTCGACGTAGTAGCGGGCCCCGTTCACCAGCGTCTTGTTGCGGGCGATGTTCTCCTGCTGGTTCGGCGTGTACTTCTCGCCGTCGACCTGGAAGCCGCGGGCGTCTGCCAGCGGGTTCTCCTGATCGTAGTCCCAGAGGATCTGTCCGGAGTGGTCTTCGCGGTAGGCGTTGACGAGCAGCACGCAGCTCGAGATCGGATCGAAGTCGGGATCACCCTTGACGGTGATCCCATACTCGATCTCCGTCCCCATCACCTTCGGTATGGCCATCCGGTCTCCGCGCGCACCCTCCGCGCCACTACGGACTACAGATACTGGCCCGAGGTGATGTTTTCAATCGACCGCTCCTTCCGGTTGATTCCCGTCATCAGGGTGCGGACGTTGATGATGCGCTCGCCCTTGCGGCCGGAGATTCGCGCCCAGTCGTCGGGGTTCGTGGTGTTCGGGAGATCCTCGTTCTCCTTGAACTCGTCGTTCACCGAGTCGATGACGTCCTCGACCTTGATGCCCCGCTCCTGATTCTTGATCATCCGCTTCACGGCCTTCTTCTTGGCGCGGGCGACGATGTTCTCGATCATCGCTCCGCTGGCGAAGTCCTTGAAGTAGAAGATCTCACGCTCCCCCTTGGCGTAGGTGACCTCGAGGAACTTGTTCTCTTCAGTGGTCTCGTACATCCGCTCGATCGTGTCGGCGATCATTCCGGCCACGATCTTCTCGGAATCGTCTCCGTACCTCGCAACCGCGCTCTCGTGGAAGGGCAGGTCCGGCGTCAGGTACTTGAAGAAGATCTCGCGGGCCGCGGCGCTGTCGGGTCGGTTCACCTTGATCTTGAGGTCCAGACGCCCGGGCCGCAGCACGGCCGGGTCGATCAGGTCCTGGCGATTGCTGGCTCCGATCACGATCACGTTCTTCAGCGATTCGACGCCGTCGATCTCCGACAGGAACTGGGCGACGACGGTCGCCTCCATGTCCGACGAAATCCCCGACCCCCGCATGCGGAAGAGCGAGTCCATCTCGTCGAAGAAGATCACGACCGGAACGTCCTCACTCGCCTTGTCGCGGGCCTTCTTGAACACCTCGCGCAGCTTGTGCTCCGTCTCCCCGACATATTTGTTGAGCAGCTCGGGGCCCTTCACGTTGAGGAAGTACGGCGTCGTGCTCTTGCCGGTGCTCTGCTCCACACTGCGGGCCAGGCTGTTCGCAACGGCCTTGGCGATCAGCGTCTTGCCGCACCCGGGC
>Ga0224512_10004320_pt1 | contig 12052 bp, 9 predicted proteins | sample SF_May12_sed_USG_4_FD_169103 | JGI IMG/M metagenome (GOLD analysis project Ga0224512, IMG submission 169103) | Sediment microbial communities from San Francisco Bay, California, United States - SF_May12_sed_USGS_13 | ecosystem: Environmental > Aquatic > Marine > Sediment | place: USA: California... | reverse complement strand
CGTCGCCGGCAGCCGCCAGACGCCGTCGCGGTTGGTGAAGGCGCGCAGCAGCCTGCCGTCCTTGTCGACGACGAAGGTCGAGCTGTGGTCGAGGGTTTTGAGGTCGGGCGGCGCGAGCCGGTCGGCAATCGCGACAGTGAGCGCCAAGCCCAACAGCCCGCCGCTGAAATAGGCTGCGATGCGTTGCAATCGGCGCCAATAGCGGGGTTTGGTCTCGGTCTGTTTGCTGAGTTGACGCGTGCAGCCTTCCTCACCCCGAAGCGCCGCTCGACGCTTCGGGGTTTTGGAGGGATCTTGCTGCTTGACCGCCATCAGCCGCGCTTGGCCCGCGTACGCCCGTGTCTCTAGCGCACCGCGGCGATGGTGACCGAGCCCATCGCGTCACGGCCGTAGAAACGCGGCTTGTACATGTCCTCCACGAAAGCGGCGGGCAGGCGGAAGGTGCCGGGCGTCACCGCGCGGACGAGGTAGGCGAGGGTGAAAGCCCGCTTGCCACCGCCCGAGAGGTTGAGCGCGGCAACAAAGCGGTCGTCGCGCGGCTGGACGTGAAGCGCACGCGTGAGCTTCGGCAGCCATTTGAGCTCGGTGGTCGATTTGCGCCCACGCAGCCGCGCATTCTCGATCTCGAAGCCAGCGGGCAGCAGGTCGACGACGAGCGCCTGATGGCGCAGGCCGGAAACCGCCTCGCCGCTGATCACCGCGACCAGCACATCACCCTGGCGCACCGTGGCAAGATCGGCGCGCTTGCCGTCGAGCGAATAATACGCGCGCTTGATGGTGAAGCCTTGGCTCGCTTTGGGCTGGTCCGCCTTGGGCACCCCGCTGACGGTCGCCGAATGCCAGATCGGCTTGTTGCCGAGATTGCGCACCGTAAGGCCCGCGCCGCCCAGGGCCGCGGCCTTGCGCAGCATGAAGAGCGGTTTTGCGCGGGTCATCTGACGGCCGCCGACATTGAGCTTCATCGAGGTCGCCGAGCCGATCAGCTGCTTGGCCGCCAGCAGCAGCCAGGCCTGCTCCTGGGTCGAGGTCTGCGTGTCGTCGCGCGAAAGCTGGACCAGGTCGGCGACCGCCGCCGGCAGGCGCGCGGCCGCCTGCTTGCTGGCATCGGCGAGATAGACCAGGCCCGAGCGGTCGCGCAGGTTCGAGCCGTAATCCCAATAGGCCCAGTTGCGCCACAGCCGATTCGGACGCGTCTTGAAGATGAAGGCGGCTTGGAAGGCGGCTGCGGCCCGCTCACTGTCGCCGGCGAGCGCCAGCGCCGCGCCGGTCTGCGCCATCGAAAGCGCCGTCGGCATCTGCTTGAGGTAGGTGTCGTGGAAATAGCGCAAATCGCCGATGCGCGCCTTTCCCGCCTGGGCCAGCACGTAGAAGGCATAGGCCTTCGCCGGTAGCTGCCAGGGCTGGAAGTCGGGATCGGCAACCTGCCGGGCCAGAAATTTCAGCCCTTGATCATGTGCGTACTCGGGCACCGGATATTTGAGCCGCTCGGCCTGGATCAGGAAATCCATGACATAGGCGGTGAGCCACTCCTCGCGCGACGACTGCGACGACCAGAGGCCGAACGAGCCGTCGGAACGCTGCATGGTCAGCAGACGCCCAACCGCTTTTTGCACCCGGCCGCGCAGGATCGTGCGGTCCTCGGCGACACCCAGATTGCGGGCGATGTCCGCGACATAGAGCAGCGGCAGTGCGCGGCTCGTGGTTTGCTCGGCGCAGCCGTAGGGATAGCGGTCGAGCCGCTTGATGAGCCCGGCGAGGTTGAGGTCCGGCACGGTGGAAAAGCCCATCGTGATCTCGGCCGTTCCCGGCACGAAGCTGGCGAGCCGCGCCTGGTTGTAGCCGACCGCCCCGCCCGGCGCGATCCGCTTGACGAAGCGCCGGGTCGCCACGGGCTGCGCTGCCCGCACCGCAAGGTCCCAGCCGCGCGCGATCTTGAAGTTGTTGGGCCCGCTCAGCTCCATACTGATCCGGCCGACGCCAACCTGCGCGGCGCCGAGGCGCAGCACCACGACCCGGCGCTGGTCCTTGGCCAGTTGCACCGTCCGCACGCCGTTGCCGCCCACCGGCTTGGCAAGCGTGCCCGTGACGGTGAGCTTGTAGGCGCCGGCGGCGCCATCGACGTTGTGCAGGCTCACGGTCATCTGCGCCGCATCGCGTGGCGCCAGGAAGCGCGGCAGGGTGACGATGCTGACGATGGGGTCGCGCACGGTCATCGCCGTTTCGCCCGAGCCCACCTTGTCGCCGTCCCAGGCGACGGCCATCAACCGTAGCCGTCCGTTGAAGTCCGGAACGTCGAGCTTGATGACGGCATTGCCCTCGCCGTCGACGCGGACGATGCCCGAGAACAGCGCCACCGTCTTGATGCTCGAGGCGTCGAGCCCGGAGAGATGGCGACGCGTTGCCGCGTCACCGCCCTGGCGGATGCGTCCGAAGGCGCCCTTGCCGGGGTCGATCAGCTTGCCGTAGTCGTCGCGCAGCTCGAGCGCGAGCCGTCGCTTGCCATAATAGTGCGCGGCCGGCTTCGGGCTCTTGTAGTTGGTCAGCTGGAGGATGCCTTCGTCGACCGCGGCGAGTGTGACGAACGCCTTGCCGCCGCGCGCCATGCCGGTCACCTTGATCGGCACCTCGACCGTGCGGCGCGGCGTGATCGTCTTGGGCGCGCTGATCGCCACGGTGAGCGTACGTCCGCTCATATCGGTGGTGAGATGCGCCAGGCCGATCGCCCGCGCCGGCCCCCTTGCGCCCGTCTGCTCGCCCGGCCGAAACGCCGAGGCCAGCACATAGACGCTGGGCCCCCAGTCGGCCTTGACCGGGATCTCGATCGTGCGGCCTTCATCGGAGACGTTCAGATTGCGGGTTTCGTGGACCTTGTCGCCGGCGATCACGAGCTGGACGCGGCCGGCGAAGGGCGGCTTGACGAACACCTTTGCTGTTTCGCCGGCCTTGTAGGCCGTCTTGTCGAGCGTGACATTGAGCTTGTCGGGCACATTGCCGGCCGAAGCGCTGGCCCACCAACCGACGCGGAAGCGCACGCTGCTGGCTGCGCCCGTGCGCTTGTCGCGGATCTCCAGCCGGTAGGCGCCCGAGCGCAGACCGAAGGCGAGCTTCGCGGGATCCGCCCCGACATCGAGCGTGCCCTTGCGGGTCTCGCCCTCGTTCATGGTGACGCGGTAGCGCCAGCGATTGTTCCGGTAATACCAATGTATTCGGTATTCCTCGCGAATGAGCTCATAAGCGAGCGCCTTCGTGGCAACGGGCGCGCCCGATTTGTCGAGCGCAACGATGGCGAATTCGGCTTGCTTGCCCGATTGCACCGAGCCTTCGAACGTCTTCTTGATGCCAATCGTGAGCGCGCCCGGCTGTACCGGCAGGGTGATCACGCGCACGGTGGCGCGGCCGCCCGGCTCCAGCATCGAAACGCGGATCTGGGCCTCGAGCGGCCGCGTCGTCTGCGGCAATGCGTCGAGCAGGAGCGGCAGGCTGACACGCCCCGTCTTGTCGGTGCGCGCCGGCTTGAGGGTCGTGCGGCGGGCGCGGAACTCCTCCTGGACGAGACCGAATTCATAGCCTTTGAACTTGTCGTACGGCGTCATATTCATGCGCAGCACGAGCTCGCTGGTGACACGGAGATCGGCCGCCGGCGCGCCGTAGAGAAAACGGCCCGCAACGGCAACCGCATTCGGCACCTTGGCGGCGAGGACCGGCTTACCGGCCTTGAGGGTCAGCTCAAGCCGCTCGGGCACGAAATCCTCAACCTGGAAGCGCACCGAGCCGACCGGTTTGCCCTTGGGATTGACGTAAGCCGACAGCGTCCAGCGGCCGGTGCGTGCCGAGTTTGCCAGTGGGATCGAAACCTTGTGGCCGCCGAGCAACTCGCCGGCGCGGAGCCGGTATCGGCGCGCCTCGACGCCGTCGGGGCGGACCAGCTTCAACATCACCGGGACGTCGGCCAGCGCCTTGCTGGCATCATCGCGCAGCAGCGCCACCACATGCACCGTCTCGCCGGGCCGGTAGACGCCGCGTTCGGTATAAAGATAAGCGTCGACCGGACCGGGCGCGCTGCGCCCACCGACCCCGCGATCGGTCAGATCGAAGGCCGGCTTGGTGAGATCGAGAAAGACGAACTCGCCGCCCTCGGCAAAGGCCATCACCACTGCAGGCCGCAGGCCGCCCGTCCCGCGCACGATGCCCGGCGCAAAGCGGGCCATCCCGGCTTCGTCGGTGAAAACGCGCCCCAGCTCTTCGTTGTTGCGGGCGACGAGGAGGACGTTGATCTTCTCCAGCGGCTTGGCCGATGCGAGCGAGCGGACCGATACATGGAGCCCATCACCGCCCATATACGTCGAGACGCCGAGATCGGTGACTACGAACCACTGCGTTGCGCGGCTCTTCCAGCTTCGCACCGGCTTGCCCCCGATCGGGCTGGCGACTGCGACATAGATGCCCGGCTTGCGGGTCTTCAGGACCTCGGCAACCGGGATGACGGTGGTCACTTCCTTGTTCTGCACCGAGTTGATCGAAAGCGTGCCGATCCAGACGCGCTCGCCGTCGGTGTTGCGCAGCTCGCTCGCGTCATAGCCGGAAAGCAGGCGCGTGATTTTGCGTTCCTTGATCAGCTCGACAATGGCGCGGTCGTTGATCCGCAGCACTTCGACGCGCGCGCGGCTGACATTGACCGAGGTGACCGGCAGGCCCTGGCGGCCCTTGGTGGGCAGGATGAAGGCGCTGCCCTTGAAGGCCAGGCTCGGGCTGCGGTTCGGGACGACGACGTTGAACCGCACGGTCTTTTCAAGGACCAGCTTGTTCTCACCGGGCAGGCCCTTCAGCAGCGTCAGCTCATAGGTCGCACCGTGGGTGATGCCGTCGATGCAGAGCCCGCTACCCTTTGCGATCACGTTCATCTTCACGCGCGGCGACAGGCGGACATAGTCGCCGAAACGGAGGTCCGTTTGCGTCCTCAGCTTTTTGGAAAACTCAACGCAGATGCGCGGTGTGTTGCTCTCGGCCTCCGCCCGAATGCGGCGGACCACGAGTTTCACCTTGGCGACCAGCCGGTCGTACCGGGTCTTCACGCGCCGGTCGTTGCGCGCGGCGAGCGAGGCTTCGTAAGCTTTCAGCGCCAGGTTCACGCGTGCGGAGTTTTCGTAATGGGTGGCGATGTGCCAGAGCCCGAGCGCGCGTTCGGGCGCGGTCCGCGAGATCTTGTAGCCGTTGAAGGCCGCGGCCAGTCCGCGATTGCGGTTGGGCGGTCGCTGCCGGGTCCAGGCGTTGGAGAGCTGGTACCAGATGTCGGGGTCGCGTTTGCCGCGCGCGATCGCCCGCTCGAAGTCGGCGACCGCACGGCTCATCCGGCGTCCGCGCGCATGCGCACGCGCATTGTTGAAGGCGCTGGTCGCCCTTTGTGCGTTGGGTTTGCCGGGGAACTTGGCGGCAATTGCGCGCAAATATTGCGCGGCATCGCGGGCCAGCTGCGGGTTGTCGTACGCGCTGGCGTTCGTTGAGACGATCAGAAGAAGGCTCACCAGAAAAAGGCGGATCGGGCGCATGAAAGGCTCCTAAGTTTTCCCGCGGACGGCGCACCACAACGGGCGCGCGGGGCGACGGGATCGACACTAGCATAGTGCCGCATTGTTGGGCCGCATCTCCGGCAGCGGCATACCCCGATCGCCCGGCATTCTTCTTGGAAGCGTCACGTCGTCTAGGAGCGTGCGTTCGATTGTCCGGGTTATGCGGGAAATTGCACCGCGAATGGGGCAAATTCGGGGCCGATTTGCGGATCGCTCGCGGTTTCTTGACGATGGCTTGATGGCGATGGCGAGCCCGACTGGTATAGGATTTCGCCCCATGACTGGTGTATTCGTCACAGTTCTGCTGCTTGCGTCGCTTCTCCTGACGCCAATCCAGGCCATCGCGGCCGGCGCGGCGACCGTGATCGACGGGCGGACCTTGATCGTCGGCGGCGTGCGCTATCGGCTCTTCGGCATCGATGTTCCCGATCTCGGCCAGACCTGCGAGCGCTTCGGCCGCGCCTATCCCTGCGGCAGCGTCGCGCGTACGGCGCTGATGGATCTTGTTGCCGGTGCGCGCGTCAGCTGCCGGCCGATCTCGGGCGAACGGGCAGCGCTGGCGGGCCGAACCGACGCAGCGGGCCGAACGCTCGCCATCTGCAAAGCCACCGGCGTCGATCTTGCCTGGAACATGGTGCATACGGGCTGGGCGTTGCCCCAACCGCCCTACGGGCAGCGTTTTTACGGGCGCATCCGGACCGCGGCCAAGGCGCGCCGCTCGGGGCTTTGGAAGGGGGCGTTCGTCGAGCCCTGGCGCTGGCGCGAATCACAGGCCGGACTGCGCAAGGCGGCGGGCAAGCGGATCTGCGTGCGCGGCCGTCTGACCGGTGAAGGCGTCGAATGCCAGGCATTGCGCGGCGCCGACGGTAAGCTCTACACGCTCGGCAAGCCCAAGGTGGGCGCTAAATCAGGCGCGGAGGTATGTGCCTGCGGCGGCGTGGTCGCGGCGTCGATCTGTATGCAGGGCGTCACCATCGCCGTCACCCGCATGAGCCATCCGGACGACTGCTCACCGCGTCGCTGACGCCCGCACTCAGAAAATCCTGCCGGCTTGACGCCCCATCGCGGTACGCTCGGGGCCATACCTTTGGCGTCAGCATGGGAGGGCAGGGGCATGCCGAACGTGGTGCCTTTGGACAGCATTGTCATAACGGGCGCGGCGGGCGATATGGGCGGTGCGCTTGCCGCCTCGTACGCCGCCGATGGCTACAAGGTCTATGGGGCCGACATCCGCGAGGTGGACGCCGCGGAGGGGATGATCCCCGTCACGCTCGACGTCACCGACCGCGAGGCCGTCTTTGCGCTGGCCCGCCGCGCCAGCGAGGAGGGCCGGCTCGGCGTCTGGATCAACGCCGCCGGCATCGTCGTCGTCACGCCGGTCGAGGCGGCCAGCGTGGCGGACTGGGACCGCATCATCGGGATCAATCTCACCGGCTGCTTCAACGGCTGCGCCGCGGCCCTGGAGGCGATGGCGGCGCAGGACCCGCCCGGCGGGCGCATCGTCAATATCGGCTCGATCTCGGGTCAGCTCGGCGGGCTCGGCCCGCATCCGGCCTACGGCGCCTCGAAGGCCGGGGTGCACGCGCTCACCAAGACCTACGCGTTGGCGGGCGCTCGCTCGAACATCTACTGCAACGCCATCGCGCCCTCGATCATCGAAGGCTCGATGGCCGGCGCCTTCGCCGAGAAGCAACTCGAAAAGTACAACCGTGCGGTGCCGATGCACCGGCTGGCCACCATGGACGAAGTCGTCCACGCCGTCCGCCATCTGGCCGATCCGAAGGCGAGCTATACCAACGGCACGGTCTACCAGCTCAACGGCGCTCAGTTGATGCTTGGCTGACAGCGTCGTTCAGTCTTCAACAACCGCAATCGCTTCGATCTCGATCATCGCCTCGGGGTCGGCGAGCCGCGAGACCTCGACCGTGGTGCTGGTCGGCCAGCCGGGCCCGAAATACTCGTCGCGAATGTCGACGCAGGTGAAGAACGCCTCCATGTCGGTGACGTAGGTGTTGGTCTTGACGATATCGGCCAGGCTCGCGCCCGCTGCCGCCAATGCCCCCTTGATGTTCTCTCCCACCTGGCGGAACTGGGCGCGCATGTCGCCGGGGCCGACGGTGTTGCCCTCCTTGTCCCAGGCGAGCTGGCCCGAGAGGCAGACGAGCCGGCCGCCCGATACCGAAACCGCGTGCGGGAACATCGCCTTGCCGTCGATGACGCGGGCGAACAGCGCGTCGGACATGATGTCGTCGCGCCTGACCTCGTTACGTATGGGCTTGCTCATGGAACCTCCTGTTGATGTCGGATTTGATGGTTACCGGGACGCCGGCGGCGGCAGCTCGATCGCGAAAGAGCGGTTAAGCACGTCGGCGATCAGCTCGAAGCAGGCGCCGTGGCGCACCACTTCCAGGCGCTCCAGGTCGAGCAGCGTGGAGGACGCCTTGTAGAGATGATACTTGCGCAAGCCGTGATCGATGGTGACATCCGCGATGGCGCGGATCTCGGGTTCGATATCCTCGACCCGGAACTTGGTTCCCGATAGCGACAGGTTGGCCGACGAGCCGAACAGCGGATGGGTCTCAGTGCGGCTGAGGCGGCATATCTCGGCGTGGAACGGCCCGGAATTGAGCAGCATGGCGACGGTTCCGTTCCGGTGGCTGCGCTCCAGCGTCGCCGGCGATACCGCCTTCAGCAGCGGATGGTCGAGGCGCGCGGGCGCGATCGCGCCCAGGGGCAGGTCATGGTCTTGCGTAATGGCCTCGACGATATCGAGGCCGCGCTGGTCGAGCACATGCACCTCGCGGTGGATTTCGTTGTCGGCCACCATGGCGTTGAGCTTGCTGGCCGCGCGCCGCTTGGTCTCGAAGATGCGCGTCAGCGCCGCCTCGCCGCCGCCGATCAGCGAGTAGCCGACATCCATCGGCAGGATGGCAATGCCGCCGCCTTTGAGGACGTCGAAAGCGCGGCGCGCGTCGCCGGGGATTTCCAACATCGTCACAAGCGTGCCTCGTTTCCCGTTGGGTGCTGGTTGGATTGATCGGGGGCCGCCTCTATTCTAGCGGTATCGGCGAGATAGGGGAGGGGCGGAGCGTGTTTGAAGGCTATCCAATTGCCGAAGATGCCGCGCGTATCTTCGAGACCGTGCGCGGCGGCGGCGTGGCGATCTTTCCGGTGAGCGTCGGCTACGCCATCGTCGGCCACGAGGAAGAGGCTGTTTCCCGCATTTACAAGGCCAAGGAACGCTCCTTCGACAAGCCGTGCGGCAATTTCTGCGACTGGCAGCTTTTCAACGAGGCGATCGAGGTCCCCGACCGGGCGCGCGACGTCGTCAGCGCGATCATCCATGACCACGACCTGCCGTTCTCAACCGTCGCCCCCTTTCGCGCCGATCATCCGGTGATCGCCAGCTTGCCGCCTTTCGCGCTCAAGAACGCGACCAAGGCCGGCACGATGGACATGCTGCTCAACGCCGGGCCATTGCATGACGAGATCGCGCGTCTGGCCCGCGAGAACGCATATGCCGTCGTCGGCTCGTCGGCCAACCGCTCGCTCACCGGCAGCAAGTTCGTCTTCCAGGATATCGAGGACCAGGTGCTAAAGGCCGCCGACATCACCGTCGACTATGGAAAGGTGCCCTACCCGACGCCGGGCGGGCTCGGCAGCACGATCGTCGATCTTATCTCCTGGGAGACGATCCGGGTCGGCGCCGTCTACGATCAGATCTGCGAGATCGTGCAAGACCGCTTCGACATCGACCTCAAGGGCGTGATGGCGGCGAAGGGGTAATTCGCCGACCGAATGCCGGTTTGAGCGAGGTCAACGCATTTCGCTCGAAATACGTGCACACTTCCTCATGTAAACGACAATATAGATCCGGCGCGCCGGTGCGACCGCATCCGGATGGCAGACCTGATGTAGGACCACGCGGCTCCGCCAGGAGAGCGATTATGCCGATTTACCTGGAGCCCCTGGACGTCACGTCCGAGTTGGAGACTATCGGCTCGGTCCTGATCGTTTCGTGCATGATGTGCCCGCCGATGTCTCTTGCGATGCAAAAAAAGCAGCCGCTCATCGACGTCTTCAAATACGGCTTCAGGACGAAGCCTTACGACGATTATGTCGCGTCGATCCGCGAACCGCTCGAGAAACGCGGCGTTCGCACCGGCGTTTACGCCAAGGTTGCGCCATGGCCATTCGTTTGCCTTTGGACGGAAGGGCAGCGCAAGCGTTTGCGAAAGCGCGCAATGGAATACGAGGCGGTGCTCGTCCTCGGCTGCAACTCTGCCTTGAGCACCGTAGAGGACGTTCTCAAGGACACCGATTGCAGGGTAATCCCCGGCATGCGGATGAAGGGGATCGTGAATGCGACAACGAAGGTCCGTTTGCCCTTCAAGGTCGATCTCATCATGCATCCGAAGAAGAAACGCAGGGGCTACAAACACAAGGACGAGGCCGCCGCCAAGGAGGAAGAGCAGGTGGGGTCATGACGGGATCTGCGGGATCGTGCAAGCCCGCTTCGACATCGACCTCCAGCGTATGATGGCGGGGAATGCATTGGCCTCGACCCCTGCCAGCCGAGGGACCTAGCTCACTCATTCGATTTGGGTGCCGGCGTCCACTCGTTCTAATGCTGCTCTGCCTGGTGCTGAGCGCGTGCTACGAGGTGAACAAGGAGGTCATCACGCGCGACGTCGCCTCCGCCGTGCCCGGTCTGGAGGGGAAATTTAATGGGGGTTACATATTTGCCTTCGATCTGACGCGGGACGAGCATATTTGGATCGAGCGGGAAAACGCGTTCATTTGCTCGCCTGACCGGAGGAAATGTTTCAGCAAGGTGCTCGACCGATACACGGTCAAACGGTTCCGTGCGGTGCCGTTGCGTGACAACATCTGGATATTTCAATTCCCCCACCCTACAAGGACCGGTTCGTACAGGATCGAATTCTACCGCGTCTTTCCTCGACACCAAACGATCGGCCTAGTCGTGCCCCAATTCAAAAACAAGAAGGAGCACGCGGCGCACGCGTCTCGATTTGGCGTGCGCATGATGGCGAACCGGGCGACAGACCCATATGACGATTACTACCCGCGACTATCGGGCAAGCGAGGCGATATTCTCGCCTTTCTACTGTCGCTCCGGAGCAGGAAGTTCGTGAGTGGGCAAGGAGGCGAATAGGGCGTATTGGCGGCGAAGGAGTAGGGTCGCAAACTTGATCGACGCTCAGCGCGATCGCGTCGTTCCAATCTCGCAGGTTCGGTCGTCATGCCCTAGGATGACGTCGCGGTTGCCCTGCCCAGAAAACGAGGAGCGATGCGATGGCGGATGAGCATGCCGAACTGCAGGAGAAGCTCGAGGAAGCCTTCGCCGCGGCCACGGCGCTGTACCAGGCGCGTGGGTTTCAACGGCGGATCGGCTTCGGTCGCAAGCCGGCGCTGGTCAATGTCGATCTCGCCAACGCCTGGACGCGGCCGGGAAATCCGTTCACCTGCGAGAAGATGGACGACCAGATCATCCCGGGCGTGCAGCGGCTGCTCGAAGCCTGCCGGCAGAACAATCACGCAGTGGTCCATACCACGACCTGTTATCAGGTGACGGACCGCGACGATCCCCATACCGATATGGGGCTGTGGCATCACAAGATCCCGATCGAGGTGGTTGATGCCGCCGATAAAGAAGTCTGGGCAATCGATTCCCGGATTGCGCCGGTCGACGGCGAGCAGCTCATGGTGAAAAAGCGCGCCAGCGCTTTCCATGGCACCTACTTGGCCGGATTTCTGCGCGCTGCCGGGGTCGACACGATCCTGGTCACCGGCGTCACCGCATCGGCCTGCGTGCGCGCGACCATCACCGACGGGCTGGCCGAGGGCTTCCGCACCATTGCCGTGCGCGAATGCATCGGCGACCGCATCCCCGGCGCGGTGGAGTGGAACCTCTTCGACATCGACGCGAAGTTCGGCGATGTTGTGCCGGTGGACGAGTGCGTCGCCTATCTGAACAGGGTCAATTTCCGCAACGAATAGCGGGTTCTGGACCGGCGCATTTCCGGTAACGGTTTGAAGGGTCGGGTGTCTGGGCGCCGTTACTCCGCCGCGCACTTGCTCGGCTATTTTCGGCAGGCCGCCAAAAGCCGGTTCAGGCGTTCGCCCAAACCCGTGAGCGATATGGCGCTCTGCCATTTGCCGGCGCTGATGCGCAAGGTCCGCCGCTCTTTCATTGCCGCAAACACCCTGGCGCGGATCGGCAGGCGGGCCCGAAGGCTCGGAACACCGGCGAGCTGGTTCGCCATGGTCCGGCCGATCGTCTCCGAGCGGACCCGTGCGACGGACAGCACCACCCGCACGAAGCCGCCGGGTTTCAGCTTTTCACTGGTCTCCGCCACGAACAGGACAATGGCCCTGCCCTTGTCGGCGCAGCGCAGGATGAGCTGGATCGTCTCCGGATTGGGCGCCTCTCCGGCCGTTGGCAGCTCGCCATAGAAGAGCGT
>Ga0224512_10004319_pt1 | contig 12053 bp, 11 predicted proteins | sample SF_May12_sed_USG_4_FD_169103 | JGI IMG/M metagenome (GOLD analysis project Ga0224512, IMG submission 169103) | Sediment microbial communities from San Francisco Bay, California, United States - SF_May12_sed_USGS_13 | ecosystem: Environmental > Aquatic > Marine > Sediment | place: USA... | reverse complement strand
GGCGCAGCCGCGGTGTCGCCAAACGCAGCCGCCATACCCAGGGCCAGGCGATTGACTTTTTCATCCCCGGCGTACCGGTTTCGAATATCCGCAAGATCGGGCTGCAGCTTCAAAATGGCGGCGTCGGTTATTATCCGTCCTCGCGCTCGCCCTTCGTCCATCTCGATACCGGCAGCATTCGTCACTGGCCGCGCATGACCCGCGAGCAGCTGGCATCGGTGTTCCCCGATGGCGAAACCGTTCATGTGCCGTCCGACGGCAAGCCGTTGCCCGGCTATGAACGGGCATTGGCCAAACTCGACAAGAACCGCAAGACCACGACCGTCGCCTATCTCGACTCAAGCACCCGTTCGATCCGCCTCAAGGAAGACGACCAGGAGAAGATCACCGTCGGCAAGTGGCTGAAGAAGGTCTTCGCCGGCGGGGTCGACGAGGAAGAGGACAATACGCTTGCCGGCACCGGCGACACGCCGGCGGCGCCGCTTGATCCAGAATTTGCCGTTGCCGGAGCCACGCCGGATACAGATGCCGAGTTGTCGTCGACGCCATTGCCGCGCGCCGTTCCGTCCAGGAAACGCTTGATCCTGATCGCCGCGGCAGAACGTTCGCAGATCGCCGCCGCCGATGAACTGGCGATGGTCGCTTTGCTCTCAACGCCGCAAAGCCGTTCCGCTAGTGCGACGACAACCGACCCTGCCAAAGCGCGCGAGAATGCCGCCCACCAATTTGAAACGGCAAGCCTCACCGGCGGCGACAATGCAATTTCCGCTTCGGACCGCACCACGCTGGCAGCACTCTATCTTGCCGCCGCCCGGCGCGCCGCCGTACTGGCGCCGGAAAAAACAAAAGCCGCGCCGATCGTGACTGCCGCATTGCCGGCCTCTGCTGACCCGGCCATCGCGGCAACGCCGTCCGATTCGGTCGCCGCCGCCATTCCGGACACGCCGCGAGAATCTTACAGCGTGGCAAGTTTTTCGCCTGCCGCTCCTATCCCCGTTGCGCTTCCCAAGCCGGCACCGCCGGCATCGGCTGCCGCCGACGCGCCCGGTTCGGCAATCGCGGCTGCAAACGCGCTGGGGCTGATGGGAACTCAGGACGCGCTGGCGGTCATTCCGGCGAAAAAAGTTGAACTTGCCTACGCATCGGCCAGCGCTGCGGCAGTGCTTGACAGCACCGCCGTCAAGTCACGACCGCAGCTGAACCAGGCCGCCAGGCCGGCCATTTCCGACAATAGCAGTTCAGCGCCCGCCCATCCTGCCGTTACCGTCAATGCGCATTTGACCACCGCCGCACCGCGCACGAAGGAATTGCGCCAGTTGATGTCGTATTTGACAACCCGCACCCGCACTTTCGCGTTGTTGGCGCGACCGCAGCCGGATCGTGTACCGGGCTTTTTCGTCGCGCCGAAAACCGCTGCCGAGGCAATCTTGCCAACAACGTTCAAGCCGCCGAGAACCGACCGTTTCACCGTCGACAACAATCGGCCGAAGCTTCGCATCAGTCGCTCGCGTCTAGCTGGCCTCTTCTGATTTTCAAGCCGGGCTGAGGCAAACGCTCTAGCTAGCCGCTTTCGCCGGCCGGTTCCGGCACCATTCCCAGCGCATGCATGTAAAGGTCCAAAATGGCCTCGTGCTCCTGGCGCTCGGCCGTATCCTGTTTGCGCAACCGCACCACCTGGCGCATTACCTTTGTATCGAAGCCGCTTGCCTTGGCCTCCCCATAGACTTCGCGAATATCAGCCGCGATCGTCTGCCGTTCTTCCTCCAGGCGCTCGATCCGCTCGATCAGGGCGCGCAACTGTCCGGCGGCAACGCCACCCGCTTCGGCCATGTCAATATCTCCAATGTGGTGCAGCCGGACATGGCCGGTTGACCGCTCAAGGTCAATGCACCCGGCACCGGGCCTGCCCGTCTATCCTCAGAAACCGCGCATCGGCGCGGCCGGCGACAAATCCGCCCGGCCCGATCAGTCGTGGTGGGGGTGGCACTTGCGCAGAGCGGCCTGGGCTTGCGGGCTGGCTTCGGTCTGATATTTCGCCCGCCACTCCTCATAAGGCATGCCATAGACGATCTCGCGGCTTTGCGCCTTGGACATTGCAATGCCCTTTGCCTCCGCCGCCTCGCGATACCAGTTCGACAGGCAGTTGCGGCAAAAGCCGCCGAGATTCATCAGATCGATGTTCTGCACGTCGGTACGCTCGCGAAGGTGGCCGACCAGCCGGCGGAAGGCCGCCGCTTCAAGCGCCGTTCGCGTTGCATCGTCAAATTCGGACATGGTTCAACCTCTCATCGTTCACAGATCACTATGGGAGCCGAAATGCTGCACCACATTGAGCCTCTCGTCTTGAAGAATATCACGCAATATCGGCTCAAGCCGATCCGCCCATTCCTGAATGCCGGCCGGTGTCGCAATCAGGTCGTTGCGGATCTCGATCAGCGCATGTGCCAATCCGCGCTGCGTGCCATGGCGGTACATGGTGTCGTTGTGCAACGCGCCGGAATAAGGCTCATTGTCGCCGACGCGCAGACTGTGTTCGGCGCATAGCCGATCCAGCAGCGGCATGGCAAGCCGCGGATCCTTGTCCCATAAAATCCCCGCATGCCACGGCCGCTGCCAGCCTTTCCAACTGCCCGTGAAGGAGTGAATCGACAACAATGCCGGCACCCGGCCGCTCGCCATCGCCGCGCCGACCAGCGTTTCAATGCCATCATGATAGGGCCGGTAGAACCGGTTCAGCCGGCGTCTGCGTTCGTCCGCATCGATGCCGGCATTTCCCGCAACGATGGCCCCGTCGGAAATCTGCATGATCAGGGTCGGATCGTCCTCGCCACGGTTGGGATCGATCAGCAGCCGCGAAAACAGGCTGACGATTGCCGGCGCACGCAGTCTTTCCGCCAGAGCCCGGCTCAAGGCGTCACAGCCAATGTCATACCCGATATGGCGATCCAGTTCCGATTGCGGCAGGCCCAGCGTTCCATATTCAGGAGGAATCGCGTTGCTGGCGTGGTCGCAAACGATCACCAGGCCGCCGGCGAGATCACCTTCGATCACTTCATGGGAGTCGCCGAAACGCTCCGATGCGCTCTGCAGAACGCCAGCTATATTCATAAGGATATCCGCAGGATGATGACAGCCGGGATTGTCCGCAAGCCCCTGTCGGTTGATCGGCAACAGACGCTCTCGCGGTCACACTGGCCGGTATGATAGAAGGTGTACACCCGCCCTTCCAGTGTTGTGTTGCGTTCCCGGCAAAACATTTTCGGAAATTTTCCAGATGCCGAAGCAAAACAATATCGGCCTCATCGCCTTCCTTGCCCTGATCGCCGGTGCGATTGCGATGGGCGCGTCGCCGATTTTTGTGCGATTTGCCGAGGTCGGGCCGTTTACCAGCGCATTCTGGCGTGTCGGCCTCGCCTTGCCTGCCCTGTGGCTTTGGGCGCGTCTGGAGGCGCCGCGGACGGATGCGATCCGGGCGCCCGGCGGCGTATTGGACCGGCCGGCAGGCTTTGACCGCGCAACGATTGGTTCGGTCATCCTGGCCGGCGCGTTCTTTTCCGGTGATCTGATTTTCTGGCATCTGGCAATCGTCAATACCAGCGTCGCCAACGCCACCTTCATGGCTGTTCTGGCGCCGGTCTGGGTGGCGCTCGGATCTGGTCTGTTTCTCGGTGAGCCGGTCGACCGCAAGACGGTCATCGGCCTGGGCCTGTGCCTTGCCGGCGCCGCGTTCCTTATTGGCGATTCGCTAACGCTTCGCCCGGAACAGGTTATCGGCGATATTTACGGTTTCATCACTTCGTTCTTTTTCGGCGCCTATTTTCTTGCCGTGCGCCGCGCCCGCCGGGTGCTGGGCACCGGACGCATGCTGTTTTGGTCGAGCCTCGTGACCGCCGTGCTGCTTTTCGTTGCCGCCCAGGTCACCGAAGACCGTATGTGGCCGTCGGCGGCGGTGGCGCTCGCTGCGCTGTTTGCGCTGGCCCTGGTCAGCCACACCGGCGGTCAGGGTTTGCTGGCGTTCGCGCTCGGGCATTTGTCGGCGGCTTTCTCGGCCCTTGTGATCTTCCTGGAGGCCGTTGCCGCGGCATGTCTGGGCTGGCTGGTCCTGGGTGAAACACTGGGCCCGGCCCAGGCCGTGGGCGCCATCGCGATTCTTGCTGGGATCGCAGCGGCCAGGCCGCGCCGGTCGCCCGTCGGCGGCCCCTGACCGGAACAAGCTGCGCGTCAAGTCAACCCATGATAGAGTGAAATGATTCGACTTCAACCCAACCCGACCGGGTGGCGCGGCAAATGGCCCCTGCAGCTCCATTTATTCGGCCATGTTAACGCCGTGATTGTGAGGAAAACGTTATCGTAACGAATTGACGTAAGCATCGGCGATCCGGGTTTCTGCGAATGTGACCCAAATCAAACGGTTCTACGGCGATGTCGTTGACAATTGGTGCGGCCCAGAGCAAAACCGTGGCGGGGACAATTGCCATGACGAGAATACTCAGGGTGAAGCCATGAAGCTTCTCCGGATGGGGCAGGGAACCGCGTTCGCCGTTATTGCATCCGTTTTCGTGTTTGTATCGACGGCACAAGCCGATCTGCGGCTCTGTAACAAATCCGGAAGCCGGGTCGGCGTTGCGATCGGCTACAAGGCCGATTCATCGTGGACAACCGAAGGCTGGTGGAACATTGAGGCCGATGCCTGCGAGACCCTGCTCGCCGGTACGCTGTCTTCACGATACTATTATGTCTACGCCGTCGATTATGATCATGGCGGTGTTTGGGGCGGCCGCGCCTTCATGTGCACGCGCGACAAGGAATTCACGATCGAGGGTGTGAGCGACTGCGTGGCGCGCGGTTTCCAGAAAAGCGGTTTCTTTGAAGTCGACACCGGCAAACAGGCTGGCTGGACCGTCCAGCTGACCGAACCGGCAAGCCGCGGCGTCGGTGGCAGATGAGGCGAGACCGCAAGGTTAAAATCCTCGCCACACTCGGTCCAGCCTCAAGCGATCACAAGACAATCCAGTCCCTGTTCCGCGCCGGCGCGGACATTTTCCGCATCAATATGAGCCATGCCTCGCACGACATCATGCGCGGCCTGGTGCGCACAATCCGGGCCGTGGAGGCGGAAAACAACCGGCCCATCGGTATTCTTGTCGACCTTCAGGGCCCCAAGCTCAGGGTCGGAAAATTCGCCAAAGGCAAAGTCGCGCTCACCCCCGGCCAGACCTTCACGCTGGATAGTGACGAGACACCGGGCGACGCGGCGCGCGTTCACCTGCCGCACCCGGAAATCCTGCAGGCACTGGAGCCCGGCCACACCATTCTTCTGGACGATGGCCGCCTTCGCCTGAACGTCACCAAGGTCGGCAAGGGACACGCCGTTACCGAAGTCGTCAGCGGCACCGGGCTTTCAGAACGCAAGGGCGTCAGCCTGCCCGACACGACGATCTCGTCGGGCGCGCTGACGGACAAGGACCGGCGCGATCTCGACGTCGCGCTCGGCGAGGAGATCGACTGGATCGCCCTGTCCTTCATCCAGCGTCCCGAAGACGTCGCCGAAGCGCGCAAGATCGCGCGCGGCAGGGTTGGCATCCTGTCGAAGATCGAAAAGCCGCAGGCCGTGGCGCACATCGACGAAATCATCGATCTTTCCGACGCGATCATGGTGGCGCGCGGCGATCTTGGCGTGGAAATGCCGATTGAAAGCGTTCCGGGCATCCAAAAGCAGCTCGTTCGCGCCGCGCGCAATGCCGGCAAACCGGTGGTCGTCGCCACCCAGATGCTGGAATCGATGATCTCCGCTCCCGTTCCCACCCGTGCGGAAGTCTCCGATGTTGCGACGGCCGTCTTTGAGGGCGCCGACGCCATCATGCTGTCGGCGGAATCGGCGGCCGGGGATTATCCGGTAGCCGCGGTCGAAACCATGGACCGCATCGCCGCCAGGGTTGAACAGGACAAGACCTATCCGCAGATCATCCACGCCCAGCGCACCGCACCGCAAGCGACCGGCGCCGACGCCATCACGGCGGCGGCGCGGCAGATCGCCGAGACCCTCAATCTGGCGGCCATTGTCTGCTACACCTCCTCCGGCTCGACCGGCATTCGCGCCGCACGTGAGCGGCCGCAGGTGCCGATCATCGCCCTCTCGCCGGTCCGCCAGACAGCGCGCCGCCTGGCCCTGGTCTGGGGCCTGCACTGCGTCGTCAGCGAAGACGCCCGCAATGTCGGCGACATGGTCGACCGCGCTTCGCATATCGCCTTTGAAGAGGGTTTTGCCGCTCCCGGAGAGCGGATCATTATAACCGCTGGCGTCCCCTTCGGCACACCGGGTGCAACCAACCTTCTGCGCATCGCCTTTGTCGGTTCCCACGGTCTGACCGGCATTTGAATTCATACCAAAGGCCCTGACTATCGGCCCATATGATGGCCCGATAGTCAGGGCCTTTGGTATTAAGCGCTATTCGGCCGCTACCGGCTTTGAGGTCGCTTCATGCTCTGAACGGATTACGACCCGCTCAATCGCCTCAATGACGGCCTCAGGCGCCGACCAGTGCGGCATATGGCCGACACCGGGCAGAACGGTCAGCCGCGCACCGGGAATGTCCCGCGCCAGGGCATAGGCGTGGATCGCCGGCGCGACAATGGCGTCGTCATCACCGGTGACGATCTCGCTCGGCGCGTCAATCAGATGGTAACGGGCGCCCATTTCGGTGACGTGGTCATAGAGATCAACGATGTCCCGGCAATTGGCGACGAAAGTCCGTGGCCTGAGAACCAGCGCCGCGCCGATCAGGGCGCGATAATCAGGCGGCACAGCGTTTGGCGCAAATATGGTGCGCAAGGCGCAGGGGATCAGCGCCAGACCGATCGGCATCGCCGCAAGTTCGGCAAAGATGCGGCCGACAACCGGCGCAGCACCGAGCCGGGTATGCCAGTTGATGCCGCCGGGCCAGGGATGCGTCGCCGGCGACACGAAAACGAGACCATGGACGCGCTCGGGGTAGCGCAGGGCAAATGCGGCGGCGAAAGCCCCGCCCCAGGATTGTCCGAGGATGATGGCGCGGTCTACGCCAAGCCGGTTCAGCACCGCATCGAGCGCTTCGGCCTGACGGCGTGGGTCGGACCAGAGCGGATCGCGTCTCGTGCTTGAGCCATGACCGGGCCGGTCGATGACGACGATCCGGAAACGGCCGGCCAGATGCCCGGACAAAGCGCAGAGCAGATCACGCAGATTTCCGGCGGCGCCGTGGACTAGGACGAGGCAGGGCGCATCGGGCCGCGCCGCCGGCAGATCGACGACATGAACGCGGCCGAAGGGAAAGTCGAGGATGCTGCCGATCGGCGCAAACCGCCGTTCAAGAACCAGCACCGCCAGCCTGGAAAACAGCCAAAGAACAGTGCAGACAGCAATGAGAAGACCGCCAAGGCCGACAATCATGGCAACGGATCCGAACGCTTCGCGCGCCATACGCGGTCAGATTTCCTCGCCGGCGATCTTTGCTTCCAGGGCCTCAAGCGCTTCGCGTATGTTTTTCAGTTGCGGATGCACCGCCAAAGCCTTTCGAAAAACCTCAACGGCCCGGTGATCGTCGCCGATATCGCGCAAGATCATGCCAAGTCCGGATAGGGCGCCGAAGTGGCGCGGTTCGAGAGCCAGAGTGTGCTGGATATCGGCGATCGACTTGCCATACGCCTTCATCAGGAAATGCACGGTCGCCCGCTTGTTCCAGCCTTCGGCGAAGTCCGGATCGAGCAGGATCACCTGATCCAGAATGTCGAGAGCATTACTGTAGCGTTTCTTGTTCATGGCTTCGATCGCCCAGCTCAGGAGCAGATCGGTGGTTGCGCTGCCGGAAGAATGCAAGCGCTTGAGGATCTCCGACTCAAACTGCGCCGAATGTGCGTCATCCGGACTGACGGCCAGTTCGTCGAACAGCTTGTCGAGCGGCAGCTCCGGCAGGGTGATTTGCGGAATGTCGTCGGATTCATCTTCCAGCCCGGCGATAGCCACAGCCGGCGTCAGAACGGCCAGCGTCAGGGCGGCCACAAATCTGATGGCAAAACGAAACATGCCGGGAAGATAGGGCCACCCGGCAGTCAGGTCAAAACACGAATGTGGCAAATGCGCGCGGCTTCAATTCAGCCCGGGCGCACCGAATTCAGCCCTGACGCGCCTTGAACCGGCGCTGGACCTTGTTGATGACGTAGATCCGGCCCTTGCGCCGGACAACACGATTGTTGCGATGACGCTTTTTCAGTGAGGCGAGAGAATTCTTGATCTTCATGCTATCGGCTTTCCGCCCGCCGGGGCGGGTGCGCTTAATCTGTAAACAAGGACATAGGAAAAACCGACTGCCCTTGTCAATCCGCCGTCTGCTCCGGCACGGCTTGCTGCCGCGACCACACCAGGTCGGCCGCGATCCCCTGCCCGCCGCCAATGTGGAGCCTTGATTCCATCCGCAGTGGCAGATCGAGCAGCGCTAGGGACCTGGCCGCTTGCTGTCCTTGGCCGGGCGGCGCTGAAAGTGGCCCGTCCAGTTCTTCACAATGAAGATGATCGCTGCCGTCCCCACGACAACCCACAGCCAGGCCGGCGCCTCGATCATATGGCTGCCGACGAGCACGCTGGCGGTGGCGATCGGCAGGATGCCGATGGCCGTCGTCCAGGTGAATTTCCACCAGCCGACGCCGGCAAGCCCGGCGGCGTAATTGATCAGGTTAAACGAGATCACCGGCGTCAGGCGTACGGCCAGCAGGCCGCCGGTGCCGCGCTCGTCGATCCACATCCGCATGGTCCGCCAGCGCGCCTCGCCGAGCAGCCGCCGCACCCATTTGTCACCCGCCCAGCGCGCAATGGCAAACGCCAGAAAGGCGCCGCACATGGCGCCGAACCAGGTCAGGAACAGACCGGTCGCCAGGCCAAAGACCATGCCATTGGCGATGGCCAGCAATTCCGCCGGAAACGGCACCAGGGAGTGGACAATCATCAGCGCGATGGAGGCGATCGGCGCCCACAGTCCGCTCGATACGATCAATTCCCGCAGATCCTGCGGTGAGGAAAGGTCGCCGAATATCGCGCCCAGTTCGCCGGCAAGCAGCCACGCCGCCCCCGCCACCACGATGACGGCGGCCGCAATTTCGGCGATGATCTTGTCGCGCCTTTGAATCGGCATGTCAGTGTTCCGCCCCCTATGATCCCCTGGCACGAGGATCACCCCGACACGATCATAATCTGAACGGCACAAATTGCCCATGGCGCGGATTTGTCTTCAGCCGGCCTTTTTATAGGCCTGCTCACCCATCACATAGGTCGCCGCGACAGCGCGATCATCGCCCATCATCATCAGCACGAAAAGCTCTTCGGTCAGCGACTGCACCTGCGCCATGCGCTGCCTCATGGCCGCCGTCGCGCCCATGTCGAGCACGACCAGATCGGCCTCCCGCCCGGCCGCCAACGAGCCAATCCGGTCATCGAGGCCCATCGCCCGGGCATTGCCCAGGGTCATCATGTAAAAAGCGGCAAGCGCCGGCAGTGGCTGACCGCGCAAAGCCGCCACCTTGTAGGCTTCTGAGCCCGTCATCAGCATGGAATAGCTCGTGCCGCCACCGATGTCGGTGGCAATGGCGATCTGCGGCGCAGGCACGGTTGCGCGCAAAGCCGCCAGATCGAACAATCCGCTGCCCAGGAACAGATTGGAGGTCGGGCAAAGCACCGCCGTCGCGCCGGCCGCGCCGAGCCGGCTGCGCTCGCTTTCGCTGAGATGAATGCAGTGGCCGAACAGCGCCTTGCGGCGAACCAGCCCGTAACGCTCATAGACCTGGGTGTAATCCTTGGACCAGGCGAAACGTTCGGCAACGGTGGCAATCTCGCGATGGCTTTCCGACAAATGCGTCTGGATGTGGCAGTCGGGATATTCAGCCGCCAGCGCGCCGGCCGCTTCCAGCTGCGCCTCGCTCGATGTCACGGCAAAGCGTGGCGTGATGGCGTAATGCTGCCGGCCGCGGCCGTGCCATTTTTCCAGCAGCGCCTTTGAATCCCGATAGCCGGTCTCCGGCGTGTCGAGCAGGGCGGCGGGCGCGTCGCGGTCCATCATCACCTTGCCGGCGGCCATGAGCATATTACGCCGCTCGCTCTCGGCAAAAAACGCTTCCACCGATTGCGGATGGACCGAGCAGTAGACGCCGGCCGTCGTCGTGCCGTTGCGCAACAACTCATCGAGGAAAAACCGCACCGCGGCCTCGGCCACCGCCGGATCGGCATATTTCTGCTCCTCCACGAACGTGTAGGTGTGCAGCCATTCCAGCAGTTCGCCGGCAAAGGAGCCGATCACCTGTGTCTGTGGAAAATGCAGATGCGGATCGATGAAACCGGGCATGATGAGAAACGGGCGCCAGTCATCGACCGGCGTGTCCTCGGCGATCGTCTTCAAAATGTCCGCCGCTTCGCCGACGGCACCGACAATTCCGTCCTCCACAATGAGGCAGCCATCCTCGATATAGCGCGTGGCGGCGTCCTCCCCGGCCGTGGTCGGATCGTCGTCAAACCACAACAGCCGGCCGCGAATGGCCCGTTTATTGCCGTGTTCGCTCATTGGCCGGCAATGCCCGGCAAGGCGGCCGGCATCTGCCGGTCTCCGGGCGTAAATCCGGTTATGTTACCCGGCGGCGCGGCGCGCGAAATCGCCCGGGAAACAGACCAGTATTGATCTGGACCCGACTGCGCAGTCTGATCCTGGCTGTGTGGAAACACCCGCGGTGTCATGGCTCTCCTGACCCGAGCATTGCGCGACGGCGTTGGAACTGTGCAGAAAGCAGATCGCGATTCTTGATTTGCCGAACTTTGAGGGCGAGCGCATGGATTCTGGGCAATTATTTACCGATATTTCATAACACTCATACAGATTCAATTGTCATGTGACGCCTTTGAGAACCGGTTTGGGGGCCGTATGACCAATCATTGGGCCGATCGTTTCATTGGGATTGTTGACCCGGAAAGAGCCGGTCGGGCATTCGCCAGTGCTTCCACCGGTGAATACGCATGAACGTGCTATCGGGATTCGTTCGCTCAAAAAGCGGACTCGTTTTGCTCTCGTACCTGGCTTTTTCTGGGGCGGTCAGTGCTAGTGTTGCATATCAGTTTTACCAATCCAGTCTGGAAACCTTTCGCGTCATTGCAGTCGATGCGCCTATGGCGCCATTCCTGGAGGCCAACCAGACCTACAGCTATGGATTGGGGCTGGGTCTTTTTGCGCTGTTGGCCGGGTTCGGGCTCGCATTTTTCAGATTTCATTCGCGTCACTTGAGCGACCGCGGCGCCGCAGAAATGGCGTTGAAGAATGAGACCAGAAGAGTTCAGGCCGCGTTAGACAATATGGGCGAGGGGTTTTGCATGTTCGATGGGCAAAAACGCCTAATCGTCTGGAATGAGCGCTACGCCAAGTGGTATCAAATACCCCGGGAATTGCTGAAGGTCGGAACACCGCACAGTGAAATTATCGGCCATCGCGTTACGCAAGGCATTTTGGAAGGTGAAACAAGCACCGTCGCCGTTGAGAAGAAGATTTCGGGTCTCGATCAGCTGTCAGATTCCACAAGCTCGAGCCGGATCGACCAGCTAAGGGATGGTCGCTTTATCTGCGTCACCCGGCAACCATTGAAGGACGGCGGTTGGGTCGCGACTCACGCTGACGTCACCCAGAAAGTCAAAACCGACGGGGCTCTGGCCAAACTTAACGGCGAGATCGATACGGTCGTGCAAGCTGCGGTCGAAGGTGATTATTCCCGCAGGGTTGATCCGGGTCAGGCCGACGGTGTGATGCTTAGCCTGAGCGAAGGCATGAACCGCTTGCTGGAGACTGTCGACCGCGGCCTGACGGAGACCGGCAACATGCTGTCGGCGCTGGCCGATGGCGACCTGAGCAAGCGCATGGAGGGTGACTACAAGGGCGCCTTTGCGCAATTGAAGCAGGACGCCAATTCCATGGCCGATCAGATCGAGATGATCGCGGAACGCATCTCGTCGGTCACCGGCGCGGTGCGCGGCGCGACGCGCGAAATCGCAT
>Ga0224512_10004318_pt1 | contig 12055 bp, 11 predicted proteins | sample SF_May12_sed_USG_4_FD_169103 | JGI IMG/M metagenome (GOLD analysis project Ga0224512, IMG submission 169103) | Sediment microbial communities from San Francisco Bay, California, United States - SF_May12_sed_USGS_13 | ecosystem: Environmental > Aquatic > Marine > Sediment | place: USA... | reverse complement strand
CGGAGGACACGATCCACGTCGATCCCAGCGCTCCGAGCGGATCGCTCTACTACATCGTCACCGCCACCGACGTGCACGAGAACCAGAGTGCGCCCTCGAACGAGGCGAGCGTGTCGGGGGCGACGGGAGCGGGGAACACGCCGGCGCTCACCGCGCTCACCGTGCGTCAGAACCGCCCGAATCCGTTCACCGCTTCGACGGAGCTCGAAATCGGGCTACCGGCCGCCTCGGCGATCACGATCGAGGTGTACGACGTGGCGGGGCGGCGCGTGCGCGCGCTGGAGGTGCAGGGAGCGGGGGCGGGCTGGCAGCGCGTTCCGTTCGCGGGCGTGGACGAGTCGGGAGCGCCGCTCGCGAGCGGGGTGTATTTCTATCGAGTGACGGCGAATGGTGCCACGGTCACGCGCAAGATGGTGATCGCGCGGTAGGCGGGCGCTATCTCGGCCGCTAAGGAGTAGGTCGGGGCGGGGGCCTTCCGGCCCCCGCCCCGAGGTTTACCGCGTTACCTCGGGTTCGCCGGCGGGGCCCTTCGACACGCTTCGCATCTGCACTCTCCTCTTCCACAGGCGAATCGCGTGGTAGGCGATGCTCACCCAGAGCAGGAAGAAGAAGAGCATCGTCAGGAAGAGCGAGACGTTCCGGAACACGAGAACGAGGCCGAGCAGGACGAACGGTGTCATCGCCGACTGGGCATAGCGACCGAGAATGCGCTCGTGCCTCCGCACCCACTGCGTCGCCGAACGGACTCGCTCGCCCAGCTGTCGTCCGATTCCCGTCAGTCGGTTTCGGCTGAGGTAGATGATCAGGGCGACGAGTGCCACGAGCACCCAGCGGAGCAGCTCGATCACCCAGAGGCGCGTATAGACCACGCTGAACGAGAGGGGATCGTTGGGCTGGATGATGGTGCGCGCGAAACGATAGACTTGCCCGCTGGTCGGTACCCGTATTTGAACGGGGAGCACACCGGTCGATATGGCTCCGCCGGCCACGGCAGCGGGAGGAGCGTCGGCGAGCCCCTCGAGGCGGCCGCTGAACTCGAGCTCGGCGTTCATCTGACCGGCTAGTTGATCCCGTTCCATGGGGACGTTTCGGAATGAGCTCTTGAAGTCCTCGCCCTTGTAGGCCTTCTGCATTTCTTCCTGGCCGACCTGGTCGCTCGAGTTCAGCCTGAGCGCCCTCATGGCGTCTTCGTCGTACTGGCGCCGCTTGCCGGTGGAGACGTTCACTCCGCGAATCATCTCCTCCTTTTCCAGCGTGCTCTTGAAGTAGACGTACGAGTAGTCATTGGGCAGGTAGACGGACCAGATGAGCTGGCTGGTCAACAGATCCACCGACGGCAGGAGGGACGCCTGGGTGCCAAACGGCGAGAAGCGTTCGCGCACGGTGCAGTAGATGACCTCGACGGGGAAAGTGTCGAGACGGTTGTCCACGGAACGCGAGCGGATGAGCGGCACGAGCAGCATCCCCTTCTTGCTCACGGACGACTCGACGGGCTGGTTGTCCACGAACACGCTCCACACGTCGGTCTTCGCGGGGAGCTGGATCTCGAGAAATTGCTTGGCGCTGTTGCGCACCTGATACACGAGGCGGTGCACGAGCTTGCCGTCTTCGGTAAAGAGCGTGACCACGCTGGCGGAGTGGATGGTCGCCACGGGCACGGCGATCTTCTCGTGCTTCGTGATGTCGAACACGAGCGTGTAGGGGTGCTTGAGATACTTGAAGCCCATGATGAGCGGCCGCGCCGACCGGTTGTTGATCAGCGCGGGGAGCTTCTGGACGGCGATGGCCTCGAGTCCGTCGCTCTCCCTGGCCACGACCTCGGCGCTGGTGGCCAGCTCGATGCCGATGAAACCATTCTCGCGCACGGTGTCCAGCGTGCGGACGCCGGAAAACACGCTGGCGAGCCCGGACTCGGAGAACGCCGTTTCCGTCGTAATGCTCACGCTGGCCGCGCCCTTCTTTCCATAGGTGAAGGGAACGACGAGGACGCGTTGATCGTCCTCGGTCGTCTCCTGCCAGTCCCCGACGCCTTCACCGGACACGGACAGCACGTTGACGCCGTCGGGGATCGCGACGCGCACGGCGTCCACTTCGCTGTGCAGGATCGTGTAATTGACGACCGAGTGTGTCTTGAGGGCGTCGTCCTGAATGGAAATCAGGTGCTGCACCTCGGCGTAGAGCTTCGTGGGGACCTTCTCCACCACGGCGGCCTCTTTGCGCCAGCTTACGCTGATGGCGGACCCCTGGCCGATGACGGCGGACACCACGGTGGCGTTGGGCCGCTTCTCGGTCACGATCTGCTGGGCCTGCGGGATCTCGAAATCGATGTCCTCGAGCGGCACTTCGAGCGCCAGGAGCGTGATCGGCGTCTGCGCGATGGCGAGGTCGATCCTGTGGGGACCCTTCTCCAGCGAGGACTTGACCGAATAGGTGGCCGTCACCACATACTCGCCGGCCTGGGGCAGGACGACGTGGTGGTAACCTCCTTCGACCACGACGAGCGCGGGGGCGTCGCCGACGCGCATGTCGGCCAGCGCGGTGCTCGCTGGTAGAATCGGCACCCTTACGTAGGCGTTCCTCGCCAGCACGTGCACGTCGAAGACGGCCTTGAACTCGGTGCTGCCCGCCTTCATCTTGCCGGAGTAGACGGCCTTGGTGATCAGGTGCTCGAAGGGAGGTGTCGCGCCCGACACCGGCGGCTTCATCTGGTCGACCAGCTTGTTGAAGTCCGCCCGCGTCAGCACGACGCGGCCGCCCTTCACCGTGTGCGGTGGCGTCGCCTGCGCGCCGGTCTGCGCGAGGAGCTTCTGGAACGTCTCCAGAGAGAGGACGATGTCATCGTCCTCGAGGTTTACGAGCTTCTTGAACTCGCTCCAGGGAACGGTCAGCTTGCCCGCATCATCGGACTCGCTCTGGGCGTTGGCGGCGATCCACGATCCGCCCGCCAGCAGAAGGGCGATCATGACCGCGACCACGGGAATGCGCTTCATGGTGTCGGCCTCCTTCAGCATCTGTTTATATGGTGGTAAATGAAGTAGATAGCAAGGATCTACTGCCGGCGTGCGCGTCGGATGCGCCGCAGATTTAGGGCGAGGACATTTGTGCGATCGGATCGCGCAAAGTCTCTGGTTACTGGTACACGCATGGGCGCCTGCAAGTTTCATCCCAATATAAGTTGGACGCCGGTCGAACGTTCGCGGTCGAGCGGACCGGCGGGCAGCAAGAAATTCCCTACGTGGAAGAATTGGTCACCCCGGTGAGATCGGGGAGCGCCAACGAGCGGTCCGGCGCTTCCACGCCCGGGACGGCGCAGTAACGGACGCACGCATCCGCTGCTCGCCGCGCCGGCGGCGTTGGGCTTGTTAGCTTGCGGGTTGCGGGGTACCATTCCCTAGCCAGATGGTGTAGCGCACGTCGCGAGGCGTTGTCTCGAGGACGTGTACGAAAGGAGACCCATGCGACGCAAGCTTCTCCCCGTTTTCTTCGCGGCTCTATGCATTGCCACGGTTCCGGTGGTTGCGCAGGGACCGCCCGATCCACGACCTGCCATCGAGGCGGTCAAGCAGGTGGCGTTTCTCGAGGGCAACTGGTCGGGCGAAGGCTGGGCCCAGATGGGTCCGGGACCCAGAGAGGGTTTCACGCAAACCGAGACGGTCGAGCTCAAGCTCGACGGGGCGGTGATGCTCATCGAGGGAGTCGGCTACTCGAAGGGCGAAAACCCCAAGAAGGTGCATCACGCGCTGGCGGTGGTGTCCTTCGACCCCGCGGGGAACAGCCTGGTCTTCTCTTCGTTTCTTCCCGGCCGGCCCCGTCTGGACGTCGTCCCCGAGGTCGCACCCAACGCGTTCAAGTGGGGCTTCTCGCCGACCGGCGGCGGCCAGATTCGGTACTCGATCGCAGTCGAGGGCGGCACCTGGCACGAGGTCGGCGAGTACTCGCGTGACGGCGAGTCGTGGCACCAGTTCTTCGAGATGCAGCTGACCAAGGAATAGGAACGCCGATCCGCCGCCGCGCTGGGTGGCACAGGCGAAGGGCGAATGACGAAGACCATCGCGTTTCTACGCGCCATCAACGTGGGCGGGCACACGGTCAAGGATCGTCTCCGGCGCCTGTTCGAAGACATGGGCTTCTCCGGCGTCGAGACGTTCATCGCCAGCGGCAACGTGATCTTCGATGCGAACTCCAGGAGCCCGCAGGCCCTGGAAAAGAGGATCGAGCGTCATTTGCGCGAGGCGCTGGGCTACGAGGTGGCCACCTTCATCCGGTCCATTTCCGAGCTGGCCGGCGTCGCCCGGTACAGACCCTTTAAGAACTCGGAGCTCGCCGCGCACGGCCACACGCTCTACATCGCCTTCCTGTCGGACCGTCCGACTACCCCCGCAAGAAAGAAGCTCATGACCTTCGTCACGGACGTGGATGACTTGCACCTTCACGGGCGCGAGGTCTACTGGCTCCGTCGAAAGAGAATGACCGAGTCGGCGTTCTCCGGCGCGTTGCTCGAGAGAACGCTTGGAATGCCGGCGACGCTGCGCAACTCGACGACGGTCGGGAAGATCGTCGCGAAATACGCGCGCTAACCTCTTTACCCAGCCCGACCTTGGGCACAACGGCCTTTTTCCCCTAGACGCCGTTGGACAGAACTCTGGTACTCGCCTAGATTGTATATAGAGGCGCGCGCCGCCGCCGCACGGTCGCGCCCGCCACAGGACACATGGGCGATTGGAGGCCAGAAGTGGCGAGACAGTGGATGGAATGCTGTCTCTGCGGTCACAAGTCCGATGCACCTTCGCAGCTCCATCACCTCGAGCAGTGTCCGAAGTGCCGAAGCCGGCGCCTGGTATACCGGCTCGACGCCACGGATGCTCCCCAGCAGGACCCGAGACAGCAGCTGGAGGCAGGCAAGGTCGCCGACGTAGTTCGCCGGGACCACACGCACGCGTAGGATATCCGCCGGCGAGGTTGCCGCTGCGGGCGCCCGCCGCGCGCCCGGGCGGCATAGTGCGCTCGCTCTTCCCGTGAGACAACAGGACCGTACCGAAGGAGGGTGACACCGATGTGGGAATTCCCGGAGTTCATCCGCAAATTGCCCGAGCTGGACGTGCCCCTTCCCAGCTTCAAGGGACACCTGCTGCAGGGCGAGACGCACCAGGTAGCGTTTGCCCGCTGCGACGCGGACCTCGACGTCCCCTCGCATAGTCACGCAGCGCAGTGGGAGCTGGTGGTGGCGGGCGAAGTCGTGCTGCGCATGGCCGGCGAGGAGCGGACCTATCGCGCCGGCGATTCCTTCTACATCCCCGCGGGCGTGGAGCACGCCGCCACGGTAAAGGCCGGCTTCCGCTCGGTGATCTTCTTCGATCAACCCGATCGGTACCGGGCCAAGTAGTCTACGGCCAGAGCCAGCCGAACACGCCGGCGGTGACCAGCCCGTAGATCACGCCGTCCACGACGAACTTCGAAGTGATGCCCCAGCTCTGGCCCTTCCATATGGAGTCGTGCATCTGGGTCGTCGCGTAGCCGAGGATGGCCACCGTGCCGGTGATGCGGAACACCGCGTTGTACTCGGCGCCCCTGCCCAGCGAGAGCGTGGCCACGTAGCCGGCAAAGAGCCCCACCAGCACGGAGAAGAGAAACCACTGGACCAGGCTCCTGCCCAGGGGCGGCGGACCGTTGGGTATCACGCTGACATAGCCGACCGGTCCGCGCTGGTACTTCTCCGTCATCTCGGGCGTCTTCATCTCCTTCATCGTGACGGCCATGGGAAACGCGTACTGCCCCGGCTCCACCTTCTGCGCGCGTATCGCCGCGAGGATCTCCTCCTCGCCGGAGAGCTTCCGGTAGTCGCCTTTGTGGGTTCGCAGCGCCATGTGGATGATGGAGCTGACGACGAAGACGAGGGCCGCGGAGATGAGAATCGGTAAACACAGATCCAACACGCCGAGCATGTCGCTCCTCCTCGGTTAGGGCAGGGAAGGAGGATACACGCTCGTCGCGGCCGTGTCATCTGTCAAGGGGACGGGACGCCGGGGACGCCCTCCGCCTCGGCCAGGGCCCGCCCCACGACGCGTTCGAGCCGGCCCCGGGCCTTGACCAGCACCAGCTCCTCGTCGTCCAGGGCCACGACGCAGAGGTCGCGCACGGCGTCGCCCTCGATCCGGTAGAGCACCCACACGGCGCTGTCGTCCTCCCGCGCCCGGACGGCAATCTCCCAGCCGTCGTCGAGCATGCGCTGCATGCGCCCGGGCATCTGCAGGGAACCGGTGGACGGGACGGAGTGGACATTGTACACGGCGACTTGCACGCGGCTCACGTCGCGCAGGTAGCCGCGCGCTTCGTCGCCCCCGGGCACGAGCGCCGTCACGAGTCTCGCCAGGCCGAGGGTGACGGGTCCGAGCGAGAGGGCGAATTCCTTGTCGAAGTCGGCACCGGGAAGCTGGCGTTCGATCTCGCGCTGGATGCCGGACAGCTCGGGCGCCCACAGGCAGCCCGGCGCGGCCGCCAGCGAGAGCCCGAGGATCGCGACCAGCGCCCCCCGGCGCGCTCTTTCGGGGTAGTTCCTCTCCATGCTCATCACTCCCGGGATGGCCGGGCCGGCGCCCCGGAAGAGCGCCGGCCCACCGGCCTAGTTCTTCTTGCCGCGCGTGGTGTCTACGTGGATGCCCTCGAGCCCGTCGATGTCGAAGTGCTCGCCGAGCCGGCCGATCTCCTCCGGGTTGATCGCGCCTACGATATTGACGAACACCGCCTCGTCGTCATCGTCGAGCGCCATCACCACGATGCCCTCGATCAACGAGTAGTCCTTGGACGCTTTGATGTAGATATCGGCGCGCTCGTCCTCGTCGCGCACGCGCACGATCCGCTCCCAGCCGTCCTTGTCCAGGCGTTTGGCCGTCTCCGAGGAGGCGGCGAGGAACTGGTCGGCGGAGACGTCGTCGGCGTCGTAGACGAGCACGCGCACCAGCTTGAGCCGGGAGAGTATTTCGTAGAGCTCTTCGTCCTCGTGCTTGACAAACCCCGAGACGAGGTTGATCAGCGGCTCGCGGAGGTACACCTCTACCTTGGCCTCCTTACCCTCGAAGAGCTTGAGACCGGCGAAGTCGACGTAGCCGGGATGCTTCTGGACCGCCTCCTCCTTCTCGGCGCTGGCCGGCCCGGCGGCCAAGAGGGCGGCCGCGAGCAGCGCGAAGAGCGCCGCACCGGTTCCAAGCCCGACTCTGTGCTGCGTTTTCATGGGTACTCCTTCCTATCTAGACCGCCCGTCGGCGGGCATGGTTTCGAGAATCTCCTTCTGCGACTCGGTGACCGCGCGCCCGACCGGCTTCACCAGCACCTCTTCGACGACGTGGCCACCCGCCTGGGTCATCGCGCGGTCCAACGGCTCGACCAGGCCTTCGTCCATTTCCTCGCGTAGGATCGATCCGGTCATGCGCGAGTACTTGCCCACGTACGCGAATGCGACCATCAGCTCACCGCGCGCTGCCTCCACCTCGGCCTGCGTGTAGCGCTCGCCCGCGGGTCCGGCCACGCGGTGGCGCTGCGTGAGGACGAACACGGTGACGGCGGCGATCGCCACCAGCATGACCGTCATGGCGGGCCGGGCGAACACTGCAGTGCGCCACGCGCGGGCACGCGCAAGCCGGCCCTGCGCCGGGGTCTGTATGCCGGCGACAAGCGCTTCCACGCGCGCCACGACCGCGTCGGGGCAGCCGTGCGTCGGCAGCGCCCGCAGCTCGGCCACCACGCGCCGGGCCAGCTCCACCTCGCGCGCGCACGCCGCGCACCCCGCGACGTGGCGCTCGAGCCGCTCCGCGTCGCCCGCGCGCAGCTCGCCATCGAGGTGGGGGTCGATGCGCTCGCGCACCCATGTGCAATTGTTCTCAGGCCGCATCGGTCTCGAACCTCTCCTGCAATTCCGCCCGCAGCATGGCGCGGCCGCGGTGCAGATAAACCTTGATCGTGTTGAGGGGCATTTCCATCGACTCGGCTATCTCGCCGTAGCTCATCTCCTGGATCTCGCGCATCACGATGATGCTGCGATAGGGCTCCGCCAGACGCTCCAGCGCCGCCTCGATAGCCTCGCGCGCCTCGCGCGCGCGCGCGCGTCCGTCGGTCGCACCCCCGCCGGCCACGGTGCGCGCCGCTTCCTCGGCGTCGACGGTCTCGGCGAGGATCTCGGAGCGCGTGCGCCGGCGCCGATGGGCGTCGATGACGGCGTTGCGCGCCACCCGCATCACCCACGCGCCCACGCGCGCCTCCTGCAGAGAGTCCGCGTGCTCCCAGAGCTTGATGAGCACGTCCTGCGTCACGTCCTCGGCGTCCTCCCGTCGCCGCAGGCTGTAGAGGGCATAGGTGTAGACCCGATCCCGGTAGGCCTGGGCGAGCTTGTGGAAACGATCCCGCATGTCACGAACCTACTGACGCACGGCGCGGTGGGAGGTTACAGGGGGCGCCGGACCATCTTGTGCCGGGGCCCGATCCACCTCACCTACGTCGGCAACACGGGCGTCGTTGCCGAGTCCGGCGGCGGCGCCGTTTTCGCGCGCCGGCCTGCTCCGTATCTGGTTGAATAACCATAAGTTAGTGGGGTGCTCGCCCCTCGCCGTGGCTCCCGGGCGAGAATCTGGCCGAATGCCGAAACCCCGGCGCTTGTAGGTGCGTCTAAATAAACGATGCAGGCGGCGGCCGGCGGCCCCACCCCGTGCTAGACTGTAATCCGATCCAACCCCACATTGCCCATAGGGGGTACCCTCGATGAAAGCGGTTCTCGTCCTGTTGCTCTGCGCGGCGGCGCTCGCGGCCGCGGGTCCAACGGAAGACGCCCTCGCCGGGGCCTCGCACCTCGGCGATCTGTTCACTGTCACGCGCGGCGAGGTCACGCGCGACGGCATCGGCTTCGTCGAATCCACCGAGATGCGTATCGACATCGGCGCCCGGGGCGTGCTGTCGCTGGGCACCACGCTGGGATCGATCAGCGTGCGCACGTGGGCGTCCGACCACGTGCGTCTCGTCGTGGACAAGCGCGCGCGGCCGATGTCGGCCGACGAGGCCCGACGCCTCTTCGAGATGTTTCACATTCAGGCGCGGCCGGGCCGCGGCGATGTTGCGCTTCGGGCCCGCGCCGCCAACGACGAGTGCGCGCGCGCCGTCGACGTGACGTTCACGCTGTGGGTCCCCAAGAACTGCAGCGTCGACGTCAGCACGAAGAGCGGCGACATCGACATTCCCGAGATGAGTGAGCGCTTCAGCGCGCGCACCGCAGCGGGAAAGATCAGCGTCGAGTGCGACACGGAAGTGATGGACATCGAGGTAGAGGATCGGACCGACGCGGGCGCGTCCGATGAGACGCCGGTCGAGAGCGAAACCCGCCCGACAGGCTACTAGAAAAGCGGGAGGAACCACGTGAACTCGGCGACGATGACGAAAGGCGGGTTGCGAACGCTCGCCTTCGCGCTGGCCCTGGGCGCGGCGCTGCCCGCGCGCGCGGAGGTACTGGCGACCTTCGAAGGTGTGCGCGAGGACCGCGTGGGAGTGCGCGGCTTCACCATGGCGAGCGACGGCGAGGTCAAGGCCACCGCGCTATCCTTCGGCTACCGCTCGTCGGGCGTATCCGTCACCCTCTCCAACGCGTGGATACTCGACGCCAACACGCGCGAGGTGGCGTGGGAGATGCGCGGCGCGCGCGACGAATGGAAGGCGAAGCGGCTGACCGAGGAGGCGTACTCCGTGCGCCTCCCCGCGGGTGCATACGAGGTTTACTACTCCACCTATCCCGACGTGCGCGAGCGCCGGCGGGGCGAGGGAGACTGGTTCGTCCACCTTTTCGGGCACGGCACCAAGGGCGCGATCGAGCGTATGCTCGACAACGAGGACCTCGACGAAATCGAAGACGCCTACCGTCGGCTTTGGTTCCGGCTGGAAGGACCCGGAGCGCCGTTGGACGAGACGGCGGTACGCGAGCGTCAGGAGCGCGTCGCGCGCGACGCGATCGTGGCGCTGCGCCGCCAGGGCGATCACGCCTACGTCCAGCAGGGCTTCGCGATCGACGAGCCCATGCGGCTGCGCGTCTACGCGCTGGGCGAAGCTCGCGAAGACGGGGAGTACGACCACGCCTGGATCATCAACGCCGACACGCGCGAGCGTGTGTGGCGGTTCACCTTCCGCGACAGCGACCACGCGGGCGGCACCGCCAAGAACCGCGTCGTGGACTCCGTGTTCGAGGCGCCGGCCGGCCGCTACGTGGCTTTCTACGCGACGGACGGTTCCCACTCCTTCGACAGATGGAACTACGCTCCCCCGCACGATCCCGCCGCCTGGGGCATCACCATTCGGGCGGCCGACCCCGCCACGCGCGCCCACGCGCGGGGTTTCGAGTACGAAGACAAGGGCTGGAAGAACGCGGTGGTGGAGATCGTCGAAGTGGGAGACGGCGCGCTGGTGGCCAAAGGCTTCACGCTCAAGAAGCCCATGCGCTTGCAGGTGTACACCCTGGGCGAGGGACAGGGCGGTCGCTTGTACGACTACGGCTGGATCGTGGACGCGCGCACGCGCCGGCGCGTCTGGGAGATGTCCTACGCCGAGACCGAGCGGGGTGGCGGCGCGGAGAAGAACCGCCTGTTCGACGGCACCGTGGAGCTTGAAAAGGGCGACTACGTCGCCTACTACGCCACCGATGATTCCCACTCCTACCCGGAGTGGAACGCCGCCCCGCCTCTCGACCGGCGCCGGTGGGGAATCACGATCGCGGGGGGCGCAGACTTCGACGCCCGGGCCGTGGCCCCCTACGACGACGCGGCACGCCGCGGCGACGCCCTGGCGAGCATCGTCGAGGTGGGCGACGGCGCGTATCTCCACCGGGAGTTTGCGCTGAAGAAGGAGACAACCCTGCTCGTCTACGCCCTGGGCGAGGGAACCGGCGGCCGCATGTATGACTACGGCTGGATAGAAGAGGTCGAGACCGGCCGGGTGGTGTGGGAGATGATGTACCGCAAGACTTCGCACGCGGGTGGAGCGGAGAAGAACCGCATGTTCAGCGACACGGTCACGCTCGCGCCCGGGAAGTACCGCCTGTACTACGAGTCCGATGACTCGCACTCGTTCGACCGCTGGAACGCCACGCGCCCCTACGATCCCCACGCGTGGGGCATAGCGGTCCACACCGTTGCCAACGACTGACGCGCAACGCGGCGTTGACGGCCGCGCCCCCGATTCAGTAGCTTCCTGGAACCGCCCCTCGCCGGCTCGCCGTTCGCGGCGGCAGCCGGCGTCGGGAGCGGTTCCGCGATGAAGCGTTTCCTCTCTTCGATCGCCGACGTGCGCAAGGGGGAAGGCCGGCTGACCTTCCTCATGGCGCTCTACTACTATCTGGTCCTCGTCACATACTACTTCCTCAAGCCGGCGCGGGACAGCCTCTTCCTCGTGCACCTCGGTCCGGCGCAGCTCCCCGTCGTGTTCATCGCGACGGCGCTGGCCGTGGCGCCGATAACCGCCTTCCTGGCCTCCGCCAGCCGCCGCCAGCAGCTCACGCGCCTCATCGCCGGCACCTCGGCCCTGATGGTGGCGTGCCTGGCCATTCTGCGCTGGCTCCTCTCGCTCGATGCCGGCTGGGTGTTCTACCTGTTCTACGTGTGGGTCAGCATCTTCGGGGCCCTGACGGCCGCGCAGTTCTGGCTGCTGGCGAACGCCGTGTACACTCCCGCCCAGGCCAAGCGTCTCTTTCCCCTGCTGAGCATGGGCGGAATTCTGGGGGCAATGACCGGGGGCGAGATCACGCGCCTGGTGATCCGCGCGGCCGGGGTGGCGACGGAGGATCTCCTGTACTTCTGCATGGTGCTCTCGTCGCTGATCGCCGGCATGGCGGCGATCACCTGGCGGATGCGCGCGCGCGGCGGAATGGAGCCGCCCCCGGCGCGAAGGCGCGGCGCGCCGGAAACCTCGGACGGCTTGGGACAACTCGTGCGCCTGGTCCGCCGCTCGCCTCTCCTCTCCTACACCGTCGGCATCATCGCCGTCACCATGGCGACCACCACGCTCGTCGACTTCCAGTTCAAGACGATCAGCG
>Ga0224512_10004317_pt1 | contig 12056 bp, 7 predicted proteins | sample SF_May12_sed_USG_4_FD_169103 | JGI IMG/M metagenome (GOLD analysis project Ga0224512, IMG submission 169103) | Sediment microbial communities from San Francisco Bay, California, United States - SF_May12_sed_USGS_13 | ecosystem: Environmental > Aquatic > Marine > Sediment | place: USA: California... | reverse complement strand
GCGTTGCCCAGATCTTTCTCAGTTCAAAGAAGAGTTACGCCATCCAGAATACCCTTTCGAGTCAACTGGAAAACGGCCGCTATGCCATGGACGTCCTTGCCGAGGACCTGCGTCGTGCCGGCTATCTGGGTGGCGCCATCAACGTAGAGGAGTCCGCAGGCTCGTTGCCGGTGGCCGGCAATGCCGATGCCTGCAACACCGGAGACACGACCTGGGCACGCATGCTGGACAGGCCTGTTTTTGGCAAGAATGACACCGCCAGTAACCAGACCTGCGTCAGCAATTACCTGCAAGGCGATATTGTTGTGGTTCGTTATGCCGCCCCGTGGGAAATCGGCGGCACGATGACTCCAACAGCCGTCGGCACCCGGATTTATCTGCATTCCAACCCGATTGAGCCAAAGACAGCACGCCTCTATACAGGAGGCAGCCTGCCTGCAACAGGACCGGGCGACCGGCAGTCCGAACTGACAGCGCGTGCCTACTACATTCGCAATACCGGCCAGACCTGCAACTACCAGGGCACCAACCTGCCGGTACCCGGCCTGTTCCGGGTGGAACTCGATAATAACGGTCAGCCCGGTGTTCTTGAGGAAGTCGCCTATGGCGTCGAACACCTTCAGGTGCAATATGGTGTGGACACCACCGGTGACCTCTCGATCGACCAGTATCTCGATGCCAACAATATAAATAACGATGCCACATCGCCCAACTGGGACCAGGTCATCGCCGCCCGAATCTGGGTGCTGACGCGCGCCGAATGCCCGGAGACCGGTTACACCAACACCAATACCTACCTCATGGGTGACGTGAATTACGACCCAAACCCTGATGACCGCTTTCGCCGCCAGTTGTACCAGACCACCGTGAAGCTGCGCAATCGCCTGGGGACTTTCTGATCATGCCAGTATTAATTTACAAGACCAACCAACCGCAACGACAGGGCGGTACCGCCCTGGTAATGGCACTGCTGTTCCTGCTGATATTGACCATCCTTGGAGTATTCGGGATGAGCAATGCACGGCTGGGAAATTTGATGGCAGGCAATCACCAGTTCCAGGCGGTCGCCCTGGGCAATGCCGAACTGGTCGTATCGGCTGCTGAACAGGCGTTGATCAGCAGCCTCGGCGGCGCCAAGCCGGCTTGCTACTATCCGACAACCGAAACCATCGATCCCTCTCAGACTATCTGGTCGTCATTTCCAAATACCTGTCCCTATACCTTGCCGAATGGGGATCCCGCCCTTTACGTCATTGAATATGCCGGCGAAGGCATTGATGACGAGTGCAGTAAGGCAGCAGGCAAAGAGCGGAAAGCAAGCTGCAAACACTTTGATTTCGTCATTTCGACACAGGCAACCAGCAGTCGTGGCGCCAAGCGCATTGTCCAGGTTGTCTATCAGGCAGGCTCCCCGCCGTAACAGATGGAGATTCGCTAATGAGTCCATTCAACAAGAAAAAACGTTATGCGAGTGTTGCCATCCTGGTGACAGCACTCAGCACTGCGCTGTATGCAGCCATAATCTTCAATCCAGCGGAGCAACCTCTGGTCGCGGCCGGCCCCTATGAGCTCAAAGACTTTGATCTGGCTGCACTGAATAACAGGGCTTACCGACCCTGGTATGAAAATGGGGCCTGGCAGGGTGACCTGATCGAATATTTTATCGACACATCCGGCAACAAGAGCATCACTCCCGGGGCCCCTGTTGATATCACGCCGATAACAGATACAGAAAAGGCTGACTTCGTCGCTTATGGAAATGCATCACTCGATCCAAACGTGACCCAGACCTGGACAGCCCGAAGTACCTTTGCTGCGAAGGAGGCAGGTAACCCTTATTATTGGCAAAACCGTAATGTCTTCACCTGGGACGGATCCAGCAAGATAGACTTCAAATGGGACAACCTGGTCACTGCGGGGCTTGCAGGTGTCATAGACCCAATTTCAGCGGCAGACTCCACGCTGGACGGCGATCCCTGGGCCAGCCCGACCCTGAATTATGTGCTGGGCGACCACACTCTGGAGAAATCTCAGCCCAATGGCACGCTGCGCAGTCGCTACAACCTGCTGGGTGATATTGTCAATTCCAACCCCGTGTATATCGGACCACCCTGGGAGACTTACACCGACCCGGAATTCATCACCTTCAAAATGGATAGCGTCGATGGCTATCCTGATCGTCCCGGCATCATCGCCGTGGGTGCCAATGACGGTATGCTGCATGTCTTCGATGAAACAAACGGTGCGGAGCTCTATGCCTATATTCCGTCCATGTTGCTCTACAAGCTCAACGCACTCGCCGTCGTACCGCCCTATCTCCACACCTACTATGTCGATGGCCGTCTGACGGCCGCCTCTGCCAAGGTTGGCATATCCTCGGACTGGGCCACCGTCCTCACCGGCGGTCTTGGCGCCGGTGAGAAGGGGCTGTTTGCCCTGGATGTTACCGCCAATGACCCTGCGTCCCACACGGTACTGTTTGAAAAAACCGCGGCCAATGGTTTCGGCCACATCTACGGCAAACCCAGCGTCTTACGCATGCCGGGCGGGACATGGTCTGTCTTTACTGGCAATGGCCTGGGCACGGGCAACAGGGCACAGCTACTAATCGTGAGCCTGGATAATTTTTCAGTGACCGCCCTGAATACCAACGAGCCCCAGGCTGCCGGTCTGGCCGAGCCTACACTGGTCGATTACAACAATGACCAGATTGTCGACCTTGCCTTTGCCGGTGACTCGCTTGGCAACGTTTGGAAATTCGATTTCTCTACCGAGCCGGTAACGGTAACGTGGTTGTATGGAGATGGCGTAGACAATACAGACCAGCCCATCACGGCCGGAGTGGAGGTCGGAGAGCATCCCAACGGCGGCTACATGGTCTACTGGGGCACGGGCAACGTCACCAGCTTCGACGATGCCCAGGATGCAAATTACCCGCCCCAGTCGGTATACGGCATCTGGGACCAGGCCAGAACGGGTTCTGTCATCATCGAGCAGACGTTGGGCGAAGTTGTAGATGCTGATTTCCTCGACGGTACCACTGTCACGAATACCGAAACCGTACGCTACATCGCCACTAATCCCCTCACTTCCGGGAACTATCAGTACCTCTGCGCCACAGGTGATACCGGCTGCACCAACCTCAAGGGCTGGAAAGTCGAATTACCCAATAACGATCGCCTCGTAGGGGGTGCTCCACAACTGCGTGCCGCTCGCCTGACTTTTATCACGACCAACCCGATCGGCGTGAATACTGATCCGGACACCGGAGACCTGGATCCCGACCTCGAAGGTGATAGCTGGCTGATGTCACTGGATTACCTCACGGGCGGTGACAGTATCGGCACCGAACGCGCCTATGCAAATCACGGCGTTGCCTTCAACCTAAACCGTGATTTAGTGCTTGACGAGGAAGATTATATTTCAAGCGTATCCAAGCCTCCAGTTGGACTGAGACTTGGCGAGGGCGCCATTTCACAACCCACTCTTGCCAGTCTGGGTCCGAATGTTGACAAGATGTTTATCAACGGGCTCATCTTGCCTCTACCGCAGATCGAGCCTGGCGGCCCGTTCTTCAATGGTCATATCGATGTAGTCACCGACAGCCCGGGCATAGAGGGCGGCTTGCGGGCACCCAACAATATTGCCTATATGAGTCAGGGCTACAACGTCACAATAAATGATGGCCTGAGTGGCACAGTTGACGGTCTCTCGCATGAATACGACACCATGCATGGTGTTAATTATGTCGACTTCTTTGATCTGGAGCCACGACGCGGTAAAACAAGCCTCGACGGGGCCCCCTTTCCGCCTCTACCGGATCCTGACTCGCCTGATAATCTAATCTGCCCTGCAAACAGCTGCGAGGTGTACACGAGCGGCGATATCAAGTGCCCGGTAGAGTCAGACATCTGCACAACGAATGAAATTGAAGGGATTAACTGCGGAACCAGCGCCAGCGGCACTCTTTACGGGTGCATCGTCGTCGAGCTGGATGCGGAACTCAACCGCGCCTATGACACCCTTACAGCCCCGAGGACTGTTACCAATGCCAATGTGGCACTCGTCGATGGGGCGTGTCCTGCTGACGGCTCCGGCGGCCTCGGGGGTCGGTTCGGATACTTCTACGATGAGGTCGATGTCAATGGTGATCCTCTAGATGGAACAAATTCGCTTGACCATTGCGTGGAATGGACTATAGATCCGGAATCAGAGACCTACCTGATGGGTGATATGGGTGCAGAGGATCCGATACCAGCGGATAAGCCATTCATCATCACCCTGGCCAATGCTGATCTTTCCACGGCAGGCATCCTGCAGATCGGCTGCCGTACCTGGGGCGCCGAGGAATACCAGGACATGATCACCAGACAGCTTGAAGCAGGTGTGGCACCAGCTTCTCTGGAGGATGAGAAATATGGAATATCCTCTGGATCGCTAATGTTCACCCTTGCCGAGATTGCCAGTGGCGCCAAGGACCCGGACGGTATCCAGTGTCCTGATGACAGCCCGTTACCGACCCTGCGTGTGAGTTTTGAGCAGCGCTCCATCCTCGACCTGGGCATCCATGGCACGCGTTCCCAGTGCGTGCTCGGCCTGCACCAGCCCGAGGACAAGGTCTGCTACTCGGATGCCGCTGTCCTTACGGCAGCAGCCGATGTTGGTGTAATTGGCTGGCTCAACCCGGCCGACCCGAATGACCCGAATGACCCACTGGTCACGCAAATAATCCCCGATGACGATCCGACATGTGGTGGTATATCCGGCACATTGGCCCACACGCCACCACTTCTGCCCACCCTTCCTCCTTTATCAACGGACCCACCAGTACCGTACTACCTCCAGCGGCCGTCGGAGAACTGGCATATTACCTGGAACCCGAATTATCCGGGATCCGACAGCCTTAAAGGATTCCGCTGGCGCAACGGGGCCCTGACGCTGCAGTTGCTGGACGCCTCCGGCTTTACTCTTCAGGAACCCGCATCCCTGCTTCAAGACAAGAAAGGCAAGCGCGTGGGCGGCACCTTCGCCAAGGCCTTCGATGCTGAATTGGATGCCAATGGCGATCCCACCGGCGTCATTACAAACCGCAATTCCAAGGGGACGGATGCAAACGATGTACCAAACGAGAGCGGACTGCTCTATGAAGCCGCCATGTTCTGGCATTACGGCCGGCTCGCCGACGATATCCGCACTGTAGCTGACCTTGGCAGCAGTGGCCCATCCAGCACCCCGTGCTATGGCGGAAATAACTACCATTCACGACTTGGAATCGAGGCAAAGGGCCTGAACCCAGGCGAAATCAATCGAATCATCGACAAGGAAATTACCCAGGAAGAACTCATTGCCTATGCGCTGGCACTGCAGGCTGTACAGAATTGCGGTGACAATGAGCAGGCCTGCATCGATGCACTGCTTGCGCTGGGCGAGATGCTGGCCAGTGATCCCGACCTGGCCTTGCTGGATTCGGTTAGAGAGTACTTGCCCGAGGACTTCTGGGACGACTTGCCTCCGCCGGGTGCCGGTGATGACTCGACACCGAATCGGGAGGTCGAATCCCTGGATATCAATGAAGACATCGTGCCACAGCTCATTCCGAGCATGCGCCGTTCATGGATTGACCTGTTGAATTGATTGGCTGCACCGATCCCGGCAGCACGCTGTGCTGCCGGGATCGGTCAGTTGAACTGAAGAAGTAAATTTTCCACCCTGGCTTATGCTTCTCGCCTGCATTCATGCAGTCAAAGTGCAGCGAATCTATTGGCAAGAGTCCAAATCTGAGTAGGAGGCATCTCCTGAACCAATACCGAGCTTTTGAACGCGAGATATTGCTGAGCGGAGTACATACCAACGCTGAATAGCGCGCATTTATATTACCAATACCGATCTATTAATAGTAATCTACTGCAACGCCCGCGGCAGGGAGAAGGTCACGTTCTCGGCCTTGCCCTGCGACTCCTCCACCAGTTCGGCGCCCCACGCGCGCAGTTGCTCGACCACGCCGTTGACCAGGGTCTCGGGGGCCGAAGCGCCGGCGGTGACGCCGACCGTCTGCTTGCCCTCGAGCCAGTCCTTCTGGATCTGGCGCGCCTCATCGATCAGGTAGGCCGGCACCCCTTGTTTATCGGCGATCTCACGCAGGCGATTGGAGTTGGAACTGTTGGGTGAACCCACCACCAGCACCACATCACAGCGCCCTGCCAGCGTCTTGACCGCGTCCTGGCGGTTCTGGGTGGCATAGCAGATATCGTCCTTGCGCGGGCCCTGAATGGCCGGGAAGCGCACCTTCAGGGCCTCGATGACCCGCGCCGTATCATCGACCGACAGGGTGGTCTGGGTCACGAACGCCAGGTTGTCCGGGTCTTTCACAACCAGCTGCTGCACGTCTGCCGGCGTTTCCACCAGGTAGATCGCACCCCCGCGGGAAGTGTCGTACTGACCCATGGTGCCCTCCACCTCCGGATGCCCCTTGTGCCCGATCAGGACGCACTCCCGACCGTCCTCGGCATGGCGACTGACGCCCAGGTGCACCTTGGTCACCAGCGGACAGGTCGCATCGAACACCCGCAGCTGGCGCGCCGCCGCCGCCTCGTGCACGGCGCGCGACACGCCGTGGGCACTGAAGATAACGGTCGCGCCATCCGGCACCTCGTCGAGTTCATCGACAAACACCGTCCCGCGTTCGCGCAGCCCCTCGACCACGTAACGGTTGTGCACCACCTCGTGACGTACATAGATGGGCGCACCGAAGAGTTCCAGGGCGCGCTCGACGATATCGATGGCCCGATCGACACCCGCGCAGAAACCGCGGGGATTGGCGAGAAGGATCTGCATGATCACGGGATTATACGCTATCGGGTTGGCTGATATCTGACGTGAAGAAATTCACCGCAGAGACGCAGAGGACGCAGAGAAAGAAAAAACCAGAAAACACAATTATTGTTAACAACTCTCAGCCGTTTGAGTCGGAACCAGCGTAATCAATATGATCATTATATGTTTGCAGTAACTGGATCGGGGTTGTTGCAATAATGTTTCTTTGCGTGCTTTGCGTCTTTGCGGTGAGAATTTCCTTTTTGCTCCGCGGACTCTGCGTCTCTGCGGTGAATAATATTCTACAGCGCACCCAATCAATCACCCTCCGCCAGCTCCGCCGGGATAACGTCGATGATTTCCACATTGAAGATGACGGTGTGTCCCGCCAGCGGGTGGTTGAAGTCGACCTCGATGGATTCATCACCGACCGCGCTTACCATGCCGGGGATCTCCTCACCATCGGGTGTCTCGAAGCCGATGATGACACCCGGCTCCAGCACCATTTCGTCATCGAAGTCGGCCCGCGGCATCCGGTGTATCTTGTCGGGGTCGCGCAGGCCGAAGGCCTGCTCCGGGTACAACACCAGTCGCTGGGTATCGCCGGGCCGCAGGCCGTAGAGCCCCAGTTCCAGTCCGCGCACCAGGGTGCCGTCACCCATGACAAAGCTAAGCGGCTCGTCGCCGAAGGTGCTCTCTGCCACGGTGCCGTCTTCCAGGGTGAGTGACAGGTGCAGGATGACGCTGCTGTCGAGACCGATCGGTAGTTTCATCGCATTATCGCCCCGCTCAGGTGGATGGCTGCTGCTTCCTGCTCAGCAGGGCATCCAGCACCAGTACACAGGCGCCCACGGTAATGGCGGAATCCGCGATATTGAAGGTCGGCCAGTGCCAGCTGCCGTAGTACAGGTCGATGAAGTCGATCACGTGTCCGTAAACCACGCGGTCGATCAGGTTGCCTGCCGCACCACCAAGAATCAACGCCAGCGCCAGGGCGGTGCGCGCCTGGCTGGCGGCGATCTGGCGCAGCCAGACCACCAGCACCCCGATGACCAGTACGGCCAGTGCGATAAAGAACCAGCGCTGCCAGCCGGAACCGTCATGAAACAGGCTGAACGCGGCACCGGTGTTATAGGCCTTGCGCAAGGCAACGAATGGCATCACGTGGATCTGGCTGTGCAGGGACAGCATCGCTTCGGCCATCAGCTTGCTGCACTGATCCAGGACAAGCACCACGGCGGACAGCCACAACCACTTCATCTGAATTTACTCCTGCACCGCCGGCTCAGGCATAGCGGCGCGCTTCACCGTTGCCCGCGACATTCCCAACGCAGCGACCACAAAGCTCGGTGTGTGCAGGGTCACTGCCCACGTCTTCGCGATGATGCCAGCAGCGGATGCACTTGGCATGCACGCTGGGTGTGGCAGTGATCCACAGCTGCATATCCGGGATAGCGGCATCGACCGCGTCAGCGGGACGTTCATCAAGCGCGTGCACGCGTGCATAGGAGGTGATCAGCACGAAGTGCAGCTCGTCCTTGAGCGCCCCCAGCATGGCGGCGGTTTCCACGTCGGCATACAGGTCCACCTCGGCATCCAGGGAGGAACCAATCCTGCCGTCCACGCGCAGTTTTTCCAGTTCCTTGCTGACCGCATCACGGACACCGATGACCCGGCCCCAGAACTTGACACCCATGCACTGCAGGATCTCGTCTTCCGAATAGTAGGCTGGCGGCAGTTCATACCAGGTCGATAGAAACACCGACTCTTCACGCTGCCCCGGCATGTGTTGCCAGATCTCCTCGGCGGTGAAGCTGGTGATCGGCGCCAGCCAGCGCACCAGTGACTCGACCACGTGGTACATCGCCGTTTGCGCCGAGCGCCGCGGGATACTATCCGCGCGGGTGGTGTACTGGCGGTCCTTGATGATGTCCAGGTAGAAGCTGCCCATATCCACCGCGCAGAAATTGTGCACCAGCTGGTAGATACGGTGAAACTCGTAATCCTCGTAGGCCCGCTGGACCTGCTCCTGCAGCAGCCGGGTGCGCTCCAGCGTCCAGCGGTCCAGGCACAACATATGCTCCGGATCGAGCAGGTGCAGTTCGGGTTCAAAACCGTTCAGGTTGGCGAGCAGGAAACGCGCGGTATTGCGCAGTCGGCGGTAGGCCTCGGCGGTGCGCTTGAGGATCTCGTCCGAGACGCTCATCTCGCTGCGGTAGTCGGTTGCCGCGACCCACAGGCGCAGGATATCGGCACCCAGGGAATTCACCACCTTCTGCGGCGCCACCACGTTGCCCTTCGACTTGGACATCTTCTGGCCCCTGGCGTCGACTGTGAACCCGTGGGTCAGCACCGCCTTGTACGGTGCCGTACCGCGCATCGCCACCGCGGTCAGGAGCGCGGACTGGAACCAGCCGCGGTGCTGGTCGGAACCCTCCAGGTAGAGGTCGGCCGGGTAAGCCAGTTCGTCGCGCTGCTCCAGCACGGCAAAGTGCGATACCCCGGAATCGAACCAGACGTCCAGCGTGTCGCCCACCTTCTCATAGTCGTCGGCCTCGCTGCCGAGCAGTTCGGCCGGATCCAGCTCAAGCCAGGCCTGGATGCCGTGCGCCTCGATGCGCCGGGCAACCGCCTCGATCAGCTTTACGCTGTCCTGGTGGAGTTCGCCGCTCTGCTTGTGCACGAACAGGGCCATGGGCACGCCCCAGGTGCGCTGCCGGGAGATACACCAGTCGGGGCGGTTCTCCACCATGCCCTGGATGCGTGCCAGTCCCCAGTCCGGCATCCACTTGACCTGCTTGATCTCGGCCAGCGCGGCGGAGCGCAGCCCCTGCTGGTCCATACTGATAAACCACTGCGGCGTGGCGCGAAAGATGATCGGCGTCTTGTGGCGCCAGCAGTGCGGATAACTGTGGCGCAGCATTTCCATGTGCACCAGGGCGCCGCGGCTCTTCAGCACCTCGACAACATTGGCATTGGCCGCGAACACATGCTGGCCTGCGAACAGCTCGGTGTCCGGCAGGAAGCGTCCGTCGTTGCCGACCGGGTTGTCGACGTGCAGTTTATAGTGGCTGCCGACCACGTAGTCGTCCTGCCCGTGCCCGGGTGCCGTGTGCACCGCACCGGTACCGGCCTCCGTGGTGACATGCCCCCCGAGAATCAGCGGGACCTCGCGCTGATAAAACGGATGCGCCAGGTGCTCGCCTTCCAGGTCGCTCCCCTTGCAGTAGGCAAGCACCTGGTAGTTCTCCGCGTTGTAGCGCAGCATGGTGTCCTTCAGCAGCGCCTCGGCCAGCAGCAGGCGCTCCCTGCCATGGCCGGTGTCGCATTGCACTACCACATACTCGAGTTCGGGATTCAGCGCGACCGCACGGTTGGCCGGCAGGGTCCAGGGCGTGGTCGTCCAGATAACCACCGACAGCGGCCCGTCACCCTTGTGTCCATTGACATGGTGGCAACGTGCCATCACACCTTCAACATTCAGCACCCGGAAACGCACATCGATCGCGGGTGAATCCTTGTCCTCGTATTCGACCTCGGCCTCGGCCAGCGCGGAACCGCAGTCCGTGCACCAGTGCACCGGCTTGTACCCCTTGTCCAGGTGACCATTCTCCACGATCTTGCCGAGTGAGCGAATGATGTCGGCCTCGAACGTGTGCTGCATGGTCAGGTAGGGGTTCTGCCAGTCACCCAGCACGCCCAGACGGATGAAATCCCGCCGCTGTCCTTCGACCTGCTTGCCGGCATACTTCCGGCAGGCATCCCTGAAGGTTTCGGTGTCCACCTTGACGCCCGCCTTGCCGATCTTCTTCTCGACATTCAGCTCGATCGGCAATCCGTGGCAGTCCCAGCCCGGGATATAGGGTGCATTGAAACCCTCCAGGATCTTGCTCTTGACGATGATGTCCTTGAGGATCTTGTTGACGGCATGACCGATGTGAATGTCACCGTTGGCATAGGGCGGCCCGTCATGCAGCACGAACAGCGGACGCCCCTGGCCGCGCTCGCGCAACCTGGCATACAGGTCCATGTCATCCCAGCGCTTGAGGACTTCCGGCTCGCGATTGGGCAGGTTGCCTTTCATCGGGAAGGCCGTCTTTGGCAGATTGAGTGTGTCTTTATAGTCAGTCATTTGTATTGTTACCGCAGAGACGCCGAAGACGCAGCGTTGTGTAATATAAAAACCTGTTCACCCCAGAGGCGCCGAGGACGCAGAGTTATAACCCATTGACGAGGCGTTTTACACCATTTTTCAGCAATACCACGTTGAAATTCAACAAAAGTCCGAGTTTCATCCCTGTCAGTTTCAGATAAGTCAGAAGCTGCGCTTCGTGGATTCTTTCCAATTGGCTGACTGCCTTCAGTTCAACAATAACCTTGTCTTCGACCAGCAGATCGAGGCAATAACCGCAATCCAACAGAGTTCCCTTGTAGCTGATTGGCAATTTAACCTGCCTCTTGAAGCCTAGCCCTGACTCGGCCAACTCCCTGCAAATACATTGCTCATAAGCTGACTCAAGCAATCCCGGACCCAGATTGCGGTGCACTTCTATCGCTGAGGCAATAATCCTGTGCGTCAGCAAATCATATATGTTCATCAATACCCTCCCTGGTATCAAACACCTACTGTATTTTCACATATTATTCCTTACTCTGCGTCCTCTGCGTCTCTGCGGTGAATTACTTATTGAAAAATTCCCGTGCCTGTTTCACATCCACGTTGATCTGCTGTTTCAGCGCATCGAAGGAGTCAAACCGCTGTTCGTCCCTGAGCTTGTGCAGGAAGTTAACCTGCACATGGCAGCCGTAGATATCGGCATCGAAATCGAACAGGTGCACCTCCAGCAGGGCCCGGGTTCCACCCACGGTCGGCCGGGTACCGATGTTCGCCACGCCCTGGTGCGGCTCGCCCCTGATACCGAACAGCTCTACGGCGAACACCCCCTGCAGCGGTGTCGCCGAGCGGTGCAGATGGATATTGGCTGTCGGGAAGCCGATGGTGCGCCCGCGCTTGTCGCCGTGCGCGATACGGCCGCTCATCCTGAAGGGACGTCCCAGCAACGACTCGGCCGTCGCGAAATCACCCGCGCTCAGGGCCTCGCGTATGCGCGTACTGCTGACACGCGCGTGGTCAATATTGAAGGTGTGCATATTGACCACCTGGAAACCCTGCGCCTCGCCGGCGCGTACCAGCATCTGGAAATTTCCTGCCCGGTCCTTGCCGAAATGGAAATCATCGCCAA
>Ga0224512_10004316_pt1:2500-12056 | contig 12056 bp, 8 predicted proteins | sample SF_May12_sed_USG_4_FD_169103 | JGI IMG/M metagenome (GOLD analysis project Ga0224512, IMG submission 169103) | Sediment microbial communities from San Francisco Bay, California, United States - SF_May12_sed_USGS_13 | ecosystem: Environmental > Aquatic > Marine > Sediment | place: USA... | reverse complement strand
ATGGTTGACATGCAGCACGATAACCGTCTTGAGCCCTGTGCGACGGATCCAGGCCAACAATTCATCATTGACGCGATCCGGCAACACGATGGGCACGCGGGTATGCAGGCGCAGGCGACGCAGATGCGGAATGGACGCCAAGGATCGAACCAGACGGGACAGGCGTCGGTCGCTCAGTGTCAGCGGATCTCCGCCGCTGAGGATCACTTCCGTGATTGAGTTGTCCCCCGCGATGTAATCCAGGGCGGCGCGCCATTGGTCGATCGCCGGGTTGGCACCCGCATAAGGAAAATGACGACGGAAACAGTAACGGCAATGCACGGCACAGGCGCCGGTGACCGTCAGCAGGACCCGGCCCTGGTATTTGTGCAACACGCCGGGTACCACCATGGATGCGATATCGCCGACCGGATCGGTGCTGAAGCCCTCCGTCGTGAGACACTCTTCCGCGAGCGGCAATACCTGCCGCAGCAAGGGGTCATGCGGGTCGCCCTGGCGCATGCGTGCGACGTACTCACGCGGCACGCGCAGGGGAAAGAGTCGTGCTGCCGCCCGCGCGGCCGGGAGCCATTCCTCGCCAAGACCCACGACGGCAAGCAACTTGGCCGGATCGTTGATGGCAAGGACCAAGCGCGATTGCCATGCGGGCACCTGCCTTAATTCGGAAGTATTGGGTATCATAGCGCGCTCTTTTTTTACAGACTCAATTTTAAAGGTGTGTGATGGCAACTTACAGTACCAGTGAATTCAAGGCCGGTCTCAAGGTCATGCTCGACGGCGACCCGGCCAGCATCGTGGAGAATGAGTTTGTGAAGCCCGGCAAAGGCCAGGCTTTCAATCGCGTGCGCATTCGCAACCTCAAGACTGGTCGCACTATCGAGCGGACCTTCAAGTCCGGCGAATCCATCGAGGCCGCCGACGTGGTCGATGTCGAGATGCAATACCTTTACAACGATGGGCAATTCTGGCACTTCATGAATCCGCAAAGCTACGAACAATTGGCGGCTGATAAAAACGCCGTCGGTGATAATGCCAAGTGGATGAAGGAACAAGACGTTTGTTTACTCACGCTCTGGAACGGCGTGCCGCTCATCGTTGAGCCACCGAACACGGTGACTCTGAAGATCGTCGAAACTGATCCAGGCCTCAAGGGCGACACCTCGGGCGGCGGCGGTAAACCGGCCACGCTGGAAACCGGCGCTGTCGTGCGTGTGCCGCTGTTCGTGCAAAACGGCGAGACCATCAAGGTCAATACCCGCACCGGCGAGTACCTCTCGCGCGCTTGAGCTGTGAAGAATAAATCTTCCGGCATTTGGCGGCCAGCGGCCACCCTGGAAGTCCTGAAGCTCCGCGCCCGGCTCCTGGAACAGATCCGGACGTTTTTTTCCGCGCGCGGTGTGCTCGAGGTGGAAACCCCTGTCCTTTCCACCGCCGCCACCACCGATCCGGCGTTGGCGAGTTTTGTCACACGCTACACCGGACCTCGGTTCCCGCACGGGCAGACGCTCTATCTGCACACCTCGCCGGAATTTCCCATGAAACGATTGCTCGCAGCCGGCAGTGGTTCGATTTACCAGATCTGCAAAGTTTTTCGCGATGGCGAATCCGGGCGGCGGCACAATCCGGAATTCACCCTGCTCGAATGGTATCGTTTGGGTTTCGATCAGCACCGGTTGATGACTGAAACTGCTGAGCTCGTGATGCCATTGCTCGCCTCAATGTTGAAGCTCGATGCACCCGAGCGTTTGACATACCGCGAGGCCTTTCAGCGCCACGTGGAAATCGATCCGCACACATCCACAGTGGCCGATTACATGATGGCCGCAAAGCGACACAACATCGATATCCCCAAAGACTTGCTCGCGCGTAACGACACGGCTGCTTGGCGCGACCTGCTGCTGACGCACGTGGTCGAATCAAAGCTCGGTCAGGGACGACTGACTTTTCTCTATGATTATCCTGCCTCCCAAGCCTCGCTCGCTCGCCTCCAGCCGGGCAACCCGCCGTTGGCCGCGCGTTTCGAGCTTTACCTGAATGGCATAGAGCTCGCCAACGGTTTCCACGAGCTCAGCGATGCGAAGGAACAGCGCTTGCGCTTCGATCAACAATTGCATGTTCGCGCGGCAGACGGCATGCCGGCCGTTACCGTCGATGAAAGGCTGCTATTGGCGCTGGAACATGGGCTGCCGAATTGCTCCGGGGTAGCGCTCGGTTTTGACCGGCTGGTCATGATTGCCAGCGGTGCGCGCGCAATCGAAGAGGTCATGGCCTTTTCGATCGATCGAGCGTAATACCACCGTAGCGTCAAAAAATTCAGGTCGCGGACTCGTAGAACTCGCGATGCCGCTCCATGAAGTAACACAGGCAATCCTGTCGAATGGCGTTGGCGTTCATCGTCATCATGGAAGGCATTACGGGGATGGCCGTGCGGATTTCCCCGTTTTCGACGGTTAGGTAATTCTTGCTGACTTCGTGACCCCTCTCATCCCGCACCTGCAGGCGCACCTGGTTACCGCCTTTCACCCATCCCAGCAAGGTGCCGGCGGGCAGTTCGCGAAAATTCATGTAATCGAGCCCGTCGGCGAAGCGGATGTCGACGGCCTCGTCCCCGAAACCGAAACTGACATCGTCAGGTACTTTGACGATCGCCACAGAATGGAACAGATCAATGTCGTGCGCCGCCACCTTGTGCTCGGGAATGGCCGCGAGATTCAGGCAGGCCTCCAGGTAATCGGCGGCGTGTGCCACCCCGTGCGCCTGCCCGGCCTGGCCGCACTCAACGGTCACCGCCGGGCACAATTCGGAAAAAGCGGCGGTTTGCACACCGCGCGGTCGGGTAAAGAACACCACGGTGCGGCTGAACAACGTGGCGAGTTGAAAAAACCGGTGTTCGAGACGACGCACGCAGGCATAGTGCGGATTGATGCCACTGTTGTTGTGCACGTCAACGCTGGCGAAGACCTTCCGCGCGTGCATTTCATCGACAATGCGGCGCATCATTTCGCGTTCGGGCAATCCTGCCAAACCCGGTAAGTCCTCCCAGATCCGGTTGTAATCCGGCTGGCCGCCTAGAAAGCGCGCACCCTCGCGGCCCGCCGCTACGTTGCCGACGAAAACGGACAAAGCGCGGGGCAGCTCTCGGTCATAATATTTTCGCAGCAATGCCTGCACCGCATACCAGCCGGTGTCCTCGTTCCCGTGCAACAACACAGAAACGAACAGGGGTTCCGTGCGCCGTCCCGGTAGATGAATCAGCGTTGGAGCGGACAGCACTTCATGCAACTGCGGAACCCCGACATCCAGCAAACGCGAAGGGAGTTGCGTCAATACTTGTAGCATTTCAGACATCCCATTCATGCACCGGTGTGCCACGGCGTTGATGCTCGGTATAGGCCGCGGTCAGAGCGCGCATGTCGGCGCCGTGTTTTTTCACATAAGATCGTTGCCACCCGGCACCGTTGCGTCCGCTTTTGACGCGCGCCTCAATGATTCCGAGGTAATATTCATTATCTTCCCGGGCGATTCCCAGCGCTTCCAGCCCTTGCCGCGCCATTGGCAATAATTTCTCAAGCAGCAAATCTCGCATGGTCATTTCGCGGTTGCCCAACCAAATGGCGCGGGCTCTCAGACCTTCACGCGCCGCGGCATAAAAATTGGCGCACACCCGATCGAACGATAGACGGGATTCCGGGGGTATTGCCTCCGTGGCCAGTGATTGCACCAGCCCGAAAAACAGCGCGGCATTTGCCAGCGTGTCGACCACGCTTGGGCCAGCAGCCGCCACACGGTGTTCAATTCGCAGGTGCGGCGTCCCATCGGCATCGAAACCGATTAGCGGACGGTTCCAGCGCCAGATCGTGCCATTGTGCAAGCGCAGGTGCGATAACCGCGGCGGGGGGGTGTCCAATAATTCCGGCATCAGCACCGGGTGATCGTGCAGATTTTCAAGAAAGCATTCCATCAGGGATTGCTGCACGTAACTTCTGCCAAAGCTGACACGACCCGGCGGGCAATCCTCTCCTCCTGGCGGGCAGAGCGAGACGGCCTGCTCGAACAGCGGGATGCGCGTTTCATCCCAAAGATCGTGCCCAAAAAGATAGGGTGAGTTGGCGCAGGCGGCTACCATCGGCGCAGACAGAATGAGGGCAGCATTGTAAAACCGCGCATCCCTACCCGGCGTCACTTGCAGATGAATCTGGAAGGATGTCGCCGCCGACTCCAGCATCACATCCGTATGATAAGTGTGCAGTGGCTGCGGACCCGGGATATTGAGCTCAAGCGGCGCGCCTTGGCGGCAGCGCAACACTTGTTCGTTCAGCGCGCGAAAACGCGTTCTGTCCGATATGTTGGCGAGAGACAACATCTGCTCTCCCACGGTTGGGAGGATGCCGGTCATGATCAGGCGCGTGTACAGCGTCGCCGCCACCTTATTGCCGAGGTTCCAGAGATTGTCGAGATTTTCCTGCATACGGTGCAGGGCTCTGCCCTGCAGGCGCTGGGGAGGTGTATTGATCTCGACATTGAACTTCGCGAGCTCCGGCACCACCAGCGGAGACTGTAGCTTGTCGAGAAACTGGTTGTTGATCGGGGCGGGGTAACCCTCGGCGTCGATCAGCCAGCATTCCACCTCAAAACCGCCCACGCCGTGTGTCGGTGAAAAACGATCGCGTTCGAACCATTCCTGCAGCAGCGCGGTTTCCTCGCGCAGGCGGGATTCAAAGGCGGAAAAATCACGCTTGTTGAAATGACTGCGGGTAATTTCTTTGCCCATGGCCAGAGCCTACTCCAACCAGGCGGCCCTTGAACACGGTGATGATAACGACTAGAAATTCCGTGGATTCACCGGACATCCAGCCAGAATGTCACTGGACCGTCATTGGTCAGCGTCACCTGCATGTCGGCCCCGAATACGCCCGCCTCCACGGGGGCGTGCTGCGTCCTCGCCTGGGCGACTAGATAATCGAACAGGCGCCGCCCTAAAGCCGGCGCGGCGGCGGGTGTGAAACTCGGGCGCATGCCCTTGTCCGTATCCGCCGCCAGCGTGAACTGCGGCACCAGCAATAATCCGCCGCCGATGTCGCGCACGCTGAGATTCATTTTACCGGCGGCGTCCGGGAATACGCGGTATCCCAGCAGTCGCTCCAGCAATCGAACTGCTCGCGACTCGTCGTCGCCCTGCTCCATGCCGACGAGCACCAGCAACCCGCGCTCAATGGCGCCGACGGTCTTGTTGGCAATCTCAACACGGGCCGAATGCACGCGCTGCAGCAGACCAATCATAGAAAAGTATTCTTTTGATTCATTCGACCGGCGCAAGCGTAGTATATTTACGCCATCCCTCAAAGCCTGGAAGATGTTCACGTTGCCCACCCTGCCAGACAAAGAGCAACAAATCCTATCGGCCCACGCCGGACTGGTGCATGCGGTGGTGCACACCTGTCAGAACCGCGATCTGTTGCCGCAGCTGGAACATGTCCTGAAGTTGTCGGAAGAAAATGGCTGGAACCGGCTGGTGGTCTCCATCCGGCGGATTCTGGGCGGTCAACGTGACATCAGTGTCTTGCAAGATTTGGACGAAGAGGACCGCGTTATCACGGAGGCGATCCTGCGCGGTCTGCAAAATCCTGAATCCCTGCCGGATCTCAACGCCACGCCGGACCCGGAGCATGCCGCACCCGGTCTGGCCTCGATGGTCGCCGCGGCCCGGAAGGGAAATGTTGAGGCGCTGCGCGCGCTCGCGGACATGGCGATTCAGATGCGTCACACCGGCGGCGACATGGCGCGCCTGGCTTCGGCGCTGTCTCAAATGGAACAAGGAGAGGACGATGTCGAAAAACTGTCGCGCGGGATGGGTCCGGAGGGGGTACGGCTGGTGGAAAAGATTGTCGAGGAACTGAAAAAAATCTGATCGGGTCGTGGATCAGGCCGCCGCGCCGGCCAGCGTCAATTCCGGCGTCACCAGCGTTTGATCATCGAACCAAGGGAGTGCCATGGGTAACGCGATTTCCATCACAATCGGCAGATGATCCGAAAAGGCGCAGTTCAGCGCTTCAATCCTTTCGACTTTGAGGGACGATGTCACCAGGATTTGGTCCAGGTTGCGCGACGGGCGCCAGCTGGGGAAAGTCGGAAGGTGGTGTGTGTGCTCGCGCAAGGTGGAGTTTTTTATCAACCAGTCAATCTCGCGGCTGTCTGTACTGCAATTCATGTCACCCATCACGATCGCGTGACGGAAGTTCCCGATGATATCGGCAATACATTCGAGTTGGCGGAAGCGTGCGCGCCGACCCAGCGCCAGATGGGCTATTACGAGAATCAGCGCATCCGTACCATGGCCAAAACGCACCGTCAGTGCGCCCCGGCCCGGGATCATGCCGGGGAGTTTCACCTCCGTCACTTCCGCGGGGCACAAGCGGCTCAGAATTCCCGTGCTGTGCTGGGCAAATTTCCCGAGATTGCGGTTGGTCTGGTCATACCAGTAGGGAAAGCGCGCGGATAGCGCGAGATACTCTGTCTGGTTGATAAACCCGCTCCGCAGGCTGCCACCATCCACTTCCTGAAGTCCCACAATGTCGAAGCCACCGACCAGTTTCGCGATGCGATCGAGATTATCGAGGCGTTTGGGACAGGGGAGGACGTGTTTCCAACTGTGCGTGAGGTAGTGGCGGTAGCCGTTTGTGGCGATGCCGGCCTGGATGTTATAGCTGAGCAGTTTCATCCGCCTCGTGGCGGTCACTTCTGCGCTGAAACCATCCTTCCCATCGCGTGAACCCGCGGTGGGCCTACTGAGTAAGGGAATTCTCATCTCGGTAAAGATTATCTCACACTTGGACGAAATCGCGGGTGTGCTTTTCCCGCGGCCGTTTCTGTAAACCCTAGCCGAATTACCAAACCAATCAAGTCTTGACGGACAAACGGCAATACTGAAACCGATACCAGAGCCATCGAGTATATTACAAATAGCCCGGTAATATCCTGCCTAGACTCGACACGCCCCTGTGGTTCGCCCTTCGGACAGACGGTGGCCTTCCAAAATCACTATCGACAGGAGCGGTACATGGAAATACCGATGCCAAGCCGGGGATACAAATTTGTCACGTGTCCCACGGACTTGTGTAAGACTCAAAAAAAGAAACCCCAACCATTTCTGGTTGGGGTTTCTGAAATAAAAGCCTGGCAGTGTCCTACTTTCACGTGGGGAAACCCCACACTATCATCGGCGCTGAGCAGTTTCACTTCCGAGTTCGGAAAGGGATCGGGTGGTTCCCACTCGCTATGGCCACCAGGCAGACCTTTTACGTTGCGACGCGTTAACGCCGCAACCGATGTTCGGGCAGTGTATGTAAGTAAAAAGCGCGGGGATGTTACGTTGGCTTGAACACACACCCGGCGTCTTGGGTGTTATATGGTCAAGCCACACGGGCAATTAGTACTCCTTAGCTCAACGCGTTACCGCGCTTACACATGGAGCCTATCAACGTGGTGGTCTACCACGGCCCTTCAGGGGAGTCGAACTCCCGGGGAGATCTCATCTCGAGGTGGGTTTCACGCTTAGATGCTTTCAGCGTTTATCCCGTCCGAACTTGGCTACCCGGCAGTGCCACTGGCGTGACAACCGGAACACCAGAGGTTCGTCCATCCCGGTCCTCTCGTACTAAGGACAGATCCTCTCAAATCTCCAACGCCCACCGCAGATAGGGACCGAACTGTCTCACGACGTTCTGAACCCAGCTCGCGTACCACTTTAAATGGCGAACAGCCATACCCTTGGGACCGGCTACAGCCCCAGGATGTGATGAGCCGACATCGAGGTGCCAAACACCGCCGTCGATATGAACTCTTGGGCGGTATCAGCCTGTTATCCCCGGAGTACCTTTTATCCGTTGAGCGATGGCCCTTCCATACAGAACCACCGGATCACTATGACCGTCTTTCGACCCTGCTCGACTTGTCTGTCTCGCAGTCAAGCACCCTTCTGCCATTACACTCGACGCACGATTTCCGACCGTGCTGAGGGTACCTTCGCGCTCCTCCGTTACTCTTTGGGAGGAGACCGCCCCAGTCAAACTACCCGCCACACACTGTTCCCGGCCCGGATAACGGGTCAAGGTTAGAACCTCAAAGCTGTCAGGCTGGTATTTCAAGGACGACTCCACGCTGGCTGGCGCCAACGCTTCAAAGTCTCCCAGCTATCCTACACAGACAACTTCAAAGTTCAGTGTGAAGGTATAGTAAAGGTTCACGGGGTCTTTCCGTCTTGCGGCGGGAACGCTGCATCTTCACAGCGATTTCAACTTCGCTGAGTCTCGGGTCGAGACAGTGTAGCCATCATTACGCCATTCGTGCAGGTCGGAACTTACCCGACAAGGAATTTCGCTACCTTAGGACCGTTATAGTTACGGCCGCCGTTCACCGGGGCTTCGATCAAGGGCTTCGTCTTGCGACTAACCCCATCAATTAACCTTCCGGCACCGGGCAGGCGTCACACCCTATACGTCCACTTTCGTGTTTGCAGAGTGCTGTGTTTTTGATAAACAGTTGCAGCTACCGATTCTCTGCGACCTTTCTCGGCTCCAGACGCGAGGTCCTTCACCTAACAAAGGCGCACCTTCTTCCGAAGTTACGGTGCCAATTTGCCGAGTTCCTTAACCCGAGTTCTCTCAAGCGCCTAAGAATTTTCATCTCGCCCACCAGTGTCGGTTTACGGTACGGTCATCATGACCTGAAGCATAGAGGATTTTCTTGGAAGCAGGGCATCAATCACTTCAGTCTCATAAGAGACCTCGTCATCACGTCTCGGTTAAGCCGCACGGATTTTCCTATGCAGCACACCTACACGCTTAAACCGGGACAACCAACACCCGGATGACCTAGCCTTCTCCGTCTCCCCATAGCAGTCATGATCGGTGCAGGAATATTAACCTGCTTCCCATCGACTACGACTTTCGTCCTCGCCTTAGGGGCCGACTCACCCTGCGCCGATTAACGTTGCGCAGGAAACCTTGGGCTTTCGGCGTGCGGGTTTTTCACCCGCATTAACGCTACTCATGTCAGCATTCGCACTTCCGATACCTCCAGCAACCCTTACAGGTCACCTTCGCAGGCATACGGAACGCTCCTCTACCACGCATAGGATCCGAAGACCCTACGCATCCGCAGCTTCGGTATACAGCTTGAGCCCCGTTAAATCTTCCGCGCGGGCCGACTCGACCAGTGAGCTATTACGCTTTCTTTAAATGATGGCTGCTTCTAAGCCAACATCCTGGCTGTTTATGCCTTCCCACATCGTTCACCACTTAGCTGTAATTTGGGGACCTTAGCTGGCGGTCTGGGTTGTATCCCTCTTCACGACGAACGTTAGCGCCCGCCGTGTGTCTCCCGTGATTGCACTCCCCGGTATTCGGAGTTTGCAACGGTTTGGTATCCCTAGACGGAACCCTAGCCGTAACAGTGCTCTACCCCCGAGGGTGATTCACGAGGCGCTACCTAAATAGCTTTCGAGGAGAACCAGCTATCTCCAGCCTTGTTTAGCCTTTCACTCCGATCCACAGCTCAT
>Ga0224512_10004315_pt1 | contig 12057 bp, 9 predicted proteins | sample SF_May12_sed_USG_4_FD_169103 | JGI IMG/M metagenome (GOLD analysis project Ga0224512, IMG submission 169103) | Sediment microbial communities from San Francisco Bay, California, United States - SF_May12_sed_USGS_13 | ecosystem: Environmental > Aquatic > Marine > Sediment | place: USA: California... | reverse complement strand
AGCCGTCGGATAGCGGTTCACGTGGACGTCGAACACGTTCATGAAGATCGAGATCCGATTCGTCAGGCCGCCGTGAAAGCTAGGCTCTTCGATTTCCCTCACGCTGACGACCTTCCCGTCGGCCGGGGCCAGAATCAGGTCGTGGCCGCGTGGTCCCTCGCGCTCGGGATCCCGAAAGAAGGCGACGACCCAGAGCAGGACCGGAATCCAGACCACCGCCCAGCGCCGATCGATCAGGGCCAGGAGCGCCAATACCAGCACGGCACCCAGAATGAACGGACGTCCCTCGGGAGCGAGTTTCATGCTGCTAGTCCCCGGCCAAGAGGTGCCCCGTCAGCCGCTCGAACGCCTCCAGGTATCGCACACTGGTCGACGCCACGACCTCGGGCGGGAGCGGTGGAGGTGGTGCCTCGCCGTTCCAGCGCCCGGCCCGCTTCAACTCCGCCAGGTAGTCCCGGAGCGGTTGCTTGTCGAAGCTCGGCTGTGCAGCTCCGGGCTGATACCGATCCGCCGGCCAGAACCGGGAAGAGTCCGGGGTCAGGACCTCGTCAATGAGCAGCATCTGACCCCCGCGATCGACGCCGAACTCGAACTTCGTGTCGGCGATGATGATGCCCCGGTCGGCCGCGTGCCGCTGGCCGGCGCGGTACAGCGCCAGGCTCGCATCGCGGACGCGATCCGCGGTCTCCGCTCCCAATGCCTCGACCATCGTCGGGTAGCTGATATTCTCGTCGTGGCCGGATTCGGCCTTGGTTGCAGGCGAGAAGAGCGGGGGAACGAGTGCGACGCTTTCCGCGAGGTTCGGGGGCAGCGGTTGTCCTGCCAGCGTGCCGTTCGTCCGGTATTCCGCCCACGCCGACCCCGCCAGATAGCCACGGACCACGCATTCGAATGGGATCGGGGTCGTGCGTCGGACCAACATGGACCGGCCGGCCAAGGAGGCGCGCTCCGGGCCGAGGCTGGGCAGCTGCTCCAGGATCGCGTCGATGTCGGCCGTGATGTAGTGCGACGGGACCGTGGTGCTGAGCCTGTCGAACCAGAAGGCGCTGAGCTGGGTGAGCACCCGTCCCTTCTCGGGGATGGCCTCATGCATGACGACATCGAAGGCGCTGATCCGATCGCTCGTCACGATGAGCAACAGGTCTGATCCGGCATCGTAGACTTCGCGGACCTTTCCTCGTCGGAGCAGGTGGAACGGGAATCGACTCGCGGTCTGAAGGCTCATACCGGCACCTCGACTGGATCCGCTACGGCAGCGAGCTCTCGTGCCCGCGCCAGCAGCGGATGGAAATAGTCGCCCAAGAATTCGTCGACCTGCTCTGGCGCGCGTCCCACGAAGTGCCGGGGATCCAGTTCCTGCTCGAGTGTCGCCTCAGGAACGGCACGAAATGCCGGATCTCCAGCCAATCGGGCCAAGAGATCGTTCGGTTGCCCGCGACGGACGCGCTCAGCCACTACATGGCTGTGACGCCGGATGACCTCGTGAAGCGTTTGCCGGTCACCCCCGGCGGCGACACCCAGCATCAGCCAACGCTCGGTGGCCATGAAGGGCATTTCGGCGTCGACATGACGGCGAATCGCGTCCTCTCCTACTTCCAGCCCGCCCGTCACGTTGGCCGCGAGGACCAAGAGCGCGTCGGCCACCAGGAAGGCCTCCGGCAACACGAGGCGGCGGTTGGCGCTGTCGTCCAACGTGCGCTCGAGCCACTGTGCCGCCGCCGTGTGCGCGGTGTTGGCCTGCAGCGAGATGAGGAATCGCGCCAGCGCGGACATTCGTTCGGCGCGCATCGGATTCCGCTTATAGGCCATGGCGCTGGAGCCGACTTGCTCCGGCCCAAAGCCCTCGAACAGCTCGGCCTCGTGCTGCAGCAATCGGAGGTCACCAGCCAGCTTGGCGGAGGACTGGGCGATGCCGCTCAACGCGTCGAGCACGACGCTGTCTTGCTTCCTGGGGTAGGTCTGCCCGGTGACTGGGAACAGCCCCGTAAAACCGAGCTTCGCCGCGATGCGGCGCTCGAGTTCCCGGACCTTGTCGTGATCGCCCTCGAACAGGTCGATGAACGATGCCTGCGTGCCGGTGGTGCCCTTACAGCCGCGGAATCGCAGGCCGTCGAGTCGGTCGCAGAGAGTCTCGACATCCATCGCGAAGTCCTGCATCCACAGCGTGGCACGCTTTCCGACGGTCGTGAGCTGCGCCGGTTGAAAATGCGTGTACGCCAGGCACGGCAGGTCCCGGGTGCGTCGCGCGAACGCTTCGAGGCCCGTCAGTACGGTGATCAGCCGCCCCAGCAGGAGCCGGAGGGCATCGCGCATGATCATGAGGTCGGCGTTGTCCGTCACGAACGCGCTGGTGGCCCCCAGATGGAGATGCCCACGCGCGTCCGGAGCCTGAGCGCCGAATGCATGGATGTGGGCCATGACGTCATGGCGGAACCGGCGTTCGTACTCCGCGGCGGCATCGAGGTCGACATCATCCAGGTGCTCTCGCATTTGCCTGAGCGCAGCCTCGGGAATGCCGAGGCCGAGTTCCTGCTGGGCCTCGGCCAACGCGAGCCAGAGACGGCGCCAGAGCCCAATCCGCCGACGGTCGCCCCACAGCTGCTGCATGGCTGGCGAAGCGTAGCGAGTTCCGAGGGGTGAGCGGTAGCTGTCGTGGCTCACTGGAAAACCAAATCGGTGAAGATGACCCGCCCGCCGCGCTCGAAGTAGACGCGGAATTGTTGGCGCGGTCGGAGCGAGTTCAAGAATTCGCCAACGTGTTCGGCCCGGCGGATACGGGTTCGGTCCATGCCCAGGATGGCGTCTCCCTCTTGTAATCCCGTAGCGCGCGACACCGCGGGCGAAATGCGTACGATGAGCGCGCCTTCGCTGCTCTCGAGGCCCCGCTCCGACTGGATGGCGGGGTCCACGGTGACGAGCTGGAGGTCGCGCAAGACCGTCAAGCGTTCGGCGGTGACGGTGGGCAGGTCGGCGGTCACGATGCGGCGTTCCTGACTGCGGCCCGACGAGGCCAGGGTCACGTGCACGGTGTCGCCGACGAGCAGGTCGAGCTTGACCGCTTCCCAGTCGAGGAAATTCCTGAGCCGCCGGCCGTTGGCCTCCGTCAGAATGTCGCCCGGCTTGATCCCGACCAGCCCCGAGGGACCTCCTGGCGCAACGGACACGACTGACACGCCGCCCTGGGCCTTCCAATCGCGCATCGCATCGGCCCCGGCCACGTCGAGACCGGTCCACGCTCGTCGCACGGAGCCGCTCCGCAACAGCTGCTGGGCCACCCGCACCGCCCGCTCAACCGGTATCGCAAAGCCAAGGCCAATTGAGCTGCCGGTCGGACTGAAGATCGAGGAATTAACGCCGATCACCTCTCCCAGGGCATTACTGAGCGGCCCGCCCGAGTTGCCCGGATTGATCGCGGCGTCGGTCTGGATCATGTCCAGGTAGAGCCCGGGCTGGTCTCCGCTCGGCACGATGTTTCGCCCCGTGGCACTGACCACACCGGCGGTGACGGTCGGTTCGGCATTGCCCAGCAGGTAGCCGTACGGATTACCCAAGGCCACGACCCATTCGCCGATCATGAGATCGGTGCTTCGGCCTAGCGGCGCCACCGGTAAGTTCTCGCGATCGATCTTGAGGACGGCGATATCCGTGATGGGATCCTCGCCGACCAGTGTTGCCGTGGCCTCGACCCCGTCGCTCAGCATGACCACGATCGAGTCCGCCCCGGCCACCACGTGCTGATTGGTGATGATCACGCCATCCGGTTGGATGACGAACCCGGTCCCGCTGCTCCGGACGCGGCGTTCTCCGAGCTGCGGCACGAAGAAGAGATCCCACGGAGAACGCTGAACCCGTCGCCGCGAGGTCACGTTGATCGACACGACCGCCGGACCGACTCGCGCGACGGCGTCGACGATGGCCGTGCGCCGGCTTGAGTCGATCGATCCCCGGGCTGCCGGGCGCTCGGTTGCGACTTGGAGCGTGGTGCCCGCAAGCGCGACCTGCCGGCCGGCGGGGCGCTCACCGCAACCTGTCGCGACGACGAGCCCGGTGAGGGCCGGCAAGACCCACCGCGCCGCGATGTTCATCGCTCTCACCATTGACGGTGTTCGGCTTACTCGGAACATGGCACCTCGTCCTGCCGGTGAAACCAGTCGTCCGCGTAGTCGGCCCGCATGAAATACAACCCTTCAGGTGGCGCGGGCGGGCTGGTGTCCTGGTTGTGACCGCTTGCGAGCAGGCGCTCGACGTCGGCGACCGCACGCCGTCCCAAACCGATGTCCACCATCGTGCCGACCAGCATCCGCACCATGTGATGCAGGAAACGGTCGGAGGCGATGTCCAACGTCACGCCGGGGTGGTCGTTGCGGGCAGCCCACTGCGCGACCCGGACGTGGCAGCGATAGTGCGGTCGCGGTGTGCCCTTGGCTGCGAACGCGCTGAAGTCGTGCTCCCCAACAATGGGGCCCGCCCCAGCTCGAAGGGCCTCCAGGTCGAGAGGCCGCGCCAAGGCCCATTCGTACGGGCGCCGGAACGGAGAGCGGGAGGCCGGATCGGTTCCGATGACATACCGGTATTGGCGCTCGCGAGCACTCTTCCGCGCATGGAACCCTGGGCGCATCAGATGCACCGACGCTGCCCAGCAATCAGGGGCCAACAGGGCATTCAGCGCTCGGTGCAGGGCTGCGGTGGTCCATGTGGCCGGCACCGTCATACTCACGCCCATCCCCGTTGCATGGACGCCGGCGTCGGTTCGTCCGGCCGCGTGGGCCACGATTCGGGTGCCGCACAGCTCCTCGAGGACCCGTTCGACCTCTGCTTGGACCGTTCGGCCTTCCGGCTGTCGCTGCCAGCCGACAAAGGCGCCGCCGGCATAGTGCAGCACGGCGAGAAAGGTCCGGCTCATCGGCGGAAACTTAGTGCCGGTCCGCTGCCCGGAGCAAGTTACGCAACCTGTTGTTACCATTGAAAAAAGGCCCGCCGTTGCGGGCCTTTCGGGCTGGGCCTGACTCGGCCGTTCAGTACTTGCGAATGACGCCGACGACTTGTCCCTGGATCAGCACGTCCTGCTCCTGGTACCTGAGGGGCGCCACCGTTGAGTTGGCGGGTTGAAGCCTGATCCAGCCGCCCGGCTCCCGATAGAATTTCTTCACGGTGGCCTCATTCCCGTGGACCAGCGCGATGACCATCTCGCCGTTCTCTGCCGTTTGCTTCCCATGCACGACGACGTAGTCACCATCCAGAATGTGCTCGTCGATCATCGAGTTGCCCCGCACCTGCAGGGCATAGTTGGGCCCACGACGCGGCAGCATCTCGTCCGGCACGGCAATCAACTCCTCGTGCATCAGCGATTCGATGGGTGTGCCGGCAGCGACGCGACCCAGCAAAGGCACTTCTGTCGCCGGCGCCGTGCCCCTGGGGGGGAGCAGCTCGATCGAGCGACTCTCATTGTATTGGCGGGTGATGTAGCCCTTGCGCTCGAGGTTCGACAGGTGCTCGTGAACGGTCGCGAGCGATTGGAACCCGAATCGGGCCGCGATCTCTTCGAAGCTCGGGGCGTATCCCCGCTCGACGATGTACTCCTGGAGGTAGGAGAGGATTTCCCGCTGCCGGCGCGTGAGCGACATGGCGTCTCCCGCAATAGTGTACCGAAAGAACCCCGAATTGAAGCTACCCGAAAGATACCCGAAAGGCAAGGGGCCCAGTCGCGATTGTTCGGGCCGTGGAGTGGCCGAAGGAGGCCATAGCGCATAACTTAGTGCGATACCTCGCTTGTGGCGCCGGCCGGTTGCCCACCTCCCCCAACCTTAGGAATCGCTCAGGTCGCTTCTCGGTGAGTGAAGACGCACTGACGAACGAAACCGATTCGGGAATGATCCTGCCCGACACCCAGGTGCAGGAACTCATCCGCACGCTGGTGCGGGGCCAGCGGGCGTTCCAGATGTACCTCCCCAATAACCCCATTTACCACAAAGCAGTGGACAGGGTGAGGGCAGCATTCCGCCCCATTTGGGCTGCCACCGACGAGCTGGTGCTTACGGTGGCTGAGACGGATTTCGTGTGGGAGGGGATGCTGGTATACCAGGAGATTAGTAAGAGCGACAGTCTGGCGTGGCAGCTCTACAAGGACGGGATGCGGATCCTGACCTTCAAGCCGGGCATCCAGGACGAAGAGATCGTTCAATTCCTCCAGACCGTCAACCAGGTTCGCCTCCTACCGCCCGACGCGGCGGACGACCTCCGCACCCTGCTCTGGGAGCAAGACTACCAATTTCTGACCTATCGGTTCACCGACCTGTTGGAGGGGCTCGAGGGGATGGAGCCCGCCCCCTCGGGCCTCACCGCGATCTCGCAGGAGGGGCTTCAGAACGAGGTCCGCCGTGACGTTGAGGAGGTGGCCCCGGGGGCGCGGCCGGGCGTGGTAGACCTCGAAGAGTTCGATTCGACGCCGTACTTCCTGGACGAGCGCGAGATCGACTTCGTGAGACAGGAAGTCGAGCGCGAATACCAACGCGACCTCAGGAGCAGCGCGTTCAATGCGCTGTTCGATGTCTTCGAGCAGCAGGACAATACGGAGGTCCGCGAGGAGATCATCGGGATTCTCGATGGCCTGTTCCCGAACATGTTGAACGCCGGAGAGTTCAGGGCGTGCGCGGCGGTGTTGCGCGAGACCCGAACGCTCGCGGAGCGGGTGGACGACGGATTCCGACAGCGCCTGGCGGTCTTCGACGCCCAGCTGAGCCAGCCGACCGTGGTCTCCCAGTTGCTCCAGTCGCTGGACGAGGCAGCCACGCCGCCTGGCGAGGAAGATGTCAATGAGATCCTCCACGAACTCCAACCGCAGGCGCTCGAGACGCTCTTCGTCTGGTTGCCGAAGTTCACTTCGGGGACCATGCGGCGCCTGGTGTCCGACGCGGCAGGCCGTATCGCCGAGCGCCACCCTTCGGAAGTCGTCCGATTGCTTCAGGACCTGAGCGGCGCGGCGCTCCCGTCGGCGATTGCCCTCGCGGGCCGCCTCAAGATCGAGCCTGCCGTGACCGGTCTGGCCGCTGCATTGAAGCACGACAACTCGGACATTCGATTCGCTGCGGTCGAGGCCCTGGGAGCCGTCGGCTCCCCTTCGGCCATGGGGAAGCTCGAGCCGGCGTTGGGCGACAGCGATCGGACGGTTCGCATGGCGGCAGTCCGCCTGGTCGGGGAACGGGGGTTCAAGGGCGCCTTGCCTCGCATCGAGCAGGTGGTGCTTCGGCGCGGCCACAAGTCAATGGACTTCAATGAAAAGCGGGCATTTTTCGAGGCCTACGGCTCGATTGCCGGTGCCGCCGCGATCAGGCCGCTGGGCGGTATGCTCCGCGCCCGCGGCATCTTCCGGCGTAAGCGCAGCTCCGAGGTGCGCATGTGCGCCGCATTGGGGCTGGGGAAGGTCGGCACGCCGGAGGCCAGAGCCATTCTCGAGCGAGTCCAAGACGATCGAGACCGACAAGTGAAGAACGCCGTCGGTGCAGCACTCCGGGCGGCTCGGTCATGAATTCATCGAACGTGCCGGCTCCCAACCAGGGCCGAGAGGACGCCCCGGTCGGCGGCGGCGAGGGTTTTCTGCGCCAGGCGGGCCGTGGGCTTCTGTTCGCACTCTACACGGCGCTGCGAAGCCTCAAGCTGTATCCGCTCGAGAATGCGACCGTTCAAAAGGCACTGAACGATCTCCTCGAGGCGACCCACGGCCTGCTGGCCCGCGAAGAGGAAATCGAAATCCGTATTGCGGGCGATTTCCTTTTTGTGAACGGGACCCGGCTCCGGCTGGAGCTGGACAACTATGCCTCTTTCAGTCAGATCCTGTCGCTCTTGCGGACCCTCGATATCGGCACCTTGTGGATCCGCCCGGGCATCGAGCGCCGCGAGTGGCAGGTCTTCCTGAGCCTCATGCTCAATCTCTCGAGCCGTGAAGACTCGAGCGAGTTACTCGGAGAGCTCCTGGAACGCGCGGCGGTGGGTGGGGTGAAGTCGATCGACGTCGAGCCCAGAAGCGAGCGACACGAATTCGACGAAATGCAGCTCGCCCGGGAGATCGCCAAGCGGACGTATTCGCACGGCGTGTCGGTCACCAAGGACGTGGTGAATAGCGTCCGCATGGGCCGGGCCGCCAGCCTGAAGAAGGTGAAGCGGGCGGTGCAGATGATGGTGGACCAGGTGTTGAACAACGAGACCTCGCTGCTGGGTCTCACCACGCTGCGGGATTACGACGAATACACCTTCACCCACTCCGTCAACGTCTGCATCTTCTCGATCGCGCTGGGCCGGAAGCTCGGCCTCACCAAGCACCAGCTCTACGACCTCGGCCTGGCCGCCCTGATGCACGATGTGGGGAAGGCGCGGATTCCGTTGGAGGTACTCAATAAGGCGGGCGGCCTCGATGAAGACGAGTGGCGACTCATGCAGGGACACCCCTGGATGGGAACCCTCACGTTGTTCGAACTGCGGGCCTATGAGGAGACGCCGTACCGCTCGATCCTGGTGGCGCACGAGCACCACATGAAGAAGGACCTGACCGGCTACCCCAAGGTCATTCGGCCGCGTGAGACTGGGATCTATTCTCGGCTGGTGGCGGTGGCCGACGGGTTCGACGCCGCGACGACGCGGCGGGCCTACCAGACAATTCCCATCGAGCCCGATGAAGTGCTCCGGGAAATGTGGACCAACCCGCGCCGGGGCTACGAGATGGTCCTGGTCAAGGCGCTCATTAATTTGCTCGGCGTCTATCCAGTCGGTACCTGCGTCATTCTCGACACCTTCGAAGTAGCCATCGTTGCCGGCGCGGCCGAGGACCCGAAGTTCCTCAACCGGCCGACCGTGTGCGTGGTCATCAACGAAGAAGGGTCGCCCCTGGCCCCGCCCGGCATGACCGTCGATCTGTCAGACCGGAAGCCAGACGGGACATTCCATCGCTCCATCGTCAAGGTCACCAACCCGGATCGATACGGCCTCACCGTTGGCGACTACTTCATCTGAGTCGGCCCGACCGCGGCCGCGAGGCGGCGGCCGGATCCGACCCCCGCACGCGGACCAGGCATCGTCATCTCGTGGGGTGCCGATCCCGCTGATCCTGCGATGGTATGCCCGCTTCCTCATGGGCGCGGGTGGCATCGTAGCGGCAGCGACGCTCCTGCTCGACCAGGGCTGGCGAGGAACGTGGCTTGGCACGCTGGTGACGGCCGCCGCAATCGCCCTCCTCCGCGTTGGTCCGGTCCGGCTCAGCAAGTACTCCTACCTCACGCAGAGCGCCATCGCGACTCTGGCGGGATGCCTGATTCTCGGCCCGAGTCCTGTCGTGGTGGCCCTTACCGCCGGCGTGTTCGTCTCGGACGGGCTTCTGCTGCGCAAACCAGTCTGGGTTGCGGTCATCAATACAGGCCGCGAAGTCCTCGGCTTCACCGCCGCCTACGGCACCTTCGCCGTCGTGTGGCGCCTCAGCGGAATGCCCGGGCTGTCGCTCGATTTCCTGCCGGCCGCCTTCACGCTGGCCGTGATGTATTTCTTCATCTCCCGGGCGTTGTTCTATTTCACGCTCCTGATCCGCGACAAGCTCGAGACCGAGGAGCGATTGCTGATCCTCCGCTACGAGATTGTCGGTTACGTCCTGACGCTCTTGGCGACCGGAACCGTCCTTGGTGCCTACCACCTGGTCGATCGCACGGGCTGGGTGGCGGTGCTCATCGTGTTGGGTGTGGTCGGAGCGCTGACCAAACGCATTGTGGAAGAGGCCATCGCGGCAGAGGACCTGAACAAGGTCCACCTCATGGAAACGACCGTGGCCAGCCACGTGACCCTCCACGACTCGTTCGACCAAATCGAGCGGCTGGCGACACGTCTCCTCGACTGGGGAGACCTCCGCATCTACAGTCTGCAGCAATCGACGCCCGAGTTGGTCTATCGCGCAATGATCGGACGCGACAATCGAACTGAACCTGCGGCCGAAACCGAGGCCTTGCGCCGTGAGAGCATCCGCGAGGCGAGGACCATCCTCATTCGCGATGCCCGAAAGGATCCGCGCATTCGACACCCCCATCCCGATGCTCAATGCCTGGTGTTCCTGCCACTGCGCTTTGGAGATCAGGTGATAGGAACGCTCGAGCTCGAACATCACAAGCGCCATGCCTACCGTCGGCGCGACTTGGCCGCGATGACGACCCTGGCCAACCAGGTGGCCACGGCCATGCACATCGCCGAGCTCCGCCGGCCGCTGGTGTCCACCGTGCGGCAGGTCGGCACGCAGATCCGTGCGCTGGCGGGCATCACCGAATCGCTGCGGGCATCGGCCAGCGCGCTGGCCGGAGCCGCCACCACGATACGCGACGGTATCGCCGAAGAAGAGGCGTTCGTGACCGCTGGACTCGGGTCCACCGAACTCCTGTCTGAGGCATCAGTGCAGATGGCTGCGGAGGGTGCCAAGGCATCCGAGGCGAGCCACATGGCCGCCCAGGTGGCGGCGCGCAATCGTGAGACCATTCGCGAGGCCATCGAGCGGCTGGTGCAGCTCAACAGTTTCGTGGGCGAGAGTTACCGCCAGGTCGCGGAGCTCGGTGCCGTGACACGCCGGATTACCGAATTCATCGGGTCGATCCGCGAAATCGCGGAGCTGACGAATCTGATCTCGCTCAACGCGGGAATCGAAGCGGCCCGTGCCGGTGCGGAAGGGAAGGGCTTTGCCGTGGTGGCGGAAGAGGTCCGCCAGCTCGCCGGGCAGAGTTCCGAGGCGGCGCGGGAGTCCGCCACGCTGCTCAGCGCCATCTCCGCGCAGGTCGCCGAGATTTCCGAGCAGATGGAGCGGGGCCAAACGGTCGTGGCGGGGGTCGAGCATCTCAGCGCCGACGCGGCGGCGGCGCTCGAGGAGATCGTCGGATCGACCGAAGAGGCGGGCGGGCATGCCCAGCGCATTGCCGCCGGTGCCGCTGCACAGGAGACGTCGTTCGAGCAGCTGAAGCGAAACATCCAACACCTGGCCCACGTGTCCCGCCAGACCGGCGCCGAGGTCGAAGCGCTCACCGAACAAGCCGCCGCCGCCTCGCGCGGGCAAGTCGATATGGAGCGTGCCATCCTCGAGTTGCAGGAAGTCGTGTCGCAGCTCCAGGCCATTACCCAGTACTTCGATGTCGAACGCTGACGCGCCCCCGGCCTCCGGATGGGAACGCGCCTACATTGCCCTCGGCAGCAATCTCGGCGACCGGGCTGCGTACCTGGCAGGCGCGCGGGAGGCCCTAGCCCAGCTGCCCGATACGCGACTGATCGCTGCGTCGCGGGTGGAGGAGACGGCGCCGCTCGGGGTCGTGCCGCAGCCGCTCTATCTCAACCAGATGGTGCTCGTCGAGACCCGGCTTTCTCCCCGCGAGTTACTTCACGCCTGCCGGGCTATCGAGGAAGCCGCGGGCCGAATCCGCCGAGTGCGATGGGAGTCGCGGACGCTGGACCTCGACCTGGTCCGGTTCGGATGCCGGACCGTCACCGATCCGGAGTTGACACTGCCGCATCCGGAACTGCCCAACCGGGAGTTCTGGCAGCGGGAACTTACCGAGCTGAGGAACCATGACCAGTAAGGCGCGCCCGATTACGACCCGTGAGTTGAGCGTCATGAAGAGCGAGGGACGCCGCATCGTCGCCCTGACCTGTTACGACGCCTTGTTCGCCCGCCTGCTCGACTCCGCCGAGATCGACATTCTCCTCGTGGGAGATTCGGTGAACCAAGTGCTGGCCGGCCGGGATTCGACCCTCAGCGCGACGCTCGATCAGATGATCTACCATGCGGCGTCCGTCCGACGCGGCGTGGAGCGCGCGCTGGTAGTCGTCGACATGCCGTTCTTGTCCTATCAGATTTCGCTGGAAGACGCCGTGCGGAACGCGGGCCGGGTACTCCAGGAAACCGGTGCCCCGGCCGTCAAGCTGGAAGGCGGCCGCGCCATGGTACCCACGGTGCAAGGCCTGGTCGAGCGGGGCATCCCGGTCATGGGGCACTTGGGACTCACGCCGCAATCCATCCACACCCTGGCCGGCTATCGGGTGCAGGGACGC
>Ga0224512_10004314_pt1 | contig 12060 bp, 10 predicted proteins | sample SF_May12_sed_USG_4_FD_169103 | JGI IMG/M metagenome (GOLD analysis project Ga0224512, IMG submission 169103) | Sediment microbial communities from San Francisco Bay, California, United States - SF_May12_sed_USGS_13 | ecosystem: Environmental > Aquatic > Marine > Sediment | place: USA... | reverse complement strand
CACATATGGGATTTGGCCGTTTCTGGCCAGGAAATCAATACCGGCAAGCGTGTCGGGCTTGTCGGATCAGGCGTTGGCTCCGATCCGTACCACGTTGGGCCCTTCGGGGCTCGGTTGCGAGCCGTCCGCTTGGCCGTCGGGTTGATCGATGCCTCGGATCACCGGAACCAGGAAGCTGTCAATGAGATCGCCGGCTTCGGCGGGCGCCGCTTCGTGCTCGGGCGCATCGGGGCAAAGGTCTCGCACCCGTATCAAATTGTGGGACGCGCCCGCGGGGTCCTCCGTGCCGATCGCGACCGGATCCGGGTTGTGGAAGTCGCGCACCCTGACGAGGAAGGTATCCTCCGCATCGAGCCCGTAGTCCAGGTGATCCGGAGCCATGGCGGCTTCCGGCGCCCCTTGCCGGGTAACCTGTTTCTGTTGGTTCTGATTCTTTTGCTCCGCCGGGTCTTGCGCGGCGGAAGCTTCGTCGGATTCGCTCCCCCGCGCGGACCAATGCCGTTTCGGTCCGGTCTTGCGGCCGCCCCGCTCCTCGGAAAGCATATCCGAGGCCTGGCGGCGCTGCTTCGCTCTTTCGGCCGCGCGCCGCTTGGCCTCGAGCGCTTGCTCATTCTTGTGCGCGACGGCCTGCTTCTGCCTCGTCGCGATCTTCTTCTTGGCGGCCTCGCGGGCCCTGGCGCGCTCCTCCTCGGCCCGCTTCTTGGCCCGCTCGGCGGCGCGGGCGCGTTCCTCCTGGGCCTTGTGGCGGGCATTCTCTGCCGCTTGTTTCTTCTTTTCCTGAGCGTCGAACTTCGCCTGTTCGGCGGCCCGCCGTCTTTCTTCCTCGGCGTCGAGTTTGGCTTGTTCGGCGGCGCGCCGCTTCTCTTCTTCGGTCCGTCGTTTGGCCTCTTCGGCGGCGCGGTGCAATTGCTCCTGGGAGAGCCGCCGGACCTCCTCGGCGGCGCGCCGCTTTTCTTCCTCCGCCTCGCGCTTGAGGCGCTCGGCCTCTTGCGCCAGTTCTTTCTCGAGTCTGACTTTGGACTCCTCGGCCGCGCGGCGAAGCTCCTCCTCGACCAGCCGCTTGGCTTCCTCGTCGGCGAGGCGCTTTTCGCCTTCGGCCTTGAGCTTGGCCTCGAGCGCGGCGAGGCGCTCCTTTTCCTCTTGCTGCCGTTTGGCTTCCGCCTCGGCCATGCGGCGCTCGAGCTCGGCGTTGCGCTTGGCTTCCTCTTCGACCCACTTGGCTTCGAGTTCGGCCCGGCGCTTGGCCTCCATCTCCTCCAGGCGCTTCTTGGCTTCGGCGAGCTGCCGGGCTTCCTCGGCGGCGAGGCGCTTCTCCTCCTCGGCCACGCGCCTGGCTTCCTCGGCCGCGAAGCGTTTTTCCTCCTCGGCCAAGCGCTTGGCTTCCTCGGCCGCCAGGCGCCTTTCTTCTTGGCTTTGCCGCTTGGCCTCCCCTTCGGCCAGGCGGGCCTCCAGCTCGGCCTTGCGTTTGACCTCTTCCTCTGCGAGGCGCGCCTCGAGCTCGGCCTGGAACTTCGCCTCCATCTGGGCGAGGCGCTTCTGCTCTTCGGCCTTCCATCTGGCCTTTTCTTCCTCCAGGCGTTGGGTTTCCTCGATCCCTCGCTGTTCGGCCTCGGCCTGCCACTTGGCCTTCTCGACCTCGTGGCGCCGGGCCTCCTCGTCTCGCCGCTTTTGTTCCTCTTCGGTCAACTTCTTGACCGCTTCGGCGGCCAGGCGCCTTTCCTGCTCGGCGCGCTTTTGCGCCTCCTCGATGGCCTGTTGTTTTTCCTGCTCGGCGTGGAGCCTGGCCTCCTCGATGGCGCGCCGCTTTTCTTCCTCCGCGGCGCGGCGAACCTCCTCGAGGGCCGCGCGCTTTTCTTCCTCGGCGGCGCGGCGGGTCTCTTCGAGAAGGCGTTGCTTCTCCTGCTCCGCGGCTTGCCGGGATTCCTCGAGAAGCCGCTGCTTTTCCAGCGCGGCGGCCTGTCGGGCTTCCTCGAGAGCGCGCCGCTTCTCTTGCTCGATCCGGCCCTGCAGCGCTTCTGTCGAGATGCCATGGTCGGTCTTTTCGGCGTACTTGGTCTCGATCTCCGCGAGGCGCTGTTGGACTGCCGCCTTCCATTTGGCTTCGGCCTGGGTCTGGCGTTCCTGTTCTTCGGCGCGCCAGCGCGCTTCGGCGTCGGCCAGGCGCTTTTCTTCCTCGGCCTTCCACTTGGCCTCCGCGTCGGCCAGGCGCTTGGCCTCTTCCCGGACCCGGCGCTCGCGCTCTTCCTCGGACTCCGCGGCGACGCCGAGCAGCCCTTCGAATTCCTCTTCGTCCTCCGAGTCGTCGCCGAAGGCCGGCACGGTGAGGTCGAAGAGCGCTTCGGTGGTGGCGATGCCGTAGCCGTCCTTGTCGATTTTCAAGACGCGCACGGTCAGGGTGTATTCGTCCGGGCCGAAGGGCGGCGCCGTGAATTTGAGGTTGGTCAGGTGGATTGGGGTCAGCGACCAGGTGCCGTCCCAGTTGTTCTTGCCGGCCGAGAGTTGGGCGCCGACCGGCATCCCCTCGAGGACGATCGAGAGGTCGGCCATCAGGTCGATGTCCTTGAGGTAGGGCAGAATATTCAGGCGGACGGGCCTCGGCTCATCTGCCTCGTCGAGATCCGCGTCCTCGAGGGCGTCGTCGAAGCTTTGGTATTCGGGCGTTTCGTCGAAACCCGTGTCGTCGGGCGCTTCGGTGATCCTGTGGTCCTCTTCCACCCCGAACCTCTTCCCAGGGATCTGCGGCTGCGCGGGCCGGTCCGGAGGGTCCCGGCCTGGCGGCGCGCCAAGCGTCGAAATAAGGTCCAGATTCTGGGGGGTATTGATGAATTTATGGTTGCCGGCGTACCGGAAAGTGCCGTGGCCCGCCAGCCATCCAGAGTCACTGGTTCGCACAACCGCCCGCCTCCCAGGCCGTTGGAGGCCGGGAGGCCTAAAGACTCTGTTTACCCTTTCAGCGGTCCGGTTTCGAAGGCGGTGGGGTGTGCCTCCGCCCCGGCGCTCAGTGTTCCCGCGATGCGATAGACCGGATCAGGGAAAAGATGTGCTTTCGAAGCTCCGGTTGATCGATCTGGTAGTAGGCGCGGACCAACTCCAAGGTCTCCCGCTTTGACATCGGGTCCTCCGATCCCAGCGTGCCGTTGACGGCCGCCAGGGCTCGTGCCTTGGAGCCAGCGCCCTCGCCAGGCTCCGCGAGCTCCTCGAAAAAGTAGGTGATCGGCACGTCGAGCACATGCGCCATATGCACGAGACGACCCACACTGATCCGATCAATGCCCCGCTCGTACTTCTGGACCTGCTGGAAACTCAGGCCGAGGGATTCCCCCAATCGCGTCTGACTCATGCCCAGCAGTATCCGCCTTTCGCGCACACGATGCCCGACATGAGAATCGACATAAGCCGTTCGTGAATCGCGTCGACTTCCCATGGTGACAGCCAGCTCCATGTATAGTTGTTGATCCCTTTAGGTTTTCTTGGTTTCAGCAAGTGGCGGCAGGCTTGATGCCGGACTTTCAGTTTGGATCGCCCCTTGACCGAAACAGACGAAAGGATACCTACTTGACCGTTAATGTCTATCACAAAATTCAACTCTTCTGAGCACCCCTCTTCCCGGTTGAAATGGAGATTGTCAGCGCCCCCTTTACATGGAATCCTGCTAGTCAGCCTGCACTGGCTAAGTCGTGGACGGCATGGGGTTAGAGCCGGTTCCGACCTTCGGATTTGACCGGGACTGAACGTTATGCTGATCGAAACCTGAGCTTGGAGGCTTGGAACGATTGCACTGAGCGGGAACTCATCGCTGGGTAATGGGGAGCCCGGGCGTTCAAGCGGCCCGGGAGAGGCCGATGGCGAGCGCAAGTTCGTAACCGTCATGTTCGCGGATCTGGCTCAATCTTCACGCTTCGTGATCGGACAGGACCCGGAGGATGCGGACGAGCGACTTCTGGCAGTTTTGCAGCTCATGGTCGATTCCGTCCATCGTTTCGGCGGCACGGTCAACCAGATTTTGGGCGACGGGATCATGGCCCTCTTCGGTGTCCCGCGGGCCGAGGAAGATTATGCGCTCAGGGCCTGTCTCGCGGCCCGTTCCATTCACGCCATGGTGGCTCAGCTCACCGGTGAAGTGGGCGCCGGCGGCGAGGGCTCTGGGTCTTTGGTCCGGGTCGGGATCGCATCCGGCGAGGTGGTGGTGCACAGGCCTGTGGGCAATGTTGGCATCAAGTACCGGGCGACGGGGGAAGCAGTCTATAAGGCGCAGCGCCTAGAGGCGGCGGCACCGCCGGGCGCAACCCTGATCGATCAAGCGACCCTGGCCCAGACGGTGGGAGCCCAGGCTAGCGTGGAACCCTTTGGCGCCATTTCGGTGATGCCGGACGCCGAACCGGTGGAGGCCTTGCGGTTGACGGCGGTCGATCCCGCCGGCGGCGCTTCCGACCGGCTGTTGCGCGGCGGCTCCGGGCACTTCGTCGGCCGCAGCGGGGAGCTGAAGACGCTGCAGGGCGCGTTGGACCAGAGTGCAAAGGGCACCGGCTGCGCCGTGGTCGTCTGCGGAGAGGCGGGGATCGGCAAGTCGCGCCTCTTGTCCGAATTTGTCGAGCGGTCGAGCGGCCGGCAGCAGCAAATCGTCAACTGCCATTTGCTGCCGGCGGCTTTGGCTCAGTCCGGGCAGCCTGCTGTCCAGGTGATGCGGCGTCTGTTGCAGATTGGTGGCTTTTCGGTCGATCAAGCACCGTCCGATGTGGTTGACGGCCTGCTCGGTTCGCTCGGGGTCGAAGGCCAACATGCCCGGGCGGCGGTTCTGGAGGTTCTTGGGGACGCACTGTCGGAGCCCGCCTGGCTCGGCCTTGATCCCGCCGACCGGCTCCGCTGGATCGCCGAGACGGTGAGCCGGATCGCTTGCGCCGTGAGCCGGGCGCAGCCTTTGATCATCGTCTTCGAGGATTACCACTGGGCCGACTCGGAAACCCAGCTGCTGGCCGATTGCCTTGCCGAGCAGATTCGGAGTGCCCGGGTATTGTTGCTTGTAACCTGCCGGAGCCATTACGAAAGAACTTGGTCGGCTTGGCCCGGCACGATCGAGCAGGTGCTCCAACCCCTGTCTCGAAGTCATTGCTCGGTCCTGCTCGACGAGTTGATGGGCATGGATGACGAGCTTGGCGATCTCAAGAGTCTCCTGATCCTGAAGACTCAAGGCAATCCCTTCTTTATCGAGGAATGTGTGCGATCCTTGCAGGAGTCGGGAGACTTGGTCGGGTCGCGCGGTGCCTGTCGGCTGGCGGTTCCGGTGTCCGAGCTGCAGATTCCAACGACCGTCCATGACGTTCTGGCCACGCGGATCGACACGCTCCCCGCCGCGGAGCGTGCCACCCTGCTCTGCGCCTCGGTGATCGGGCTGCGTGCCGATGTGGGCCTGCTCAAGGAAATCGAAGGCCTGCCGCGCGAGGAACTGCTTGCCCGGCTGGATCGCCTTCAGGAGGCGGACTTTCTCGAGCGAACGCGCATCATGCCGAACCTGGAATACAGCTTCCGCCATCACCTGATCCATGCGGTGGCCTATGGCACCCTGCTGAAGCGAAATCGGCGTCGGCTCCATGGCAAGGTTCTGGGTGCGATCGAACGGCGCCGGTCGAGCCGGATGACGGGCCGGGTCGAGTTGCTGGCCCACCACGCCTATGCGGCCAATAACTGGCCGAAGGCGGTCGCCTATTGCCGCCGGGCCGGGCTGCGCACACAGGCGAGATCGGCCAATCGGGAGGCCAAGGAATTTTTCGCAAAGGCGTTGCAGGCCATCTGCCAAGTTCCACGAACCGGGCGGGCCGTGGCGCGTGAGATCGACATAAGACTGGAATTCGTGGACTCGCTGCTTCCTCTGGGCAATCACGACGAAGGCAATCGTCAACTCGAAGAGGCGCGGCGGCTGGCGACCGAGTTGGGTGACGAACGACGGTTTGCGAACATAACTTCGAGCCAAGTGCCTTACTACTGGATGCGCGGGGATCTTGAGCAAGCGCTGCAAATTGGCAAAGAGACCCTAGCCATGGCGCGGAGGTTGGGGCATTGGCGGTGCGAGATCCGGTTGAGCACGCGCCTCGGCTCGATGCTTCTGGATCGGGGCGAGTACCTGGCGGCGCGGAAGTTGCTGGAAGAGGCAGTCCAAAGAATACCTGCGAATGCGATCCACAGTCGATTTGGTCTTCTGGTCATGGCCTCGGTGTCCAGTCGGACCACATTGGCGCGGGCGCTGGGAGAGCTGGGTTTCTTCGCGGAGGCCATCAAGATTGGCGATGAAGGCATTCGGATCGCGGAGGAAAACGGGCATGTTTTCAGCCAGATCTACGCCAACTTGTTCGTCGGCAACGCCCTGCTGCGAAAAGGGGACTTCGAGAGGAGCTTGCCACCACTGTCGCGCAGCTTCGAGCTCTGTAGCGCTATACATGCAAAGTTGCTTTATCCGCTAAGTGCAGCTTCGCTGGGCTATGCCCACGTGCGCGTCGGCGAGCACGCTCGCGGGCTGGAACTGCTTGAAAGCGCCGCGTGCACGGCCGAGCAACATACGCTTAGGTTCCAGTTGTCGCTTGAGCTGACTTGGCTGGCCGAGGCCCACCTGCTCGCCGGGGACAGCGAACGCGCTCTAGCTCACGCGCGTCAAGCTCTGAACCACGCCAGATCCCACGGCGAACAGGGTGGGGAAGCCTGGGCCTTGTGGCTGCTTGGCTGGATCTGCGCCGGCCGAGAGGGCACGGAAGGCGGCGAGGCCGAGGAGCGCCTGATGGAGGCCCGCCAGATCGCCGAATCGCGTCAAATGCGGCCACTCATTGCGCATATCGATTCGGCCCTTGGACAGCTCTATGCTCGGCGAAAAAACCGGCCCCAGGCGCAGGCAAGAACCGCCGCGGCGGTATCTAGTTATCGTCGGCTTGGGATGACCTATTGGTTGCGCGGCGTAGACGGCAAGCTTAGGACCGAGGTTCCGGACGAGGCCGAGACCCTCACTCTGAGCTAGACCCTAACTCGCACACTTGGGCTTGGCCGTACGTGGAAGCCAGCCTGCCCGAACTGCCCGAAGTTGAAAGCCTTGCAAGTCCCGAGGGCTAAGCGTCGAAGACGCGGCCTTGTGCGATTACCCAAACTCGGTCGTGAGCCCTTTGCTCGGAGATCTCATCGGCAATGGCGCGTGACGCCGCGCCGATCAAGTTCGCCGCGAGTTTCAGTCCGTTAGCTTCCGCCTGACCTTCTAGCTGGTCCAGGACCGTTATAATGGCCTGGATTTCGCCAAGGCGGCCAGCGCCTCCGCCGTTGGAACCGGTCGCCATGGTGAGGATACTCCTAAGTTTTTTGCGTTTTGAACAGTTGATGCGAGCCGATGTTAATGCGGACTAATCACTAATTCTGTGAAACATTTCACAGACGGCATTTCGGGCACCTTCTAGAAACTTTACCTGCGCAGCGAACGTTCATCTCAATCATGGGAGCTGAAAATGTTTGGTGAAATGCGGAGCATGACGCTGGTGCGTGGTGCTGACGGTAAGCTCTATCGCGTATCCGCAACGTCCTGCGAGCGCGTGGAAGCTGACGCGAAAGAAGCCCGTCCTTCACCCGAGGGATTGGTCAGGCAGCTTTCTCGAAGCGACCGCAAGGACTATGCATCGGCGCGGGTCCATGTCGATCCCGGCGATAGCCTCTCGGGGCGGGTCCATGTCGATCCCGGCGATAGCCTCTCGGCGCGGGTCCATGTCGATCCCGGCGATAGCCTCTCGGCGCGGGTTCACGTCGACCCCGGGACATGACCGCGGCTTAGTCGATCCTGTGTCGGGAAGTTCAGACGGCCTTCTGTTCTTGTAAGCGGCATGCCGAAAGAGTGGGCGACTGGCTTTGTCGCTTTGGCCTCTGCGGGGGCAGTAGGCCCGGAAATGAGTCCGGCTCACCGTTTTCACGGAAGGGTGTATCGTGAAGCACTCCGGCTATAAACCGCACGAAATCTTGCAGCTCGATCATGGGCGGCTGAACGGCGGTGCGCTCCTGTCCAAGGACTACATGGGCTCGACGCATCGCCTCGTGCCGCCGGAAGAGACGCTCGAACGCGTGCGGCCCTTCCTATCGGTCATGGGGATCACCCGCGTCGCCAATGTCACCGGGCTCGACACCATCAACATTCCGGTGGTCATGGTGACCCGGCCGAACTCACGCTCGGTCTCCGTTTCCCAAGGCAAGGGTTTCGACCTGGCCGCCGCCAAGGCTTCGGGCGTCATGGAATCGATCGAATCCTACCACGCCGAGAGAATGGACCATGCGCTGAAGTTGGGCAGCTACGAGGATCTGCGCTACAGCCACCGCCTTGTCGACGTCGGGGGGCTGCCGCGCCACAGCGACAGCCGCTTCACTCCCTACACGCGGCTGCTGTGGGTCGAGGGGCGCGACATCATGGGCGACGGCTCGCTTTGGCTGCCCTTCGAGATGGTGCACCTGGACTACACCCTGCCGCTGCCGAGCGGCCACGGCTGTTTCGTCGCCACCTCCAATGGCCTCGCATCCGGAAATCATCTGCTCGAGGCCGTGTGCCACGCGATATGCGAGATCGTCGAGCGCGATGCCACGACGCTTTGGCACCTGCTCGACAGTGCGGCGCAGGGGCGCACGCGGCTTGACCTCGACACGGTCGACGACCCCTGCTGCCGCACGGTGCTGGAGCGCTACGAAGACGCCGGCGTCATGGTCGCGGTCTGGGAAACCACGAGCGATCTCGGGATTCCGTCGTTCCTTTGTCGGATCCTGCAAAACGAAGGGCCGCCCTCAAACACGCTTCGCCCGGCCACCGGCATGGGCTGCCACACGGTCCGCGAGGTCGCCTTGCTGCGCGCGCTGACCGAAGCCGCGCAAAGCCGGCTGACCTTCATTTCCGGGGCCCGCGACGACATGGCCCGTGACGACTACGCACGCTTTCTTGATCGCGAAACCTACCAAGCCTGGCGCAGCACCATGGTTTTCGAAGGTGCAGGCCGCCACTTTGGGCAGGTGCCGGACTTCCGCGGCGCGAGTTTCGACCAGGACCTGGATTGGCTGATGGACCGCCTGCGCGCCGCGGGTGTCGAGCAGGTCGGTGTCGTAGACCTGACCAAGTCCCAGTTCGGCATCCCGGTTGTCCGGGTCGTGATCCCAGGGTTGGAGGGTGTCGATCATTCCCCCAGGTTCGTGCCGGGAAGGAGGGCGAGGTCGTTGTCGCCGGAGGTGGCGGCATGACGATCATCGTCTTTACCGGGCCGACGCTGGCGCCGCCCGAGGCCGCGCAGGAACTCGATGCGATCTATCGGCCGCCGGTCTCCGAAGGCGATGTTTATCGCGCGGCTCTCGAGGAACCGAGGGCCATCGGTATCATCGATGGATATTTCGAGAATGTCCCCTCGGTTTGGCACAAGGAGATTCTCTACGCCCTCTCGAGAGGGGTCCGCGTGCTCGGCAGCGCCAGCATGGGCGCCCTGCGGGCGGCCGAATTGGGGCAGTTCGGCATGGAAGGTGTCGGCGCGACCTTTGAGGCGTTTCGCGACGGCCTTCTCGAGGACGACGACGAAGTCGCGGTGATTCATGGGCCGGCCGAATTAGGCTATCCCATGCTCTCAGAGGCCATGGTGAACATCAGGCGTACCCTGTCGGACGCCCATGCTGCGGGGATCATCGGCTCCCGGACGCTCGGCGGGCTGGAGCGGGCGGCAAAGCAGTTGCACTACCGGGATCGAAGCTACCACGCCGTGCTGGCCGCGGCCAAGGCCGCAGGCTTGCCCGAGGAAGAACTGGACCGGTTTCGGTGTTGGCTGCCCGACGGGCGCGTCGACCAGAAGCGGGAGGATGCGAAATTGATGCTTCGCGTGCTCCGCGAGTGGCGGAAGCAGGACGGCCGAGACACGCCGGCTGCCTTTCACTTCGAGCACACGACCCTATGGGAGCACGCCACGCGCCGGGCCGTGCAAGGCGGCGAAGCGGGCGCTGACGTCTGACGGCCCGTCCTTGAGCGTTGGGTACGCCCGATCGTACCCTGCCCGGTTTCACCGGGTAGGGTAGCCAGCCCCTGGACCAAGGCCCTATGCTTCTGACCCCTGTGTCCCCGAGGGAGGTCTGATGGCACCGGGTGTGAAGTCCAAGCACGCCGCGATCTTGTCCAGGAACAGGCTTCTCGGCCAGTTGCAGCCGCACGAGATGGACGAGTTGCTGGCCCTGGCCAGCGTGGAACGCTTCGAGGCCCAGGACGTCGTCTTCAACAAGGGCGATCGCGGGGACCGCCTCTACGCCATCCTCAAGGGTCGCGTCGGGATCAATACCGTCTCGCGCGACGGGAAGGAAATCTTCCTGAACATCTTGGATGCCGGCGAGGTCTTCGGTGAGATCGCGCTGCTCGACGGCAAGGAACGCACGGCCGGCGCCGTTGCCATGGAGTCGACCGAATTGTTGAAGATCGGCCGCAGTGAATTTCTACCCTTCCTCGAGCGGCACCCCCGGCTTTGCATCAGGCTCATGGCGGTGCTCTGCGAGCGCCTGCGTTGGACCAGCGACATCATCGAAGACACGATCTTTCTCGATATCCCACGCAGGTTGGCCAAACGTCTGCTCACCCTGGCACAGCGCCACGGCGAGTCCGAGGATGGCGGGGTCAAGATCCGAATCAAGCTGTCCCAGGAGGCCCTGGCGCAGATGCTCGGCGCCACGCGCGAGAGCGTCAACAAGGGCGTCAAAGCCCTGCAGGAGTGCGGAGCGATCAGCTACGAAAGCGGCTACATGATCGTTCAGGATCTTGATCTGCTGAGAGATCTGATCGGCGAAGAGGCATCGGGGTTCGGGGAGTGAGCGCCGGGTTCCATCGGGGTCGGCGGCCCAGCGCGCTGCGGGCCTGCTGAATTCAGCCGCCCCACTGGATGTATCATAAGAAAGTATTTGTATAAAATGTCATCGAAACAATGAAGTTCTGTAAAAATTTATGTTATATTATGAGTGAAATATGAAACAACACTATAGATTTAACAAAATCGCAAGAGATAATCTCTAAGGTCAACCCGCTGGGGTGTCTCCGCCGTCAATCCGGCGAGCGGGCGCCGAACTCGAAACGGCTTCGCCCTCGGCGTGGCGGCAGCAAACAACGGTGGGCCGGCGGTGGAGATTCTGCACAACATAGATATCGAGATCGCGGCGCTCTGCTTGGCCGGGCTGGTCCTGGTGCAGCTCGCGGTCGAGCTGCGCCGCCTCCACCTGAATTCGCAGGAAACGCCGCCTCGGGTGATCCGCCTCAAGCGCAAGGGCGAAGGGACGAGGGCGCAGGAGGCGGAATTCATAGCCAAGGCTTCGACCGCGGTTGACCTGTCCGACGAGGGAACGATCGAGACCGGGTCCGCTACCGAAAGATGGGTGTGATGGTGACGAATGGCGCTGGCGCGGCGTTTGCAGAAGTCGCGCCGCGGCAAAGACGTCTTGTCTTGGAACTCTGGGACTACTGGGAAGCTAAGCGCGGTGCGCGGCGCTATCCCTCGCTCGATGACATCGATCCCAAGGACATTGCCGGGATATGGCCCCACTGCTTTATCCTCGACGTGACGAGCTTTCAAAATTTCCCGTACTTCCATTATCTGGGTCCGCGTGTCGCGCGATACTCGGGCGTTTTCCTCACCGGCCGGCACGACTGGTCGCGCACCCTGCTCAAGAAGATGGTGTGCCACTACAAGGAGGCGCTGGAGCGTCGGGAGCCCGTGCTGCTGGAAGACGAACTGACCCAGTACAACAACCGCCGACTTCTGTTCCGCAGTGTCATGCTGCCCTTGAGCGACGACCAGATCGCGATCAATTATTTGCTCGGCGCGGCCAACGGTACGATCAGAAAAGACTAGGACCGCGCCTCCGAGGCCGTCGGCTCGTACCATTCCAACGGCGGCGCAAGAGGGTTTGCCGCGAATTCGACATTGATCACTCCGCGTCTCCTGGGCCGCATGACCAGCACGTCGCTGGCGGCGGCTTCGGAACTTGCCGGGTCCAGGTGGAAGCGCAGCGCGAGCATCTCCTCCAGCACGGCAGCCGGCGGCTGGACAT
>Ga0224512_10004312_pt1 | contig 12063 bp, 9 predicted proteins | sample SF_May12_sed_USG_4_FD_169103 | JGI IMG/M metagenome (GOLD analysis project Ga0224512, IMG submission 169103) | Sediment microbial communities from San Francisco Bay, California, United States - SF_May12_sed_USGS_13 | ecosystem: Environmental > Aquatic > Marine > Sediment | place: USA: California... | reverse complement strand
CGTCGATCTCGATCCAACTGTGCCCGTCGACCGGCGCCCAGACGGCGCCTTTCTCGGGAGCCTCCGACGCCAACACTACTCCTTCGGGAGCGAAGGGCGGGTGCTCCGCCACATAGAGCGAATTCGTGACGAGGGCGGTCCCTGTCCGCACCGCGGCAATCGACTGGCCGTCCGAGAGGACCATGTTGAGCTGCGCCTCCGCCCGTCCGACCCGCTCGCTGACTGCTGCGACCGTCGCGGTCAGCGCCTCCACCAACCCGGCGCCCGATGTCAGAGCGGCGACCGCCAAGTAGAAGAGCGTCTCGGAGTCCGAGGCGCCCTCCAGCTGTGCGTAGATCTCGTCCGGGAGGCCCGCCCGAAGCGCCCTCATGTGCGCGGCCCGGAAATCGGGCACGAAGCCGTTCAGGGCGAACGACCATCGGTCGTGCACCAGGGGGAGAAGGCCGGACCGGTCGACTGGAATGTCCGGCGTCCCGTTACGGAGCGCAGCGAAAACGCACCCCGACTCGATCGCTGAGAGCGTGCCACGAAGATCGGGATCGTACCAGATGGGCCTCGGTTCGGCGATCCGCGCCGGGCGCCCGTTTGCGTACCAGACGACGCCGTATCCGTCTGCGTTCACCGATCCGGATAGGAGCTCCTTCGGCCTCCAACTCTGCTCATAGAGCGAATGCGCACCACCGAACACGAGGTCGGCTGGGCTCCTCGGCGCCCCGATGTATGCGAGCAACCGGCACACGGTCAGGTCCGCTCGGAGAAGAGGGATGCGAGTCGGACCAAATCCGCGTTCCCACCACTCAGCACCACGACGACCGGCCGCCCCGGTCGGAAGGGGACCCGTCCCGCCAAAAGGGCCGCCATACCCGCCGCACCCGCAGGCTCCACCAGTAGCTTGGTGCGTTCCAGGAGGAGCTTCATGGCGCGAACGATCTCGTCGTCCGAGACGAGGACGACTCCCTTCGCATGGGCGGCGAGGAGGGCGTGGTTGAGCACGCCGGCCATGGGCGCCGCGAGTCCATCTGCGATGGTATCGACCGACTCGAGATGGACCGCGCGGCCCTCGTCGAGACTTCTGTGCATGGCGGGGGCACCCTCTGGCTCGACACCCCACACATCGACTTCGGCCCCGAGTGCCGCCACCGCCGCCGCGATGCCCGACGAGAGTCCGCCGCCGCCGACAGGAACGACGATCGTTCCGACGTCCGGCAGCTGTTCGACGATCTCGAGACCGCACGACGCGTGACCCGCGATCACCTCCTCGTCGTCGAACGGGTGCACGAAGGTGAGGCCCCGCTCTGCGGTCAGCTCGCGTACCCGGACGAAGGCGGCGGCTGCATCCCCGTGTAAGATCACCTCCGCGCCGTAGCCTCGACTCGCCCGCACCTTCGTGGGCGAAGCGTGCTTCGGCATGACCACGAGACTCGGCACCCCCGCCGCGGTGGCCGCCCACGCGACCGCCTGCGCGTGATTTCCGGCCGAGATCGTCGATACACCGCGGGCCCGCTCCTCCTCGGACAACTGGAGGAGTCGGTGCAACGCGCCGCGCACTTTGAAGCTGCCGGTCTTCTGGAGGTTCTCACACTTGAGATGGACCGGGGCACCGACGAGCTCGGTGAGCGTGACCGATTGGAGGAGCGGAGTGCGGTGGATTGCGTTCTCGATCCGGACCCGGGCCTCTTGCAGGCGGTCCAACGACATCGGTGGTGCATTCATGCTGAGATGATGCGGACCCCGCGACGAGGGGGCCAGGCCCGGTCGGTTACGTCGAGGCGAGGTCATGAATACGTAACGAAATCGTTTGCTTCCAAATCGTTGGGGCTTGTACGTTTTGCCATCCCTTCCTGGGCTCATGTCGCTCTCCCCGAACGGCGAGGTACTCATGCGGTTTCGACTCATAGGGTCGGCTCTAGCGGCGCTTTTGGTTTCGTTCGTCTCCGTCGCGGAGGTAGAGGCGCAAAACGGGACCCTAACGGGGGTCGTGGCGAGCCAATCGGGCAACCCCTTGGTGGCCGCCGAAGTCAACATCATCGGGCCGACGAGCACGGGGGTTCTGACCGATGGACAGGGCCGATTCCGCGCCACGGTCGCCCCGGGCTCCTACCAGGTCAGCGTGGCCCTGCCGGGGTACGGCGGGGAGACGCAATCGGCGACGGTCACGAGCGGAGGCACGACGGTCGTGAACTTCCGCCTCGAGATTCGGGCCTTCCAGCTGGAGCCCGTCACCGTCATCACCTCCGAGCGCGCACCGGTCGGGGCAGGCGGGCGCGAGATTGAGCAACCGAGCACCGTCGACGTCATCTCCGGGAGGGAGATTCGGGGGCGGCTGACGCCCGATCTGACCAAGCATCTCGAGGGCTCCGCCGGTGTCGACATCATCCCTCAGGGCCTTCAGGCGGCCAATATCGTGGTGCGCGGCTTCAACAACATCTTCTCCGGTGCGCTCCACATGCTGTCCGACTACCGGCTGGCGGGCGTTCCGTCACTGCGGGTCAACCTGATGCACTTCATTCCGACGACGAATGAAGATCTCGAGCGCATGGAAGTCGTGCTCGGCCCGGGCTCGGCGCTGTATGGCCCGAACACCGCGAACGGCGTCGTGCACATGATCTCGCGCTCGCCACTCACCGATCAAGGGACAACGGTGGTCCTCGGCGGAGGCCTCAAAGAACAGGACTCGCCTTCGGCCTTCCAGGGCGCGTTCCGTTCGGCCTTCCTGCTCGGTGACGACGTCGGCTTCAAGATCTCCGGTCAATACCTGAGTGGGGAGGAGTGGGGCTTCATCGATCCGGTCGAGGAAGCGGGCCGTGTCGCCGTCGTAGCGGACCCTGCGCCCTGCGTGGCGGACAAGGAGTTCCGAGGGCTCAGCACCGCCCAGGCTCAGGCCGCCTGCAACCGCATCGGCGTGCGGGACTTTGACATCGAACGCTACAGTCTCGAGGCGCGGACCGACTGGCGCTTCGCCGAGGACGGTGGCGTCGTCGCGACGTATGGTCGAAACAGCTCGAGCGGTGTCGAGCTGACGGGCCTGGGTGCGGGGCAGACCAAGGACTGGGTCTCGCAGTTCTATCAGCTGCGGCTGAACAAGGATCGATTCTTCGCCCAGGGCTACCTGAACACTTCGGATGCCGGCGACTCCTTCCTCCTCAGGGACGGGACGGTCCTCGCCGACGAGTCGTCGCTCTGGGTCGGTCAGGCTCAGCACGGTTTCGCGGTCGCCGAGGGTCGCCAGGACTTCACGTACGGCTTCGACTACTTCGCGACACGACCGGACTCGAAGGGAACGATCTACGGATCGTACGAGAACGACGACGAGATCAACGAGTGGGGCGTCTATGTGCAATCGAAGACCGCGGTCACGCCCAAAGTGGACGTGATCGGTGCCCTACGACTCGACTCGCACTCGATTCTCCCCGACAACGTCTGGTCGCCCCGTGTGGCGGTCGTCTTCAAGCCCGACGAGGAAAACGGAATTCGACTGACCTACAACCGGGCGTTCTCGACGCCGACCGCGCTGAACTACTTCCTCGACATCTCTGGCGGCGTGGCGCCGGCGCCGCTGGGTGGACTCGGCTACGGCACGCGTGCGTTCGGAAGTGGCAGGGGCGGTTGGGGTCTTCAAAACGCCGACGGAACACTGAAGGGCATGCGCTCGCCGTTCACGCCAGCCGGACTCGGCGGTCCGACGCAGCTTCTGCCAGCAAATACGCCGACGATGTGGCAGCTGGCGGTCGGCGTGCTCCAGGCCCAGGGAGCGATCGATGCCCCCACGGCCGCGTTCCTCGCGAGCCTGAACCCGTCCGACAGTGACATCTCGCGCAACTGGCTGAACCCATTGACCGGGGAGGCGGGCTCTGTGTCGAGTCTGGTGCTGCCGGACGTCGATCCGACGCGAGAGTCGGTCACCCAGACCTTCGAGCTCGGGTGGACCGGACGTCTCGCGGAGCGAGTGAAGATCGCCACGGACGTCTACTACACGAAGAAGAACGACTTCGTGTCGCCGCTCCTCGTGCAGACGCCGCTCCTCTTCCTGGACCAGCCGAGCATGCAGGCGTACCTGACCCCGTTCCTGGGCGCCCCCACCGCCACGGCGCTTTCGACCGGTGCGGCACAGATTCCCCTCGGAGTGGTCGGGTCGGATGACTCCGGCGGACGCGGTCCGGAGTTGATCCTCTCGTACCGGAACGTCGGTGAGGTGGACTTCTGGGGCGGCGATATCGCCATGGAAGTGCTGCTCAGTGATGAGTTCCTTCTCAACCTGATGTACTCGCACGTCACGAAGGACGAGTTCGAGATCGACGACGGAACGCCGATCACGCTCAACGCCCCGAGGAACAAGGGAGCGATCGGCCTCGCGTATCGCGGTAGCGAGAATGGGGTGTCCGCCTCCACCCGCCTCCGTTTCACCGGGAGCTTCACGGCTGCGTCCGCAGGCTTTGTGGGCGACGTGGATAAGTACGCCATCGTCGACGTGACCGCCGGGTACGAGATTCCCAACACGCCTGCAACGTTGCAGCTGACCATCAGCAACCTCTTCAACGCGGACTACCAGTCGTACGTGGGCGTGCCACAGATCGGGCGCTTCTCGATGCTGGCCGTTCGCTACGAGCTGTTCTGAGTGAAGAGAGGGATCGGATGACCACGGTAGGAGCCTTTGCGTGAGCGGAACGGTCGCGGATGCACCCGTCACGCTGCGCTGTAGTTTCTGTGGCACCATGAACAAGGTCGACCTGCGCCGCGCATCCGATCGACCGAAGTGCGGGGATTGTGGTAAGCCGATGCTTCTGGACCGTCCGGTCAAGGTCGCGCAGGACGACTTCGATCGGACGGTCCTGAAGTCGAAGGCGCCGGTTCTCGTCGACTTCTACGCGGACTGGTGCGCCCCGTGCAAAATGGTCGCGCCGCTCATCGACGAGATCGCGCACGAACAGGTGGGGAAGATGTTGGTCGTGAAGGTCGATACGGATCGTGCGCCGGACGTCGCCATGAAGTACGAGATCCGCAGCATCCCGACCCTGATCGTCTTCCGGGACGGAGAGGAGGTGGAACGGAGCCTCGGTTTCGAGCCGGACCGCGTGCGCGGCCTCGTCGATAAGGTCGTGGCTTGAGCAAACGCGAACGGCACGCGCAAATCCTCGAGGTCATCCGCTCGCACAGGGTTTCGAGCCAAGAGGCGTTGCGGGAGCTCCTCATCGAAAGGGGGACGGAGGTAACGCAGGCCACCCTCTCTCGCGACATGCGGGAGCTGCGCCTCGTGAAGGTCCCGGGCGCCGACGGCGTCGGCTTTTACTCTTCGCCCGAAGAGTGGGACAGCACTCCGTCGTTGGACTCGCTGCTGCCAGCCCTCTTTCACAGCGCCGACGGCGTGGACAACCTGTTGATCGTGCGCACGATGAAGGGCGGAGCCCAAACCGTGGCCGCCGGGATCGACTGGGAAGAGTGGCCCGAGGTGCTCGGAACGCTCGCGGGCGACGATACGATCCTGATCATTCTAAGGGACTCGGTACATCGCCCGGTCATTCAGGAGCGACTCGAACGGATGGCCACCCGGGGCTGACCGTTGACTAATGCAGAAGTAATGCATATTTATCCATTGCAGTCGACGAGCTCGACTGCTCACCGGATCCAGCTACACGAGGGGACCCGGGGGTGGGAGTTCGGGGCACTGGGCCCCCTGGCGCTTCGGCGGGAAGCGACCGGTCTCCGCGCCTCCGGGCCTCTTTTGTTCTCAGGCACCGCGACCCTCATGGCGCGCCCCGCTCCGCGCCACGGACCTCTCCCATGACGGATCCCGAGACGGCGAAAGCGTTGTGGGGCGGTCGGTTCGAGGAGGGGATGGCGCCGGAGATGGTGCCCCTGAATCTGAGCCTCGGGATCGATCAGCGCCTATGGCGCGAGGACGTGCGCGCGAGCGTGGCGTGGGCGCGCGCGATCGGGCAAGCCGGCGTGCTCGACGAGGCCGAGGTCGAGGCGATCGTCGCGGGCCTGACCGAGGTCGGCCGACGCATCGAGCGAGACGGGCTCGCCGACGCCCCGGAGGAGGACATTCACTCTGTGGTGGAGCGCATGCTCGGCGAGGCGGTGGGCGAGGTTGCCGGAAGGCTGCACACCGGGCGTTCGAGGAACGACCAGTCGTCGACGGGTGTGCGTCTCTACGGGATGGCGGCGATCGACGCCCTGAAGTCCTCGGTGTTGGATCTTTGCACGGCGCTTCTGGGGTTGGCCGAATCCGGCAAGACGATCATCATGCCCGGCTATACCCACCTCCAACAGGCGCAGCCGGTTCGCGCCGGACAGTGGGCGTTGAGCCACCTGTTCCCGTTGCTCCGGGATGTCGAGCGCCTGTCGGCGGCTCGGAGATCGGCCGCCGTGCTACCGCTCGGCTCGGGTGCGATCGCGGGGTGCCCGTTTCCCGTAGATCGGGCCGCGCTTCGCGACGAGCTGGGCTTCGAACGCGTGAGCGACAACTCCGTCGATGCGGTGTCCGATCGCGACTGGATCTGCGACACGACCTACGCGGGCGCGGTGATCGGTGTCCACCTTTCACGGCTGGCGGAGGACCTGGTCGTGTTCTCGAGCACCGAATTCGGCTTCGTCCGACTCTCCGACGGCTACAGCACAGGCTCCAGCTTGATGCCGCAAAAGCGGAATCCGGATGTGGCGGAGCTCACACGCGGGAAGTCGGGGCGCCTCGTCGGTAACCTGGTGTCGGTCTTGACCCTCCTGAAGGGACTTCCCACGAGCTACAACCGGGACCTGCAAGAGGACAAGGAGCCGCTCTTCGACACGGTCGACACGCTCGCGATCACGTTGCCGGCGATGACCGGAGCGATTGCGACGGCCGAGTTTCGGCCTGATCGGATGAAGCGGGTCATGGACACACAGCTCCTCGCGACCGACCTCGCCGACTATCTCGTCCGACGCGGGGTCCCGTTCAGGCGTAGCCACGAGGTCGTGGGGCGGATCGTGCGTCGCTCGGAAGAGCGGGGCGTCCCTCTTTCCGAGTTGCCTCTCGCGGAGCTCCGAGCAGAGCACGAGGCATTCGAAGACGACGTGGCGGCCGTCTTCGACTGGGAATCGTCGGTGGAGGCACGCGAGGCGTCCGGGGGCACCTCCTTCACCTCGGTGACGGCGCAGATCGAGAGCGCTCGCGAGCGGATCGACGAAGCTCGGCTCTGAAGTCGAAGTCCTCGACGAAGCTCGGCTCTGAAGTCGAAGCCCTCGACGAACAAGGTGAACGATGGCGGACCGCGACGGGCAGGTGGTACCCGTCTCGGCCCTTCGGTACATTCCGCGAGACCGAATCGTGACCGTGACAATCGACGAGTCTTCTCATCCTTGCTCCGCCATCGGAGACGTCCCGAGCCTCATGATCTCCTGTCCTCGGTGAGCCAAGAAGAGCTGAAGCGGCTCGCCGCGCGCGAAGCCCTCGCGTCGGTTCGCAGCGGAATGGCCTTGGGACTCGGCACGGGCTCGACCGTGCGACACCTCGTCGATCTTCTCGGGGAAGCCCTCCGGGACGGCTCGCTGGCCGACATCGTCGCGGTCCCCACCTCCCTCCGAACCGCCGAGCAGGCTGGACAGCTCGGCATTCCCCTGGTGAAGCTGGGGGACCACCCACGGCTCGATCTCACCATCGACGGTGCGGACGAAGTCTCGCCGGCGCTCGACCTCATCAAGGGCCTGGGTGGCGCGCTCCTCCGGGAGAAGATGGTGGCCCAGGCGTCCGACCGGTTCGTCGTCATCGTAGATGACAGCAAGTTGGTCGAGCGCTTGGGCACGAAGGCGCCGCTGCCGGTGGAGGTCATCGAGTGGGCTGTGGATGCCCAGGCCCGTTTCCTCGAGTCCACCGGCGCTCGCGTGACGCTTCGAAGGGACGAGGCCGGACAACCGGTGCGAAGCGACAACGACAACGTCTTTCTCGACTGCCGCTACCCCGACGGGATCGAGGACCCGCGGGCGCTCGAATGTGCGATTCTCCATCGGGCCGGTACGGTCGACACCGGACTCTTCCTGGGCATGGCCGACGAGGTGGTCGTCGCCGGGGCCGAGGGAATACGGACCATGCGGAGGACGCCATGAAGATCGCGCCCTCGATCCTCTCGTGTGATTTCTCCCGGCTCGCCGAGGAGATCCAGAGCGTCGAACGGGCAGGGGCCGATTGGATTCACGTGGACGTCATGGACGGCCATTTCGTCCCCAACATCACGATTGGTCCCCTCATCGTGGAGGCGGCCCGCAGAGCCACCGACCTGCCGCTGGACGTGCATCTCATGATCGAGCGTCCGGATCGCTATCTGGAGGCATTCGCGACCGCCGGCGCCGACACGCTCACCGTCCATGTGGAGGCATGCCGGCATTTGCACCGCACGATCCAGCGGATTCGGGAGCTCGAGGTCGGAGCCGGTGTGGCGGTGAACCCGGCGACCCCGCTGGAGTCGATAGGCGATATCCTGCCCGACGTCGACCTGCTTGTCATCATGGCGGTGAACCCTGGCTTCGGTGGGCAGTCATTCATCGGGTCGAGCACCGGCAAGATCGCGCGGGCGCGTGCCATGCTGGACGCGCTCGGCTCCAGAGCGGAGCTCGAGGTGGACGGGGGGGTCGGTGCCCAAAACGCGGCCGGCCTCGTGCAGGCCGGCGCCTCGGTGCTCGTCGCTGGTTCAGCGGTGTACGGACACGAGGACGGGGCGGTCGAGGGAATGCGAGCGATCCGCGCGGCTGTGGCCGAATAACGGCATGGCCTTCCCGTCCCTGCGCATTTAGACTGCACTAGCCCTCGCATCCCCGATTTCTCTGCTCATGAACGATTCCGAAGTCCTTGATCCGGCGGCGCTCGAGCGCCTGAAGGAATGGGGTGGAGAGAAGCTCGCCGGCCAGATGGTCCGGCTGTTCCTGAAGAACTCCGGCGTGCGGATGGACCAGATCCGGACTGGGGTCGTCCAGGCGGACGTCGACGAGGCCGAGCGGGGCGCGCACTCATTGAAATCGAGCGCGGCCAACATCGGAGCGGAGCGCCTCAGAACGCTCGCGACCCAAATCGAGAGCGCGGCCCTCCGCGACGAGCCCGAGCAGCTCCAGGCCATCCTGCCCGAGTTGGAGGACGCGTACGCCATGGTCATGTCGGCGCTCGAGGCACTCGAACGAGCATTGCCCGAACAAGAGGGTTCTGATGAGCTATAAGGTGGCCGTAGTCGAGGACAACCCGGACAACCGCATGCTGGTTCAGGCGTTGCTGGAGGACCGCTACGAACTGTCGGAGTACGAGACCGGCGTCGAGGCGGTCGACGGCTTGCCCGACGACATCCCCGACCTGATCCTCCTCGATATCTCCCTTCCGGAGATGGACGGGACCGAAGTACTGGAATGGCTTCGAAGCCAGGACGAGCTCAAGGACATTCCCGTGATCGCCCTGACGGCGCACGCCATGGCGGGTGATCGCGAGAAGTACCTCTCCATCGGCTTCAACGAGTACGTCACGAAACCGATCGTCGACGAAGATGTGCTCATCGATGCAATTGAGCGTTGCCTGAACCCGGCGGGCTGACCTCCGGATCTGAGCCTCTCGACGGTCGAACTGCAGACGAATTCGTTTCACTGGCGGGCGGATCGACCGAAGATGAGCTTGCGGGCCCCGACCGGGGCCTAGAACACTCAGCGCTATACGCCGTCCTCTTTCTCGTGCTCGTCGGTGGGGCGATGCTGCTCAGCCGTGGAAGCGCGTACAGCACCGGGTCCGAGGCGCACACGGTCATGGAGACGATCGCGACGCTCCTGGCCTTTCTGGTCGGGGCGCTCGCGTTGGTCCGCTATTACAGCCGCAAGCAAGCCACGTTTCTCCTGATCGGCTGCGGATTTCTGGGGGCCGCGATCCTCGATCTGAACCATGTCGTGGCCACGATCCCCTCCGTTCTCGACGCGCAGATCGCGCGCGATAGCCGGCTCGAAGCAGGCGCGCTGTACGCCTGGACCTGGACCGCCGGGCGGGTCTTCCTGTCGCTCTTCCTCTTCGTCAGCCTGCTCACGTGGAGGCGTGAGGTCCGCGAAGGTCGGGAGGCGGCGATCCCTGAATTGTCGGTGTACGCGACGGCGGTGATCCTCACCGTCGGCAATCTGCTCTTCTTCGTGTACGTCCCGCTCGGGTCGGTACAGTCGAGCGAATGGTTCATCAGTCGACCCACCGAGTTGGTCCCCGCCGCGTTCTTCACCCTGGCTTTCGTCGGCTTCTATCGAAAGGGTAGCTGGCGCCGAGACCAGTTCGAGCATTGGATGTTGGTGTCGTTGCTGATCGCGGCGCTGGCTCACGGGGCGTACATGGCGTTCTCCGACGTCGAGTTCGACGCCATGTTCGACGCCGCCCACCTACTCAAGATCATCGGCTACGTCGCGATCCTGACGGGCCTCCTCTCGAGCGTGTACGCCACCTTCACACGCGAAGCCCAGGTGCTCGAGGCACTCACCAACTCGAACGACGCCCTGGCGCGGGAGGTCGACTTCCGCTCCAAGACCGAGCGAGCGGTCAAAGAGAGTAGCGAGCGGCTGCAGCGTTTCCTGGACAACGCCAACGATTTGATCCAGAGCGTTGGGCCCGAGGGACGCTTCCTGTATGTGAACAGCTCTTGGAAGCGCATTCTCGGATACACGGACGACGATCTGGACGCCATGCGGGTGTTCGATATCGTGCATCCAGATCACAGGGCCGCGTTCGAGGCCGAGCTGAATCGTGTCCTCGAGGGTGGAGAGCCGAGACGGTTCAACGTCGAGTACATCGCGGCGGACGGGCGCACGGTCATTTTGTCCGGAAGCTCTCAAGCTCAGTTCGTGGGCGAAAAGGCGGTCGGTACGCAGAGCATCCTGCGTGACGTGACTGAGCAACGGCTCGCCGAGCGAAGACTCGACGAATCACAGCGCAATCTAGAGGCGTTGGTCGAAAACACGGGTGACTCGATCTGGTCGGTCGATCGGAGCCATCGCCTGATCACGCTCAACTCCGCGTTCTCCCTTTCGATCGAGTCCCAGACGGGTCGGGAGCCTCGGGCCGGGATGCTCCCCGAGGAGGTGTTCTCTTCCGAAGACGCGGAGTGGTACCGCGAGCTCTACGATAAGACGCTTTCGGGGGAGCGCCACGTCGCAGTGCGTTCCGACAACGTGGACGGTCAGACCCGATACTTCGAGTTCTATGCCAACCCCATCCACTCCCTGGAGGGGGTGTCGGGCGCGGTGTTCTTCGGCAAGGACGTCACCGCTCGGGAGCGTGCGGTCGAGGCGGTCCGGGTGGCCAAGGAAGAGGCCGAGGCCGCGAACAAGGCGAAGAGCGACTTCCTGGCGAACATGAGCCATGAGCTTCGCACGCCGCTCAATTCGGTCATCGGATTCACGAACATCCTCCTGAAGAACAAGGACGAGCGGCTCACCAAGAAGGACGTCGGCTTCTTGGAGCGGGTGCTGTCGAACGGCAAGCACCTGCTCGCCCTGATCAACGAAGTGCTCGATCTCGCGAAGGTCGAAGCCGGCCGGATGGAGTTGATCATCGAAGAGGTGGACCTGGCCCACCTCTGCGTGGAAACGGTCCAGCAGCTCGAGGGACAGGCGAAGGCGAAGGAGGGTGCGATCGCGCTGCTCGCCGACGTCCCCGCAGAGTCCGCCCTGGTCGAGACGGACTCCGCGAAATTGAAGCAGGTCATCATCAACCTCGTGGGCAACGCGCTCAAGTTCACGCACAAGGGTTCGGTCACCGTCCGCCTCGACGTGGCGTCGGACGGACACACCCCGGTCGCGATCTCGGTGATCGATACCGGAATCGGCATCCCTCCGGACCGCCTCGACGCGGTCTTCGAAGCCTTCCAACAGGCCGAGGCGGGGACGTCGCGGAAGTACGGTGGCACGGGCCTGGGCCTGGCACTGTCGCGGTCGATATGCCTGCTCATGGGCTACGACCTGATCGTCGAGTCGAAGCTCAACGAGGGTTCGACGTTCAAGATCGTCCTGGGTGAGCGTGCCCCGCGTCCGGTGCGCGAGACTTATGCCGAAGAGGAGGTCGCGGGATCCGGAGCATACGCCGCGACT
>Ga0224512_10004311_pt1 | contig 12070 bp, 11 predicted proteins | sample SF_May12_sed_USG_4_FD_169103 | JGI IMG/M metagenome (GOLD analysis project Ga0224512, IMG submission 169103) | Sediment microbial communities from San Francisco Bay, California, United States - SF_May12_sed_USGS_13 | ecosystem: Environmental > Aquatic > Marine > Sediment | place: USA... | reverse complement strand
AGCCGTGGGCACGGAGTTTCAGGAGCTTCGCATGGTCGGGGTCGACCAATTGCTCGAGTTCCTTGAGGTCGAGGTCCTGAATCTGGTGGACATCCGTGAGACCCAAGCCGGTCAAGCGCTGAGCGGTCTTGGGGCCGATGCCCGGAATGGCCCGGAGCGGCAAGCCAGCCATGAAGCCCTCCTCCCAGCCGGAGCGCACTTCCAGCAAGCCGCGCGGCTTCGCCAGGTCCGAGGCGATCTTGGCGATCATCCGGTTGGGACCGATTCCGATGCTCGCGTCGAGCCCCGTCGCCTGCTTCACGGCATCGCGGATCCGCTCGGCCACGGGCAAGAGCGAACCAGGATGCAGACGGTCGGTGCCCGAAAAATCTAGGTAGGCCTCGTCGAGCGATGCCATGACCACCACCGGCGAGTACTCCCGGAGAATCCTCCGTACCGTCTTGGAGGCGGCCCGGTAGTGCCTGAATTCTCCCTGAACGAACGTCGCCTCAGGGCAGAGCCGGACCGCGCGGGCGATCGGCATGCCGGAGGCAATCCCGAAGCGCCTGGCGCCGTACGAGGCCGACTGCACCACACCGCGTTGGTCGCGGCGCCCGCCGACCACGAGCAAGTCGACCTGGCGCAGCTCGGGGCTCTTCTGCCGACACACCTCGACGAAGAAGGCGTCGAGATCGATGTGAAGTATCCGGGTCGTCATGATTTCGATGACACTTTCTCAACGAGCCCTCGCGGGACATCGCCTCCGAGTCCTCAGACCAGGTGGATTGCGGTCGCCTTGATCGTAGCCACGATGCGCTCGCCCGCTGCAAGTCCCATGCTCTCGGCCGACTGGGTCGTCACCGCGGCGAGCAGCCGGCGGCCCGCGTCGAGATGCACGTAGGTCAGCGGACCGGCGCGCTCCATGCTGAGCACGACTGCGGCGAGGCGGTTCCTGGCCGAGCTGGCATGGGACTCCCGGCTCAGGACGAGGTCTTCCGGCTGAACTACCGCGTGAGCCGGGCCTTCACGGTCTGCGATGACGTCGAGCACCAAGCTGTCGCTCCGGAACTCTGCGGGGAAAGTCTTTGTGTCGGTGCCAGCCGAACCGCTCCGGGTCACCATTCCCGCGATGACATTGGCCGCCCCGATGAAGCGCGCGACAAACGCCGAGTTCGGATATCGAAACACCTCTTCGGGTGTGCCGCGTTGGACGATCGCTCCGTCCGCCATGACCGCAACCACGTCCCCGAGTCGAAGCGCCTCGTCGAAGTCATGAGTGACTTGGAGCATGGTGATGCCCTGGCTCTCGTGAACGGTCCGGAGCAGTTGCCGCATGTCCTGGCGCGTAGCCGGGTCGAGCGACGCGAAGGGCTCGTCCAACAGCAGTGTGTGCGGGCGCGGGGCCAGGGCCCGGGCAAGCGCCACCCGCTGCGCCTCGCCGCCGCTCAAATGCCGCACCCCACGCCCTAGGAGGTGCTCAATGCCTAGGCCTGCTGCCAGTTCGTGCACCCGCGCCTGCCGTTCCGACTTCATGTGCCGTGACTGCATCAGGCCGTACCCGATGTTGTCCGCAACGGAGAAGTGCGGGAAGAGATGGTAGCGTTGGTACACCACTCCCACTCCCCGACGTTCGGGAGGGCGGTTGGTCACGTCCTGGCCGTGTACGGTAATCCGGCCGGCGCGGATCGGCATGAGTCCCGCGACGGCCTCGAGCAGGGTCGTCTTGCCCGACCCGCTCGGTCCGATCACGAGGCCATATCCCCCGCGCGGTACTTCTAAGCTGATGTTCTGCAGCTCGAACTTGCCCACACGGAGACCCACCGCTTCCAACCGAATCACTCGAGCTCCCGGACGTCGAGCAGCCGCACGATTGCGAAGATGGTGAGCGCCACGAGCAAGAGGATGACGGCGGCGGGAATGGCCGCCCCCAGCCCGAACGAGGTGAACCGATCGAAGACGTAGATGCTCGCTACCTTCGGATTGTACGTGATCACCACGATCGCCCCGAATTCGCTCACGCTTCGGGCCCACGCGAGAACGGATGCAGCGACAACACCCCGGCCGGCAAGGGGTAGGGTGACCCGGCGAAAGGCGGTCCACGGCCGGTCGCCCAGCGACCGGGCTACGCGTTCGAGGTGCGGGTCCACTGCGGCAAAGGCCTCGCGCGCCCCGCTCACCAGGATTGGCGCCGAGACGAACAACATGGCGGCGATGATGCCCGGAACATGACTGACGAATTCAAGGCCAAGCTCGGCCAGGGCTCCGCCGAGCGGCGAACGCCGGCCGAGGAAGAGCACCAGGGCGATTCCGGCGACGGGGTGGGGAACCACCACCGGCAGGTCGATGATGCCCTGCAGCATGCGCCGCCCGGGGAACCTGGTTCGGGCCAGAAAATACGCCAGGGGCACACCCAGGATGACACCGATTGCGGTTGCAGTAGTCGCCGCCAGCAGCGTGAGCGCGATGGATTGGCCCAGCTCGGGATCCTGAAATGCCGCCAGCAGGCCGCCCGGTGATGCCTTGAACAAGAGCCGGAGCAGTGGTCCGACGATGAACAAGACCAGGATCGCGCCAAGACCTGCGCTGAGGATGGGGACCCATTGCATCCGTCGCATCAGTCGCGGTCTCATTCCCACACAGTCCAGGACGGGCTCGGTCGAGCCTTGAGAATTGGCGATATTCGGGTAAGACTCACCAGCTCCTCGCACAAGATCGTATTGGCAGCCGACCATTTCCCCATTGGAGATAGAAGATGAAGCTCAGCGCCGCAATGCAGGACGCAATGAACCAGCAGATTCGAGTCGAACTCGAGTCGGCCTACCTCTACCTCTCGATCGCGACCTTCTTCAGCCCGAAGAACTTGGGTGGGCTCGCCCACTGGATGCGGATCCAAGCACAGGAGGAAGTTGCCCATGCCATGAAGTTCATCGATCATGTCGAGGACCGTGGCGGCCGTGTGGCACTCCAGGCGCTTGCCCAGCCGCGGCTCGAATTCGCATCGGCGCTCGAGGCCTTCGAGTTTGCTGCCTCTCATGAAGCCGCCGTGTCGGCCCAAATCCATGGCCTGTACGACTTGGCCGCCAAGGAACGGGACTATGCGAGCCAGGCTCTCCTCCAGTGGTTTATCACCGAACAGGTTGAAGAGGAGAAGACCGCGAGTCAAATCGTCGAGACTCTTCGAATGGTAGGAGACAGCGCGCCCGGTCTATTCATGGTCGATAAGGAACTCGCCGGACGCGGCACGGCACCGGCCTAGCCGGCCCGACGGCACGCTATCATGCGAATCGGCTTCCTCGGGCTTGGGGCGATTGGGCGCCCCATGGCGAGCCATCTGGTCGACCACGACCTGATCGTGTGGAATCGGACCACATCGGTGGCCCGCACATTCGCGGCCCAGCATGGCGTGCAGTGGGCCGACACGCCGCGTGCCCTCGCTCACCAGGTCGATGCCGCCATAACCTGCCTCCCCACGTCGGCCGAGGTGGCCGCGGTACTCTGGGGACCGGACGGAATGGCGGAAGGACTTGCCCCGGACAGCCTGGTGGTCGACTGCACGTCGGGCGATCCCGCCGAGTCCAGGCGGATGGCCGGAAATCTGGCTGAACGGGGGATTCGCTTCGTCGACGCCCCGGTCAGCGGAGGCACCAACGGGGCAGAGGCCGGGACCCTTACCGTGATGGTTGGGGGAACCGATGAGGCGTATGCCCGTGCTGCGGTGATTCTTTCGGCGTTCGCCTCCAGGGTCGAGCACATGGGCCCCGTTGGCGCCGGGCACGCGCTCAAATCCGTGAACCAAGCCCTGTTGGCCACCAACATCCTGGCGCTCGGCGAGGGCCTCGCCGCGCTGGTCAAGGTGGGTGTTCCGGCAGCCCGGGCGGTGCAGGTGCTCAATGCCTCGAGCGGGCGGTCCTTCGTGAGCGAGCGGCTGATTCCCGACCGAGTACTCTCTGGGGCGTGGCCCGCGACCTTCCGGCTAGCCCTGCTTGACAAGGACACCTCGATTGCCCTGGCCGTGCTCGAGGAGGCCGGAATTCGAGGTCCGGTGCTCCACCGCGTGGGCGAGTTGCTGCACCAGGCGCGAAACCAACTGGGCGAGGAAGCGGACTACCTCGAGGCAATCAAGTTGTACGAGCGGGAAGCCGGGGTGGAGATCCGGGAATGACTCGGCCGCCCCAAGCTACGCCTCTCGTCTCCGTGACCGGAATTGCGCCCGGTCCCGTCCTCGTCCTCGTGGAGCCGCAGGACATCGTCAACATTGCGAGCGCCGTCCGCATCGCCAAGAACTTCTTGCTTGGCCCGATTCGACTGGTGCGACCGCGGATCTTCGATGCCTATCGCATCGAGGGTATTGCCCACAATACCGCGGACGTCGTCGAGCAGATCGAGCTTCACGACGACCTCGGTTCCGCACTCGGGGATTGTGTGTATTCGGTGGCGCTTACCGCCCGAGAGCGGGCGGCGAAGCGGCAGACCCTCACCCCCTGGGATGCGGCGTACGAGTTGACCCAACGTCGGGTCGAGGGTCCGGTAGCCATGGTCGCGGGTCGGGAAGACAAGGGGCTGACCAACGATGAACTCGATTCATGCCAAGGGATCGCGGTGATTCCTACCTCTCCCGGCTACCGTTCGCTCAATTTAGCGCAGGCGGTGGCCATCATGAGCTACGAGGTGTGGCGAGCGCGCACCGCAGACCGCGTGGTCCGCAAGCCGCCTCGCCGGGCAGCCGGTCCGGCTCCCGGGGCTCAATTGGACCGGCTCTTTTCCGATTGGGAGCGAGCACTCTGGGCCATCGATTTCTTCAAGACCCGACAACCGGACGCGGTGATGCGGTCGTTGCGCGAGATGGTCTTCCGTGCTGACCTCGATGCACGCGAGGCCGCACTCTTCAGGGCCATGGGCATAGAGGTCTATCGCTACCTGGATCGCGTCGGGGCGCCGGTAGCAGGACGGAAACCGTCCGAAGACGAATGCGAGCGGTGATACGGGGCCGCCGCATCACCGCTCTGGCTCGCCGGACCTACCGGGCCCAACGCAGTCGCAACTTGCTCTCAGACCACGGCCGGGGGCGAGTTCTCTGGATTGGTAGTGGAGACGATGAGATCCATGCCGCAGTGCACAGGACCGGCGGCCCTCATTACCTTCTCTGGTGCATCGCCGGGGCCCTCGTTTCGAATTGGAGCGTATGCGTGGGGAAATCGTCATCTTTCTGGAGGAGCAACCTGTATCAGGACGCCTCCACCCCGCCGCTTGCGTACGCTCCCTATAAGCAGCTTCCCACCAACACCGCAAAGCGATTCCGCCTGCTTCGGGAGGGTCTGAGGGGCGAGAAGGGCGTTGGGGAGAACGTCCGATACCTGGGACCCAAGTGGCATTGGGCTTGGGAGTACGTATTGGGCAGCCGGAAGCTTTGCTGGCTCCACGTCATGAAATCGGGGATCAGCGCTACGTTCACCCTCACCGATTACGAGGGACGCAAAGTCCATGAGCTCGCCCGCTTGAACGGGCAGGTTGAGCAAGCCATTAGCGAAGGCCAGCGAACCGGTCCGGTGAAATGGTGCACCATTGACATCAGCGACAAGCGGGTTGCCGACGCGTTCCTCGGATTCATTCGCAAGAAGATGGAATGGGTACGGACCGAGACGCCGACGCTTGCGAACCGGCGGGTCTCCAGCGGGTGACGGTCTCGCTGTCAGGGGGCGACCGGAAGTTGGGTGGGTCCGTATGCTATTTGGCGTGGCGTGGGTAAGGCTCTCAGGGTTGTCACGCCGGTGAAGGATCTTATACTATTGCGTCGCGGGTGGCCCCGGAGGCCGAATGGAGCACGCGAAACTCCGCCCCGTGATTCACTTTACAACTGATCTTCCATTCTCGACCGCGACCGATCATGCGCAAGCTGGTATTGGCCCTAGGCGGGTGTGCATTGTTTGCTCTGGTTGCCTGGCCCATTTGGCGAGGGGCCACGGGTGCGCAGGCAGGCCCGGTGGCGATGGACTCCACCACGGCATGGGTTCTGGCCGCCGGTGACACCACAGGCCTCCCCGGCCCGCGCCAACCCATCTTTTTCCGACACGACGTCCACTCCGGCCAATACAAGATCCCCTGCCAATACTGTCACTACTCCGTCAGCGCGTCGTCGGAACCCGGCATTCCGAGCCTGCAGACCTGCATGGGATGCCACCTCGTTCTGGCCGGCGCCGATAGCGCCACACGGACCGAAATCCAAAAGGTGCGAGACGCGTATAACGAAAAGAAGCCGATGGAGTGGGAGCGGGTCCATGCCCTTGCCCGCCACGCCCGATTTCCTCACATGCGCCACGTCAAGGTCATGGGACCGAATGCGTGCGGCAGTTGTCATGGTGACGTGGCCCGGATGCCTCAGATCTTCAAGGTCAACAATATCTCGAACATGGGGTGGTGCATCGATTGCCACGTGGCCATGGACAAGTCCCGCGATTGCTCGGTGTGTCACTACTGATGGCGACCGCCACCTAGGCGAGGAGACTCGATGGCCGCGGACCATACCCCGAGCCCAAGCGACGGCATGAACCGGCGGCGGTTTCTCACCGTCCTGGGCGTCGCAGGAGGCGGCAGCGCCGTCCTCTCGGGGTGTTCCACCGACCGGATTCAGAAACTCGTTCCCTACTTGATCCAGGATGAGGATCAGGTGCCCGGCGTTGCCACGGTCTATGCCAGTACCTGTACCGAGTGTTCTGCGGGCTGTGGTATTCATGTCAAAACACGTGAGGCCCGCGCGATCAAGCTGGAAGGCAATCCGAACCACCCCCTCAATCATGGCGCCATATGCGCCCGTGGACAGGCAGCGCTCCAAGGCCTGTACAATCCGGCGCGCCTCACCGGCCCGATGGCGCGCAATGCCGACGGATCCTTCAGCCCCGTGACGTGGGACGATGCGATCCAGCGTTTGACTCAGCATGTGTCGCAGGCCGGGGCACGCACGGCGGTCATCTCAGGGGCCGGCGTGGGCACCTTTACCGATTTGCTCGAGGAGTGGACCGCGGCGCTCGGCGGCCGTGTGGTCCGGCACGAGCCATTCGATTATGAGCCGCTGCGAGCGGCCAATCGCCAAGTGTTCGGAACCGATGCCGTGCCGGCACACGATTTCGGCAGCGCCAAGTACATCCTGGCATTCGGCGCTGACTTCCTGGAAACCTGGCTGTCTCCGGTAGAACACCAGCAGGGCTTTGCCCAAGCCCACGGATATCGTGACGGCGAGATGGCGAAATTCGTCTCGCTCGCACCCCGGATGTCGCTGACCGGCATGAACGCGGATGAGTGGCATCCCATCGCGCCCGGTTCCGAAGCCCTGCTGGCGCTGGCCATGGCCAATGTGATTCTGTCTGAACGCTCCGGCGCGCCCGCGGATGCGAACGCGCTGCGGGGCGTCTTGGCTCCCTACACCACGGAGCGGGCGGCGAGGGAAACCGGCGTTGGGGAAGAAACGGTGCGGCGTTTGGCCCGCGAATTCGCTTCCGCCAAGCCCAGCCTGGCCGTTGCCGGTGGGGTTGCCGGCCAACACAGAGGGGCGGTAGAGGTCTGCGCCGCGGTGAACGTGCTCAATTACGTGGCCGGCAACATCGGACAGACCGTGCGCTTCGAGCAGCAGCTCGCGACGGCGGACGGATATGCTGCGCTTGACTCGCTGGCCACCGCCATGGATGCCGGCCAGGTGTCGCTGCTCATCGTGCACGAGGCGAACCCGGTCTACACGCTGCCCAGGTCCACCGGCTTTGCCGACAAGATGGCCAAGGCTGGCTTCAAGGTCTCCACGGCATCAGTCCTGGACGAGACGGCGGCACAGGCGGACTTGATCCTGCCCAATCACCACGCCCTCGAGCGCTGGGACGACCTGCGTCCGCGCACCGGCGTCCATTCGCTGATGCAGCCCGTCATGCAGCCGGTCTTCGATACCCGCGCGACCGGTGACGTGCTGCTCCAGGTGGCGCAAGCGGTTGGCGGTCCGCTGGCGCAATTCACCGCGTCATCGTTTCAGGCTTATCTCAAAGATGCCTGGCGCGGGCTGGCCCAGGCGCGCGGCAGCACGGACGCCGAACAGTTTTGGGTCAATGCCCTTGGTGCGGGCGGTGTGTTCGACTCCCATGCTCCGGCCACGCCGATCACCTTGGCCCCAGGTGCGGGCCGGGTCGGGTACTCGCCACCGGAAATCGACGGCGATGGGGAACTCGTCTTCGCACCCTATCCGTCGCCCATGCTGTTCGACGGCCGAGGCGCGAACAAACCCTGGCTGCTCGAGAATCCCGACCCCGTCACCAAGATCACCTGGCATTCGTGGGTCGAGCTGCATCCAGAGACCGCGGAGCGGCTCAATGTCCGTGAGGGGGAGATCCTCCGCCTGAGTTCGCCGCACGGCACCATCGAAGCGCCGGCTTATATCTACCTCGGCATGAATCCTGGAGTCGTGGCGACGCCCTTGGGGCTTGGCCACACGGCCTACGGGGACTATGCCGAGGGGCGGGGGGTGAACGCACTCGATCTGCTCGGGCCGCCCAATGGCACGGGGTTCGTGCCCTATTTGTCGACCCGGGTGCGTGCCGAGACCACCGGCCGGTACCAGAAGGTTGCCAAGACCGAGGGCAATCCCAGGCAGCTTGGGCGGGGCATTGCCGAAGCGATGCCGCTCGAATTGGCTCGTCGGGAGCTCTCGGTCGAGGCCGCGCATTATGCCGAGACCGGGGCCGAACACCATGAGGTGAACACGGAGCGGGAAGTCGAGGCGATCGCTGGGTTCCGAGAGAGTCAACAGCTCAAGACGCAGAAGGGCGGGTACGCGGACGAGCATCCGCGCTGGGGAATGGTGATCGACCTGGCCCGGTGTACTGGGTGCTCGGCTTGCGTCACGGCGTGCTACGCGGAAAACAACATCCCGACGGTCGGGCAGCAGGAAGTGCTCCGGGGTCGTGAGATGAGCTGGATGCGGATCGAGCGGTATTTCGAGGGCGGAGAGGAACCCGGCGAGCCGCTCGAGGCACGCTTCGTGCCCATGCTGTGTCAGCACTGCGGCAACGCTCCCTGCGAGCCCGTATGCCCCGTATATGCATCCTACCACACGCCCGATGGGCTCAACGGCCAGGCCTACAATCGATGCGTGGGGACCCGCTACTGCGCCAACAACTGCCCGTACAAAGTGCGGTACTACAATTGGTTCGCGTACAACGAGCGGGCATTTCCAGATCCGTTGGAGCTTCAGTTGAACCCCGACGTAACCGTGCGGGCACGTGGTGTCATGGAGAAATGCACCTTCTGCGTGCACCGCATCCGCGGCGCGCAAAACCAGGCCAAGCTGGAAGATCGCGAGCTGGCCGACGGCGATGTCGTTCCGGCCTGCGGGCAAGCCTGTCCGTCACAGGCCATCGTCTTTGGCGACCTCAACGACCCGGCGAGCCGGGTATCGGAGGCTGCGCGCAACCATCGCCGGTACCATGTGTTCGAGGACCTGAACGTGCGACCATCGGTCATGTATCTGGCCAAGGTCCGGCATGAGCGGGAGGCATAGCGCGTGGCGACCGTAGCGCACGAACACGCGGTGCCGACTCAGACGCACGCCGAGGTGACGCGCGATGTGATCGCGACACTGGGCAAGCCGAGCCGTGGCTATGTGCTCATGTTCGTTGGCGCAGTGATCTTGTTCCTCATCGGGCTCGCGACCTTTGTGGCCCTGGTGAAGCAGGGGCTGGGATTGGCCGGGTACAATCCGCCTGTGATGTGGAGTGTCTACATCACCACCTTCGTCTTTTGGGTGGGCATCGGCCATGCCGGAACGCTGATCTCGGCCATTCTCTATCTGTTCCGTTCGCCGTGGCGGACGGCGGTCTATCGCGCGACCGAGGCGATGACGGTCTTCGCCATCATGACGGCCGGGCTCTTTCCGATCATCCATATCGGCCGGCAGTGGGTCTTCTATTGGTTGTTGCCGTACCCCAACCAGCGACTGCTGTGGCCCAATTTCAAGTCCCCGCTCATGTGGGACGTGTTTGCCATCGGAACGTACCTGACCGTGTCCACCACGTTCCTGGTGGTTGGGTTGGTACCCGATATTGCGGCGGTACGGGACAAGGTGTCGGGCTGGCGCAAGAGGCTCTACGGATTGCTGGCGCTGGGGTGGACGGGGAGCGACCGTCAGTGGCGTCACTATTCGCGCGGGTATCTGTATCTTGCCGCCCTCGCGACACCGCTCGTGTTGTCGGTTCACTCCGTGGTGTCCTGGGATTTCGCGGTGAGCATCGTACCGGGATGGCACGGAACGATCTTCGCGCCGTATTTCGTGGCCGGGGCCATCTACTCGGGCATCGGCATGGTGTTCACCTTGCTCATTCCGCTGCGCAAGGTCCTGAAGCTCGAGCACATGATCCAGGAGCACCATTTCGATAATCTGGCCAAGCTCACGCTGCTCACGGGCTCGATTCTCGCCTACGCCTACGCGATGGAGTATTTCGTCGCGTGGTACAGCGGCGTGTCGTGGGAGCAGACCACGTTCTATCTTCGGGCCTTCGGCCCCATGTGGTGGGCCGGCTGGACCATGATCATCTGTAATGCCTTCGTATCCCAGTTGCTGTGGTTCAAGAGGATCCGTACCAATGTGACGGCCCTGTTCATCATTTCGATTTTCATCAATATCGGGATGTGGTTCGAACGGTTCGTCATCATCGTGTCGTCGCTGCGCAACGATTTCGACCCGTATGCCTGGGGTCAGCTCACGCCCACCTGGGCCGATTGGGGCGTCCTCGCGGGATCGTTCGGGTGGTTCCTGATGTATTTCCTGCTGTTTGCCCGGACGTTCCCGATCATCGCGATCCAGGAGATCAAGGAGATGATCCCCATGCCGCGGAAGCGACCGGGAGGGTCGCACTAGATGGCGAATCCCGTTCCCGGCGTGTTGGGTTCCTTCGTCCACATCGACGCGGCGACGGATGCCATTCGCGCGCTCAAAGCCAAGGGCTACGCCGATCTCACCGTGTATACCGCGGCTCCCAACCATGAAGTCGAAGAGGCCATGGAGCACCCGGTCAGTCCCGTTCGCCTGTTCACCCTCATTGGGGGGCTCACGGGCTGCGCCGCCGGCTTCGCCATGACCTTTTGGATGTCCAATGACTGGCCGATACTCGTGGGGGGAAAGCCGATTGCGTCGATTCCACCCTACGTGGTGATTGCGTTCGAGCTGATGATTCTCCTGGGTGCGCTGAGCACTGTGGCGGGCATGATCATCCTTCCCCTGCTGCGGCCCACGCGGGGCTACATGTACGACCCGCGTTTCTCCGACGATCAGGTAGGTATCTTCGTGCCCTGTGGCGCCGACCGCGCCGCAGAGGTCCAAGCCGTGATGACCCGTGCGGGATCCGTCGAGGTGCGCCATGAAACCGGCTAGCGGCCTCCGCACCGTCCTAGCAGCGCTCGTCCTCGGATCGGCCGGCTGTGGCTGGTGGTACAACGACGTGCCGTCGCCCGACGACCTCTGGCACAGGATCCCGTGGTTCGACCATATGTTGGGCTCGCGCGCGGTCCATCCCTACAGCACCGCCGCCGTGCCGCGCATCACCGTGGAGGGGACCGTGCCGGTCGGCGGCACGGAGATCGACTACTTCCCGGACTGGCAGCGCGGCAACACCGATCGGGCCAACAGCCTGACCAACCCCACAATCGATCTCGCCGCGAGCCTCGCGCGCGGCGACACGCTGTTTCACACTTTTTGCCTGACGTGTCATGGTCAAACAGGCCTTGGTGATGGCCCCGTCGGCCGGAAGATGGGCAGCTTGTCGCTGGTGTCGGCCCGGGCCCAGGGGCTGTCGGATGGGTACATCTACAGCATGATCCGGTACGGGCGCGGGATCATGGGCCAATACGGCGACAAGATCTTCCGGCCCGAAGACCGATGGGCTGTGGTCAACTACGTGCGCCACCTCCAGCAGCAGGCCGCCTCACCGGAGCCAGCCCGATGACCGGCCCCTCGGTCCGCCATCGCCTGGTGGAGCATTCGTTGACCGGTCGCTACGGCCTGATGTTAGGCCTCGGGGCCCTGTTCGCGGTGGTCGGCATCGGTGGATTTCTCCTGGCCCTG
>Ga0224512_10004310_pt1 | contig 12070 bp, 9 predicted proteins | sample SF_May12_sed_USG_4_FD_169103 | JGI IMG/M metagenome (GOLD analysis project Ga0224512, IMG submission 169103) | Sediment microbial communities from San Francisco Bay, California, United States - SF_May12_sed_USGS_13 | ecosystem: Environmental > Aquatic > Marine > Sediment | place: USA: California... | reverse complement strand
TCTATGTCAGCCTGGAAAAACTGGACAAGCGGCTTCTGGAGGCCTCCAGCGATCTCGGTGCGCCGCCGCTGCGGACCTTCCGGCAGGTCACCCTGCCGCTGTCGATCCCGGGTGTCGCAACCGGCTGCATGCTGGTGTTCATTCTGCTGATGGGCGAATTCCTGATCCCGGCGCTGCTCGGCGGCGGCAAGGTGTTCTTCATCGGCAATGCGCTTGTCGATCTGTTCCTGCAGTCGCGCAACTGGGCCTACGGTTCGGCGGTGGCGGCGACGCTGGTCGTCATCATGCTGGTCACCGTCAGCCTCTATATGAAGCTGGTCTCGCGTTCGGGCCAGCAGCGCGACGACGTCTCGCTGCTGTAGGACCAATGCCCGATGAGACTCTATGCGGTCGCCGTCTACCTGTTCCTGTACATCCCGATCGGGATCATCGTGCTGTTCAGCTTCAATGCCGGGCGGCACGCCAGCGACTTCCGCGGTTTCTCCGTGATGTGGTACGGCAAGGCGCTGGACAACCCGTTCGTCATGGATGCGCTGGCCACCAGCCTCACCGTCGCCCTGACGACGGCGATCCTGGCGAGCCTGATGGGAACCATGGCGGCGCTCGCGCTGCAGCGCGTGAAGGGGCGGCTGCGCGCGCTCTACGACGGCGTGATCTACATCGCCATCATGATCCCCGGCATCGTCATCGGCATCGCGACGCTGATCGCGCTGGTTACCGTGTTCGATGTCCTGAACCCGCTGCTGGCCGCGGCCTGGCCGTGGGAACGCGCGCCGCGCCTTGGCATGGGCTACATTTCGCTGATTGCGGCGCATACGATGTTCACCATGGCGCTGGTCATCGTCATCGTGCGCGCCCGCATCGCCGGCATGGACCGCACCCTGGTCGAGGCCTCGGCCGATCTCTACGCGACGCCCTGGCGCACCTTCCGGCAGGTCACCCTGCCGCAGATCTTCCCCGCCGTTCTGGCGGGCTTCCTGCTGAGCTTCACCTTCAGCTTCGACGATTTCATCATCGCCTTCTTCGTCGCCGGCTCCGAGACGACGCTGCCGATCTACGTCTTCTCGTCGATCCGCCGCGGCGTCACGCCGGAGATCAACGCCATCGGCACGATGGTGCTGGCGGTCTCGCTGAGCCTGCTGATCGTCGCCCAGTTCCTGCTCCGCATGAAGGCACGCCAGGCGCGGGCCGCCAGTTGAGACCGGCCGAATGAACCGGCCCCGTCGTTCATCCTTCATGGCCGGCAACGAACTGGTGGTCGACGGCGGAGAGTGTTCGGGTAGCGGCCATTCTGCGCCCCGGACCTGGTGGAACGAGCCCATGCAAAGGCGATTTCTGCGGGTTTCAGCGGTATCTCATAAGAAATCGCATGGCATTAAAGTCGCACCGCCGCGAAGAACGTGAACTGGCCTGTACCCTTGCGGCGCGCGTCTCGCCTACCGAACCAGGACTCGAGGGTGCCGGCCACCTGCATGTTGCGCACCCGCACCTCGGCCCGGGCGATCTGATCCGGCGTCGCCAGGGCCCAGAAGGAGTCGCCCTTGCGCCAACTCTCCCTGAGCGGGCCGGTCACGTCGAAATAGGCCTCGCCCTGCATGACATCGTCGAGCGGCGCTTCACGGCTGCGGAATTCGAAGCCGGTCTCCATCAACATGGCCTCCAGCCGGTTGCCGGGGATGTGGCGGCGGATGCAGGCCCGTCGCGCCGCGGGGATGAGGTCGTAATACCAGAACCCGTCGCGAAGCTGCCGGTGGGTGCACATGTTGACGACCAGCACGCCGCCGGGGCGCAGCACGCGATGCATCTCAAGGAACACGCGGCGGTGGCCGGGAAAGCCCGGATCGTCGCCCTGCTCCAGATGGTGCAGCACCTGGTTGATCATCGCGGCATCGACGCTTTCGTTCGCGAGGGGCAGCGCATCGATACTGCTCCGGTGGAAGGCGATGCGGCCCCGCCCTTCCGCGTCCGCCAGCTTCGCGCGCGCGACGGACAGCATGCCGTCGTTGAGGTCGACCGCTTCGATGCGGCCGATATGGGGCAGCACGGCCTCGGCATAGGCACCCGAGCCGCAGCCCGCATCCAGCAGGCGGAGCTCCGGCAGCGGCATTCCTGCGGTGGACAGGCAGTCGAGCACGATCTCCACGCCGATCGGAATCCGCGTTTCGTCATAGGCCTGCGAGACCGCACCGTAGTCTTCGTACCGGCTCATGCACGCTCCCCGGGGGCCGGCGGCGCTCGCACCGCAGAATCCCTCGCGGTATTGACACGGGTCATTGCCCGGACCGCTGTCTCCTCTCTATTCTTTCTGGCACGGCTTGGCAATCCGAGGGCCGGCTATGACCACCGTTATCGAAGAGAAGCGGACGGGTCGGACGACCGCCGCGCCGCCAACGCGCGAGTCGCTGCCGATCGTCCCCCATGCGGCGCCGGTCGTCGACGCGCGGGAACGGGCCAGGCTCGACGATCTGGCAGCGCGGTTGCTGGCGGACGAACCCGCACTGGGCGGCGCAGCCGGTTTCGGCGACCGGGTGCGCCCCGGGCTCGCACCGGAGCGGCCGGCGCTGATCATCGAGGATCATCACGGTCTCGCCCTGTTCACGGCGCTTCGCGACCCGCGGACCGAATACCGGGCGCTGCTGCTGGCCGGGGACGGCGACCTGGTGACGATCACCGGGCCCCGGCTCGAGGATTTCGAGGCCTATTGCCGCGACATTCTCGGCCTCGGGCAGGTCGAAATCATCGAACCCGCGCCGCACAGCGCCATCGAATGCGTCACCGCCAAGGTGCTGCGCGATGCCGATGCCATGAACCGGATCGCCGATAGCGCGGGCAAACATGGCGGCCTGTCGGTGATCCCATACCTCGGCACCGCCGATGTATGGCTGCTGGCGCGCGAGATCGCCGCCCGCTCCGGGCAGGTTGTGCACGTGGCCGCGCCGCCGCCACGGCTCACGCAGCGGGTCAACGACAAGCTGTGGTTCGCCGACCGGGTGGCCGAGGTGCTGGACCGGCGCGCCCTGCCGCCGACCTGGTATGCCTACGGGCCGTCGGCACTTGCCAAGGAGCTGGCGGTTCTCGCGCGAAGGCACGACCGGCTGGTGGTCAAGGTGCCCGACAGCGCGGGCTCGCAGGGAAATATCGTGCTGTCGTCGGCGGATGTGCTCGCGCGCTCGCCTGAACAGCTGCGGGACTGGCTGATCCGCATCCTGAGCAGCCTGTCGTGGGACGGAGAATTCCCGCTCCTGGTCGGGGTCTGGGACAGCCCGACGATGGGTTCGCCCTCGGTGCAGATATGGATTCCGGCACGCACCGATGGCCCGCCGGTCATCGAGGGCGTATTCCAGCAGACGGTTGAAGGCAGGCACGGCACATTCGTCGGCGCCGCACCGGCCGATCTGCCACAGGCCCGGATGGACAGACTGGCCGGGGAGGCCATGCGCATCGCTTTGCTGCTGCAGGCGATCGGATTCTACGGCCGATGCAGTTTCGATGCGGTGCTTGCGGGCAGGACCCTGGATGCCGCGGAGTTGCACTGGATCGAATGCAACGGGCGATGGGGCGGAGTCTCGATGCCGATGACGCTGGCCAACAGGCTGATCGGCGACTGGCGGGACCGGCCGTTCGAAATCGTGCAGCGCCAGGGCATCAGGACCGAGCCGTTATCGGTCACGGCGGCAATCGAGCTTCTGGACAGGTCCCTCTTCCGGCCGGGCGAGAGCACTGAGGGCATCGTTCTGCTGACGCCGCAGCGGATGGCGGAGGGCTCCGGTGTTCATTTTATGGCAATGGCTCGCACGACAGACCGTGCCCGGGCCCTCGCTGAGGAGGCGCTGGAGGTTCTTCTGTGCAATGAACCGTGACAAGCAGGTTCAAGGCTTCCCCTGCGTGGCTGTTGTCAGATTTCTTGTGTCACCCGCCAGCATACCATGCATAATTCCTCCGCACCGCCCGGTGCCGGAGAGGACGGAATGGACTTCATCTTCATGCTGACACGGGCCGACGAAACCGTCGCGAACGGGCTGCAACTGCTCGACGGCCTTGCCGGGCTGGGCCTGCGCCACATCGGCTTCAAGGATGTCGGTGCCGACCGGGCGACGCTGCGCGCCTTGAGCGAGCGGATCGCCGCCATAGGCGCCACCAGCTATCTGGAAGTGGTCAGCCCCGGCGCGGACAGTTGCCTCGCCGCCGCCCGTACGGCGGCAGAGATCGGAGTCGATCGCCTGCTGGGCGGGACAGAAGTTGACAGTACGCTGGAGATCCTGAGAGGGACCGATACTGAATATTTCCCCTTCCCCGGATTTCCGGCGGGGCATCCGACCGATCTCCGCGGGTCGGGCGTCCACATCGCAGAACACTGTACGGCTTTCATGGCGAAGGGCTGCGCCGGCGCCGACCTGCTGGCCTATCGCGCCACCGAGGCCGATCCGCTGGACCTTGTCAGGTCGGCCCGGAAGGCATTGGGCACCGGTCTTCTGATCGTCGCGGGCGGCATCTGCAGCAAGGCGCAGCTTGCCGATCTGGGTCGGGCGGGCGTCGATGCCTTCACCGTGGGAACCGCAATCTTCGACAACGCGTTTGCCGCGGGTGAACCAGGGATCGCCAATCAGATCCGTGCCATTCAGACGGCGCTGGAAGGCAACATCGAGCTGATGCCCGGCACGACATGAGCCAGGCGATGACCAAGCGGGTGCACGCCGTCACGTTCGCGACACAGGCCGTCCCGCGATGAGCCCGATGAAACCCCTGTCCGACCTCCCCATCGAGGCGCGGCGAGCCGTGCGGTTCGTACTGTGCGACATTGACGATACGATTACCGATCACGGCCGCCTGCCGGGTTCGAGCTTGGGCGCGATGGAGCGCTTGCAGGCCGCGGACATAACGGTCATGCCGGTCACCGGCCGGCCGGCCGGCTGGTGCGACCATATCGCGCGCATGTGGCCCGTCGGCGGGGTTGTCGGCGAGAACGGCGCGCTATTCTTCCGTTACGATCGGACCGAACGTCGCATGCACCGGCGGTACTGGAAGGACGACGAACAACGGGCCGCGGATCGAGAGAAGCTGGCGGTACTGGCGCGTGAAATCGCAGAAGCCGTGCCCGGATGCGCGGTCGCAGCGGACCAGCCCTATCGCGAGGCGGACCTCGCTATCGATTTCGCAGAGGATGTCGACCGCCTGCCGGATACAGCGATTCGACGCATCGTGACGATATTCGAAGCGGCGGGCGCAACGGCAAAGGTCAGCTCGATCCACGTCAATGGCTGGTTCGGCGACTTCGACAAGCTCTCTATGACTCGCCGGGCGTTCGCCGAATTCTTTGCCCGCGATATCGACGGCGCCCGCGACGACATCGTGTTTGTCGGCGACTCCCCGAACGATGCGCCGATGTTCGGATTTTTCCCGAATGCGGTGGGCGTCGCCAATGTACGGGATTTCGCGGGGCGGCTTGCCGCGGAACCTGCATGGGTCACGGATGCGCGCGGCGCGGCAGGCTTCGCCGAACTGGCGGATGCGATTCTCGAGACGCGCCAGGATGCCAAGTAAACCTGCGCCGATAACGTCTACACACTCCCGCCGACGTCTATGGGGATGGACCGGCCGGTAATTTCGCGCCCCACGCGGGCGCCGGCCTTCCTGTCCTCGCGAATCATGTCGGAGGCCTTTTCGGCGATCATGATGGTCGGCGAGTTGGTGTTGCCGGACGTGATGGTCGGCATGATCGAGGCGTCGACCACGCGCAGGCCCACGAGCCCGCGCACCCGCAGCCGCTCGTCCACAACCGCCATGTCGTCCTGGCCCATCCTGCAGGTGCTGACCGGATGGAAGATCGTGGTGCCGATATCGCCTGCGGCCCGGGCAAGTTCGTCGTCGGTCGTCAGATGCGCGCCGGGTTTCAGCTCTTCGGGCTCGAAGCGCGCCAGCGCCGGCGCTTGAGCGATGCGGCGCGCCAGCCGCAGCGCATCCGCCGCGACCTTGCGGTCGACCGGTGTCGACAGGTAATTCGGCTTGATGATGGGCTTGCTCCGCGGATCGGCGTCCCGCAGGCGTATATAGCCGCGGCTTTCCGGACGCAGATTGCAGACCGACGCGGTGAAGCCGGGGAATGGATGCAGCGCCTCGCCGAGTTTCTCGGTCGACAGCGGCTGTACGTGAAACTCCAGGTTCGGGGTCTCCTGCGACGGGTCGCTCCTGGCGAAACACCCAAGCTGACTGGGCGCCATCGACAGCGGGCCGGAGCGGAACAGCGCGAACTCGATGCCCATGCGGACCCTGCCGATCATGCTGTTGGAGCGTTCATTCAGGGTCACGGTGTTCTTTACCCTGAAGACCGGCCGAATCTGCAAGTGGTCCTGCAGATTTTCGCCGACCCCCTTCAACTCGTGGAGAACGGACAAGCCGTGTTCCCGAAGCAATCCGCCTGGGCCGACGCCGGACAGCTGCAGGATCACCGGCGAAGCGACCGAACCGGTCGACAGGATCAGCTCACCCGCGGCTTCCACATAGGTGTCCTCGCCGTTATGCCAGAAGTCGACGCCCGCGACGCGCCGGCCCTCGAAACGCAGTGTTTTCGCCTGGGCGCCGGTCAGCACGGTCAGGTTCGGGCGATTCATCGCCGGGCGCAGGAACCCCTTGGCCGTCGTCCAGCGCCACCCGCCCTTCTGGTTCACCTGGAAGTAGCCGACTCCCTCGTTGTTGCCGCGGTTGAAGTCGTCGGTCCGCGGAATTCCGCTTTCGGCGGCCGCATCGATCCAGGCGTCCAGGATTTCCCAGGACAGGCGCGGCTTGTCGACGCGCCATTCGCCGCCTTCGCCATGATGGTCGTCCGCGCCAAGGAAATGGTCTTCTGATTTCGTGAAGTACGGCAGCACGTCGTCCCAGTTCCAGCCCGTATTGCCCATCTGGCGCCACTGGTCGTAATCGCGCGCCTGGCCGCGCATGTAGATCATGCCGTTGATCGAGGAACAGCCGCCCAGCACCTTGCCGCGCGGATAGTCCAGCGCCCGACCGTTCAGCCCCTCCTCGGACTCGGTCGCGAAGCACCAGTCGGTGCGCGGATTGTTCATGGTATAGAGATAGCCGACGGGAATATGGATCCAGTGGTAATTATCCCGGCCGCCGGCCTCGAGCAGCAGGACCGACACGTCCGGCTCCGCGGACAGCCGGTTGGCCAGCACGCAGCCCGCCGAGCCCGCCCCGACGATCACGTAGTCGAACGTTCCGATCTGCTTCCCGGCCTGGGCCATAGCAATTCGTCCCCGCCTGCATCGTGTCGCCCGAGATTATGGCGCGCCGGCCGGCCTCGCAAGCCCGCGAGACGATCCCAGGGGGACACGGACATCGTATTCGCGAATGCGGACTCCACCTACTGCCCGGCGCTATCCATCACCTTTTCGCCGCGCGCCTTGCGGGCGGCGCGGTCGGCCAGCAGCGCGTCCAGCCAGTCGGGGTCCATCTCGGGCACCGATGACAACAACAGGTCGGTATAAGGGTCGTGCGGCGGGGTAAAGATATCGGCCTTGCCGCCTTGCTCGACCACCTTGCCCTGGAGCATCACCACGACCTCGTCGGAAATCGCCCTGACCGTTGCCAGGTCGTGAGTGATGAACAGATACGTGACGCCGAGCTCGTCCTGCAGGCGCTGCAGCAATTTGAGGATTTCCTCGGCCACCAGTTGGTCGAGCGCCGAGGTGACCTCGTCGCAGATGATAAGCTCCGGCTCCGCCGCCAGGGCGCGGGCGATGCAGATGCGCTGCTTCTGGCCGCCAGACAGCTCTCCGGGCAGGCGATCGATGAACTCATCCGGATCCATTTCGATCATCGCCAGAAGCTCGCGGATGCGCTTCTCGCGCGCCGCCCCCTTGAGCCCGAGATAGAAGGACACCGGACGGCCGATAATATCGCGAATCTTCTGCCGCGGATTGAGCGCCGTATCGGGCATCTGATAGATCATCTGGGCGTGCCGAAGCTGGTCGCGCGAACGTCTCTTGTAGGACGCTGGAAGTTCCTCACCGTCGAACAGGATCGAGCCCTCGCTCGGCGGCAGCAGGCCCGTAATCACGCGGGCGAGCGTGCTCTTGCCGCTGCCGGACTCGCCGACCACCGCCACGGTCCGGCCGCGCCCGACCTTCACGCTGACATCTTCGAGGACCGTCACCTTGCCACCGTAGCTGGCGGTCACATTGCGCACTTCCAGCAACGGCACGGGAGATTCGTCCGGCGGCGCCTCTTCCTTCTTGTATGACCGCACCGCCAGAAGCTGACGGGTATAGTCCTCTTTCGGATTGGCGAGCATGTCGCGGGCGTTGCCCTCCTCGACAAGGTCGCCATAGCGCAGCACCATGATCCGGTCCGCCATCTGGGCGACCACGGCAAGGTCGTGGGTGATATAGATCGCGGCCGTGTTGAACTCGTGCACGACGTCCTTGATCGCCGCCAGGACCTCGATCTGCGTGGTCACATCGAGCGCGGTCGTTGGTTCGTCGAAGACGATCAAATCGGGCCGGCAAGCCATGGCCATAGCGGTCATCGCCCGCTGCAGCTGACCACCGGAAACCTGGTGTGGATAGCGGAATCCGATGTTCTCCGGATCCGGCAGGCGCAGGCGGCGATACAGCTCCATGGCCTCCTTTTCGGCTTCTCCCTTGTGCTTCACCCCATGCTGCACCGGCGTCTCGGTGTATTGATCGATAAGCTTGTGCGCCGGGTTGAAGGCTGCGGCCGCGCTCTGCGCCACATAGGCGATCCGCGAACCGCGCAGCTTGCGGAGCTGTTCGTCCGAGGCCGCGCGCAGATCCATACCCTCGAAGACGATGGAGCCGCCGGAGATTCGGCAGCCCGGGCGCGCGAAGCCCATGCTGGCGATGCCGATGGTCGATTTTCCTGCGCCGGATTCGCCGATCAGCCCAAGCACCTCGCCGCGCCGCAGTGTCACATCGACGCCGTGGACGATCTCATTCCACTGATCCTCCGACTGCCCCTCGATGCGCAGGCCGCGCATCTCGAGAAGCACCTCGCCGCTCGCGCCGTTTTTACTTGTCATCGCGTATTCCGCTCGTCTTGTGCAGGAACCAGTCGACGACGAAATTCACGCCGACGGTCAGAAGGGCTATCGCCGCGGCCGGCAGCAGCGGCGTGATATCGCCGTAAGTGATCAGCGTCGCGTTGTCGCGCACCATGCTGCCCCAGTCGGCGGTCGGCGGCTGTATGCCGAGTCCGAGGAAGCTGAGCGCGCTGATGAACAGGAACACGAAACAGAAGCGCAGTCCGAATTCGGCGACCAGCGGCGGCATCGAATTCGGCAGGATTTCACGGGTGATGATCCACCACGTCCCCTCGCCGCGCAGCCGCGCGGCCTCGACGAAATCCAGCACGACGATATTCATCGACACCGAGCGGGCGAGCCGGAAGACCCGCGTGGAATCCAGCACGGCGATCACCAGGATGAGGACGGGCACGGACGTTCCGGTGATCGTGAGGATAAGCAACGCGAATATCAGAATCGGGATCGCCATCAGGACATCGACCAGTCGGCCGAGCAACTGATCGGCCCAGCCCCCCAGCGTCGTCGCCAGTAGGCCGAGAACGCCCCCGATCAGGAAGGCAAGGCACGTGGTCACGAAGGCGATGCCGATGGTGTTGCGGGCACCGTAGATCAGCCGTGTGAGCATGTCCCGGCCGAGATTGTCGGTGCCGAGGATGAACCCCTGCTCACCGCGCGGAATGAACTGACTTCCGACGATCTCGGACTCGCCGTAGGGCGTCAGCATGGGCCCGAACACCGCGATGAAGATATAGAGCACGATCACGACCATGCCGAACACGGCCGTTGGCGGCGCCGATTTCAGGAGTTTCCAGATTTGTGCCATCCGCCCGGCCTATTTCGGATGCAGGAGTCTGGGATTGGTGAGGATCGACAGCACGTCCGCCGTCAGGTTCAGCAGGATGTAGGTCGCCGCGAAGATCAGGCAGCTCGCCTGCACCACCGGAATGTCGCGCTTGGATACCGAATCCACCAGGAGTTGCCCCAGCCCCGGATAGACGAACACCACCTCGACGACGACCACGCCGACCACGAGAAAGGCGAGGTTGATGACGATCACGTTGATGATCGGCGCCAGCGCGTTGGGCAGCGCGTGGTGGGTGACGATGCGCGAGCGGCTGATGCCCTTGAGCATGGCCATCTCGATATAGGGGCTGGCCAGCAGGTTGATGATCGCGGCCCGCGTCATGCGCATCATATGCGCGATGATGACGAGGGTCAGGGTCAGCGCCGGCAGGATGACGCGGTACACATGCTGCCAGAACCCGAGATCGGAGCTCACGTTCGAGATGCTGGGAAAGATGTTCCAACTGACCGACAGGAAGAGGATCAGGATATAGGCGACGAAGAAATCGGGAAACGAGATCGACGTCAGCGTGAAGACATTGATCGTCCGGTCGAAGATCGTGTTGCGGTAGAGCGCGGCCAGTATGCCCAGGGCCATCGCGACCGGCACCGAAATCGCTGCCGCGACCGCGGCGAGGAACAAGGTGTTCAGCAGCCGTCCGCCGATGAGGTCGGAGACGTCCCGGCCGCTGGCGAAGGATTTTCCAAAATCGCCCTGGAAAATTCCGCCAAGCCAGTCGAGGTATCGGGTATGAGCCGGCAGGTCGAGCCCGAGCTCCCGCCGGAACGCGGCAACGGTCTCGGGCGTTGCGGACTGACCGAGGATTTCCTGCGCGAAATCGCCGGGCAGGAGTTCGACGCCCAGAAAGATGATGAGCGAGACAACGAAGAGGGTGAGGAGGCCCAGCGTCAGGCGCTGGGCCACCATTTTCAGGATATTTGCCATCGATCTAGCGCGTACCGATCAGTGCGATCAGGCGAACCACCACCGTTCGATCGCGCGGAAGCCGTCCATGGCCCAGTTCGCGCCCAGCTCGTCGTGCGCGACCTTGTTCGATACGCCCATGACGTAGTTGGCGAACATCGGCACGACGACGCCACCCTCGTCGCTGACGATCTTCTGCATCTCGAAATACATGCCGCGGCGCTTGGACTGGTCCAGCTCGCCCCGGGCCGCGACCAGCAGCTCATTGAAGCGGTCGTGCTTCCAGTACGAATCGTTCCACGGAACACCCTCCGCATAGGCGGTCGAGAACATCCAGTCCTCGGTCGGGCGGCCGCCCCAGTACACTGCGCAGAACGGCTTCTTCAGCCACACGTTCGACCAGTAGCCGTCATTCGGCTCGCGCACGACGTTGATGTTGATGCCGGCCTTGGCCGCGTGCTCCTTGTAAAGGACGGCAGCGTCGACAGCGCCCGCGAACGCCGCGTCGGCGGCGCTGAGATCGACCTTCAGGCTGTCGAGTCCCGCCTTCTTCAAATGGAACTTCGCCTTGTCCGGATCGTATGCACGCTGCGGCAGGTCGTCCGCGTGGTACTGGTTCGAGCGGCCGATCGGATGGTCGTTGCCGACCACGCCGTGGCCGAGCAGGATGGTCTTCACCAGGGCCTCGCGGTCGACCGCAAATTTCAGCGCCAGCCGCAAATGGTTGTCGGTGAATGGGTCCGTGTCGGTGCGCATGGCAAACGTGAAATGCTGCGTGCCACTGACTTCCTCGAGCCGCACCTTCTTGCTGCGTCCCAGCAGGTGGGCGGTCTTGAGGTCGACCTTGTCCATTGCATCGATCTCGCCGGTGGTCAGCGCGTTGGTGCGCGCCGTCGTATCCTGGATCACCAGCACCTCGGCGGAATCGACATGCCCGCGGTCCGTCTTCCAGTAGTTCGGATTTCGCTTGAGCGTCGTGCGCACGCCAGGCTCGTAGTTTTCAACCGTATAGCCGCCGCAGCCGATGCCCGACCGCGCGTCGATCAGCTTGCCGTCCCTGGCCGGCATGATGCCGATATGATAGTCGCTCAGGATGAAGGGGAAGTCGGCGTTACCCGTCTTCATCGTGAACACGACGGTGTCCTTGCCGTCCGCCTTGACGTCGGCGATCGGCTCGAGAATCGCCTTCGCGGCCGACTTGGAATCCTCGCCGAGATGGTGATTGATCGAAGCGACGACGTCACCCGAGTCCAGTGTCTTGC
>Ga0224512_10004309_pt1 | contig 12072 bp, 6 predicted proteins | sample SF_May12_sed_USG_4_FD_169103 | JGI IMG/M metagenome (GOLD analysis project Ga0224512, IMG submission 169103) | Sediment microbial communities from San Francisco Bay, California, United States - SF_May12_sed_USGS_13 | ecosystem: Environmental > Aquatic > Marine > Sediment | place: USA: California... | reverse complement strand
AACGGCGGATCGACCTCCACCATCCGGTGCGCCGCATGGACGTTCGGACTCGCAAGGACGGCTTCCGCGTGCTCCACGCGTGGAACCACACCTCGCACCGGTTCACCGAGGACATCGTGCCGGTGCTCCTCATCGACTTCTTCCAGCGCGCGAATCCAACCGAGCCGAACGAGCGCTTCGTCGTCGAGCTCCTGCTCGACTACTACCTCTTTCACCTGCTGGCCCTGTGTGCCATGAGAGTCTGGGACGCGGACGACCCCGACGGAGCGCTTTCCCGCACGACGGACCTCGTCACGGCGCTCCAGGGCGAGCATGGCAGTGGGCATCAGTTCGTTGCGGACGGGGAAACGCTGCTGATCTACGCTTTGAGTCAGTTCCACCCGGAGGAGCAGGCGTACGACCACCTGATCGAGCGGGTTGCCACGCTCGACGAGGGTCATCGCCTCGCGTTCGCCCAGGTGTCCGCCGCGGTACTCAGCGCGCACCTGCGTTGGGGCTTCTGGCTCATGTACGGCCGTGACGTCGTTCGGATGCGAGACGACAACGTCGGAGACTATCCGTGGCTTCTGATCGCCGTGCTCTGGCTCATGCGCGCATGGGTTGCCGCGACGGAGGCCGGCGAGGAGAGTGTGGGCGGGACCGGTGCCGAGCGCGAGGAGATCCTCGAGGCGCTGCTCCAGGGCTTGGCCGCCGACCCATGGGCGTTCGCCGGCCCGGCTCCGTCTTCGTTCGAGGGTTACCGGGTGGAGTACGACGAGCTGCGGGCGCTTCTGGAGAGCCATGGGGAGGCGCTGCTCGAATCGCTCGAGGTGGCGCACAAGCCTACCAAGACCGAGTACGCACCGCTCGCGCTGCACTTCAACTTCCCGCACAATACGCTGGTCGCGATCGTGACCTTGGCGCTGCTCGAGGGAAAGCCCCAGTCGCTGCCACTCAACGCGCTCTTCCGGCGCCAGATGGACCAGGCCGGCCAGGAAGCGAAGGGCGCCGCACCGGACGGCGAGACGCAGGAGGGCCTCGCTCGGACGCTCATGGCGTTTTCCGCGGGAAGCCCCGACCGACTCGGCCATCGCGGGGCAATGCTCGTGGCCTACGATCCGCTCTCAGCGATGCGCAGCTTCTCGATGACGACCAAGGCGCTGCGTAAGAGCCTGACTTCGAGCTGAAGAAGGCCGAGGGGACCCGGTGGAGCAGAGGTCCGTTTCGCCTTGGGTTCTCGGGGTCTACTTGACCCGCACGCCGCCTCGGCGGAGCACCGCGCGCACCCGAGCCTCGAGCCGCTCGGGCACGACCGGCTTGATGAGGAAGTCGTCCGCTCCCGCCTCGAGAAGCTCGAACTCGTCACGCGGATTTGCCGAGCTCGTGAGAATGATCACCGGGAGAGCTTGAGTCGTCAGGCGCTGGCGAATGGCGCGCAGGACGTCCTTGCCCCCCAAATCATCCATGTAGAGGTCGAGGAGGACCAGCGAGTACGCATCGTCACCGGCTTCGACCATCGTCTTGGCGCTCTGCCCACCCGGTGCCTCGACGACCTCGAAGCCCATGCCGGAGAGGATGCTCGCGACGATCGCGCGGTCCTCGGCGCTATCGTCGGCGATCAACACCGGTCCCACCTCGTCGGCGGCCTCGTCGCGCACGGGAACGACGCCGAGCACCCGCTCGAGCTCCTCGACCGTGGTCTCGCCCTTCGCCACCCGCTCCAGCCCCACTTCCGCGAAGGTACGCATCCCGTCCGCCTGCGCGGCGCGGAGTAACTCGGCGTCGTTCGGGTTCCGACCGAGTGCCGTCTTCATCTCGGGCGTGATGACCAGCACTTCAGGAATGGGGATTTGGTTCCGATATCCCGTGCCTGCGCAGGACTTGCATCCGACCGCGCGCTTGACCGGGGAGACGCCCAGGACCGAGGCGAGCTTCGCCTCACGAGACTTGTCGTCGCGACCGGGGTCGTAGGGTCGCGCGCATTTCTCGCAGAGCCTGCGGACGAGCCGGAGCGAGACCACGGCGTGCAGAGACTCGCCCAGTCGCCCGGGCGCGAGTCCCATGTCCACCAGCCTGCGGATGCCGGAGACGGCGTCAGAGGTGTGCACGGTGGCGAGGACCTTCCGTCCCGTCACGGCAGTCCTCAGCGCGATTCTCGCCGTGGGAAGGTCGCGGATCTCGCCGGCGTGGATCACGTCCGGGCTCCGGTCCAGGAGGTGTTGGAGCGTCTCCGCGAACGAGAGGCCTTTCGACGCGTCGTACCGGATCTGCGTGACGCCCGGCACCACGAGCTCGGGTCGCCCCTCGAGCGAGATCACGCTCTCGTGCCGGAGCGAGGCGAGCGCGGCATAGATGAAGCTTGTCGTTCCCGAGCGGGCCGGGCCGGTCACGAGCACGAGCCCCTCTTTCCTGCTCAGAACCTGCTCGATCTTCCGCGCCTCGAGTCCCGAGAATCCGAGGTCGTCGATCGTCGGCACGGAGTGCGGATCGAAGAGGCGAATCGAGACGAGCTCGCCGTCCGGCGTGGGCGTCGAGAGCAGGTGCGCCCGCCTCGAGAGCTCGGGACTCACCGTGACCTCGAACCCGTCCTCGGGGTTTATCCCCGGCTGGCCGAGCGCCAGGTGCTTGAGGCGGGCCACCAGGCGATCGTGTGCCGTCGGAGGTAGGTCCACGACGTGCTGGAGAACCCCGTCGATCCGGTATCGGACGCGTCCCGCCTCCGCGCCGGGCTCGATGTGGACCTCGGTCGCTCGGTATCGAACGCCTTGCTTCAACACGATGTCCGCCAGCTTGACCACCGCAGGGTCCTCGAGCTCGAAGCTCGTGAACAGTCCCTGGCCCTGGTTGGTCACCACTTGGAAATCGGTGTCCGCGACCTGCGCGACCAGAGTCTGGAGCGCGTTCCTGGGCGCCCGCGCCGGTGCGTATGCCCGCTCGAGGGCGGGGCCGAGCACCGCGGGGCTCGCCATCATGAAGACCGGGTCGCGGCTCGAGTGCGCGACGATGTCACGATGGGCGGCTCGGTTGGCCGGATCGGACGTGGCGATCACCAGAGAATCGCCCGTCGAGCTGAGCGGCAGGACCCCGTACCGACGCGCCACGGATTCCGGAATCAACTTTACCGCCTGCGGGTCGTACGTGCCGACGTCCGCGACCCCGATGCGGAAGTACCCGGCGACCTTCTTCGTGAAGGCGGCGTCGGGCAGCTTGCACGCCTTCGCGACCGCCGGCCACGCTTGCCGGAGCGTTGCGATGTCCGGCCGACGCGGTAGGGCGATGTCGAGCCCCGCGTGCGCGGCTACGTCCTTGAGCCAGTGGTTCGGGGACGATTCGGACATGAAGGCGAGTCGGAGTGGGAGGCGTGCGTCACCGGCGGCACGGCAAAGATAGCCCGGCCTGTTGGTCGGGTCATTACCGCCCGAGATCCTTCGAGTTTGAAGTTGATGGCGCTCTTTCGGAGCCGATCAAACGGGTGGTCCTTCAGGGTGGAGCGCGCAGGCCGGAGGCTGCAACCGGGTCCAGGAGAGGCCGACGATCCTCCATCCATCGCTGGTCTCCATGAGCGTTACCGCGTCCACGCCGCAGTGGCTGAACGTCTCGCCCGCGTAGAAATCGTAGGGTGCCCAAACGGTGGCCAGTGCACCGTTCACCCGGACGAGCGGGTCCCACATGCGCTCGATCAGCGGCAGGTCGGACGACGTAATGCGTCCAGCCAATCCGTCGACGGTGGAGCTCCCGAACGTCGAGGCGCCGTCCCGGGTCTCGGAGAAATGCATCACCACCGACGGATCCATGACCTGTCGAAGCAGTTGTCCATCGCCCGTCGCTAGCGCTTCGAAGAGGCGCTCCACGGCTGCGATGGCGCCAGCTCTCTGGGCAGGGGTCGGCGCGTACTCCGACTCCGACTCTGATGCTTCGATGGCTGCGGCCCCCGGCCGGTTGTCCGGTGCCTCGCCGCTCCCGCCGCAAGCGGCGAGAAGGAGCGGAGCTGTCAGCAGGAAGAAACGCCTCATGTGTGCCCCTCGTGATGGTGGGTCGAACGCCCACCTATCAGACGGTCTCGAGGCGGGCTGTGCAACATCGGCGGGTGCCGTCGTCTACATCCAACGAGGCAGTGCCGCACTCGGGGGAAGTGTGCTCGACGACCCATTCGGAGGTTTACCCCCATGAGACGAATCATCGCCATGGCCGCCACGCTGACCGCCTTGTCCGGGTCGCAGGCCGCCGATACCACGCCCAACGACGAGTTCGCGAACGTTGCAGCCGCGACGCCCGTCCGAGCCATCACTTCGACACGCGCGCTCCAAGAAGCGCCACGTGGTCGTTCGACCGCCCAGCAGCGGGAGGCCGTATCGATCACGGTCTACAACCAGAACTTCGGCCTCGTCCGCGAGGTCCGGACGCTCGATCTGCCGCGTGGACTCGCGAACGTCGAGTACGCGGACGTCGCGTCCGGAATTCAGCCCGAGACGGTCCACATACGTCCGCTCGGCCGGACACGCTTTTCCGTGCTCGAGCAGAACTACCAGTACGATCTGCTGAATCCGCAGAAGCTGCTCGAGAAGTATGTTGGTCGCACCGTCACCGTGTACCGCACGAACACCCAGACCGGTGAGGAGCGGGCGGTCGAGGCGGAGGTTCTCTCGGTGAATGGCGGTCCGATTCTACGGATCGGAGGAGAGATCACTTTCAACTACCCGGGACGCTTCGGATTCCCCGAGCTGCCCGACAACCTCATTGCCGAGCCCACTCTGCTTTGGCGACTCGATACCGGCGGGGGCGATCAGCAGGTGGAGGTGTCGTACCTGACCAACAGCCTCAACTGGAAGGCGGATTACGTGATGGTCCTCAACGAGAACGACGATGGTGCCTCGCTCACCGGGTGGGTCACCCTCACAAACCAGAGTGGGACCGCCTACGAGAACGCCCGTCTCCAGCTCGTTGCCGGGGACGTGCAGCGGGTCAGCGGAAACATGCGGCCCGAAGAGCTGCGTGGCAGGATGATGGAAATGGCCGCTTCAGCGGATGTGGCGGGCTTCACCGAGGACGCCTTCTTCGAGTATCACCTCTACACGCTGGGGCGCCCGGCCGATCTCATGAACAACGAGCAGAAGCAGGTCACGTTGCTCGAGTCCGACGGCTTCGGTGTCGAGAAGACGCTGATCTTCCCTGGCGCACCCGCCCACTATTACAGGGGCCAGTACGGACAGGTGGCGACCAATCAGAAGGTGGGTGTCTTTCTCGACTTCGTGAACAGCGAAGACAACGGCCTGGGGATGCCCCTTCCCAAGGGGACCGTCCGCGTCTACAAGCGCGACCAGAACGGCGCCCAACAATTCATCGGCGAGGATCTCATCGACCACACGCCGCGCGACGAGGAGCTCCGAATCAAGATGGGTGAGGCCTTCGATGTGGTCGGGGATCGCCGCCAGATGGACTACACGGTCCTCTCCGGTTGCGTCTCAGAGAGCACCTGGCGCGTCGACCTTCGCAACCACAAGGACGAGGACGTGGAGGTCATGCTCGTGGAGCCCGTCGGTGGCGATTGGGACATCCTGTCTTCGACCCACGCGTACCAGCAGACCGACGCGTGGACGTTCACGATGAACCCGCGCGTCGAGGCCAACGGGGAAACCCGTGTCGAGTACCGCGTCCGCGTCCGCTGGTGCTGATGTGGCGCCACGATCGGCTGTTCGTGCCCGGCCGGGCGCTCGATGCCACGACCCCTGGCGCGACCGCAGAGCCACCGGCATAATGCCAGACTTCCAGCACTGGGTCTGACCTGGTCCCCGGACATCGAACGGTGTTCGGGGGCGCTACGGCCAGCGGGCCGGGGCGGACCCCGTGCAGATTCGAGAGGCTCTTGCAGATGAGGACAGGGATGTCGCGAGCGGTTTCCTATTCGACCCGTATGCTTGCCCTGGGCGCATTTGCCTTGTTCGCCGGGGCGTGCGGAGATGCCACCGGGGGAGACCGGGCAGAGGGTGTTCACGTCGACGGTGACTGGGCCGTGATCACCGGCAATCTTGCCGGGCAGCGCTACAGCTCGCTCGACCAGATCAACCCGAGCAACTTCGCGCAGCTCGAGGTCGCGTGGCAGTACGACGCATCACACCTCGGATCGGTGAACGCCCGCTCCATTCCGATCTATGTCGACGGGATGCTCATCAACGTCCACAGCGAGTACCGTACCGTCGTCGCCACGGACGCAGGCACCGGTGAGGAGCTTTGGACCTACACCGAACCGGAGACCTTCCGCTGGGCCTACTCCATGCGGAAGAACCACGGGAAGGGCGTCGCGTACGCCAACATCGACGGCCGTGACGTCGTGTTCTTGATTTCGCCGGCCTTCTTCCTGCATGCGCTCGACGCCCATACGGGTGAGCATATCGAGGGCTTCGGCGGCGCGGTCGACATCGAGGGCTTCCCGGATACCGGCGTCGTCGACCTGCTCGGCCCCGACGGGTTGGGGTACGATTACGAAGACGCGGCCGAGGGCATTCCGCTCGAGGTCGGCTACATCACCTCGTCGTCGCCGGCCTTGGTCGTCAACGGCGTGGTCGTCGTAGGCAACTCGGCCGAACAGGGCTACAACCAGACGCGGCCGGAGAACATCCCGGGCGACATTCTCGGCTACGACGCCCGCACCGGCGATCACCTGTGGAAATTCAACGTGCTCCCGGGCCCCGGTGAAGTCGGCCACGAGACCTGGGAAAACGATGCTTGGGAATGGACCGGCGACATTTCGTCGTGGGCACCCCTGTCGGCGGACCCCGAGCTCGGTCTGGTATACGTGCCGACCAACGGTGCCACGCAGGACTACTACGGCGGCTTCCGGCCAGGCGACAATCTCTTCAGCACCAGCCTGATCGCGCTCGACGTGGAAACGGGCGAAAGGGCTTGGCATTACCAGCTCGTGCACCACGACATCTGGAACTACGATACGCCCCAGGTGCCGGTGCTCGCCGACGTGATGATCGACGGCGTCCAGACACCGATCATCGCGCAGGCCACGAAGCAGGCATTCCTCTACGTGCTCAACCGGGCGACCGGCGAGCCGATCTGGCCTATCGAGGAGCGACCCGTGCCGCAGTCGTTGGTGCCAGGAGAGCACCTCGCGCCCACACAGCCGTTCCCGACGAAGCCTGCGGCCTACGACATGCAGGGGCTCACGGTCGACGATCTCATCGACTTCACGCCCGAGCTTCGCCAAATGGCGATCGAAGCGCTCGAAGAGTTCCAGATCGGGCCGCTCTTTCTGCCGCCGCTGCACCGCGACAACGATTTAGGCAAGACCGCGGCGCTCTGGTGCCCGGCCGACGTCGGCGGCACCAACATCGACGGTACGCCCGCGTACGATCCCGAGACCGGCATCATCTACGTTCCGTCGCAGAAGGGCTGCTCGGCTCGGATCTTGATTCCGGGCCCGGAGAAGGATCCGGGCGGCATCGTTTCCGATGATCGGACCCAGCAGCCCACGGGGACGAGGATCACCGAGTGGGTTCCCGGCCCCTCGGCGAGTCCGGGGCGGATCGACGGTCTCGCCTTCTGGAAGGCTCCGTACAGCAAGATCACGGCGATCGACCTGAACACTGGCGAGCACCTCTGGTGGATCCCGATCGGAGACACCCCGAGGAACGTTCTCGAGCACCCGGCTCTCCAGGGCCAGCCGGACCCACGGACCGGAAACGGCCGACAGGCGGCACTCTTCACGACGCCTTCGATGCTGGTGTACGCGGGCACGAACAGCGACAACGATCCGGTGCTCTTCGCGGTCGACAAGATGACAGGGGAGGAAGTGGGTCGAGTCACGATGCCCGATCGGAATCGATACGGCTTGATGACCTACATGCACGGAGGCAAGCAGTACATCGTCGTGAACGCGAACGGCGGTAACTTCGCGCTGGCGCTGCCCGACTGATCGTCGGGCGTGGGTGAGCCCCTAGGCGCCGTCCACCGATCGACCACGGGGTCCCCGGCGAGCCGGGGGCCCCGTTTTCACCATGTACGTATGAGCTACGAGCCATGACGCCGACCGTATCGACCGCCCGCCCGACCCTCGCAGCCAGCGTGGCCTCGTGCCTCGTGCACCTTCTCCTCGCAGGGGCGGCGTTGATCGTTACGACGAGGACCGTCGGCGCGCAGCGGGTCGGGCCGCAGGCCGGCGGGGCCTCCACCGCATCCGTGACCGAGCTCGACATGACCACGTGGTCCGTCGCGGGGTTGGACCCGGCCACCGGCGACGTCGGCGTTGCGATGGCGTCGTGCGTCCCCGAGACGTTCGGGGACGGCGTCGCCGCTCTGGTACCCGGTCGGGGCGTGGCGGCGGTGCAGGCCGCCTGGAATCTCGAGAATCGGAACCGTGTGTACCATGCGCTTCGGGAAGGTCTGGCCGCACAGGCGGTGATCGATCGCGTGACCGATCCGAGCGCCGACAGCTCCACGGCACGGCGACAGTATGGCATCGTGACCCTGACCGATGGAGTCGTCGAGATCGCCGGTTTCACCGGCGATGGGACGTCGGATTGGGCGGGCATTCACAGCGACGTGGGGATGGGGGTGACGGCCCAGGGCAACACGCTCGTCAGCGAGGCGGTGGTCGGCGATGCCCTCGAGGCCTTCCGCCGCAATGAACCGGGCCGCAATACGCTGGCCGATCGCCTCATGCGCGGCCTGGAAGCGGGCTCATTGGCCGGCGGCGACGTCCGATGCAATCGAGACGGCATCACCTCGACGGCCGCGACTGCGGTGATCCTCGTGGCTCGGGGGGACGATCCACCCTACGTCGCCGGGAATATCGGGATCACCGATCAGGGCACGGCGGGCGCGCCCTGGCTCGCGCTCTCGCATACCACACCCCGGGAAGGGCCGAACCCGGTGACCGAGCTTCGACGACGCTTCGACGAGTGGCGCGCGGGGGCGTACGCACCGTCCGATGCCTACCAAGCGTTGTCACCCGAGGTCCGCGATTTCGTCTCCGTGCCCGAGGCTCACGTGTTGATCCGCGACGTGCGCCTGATCGACGGTACCGGCGCCCCCGCCCGAGACGGGATGTCGGTCGAGATTCGGGACGGTCGGATCGCACGGGTGGGGACCGTGGCCGATGTGGTTACGCCCTCGGGCGCTCGCGTCATCGAAGGAGCCGGGATGACGCTGATGCCCGGGCTGGTGATGCTGCACGAGCACCTGTTCTACCCATCCGGTCAGGCGCGCTACAACACGAACGAGGTCTCCTTCCCACCCCTGTACCTCGCGGGCGGAGTCACGACGATGCGTACCGGTGGAAGCGTGGATACCTATACCGACCTCCGAGTCCGTCAGCATATCGAGGAGGGTCGTATTCCCGGTCCCGACATGGACGTGACCGCTCCGTACCTCGAAGGCCCGAACGGATTCGTCCGCGCGATGCCGCAGCTGGCTACGCCCGGAGAGGCACGGGCGTTCGTGAATTTCTGGCTCGACCAGGGCGTGACCTCGTTCAAGGCGTACAACCTCATCGACCGGGCGACGCTCGGAGCCGCTATCGAGGCAGCCCACGCCCGTGGCGCGAAAGTCACGGGCCACCTCTGCTCGATCACGTACCGCGAGGCCGCTGACCTCGGGATCGACAACCTCGAGCACGGCTTCTTCGCCGCCACCGATTGGGTCGAGGGTAAAGAGCCCGACGTCTGCCCGCGAGGCGCCAACCAGAGCTATCTCGACCTCGACCTCGCGAGCCCGGCCTTCACCGACCTCGTCGGCCATCTCATCGAGCACGACGTGGCGATCACGTCGACCCTCACGGTCGTGGAGCGGAGGGCAGAGGGCCGCCCGCCGCCGCCGGTGGGGGCCCAGGAAGCCATGCTCCCACAGTTTCGGGAGCGTGTGATGGACGCCCTGGCCCGACCGCGTGGCGCATCCGGCACCGAGCTGCTGAAGAAGTACTTCGCGATGGAAAAGGCGTTCTACGATGCGGGTGGCACGCTCGTGGTCGGGACTGATCCGACGGGAGGAGGCGACGTGGTGCCGGGCTACGCCAACCAGCGAGCCCTGCAGCTGCTCGTCGAGTTGGGCTTGTCCGCCGAAGAGGCCGTGGCGGTGGCCACGAGGAACGGAGCCGAGTACCTCGAGATGGCCGACGAGATCGGAACGGTCGAGGCGGGAAAGGCCGCTGACCTCGTTTTGGTCCGGGGCGACCCGACCCTCGACCCCGAGGCGTTCCGTGGGACGACGCTCGTCTTCAAGCACGGCGTCGGCTACGACTCGACCAAGCTCTTCGATTCGGTGAAAGGGTGGGTGGGCGTGCGTTGACGCGCGCCGCCGAAGCGCTAATGTGGCGTCCCCGGGGCCAGGTCCCCGGGGACCCCACACCATGATCCCTGGAACGGAGCTCGATCCGATGGCGACCTACACATGCGACAAGTGCGGCATGAGCGTCAACATGACCTGCGCTACCTGCGACAAGGAGCTCGTGCACGGCACGATCACCACCGACTCCGGCGCTGAGGTCGCCGTCTCGAAGTGCCCCGACGGCCACGGCAAGATCAAGTCGCCGATGTGCTGTGCGCAGGACATGACCTGCTCGGTCTGAGTCCTTCGGTCAGGCACGGGGACGGGCTGCGCGGACCGACGCCCGCGCAGCCCGAGCTCGCTCTTGGCTAGCGGTTCCCCCCCCGGGAGCTGCCGCCGATCGGGTCGCCGGCCGGAAGCTGGAGTGCTGGGCCCGGGACCGTGTTCTCGATGCGCAGCTGCCACCGACGGATATCCGACGCGACCAGTCGCTCGTGCGCGGTCGGCGCGGTTTCGGCCTCGATGCCCGACGCCAGATCGTCCAGGCGACCCGCGAGAACGGACCGTACCTGGGCCGGATTGTCGGCCATCGCGGCCTGCTGCATCATCTGATCGACCACGGCTCGCTGCGTCGTGTGCTGGATCTGGAGTCTGTACTCGTCCGAGGGCGGTGGCGCGCCCCATGTAACCGCGATGAGTCGGTTCACGACCTCCTCGAGGTCCGGGTTGTCCCCCATCGTGCCGTAGAGCACCAGACGCGCCATTCGTTCGGGCTGGAGGATCTCGCCGACCGTGAACGCGGCGGAGGCCTCGGCGGCTCCGATCGGGTCGAAGACGAGTCCCGTGTGTCCTGGGAACTCCTCGCCCTCGTCGTACCGGAACGCGGGCGGCGGAATCAGCTCCACGATGTCATCAGAAAGAGCGAGGAAGTCGACGTCCAGCGTCGAGAGCACGGTCTCCAGCGCATCTCGCTGCTCGGCCGCCGGAACGATCGTGAACGGTGTCTGGCCGTCGCCTTTCAGCGCGTACCGGTAGTCCACGCCCCCCAGGCTCTGGACCGCCGACCGCAGCTGGAAGCGATGGTGCATGTACAGCGGGAGCAAAACGTACTCGAGCGTGGATAGCGGCTCGCCGGCACGAATGACGTCCGTGCCGAACCGCTCCAGCCCCAGGTTGCGGACATCGATCTCGACCTTGAGGTGATCGACGAGGTTCGAGCCGTTGTCCCACACGCTCGCATACTGATGAGCGGCCCCGATGAAGTTGTTGTTCGTGTGGCCCATGTAGATGAGACCGTCGCGCACGCCCTGCTCGGCGATCTGAGCCAATTCGGCGGCGACGTCCGTGCCCGCAGGGAAGTCGCGATACAGCCAGTTCACGGAGAGCTTGTCGTACTCGCCGATACGCGGAATGTACGCCTCGGAAAGATCGATCCGGTCGCCGACGATCTGGACGTAGGGAGCTGGATAGTCCATGACGCTCTCACGACCATACGCGCTCGCCATGTAGTTGTGCGGGAAGCCGATCGTGTGACCGACTTCGTGCGCCGAGAGCTGACGGACCCGAGCGAGCGCCATCTCGACCGCGTCCGTGCCGGGCGCCACCTGGGCCAGATAGTCGTACACGGGTGCGTCGGCGAACTCGCCGAGATCGGAGTCCTGCTCCGAGATCCCGGTCGGAAACTGCGGGACCATGCCCTGTCCGTGCAGGTAGTCCTGACGCAGCCGCAGGCTTCCGAGGTTCACCACGCCACGGACGATCTCACCGGTACGCGGGTCGATGATCGTGTTGCCGTAGGAATAGCCTCGGGTTCGACGGTGAGTC
>Ga0224512_10004307_pt1 | contig 12074 bp, 12 predicted proteins | sample SF_May12_sed_USG_4_FD_169103 | JGI IMG/M metagenome (GOLD analysis project Ga0224512, IMG submission 169103) | Sediment microbial communities from San Francisco Bay, California, United States - SF_May12_sed_USGS_13 | ecosystem: Environmental > Aquatic > Marine > Sediment | place: USA... | reverse complement strand
CACGAGCGGACCTCCGGGTGGAGGTGGCGATTACGGATATCCGCGAAAGGGATGGGGTCTGGTATCTCCACGGGGACTACCCCTATCGGTACCGGGGCGAGATCCTGGGTCACCACATGGGCACCAGAGCACGCGACCTGTTCCTCGAGGCTCACTACTTCCTCTTGCCCTCCTCCTATCTGGAAGCGAACGTGGATTTTACCAAAAGGGATTTCCCCGGCCTCGAAAGGGAGGAGACTTGGCGGCTGAGCGGGGCCATCGTGGCGTGGCTCACGAAGAACCTTCGGGCGGAAGCCAGGCTGGCGGTCGAGAATTTTTCCAATGAGGGCGGGATCTTTGGCCGAGATGGAAGCGACGTGGCGTTCCAGTCATTCCTTTCGTACCAATATCGATGAAATCGTCTGCCCGGTGATGTTTTGCGAGGGCTGGCGGGAGGCACGCCGAAGCATGCCTGGATGACGGATCCCCCCGCCGATCCCCTCCCCGGGGACTGAGTTTCTCCTGAGCAATCGACCTGCCCGGTCCATCTCCTCGAGGAGCTCGAAGATCTTGCGGTTCGTCTTCCAGTGGGAGCATGAAGCGCGGATATCCACAGGGCCCCGGAGCCGGGTTATTCGGGAGAAGATGGCGGCCGCACCGCCCCGTCGTGCGGCTATGGAGGGCTCCGGCTTGCCAAACAGACCCGCAGTTCCCCCGGGCGATCGTAGGTGGGAACGATGACCGAAACCTTCACGCGAGGTATCCCTGTCGCGAGCGGCTCACTTGATTCCCTCCAGGATCACGGTGCGCGCCGTGAGCATCTCGACGCTGTTGATCCGCCGAAGGAGAAACCTGTTCTCCTCGAGGGTCTCCCGGTTCTTGCGCCGGAGCCGGAGCATGCCGATCCGGTCGGCCAAAAGGATCGGAAGGTAGAACGGAACGCACAGTGCGATCGCCGAACGCTTGAACCGGTCGAAGTGAACCCGTACCTCCCGAAAGCCGGCCCGGTAAAACATGTACGCCAGGTAGTAGAAGGAGACGGGATGGATGTGTCCGCCGAGGTGAACGGGATCCTTCGAACGGAGAGGGAGCGGGGCGAAGAGAAGCCAGAATCCGGAAAAGAAAAATCGAAGCCTGGAGTTGATGTTGAGGAGGTTGGGGGTGGTGACGATGACCCGCCCCTCAGGGCGGGTGATCCGGTGAAGCTCGCGAACCAGTTTGAACTGATCCTCGATGTGTTCGATGACCTCGATGCAGACCACGGCGTCGAAGGTCTCGTCGCCGTAGGGCAGGAATCCGTTCGCGTCGATCGGGTCGCACGGGACGTCGGGGTACCGGAACCTTTCCGGGAAATGGTCGCACCCTCGCAGGACGTCCTCGGGTCGGAGGCCGCGGCGCTCCTTGAGGTGCTCCCCCATCATGCTGCAGAAGAACCCTTCCCCGGCGCCGACGTCGACGATCGTCCGGCCCGCCCAGTCCGTCTGCTCGAGGAGCTCGAAGACCTTGCGGTTCGTCTTCCAGTGGGAGCATGAAGCGCGGATATCAACAGGGCCCTCCGGAGACGTGTTATTCGGGAGAAGATGGCGGCCGCGCCGCCCCGTCGTGCTCATCCGCGCACCTGTTCCGGTCCCGGAGTGGGTCCGGCCGGGGGGGAGTCCGCCCCCTTTTCCAGTTCGTACAGCCGCATATACTTGAGGAAGGTCCCGAAAGCCCCCATCGCGGCGATGGCGACGCCGTGGAGCCCGTCCAGAAATCCGAGCCGGAAGAGGTACCGGTACAGGAAGGTGTACAGTGGCCGGACCGTGACGTGGTGCCAGGAGGCCCGCCTTCCCCCCCGGAAATATTCCCGGGCCGAGAGGTCGGCGTACCGGGCTGTCCTTCGGACGTACTCCGGAAGATCCAGGTCCTGGAAGTGCAGGATGTCCCCTTCGAGCTTCCCGACCGGCCCGTCGGGGAGAAACCGCTCGTGGACGTCCGATTCGGTCCATCGGCCACGGCGCTTGTCGTAGAGTCGGACCTTCCGGTCGGGGTAGAAGGACCCGTGGCGGATCCACTTCCCCCAAAACCGGGTGATCCTCGGGAAGCTGAACCCCGCGTGGCGCTCGAAATTCTCATCCCGCAGGGAGAGGATCGACAGCCGCATTTCCCCGGAGACGGCTTCGTCGGAGTCGATCTCCAGCACCCAGTCGTTCCCGGTCCGCTCCATGGCGGCCTGTTTCTGGTCCCGGAATCCGGTGAACCGGCGGGTTTCAAAGCGGGCCTTGTGCCGGAGGCAGATCTCGGGGGTACCATCCGTGCTGAAATCGTCCACCACGACCACTTCGTCCACAAAGGAGAGCGAATCCAGGCACTCCCCGATCTTGTCGGCGTTGTTTTTCGTGATCACGAACGCAGAGATCTTCATCCGGTTTCTCCGTCCAGCGGGGCCAGCATCCGCCCGGCCCGGTCGATGACTTCCGCAGGGGAAATCTCCTCCAAGCAATACGGCTTCCCCCGCGGCGAGGGTTCGCATTCCGTGAAGAACTTCTGACGGCAGGGGCTGCAGGTGAACTTCTTGTAAAGGACCTCGCATCGCGATCCCCAGGGCCCGAATCTCACGGGGGACTGGGGTCCGAAGAGGGCGATCAGGGGGGTACCCACCGCGGCGGCCAGGTGCATGATCCCGCTGTCGTTGCAGATCAGCAGGTCGCACCGGGACAGCAGCGCCATGCTCTGTCGAAGCGTCGTCGTTCCGACGGCGAGCTCCGGAGCGGGATGGATCCGTTCCGCCATCCGTCTCGCGATTTCCCGTTCCCGTTCCCCTCCCAGGATCAGGATCCCCGTGCCGTGGGCCTCCTGGAGGAGGTTGGCCACCTCGACGAAGTTGTCCTCGTGCCACGCCCTCCCGGGGTTCGCCGTGAAGGGATGAAGCGCCGTGATGGGCCGGCCGCGAAGACCCGGGGCGTTTCGCATCCGCTCCGATGCGAACGTCTCCTCCTCCGGGGAGATCCAGGCCTCCAGGTGGTCGTCGGCAATCGCGATCCCGTCGGCCTCGAGCACCGAGAGGAAATTTTTCACCTCGTGCCGGTCGTACCGGTAGGGGACACGCCGGGTAAGAAGGAATCCCCGCCCCTCCGTGTCGAAGCCGATCCGCTCCGGGATTCCGGAGAGGAACGCGATCACGGCGCTGGAGAAGGACCGCTTGAGCACGTAGGCCTTGTCATACCTCCTGCCGCGCAGGCCAGCGAGGAAACGGATCTTCGAGAGCAGGGAGGCGTGCCGCCCCTGGCTGTCCGCGTGGATCGTCGGGGGGTCGTAGACGAGGAACTCGTCGACGTACGGGGTTCCGCGCAGCACGTCGGAGGAGTAGGGGGCCACCATCATCTCGATCCTCGCGCGGGGGTAAGCCCTCCGGAGATTGCGGAGGAAGGGGACCGTGAGGATCGTGTCGCCGATGAACCGGTACCGCATCACCAGGAGTTTCACGGCGCCCCTCCCCCGTACATCGACCCGAGGCCGGGGGCCGACTTCCACTTCTTGTGGAGCCAGAAATACTGCTCCGGGCACGCCCGGACCTTTTCTTCCAGGCGCATCGAGTACTCGTCGAGGATCCGCGCTACGGCTTCCTCTTCGGATCGCGCCGGGGAGACATCGATGAGGGGCTGGAACTCGACCCGGATCTTTCCCCCCTCGCCGGTGACGAATGCGGTCAGCACCGCGGCGCCGGCCCGGCAGGCGAAGGCCGCGGGGCCGGAAGGGATCGATGCAGGAAGGCCGAAGAAGTGGCCCTGGTATCCGTCCGGGCCGGCGTCCTGGTCGTTCAGCACAACGACGGCTTCCCCATTTTTCAACGCCCGGAAGATACGCAGACCTCCGCTGGGATCGCCCCGGAATCCCCGGATTGGGATGACCGCGTTGCCCCGCATCGCGTAGATCCTCTGGATCTCGCCGTCCACGCGGGGGTTCTTCATCCTCTTCGCGACGTAGATGAGCCGGTACCCCAGGTCCTGGAGGTGGAACCCGGCGATCAGGAAGTTTCCAAGGTGCGCGGTCAGCACGACCACCCCCCGGCCGCCGCGCAGGCCCGCGTCGAGGAACTCCAGCCCGCGGACGTCGAACGTGACCTTCCCGGTACGCATCAGTTCATCGGAGCGCACGATTTCCGCGATCGCCCTTCCCAGCCGGGAGTAGCATCCGATCGCAATCCGGCGCAGATCCGGTTCCGGGTGGGTCGCCCCCAGCGCGGCGCGCAGGTTGGTCATCACGACGTTCCTTCGGAGCCCCAGGCGGAACAGGAGCGCCCCGAGGGCCTCGAACGCCGGAAGGAGGCCTGAAGAGGGAACCCGCGACGCGGCCGCCCACAGGGACTTCAGCAGAAAGGCTTCAAGGGAGTGGGCGAGCTTCAAGCGCTTCATCCCCGAGGGAGGGCTTTCCCTGAGCCCGTATCCCTCTCCCCGACAATCTCGGCCACCGCGGAGAAAACCTCCTCCACGGAGATCCGCTCCATGCACTCCAGGTAACGGCTGTGGCCGCAGGTGCGGCTGCGGCAAGGAACACACGACACGTCGGGTGCCCGGAGCACGCGGTGCCCCGTCCCGACCGGTCCAGTCCGGGCTGGATCCGCGGCGCCGAACAGGGCGGTCACCCGGGTGCCGACGGCGGTCGCGAGATGCATGGGGCCGGTGTCGCCGCTCACGGCGACGGCGCAGCGTTTGAGCACCGCCCCCAGCTGGAGCAGCGTGGTGCGGCCGGCCAGGTCGAGCAGCGGAGCCGAGCTGCCTGCTCGTACCGCATCGCACAATTCCCGGTCCTGGGGGCCGCCCACCAGCAATACTCCGCACCTCAGCTCGGCGTGCAGCCGCTCCGCCAGTAAGGCGAAGTGCCCGATCGGCCACCGATTCACCGGGTGGTTTGCCCCGGGGTTCAGGGCCGCAAGCGGCCGCCCGACGAGTCGCTCCCCGGCGAGCAGCGCGTCCGCCCAGCGCTCCTCCTCGTCGCCGAGAAACAGCTCCAGCCGGAGATCCGCCGTAATCGGATCGATCCCCAGCGGCGCCACCGCCTCGAGATGATTTTCCACAACATGCACGGTTCGGCGCCTGGCCTTGTGGTACACGAGGACCCTTGCCGGAAAGGCCGCCGTCGCCAGCAGCCACGCCTTGGGGTTGCTCCGCTGGAAATTGACGACCAGGTCGAAGCGCCGCCGCCGCAGGCCCCTCCGGAGCTCGAGGAACGCCCGCCAGGAACGGTGCGCTCCCCGCTTGTCGTAAACGAGGACCTCCTCGACCGAGGGGTTATGACGATAGAGGTCGACCGAGGCCTGGTCGCCGACCAGCAGCGTGATCCGGGCGTCGGCGATCTTCTGCCGGAGCGCCCGCACCACCGGCGAGAGGTGCAGGAGGTCGCCGATGGCCCCGGGCTTGAGGATCAGGATGTTTTCCGGGCCCCGAAGCCTCACGGCAAGTCCCCTTGCTGGCCGTCCTCCCGGGACTGCCTGGAGAGGGAGTCGTGTTTTTCCCAAAGTTTCAGATACCGCAGGAAATAGTTCAGCGCGATCAGCGACGCGAGGGCGAAGCCGTGGAAGCCATCACGAAAACCCTGGTGACGGACGTATCTCCCGAAAAACCGCTCCGCCGGCGCGAAGAACATCCGGACAATGCTGAATCTCCTCCCCTCCGCAAACTCCTCCTCCGCGTCGATCGTGCTGTACCGGTTGAACTTCTCCAGAAAAAGGTGGATGGTTTTATAGGAGTCGTGGACGATCGGGCTGGAAAACGTGGCGACCTCTCCCATCGCCTCGAATCGCTCGTGGACCCGGCCCTTCCAGCTGCCCGATTCTTTCCGGTACAGCCGGAGTTTATATTGGGGATACCACCCGCCGTGGCGGATCCATTTCCCGAAGATGATCTCCTTCCGCGGAATTCGCGCAGCTCCATACTTCTCATGCATACGGCTGTGGAAAAAGAGGGTGATTTCCTCCGCGAGGCCGGGGTCGACCCATTCGTCCGCGTCCAGATGGAAGACCCATCCGGATTTCGCGAACGAGTCGGCTCGGTTCCGCTGGACGGAATAATCCCCCGGCCAGACGGTCTCGATCACGGTCGCACCGTGCTTGCGGGCGACCTCCCGGGTCCTGTCGACGCTCCCCGAGTCGACGACGATGATTTCCCGGCAGAAACGCGCCGAGGAGATGCACCGCACGATCGACTCTTCCTCGTTCTTTGCGAGGACCAGGACGGAGACGTCGATTTTCTCATCCACGGGGATTCGTTCCTTTTCTGATCTTGCGTCGCAGGCGGCGGAACGTGTCCTCCACGATGTACCAGGAGTGGGCGTAGATCACCCTGTTGATCCGGTCGTTCGTATGCCTGCGGTTGACCCGGATCTTCTCAAGGGCCATTTTCCGGTACGAGCCGACCGTCTTCGACCGGGTGTGGAGGCGGTACCCCGACAGGACGGTGTTGCCGAGATTTACGCATCCGGAGCGCTTGAGGATCCGGATCCACAGGTCGTAGTCCATGGCGTAGGACAGGGACGGGTCGATCCCTCCCGCCTCGTCGACCGTCTTCTTCCGCATGAGCGAGGAGGGCTGGGCGATGGTCGAGCGCCGGTCGTACAGGAGGTTCCGCAGGCTCATGTCGGGATACGAGCGGAGCTTGAGGACGCGGTCCGATTCATCCAGGAACGCCACTGCGCCGTAGGCGATCCCCGCATCCGGCCGGGCCTCCAGTGCCGCGGCCAGCGCTTCGAGCGCTCCGGGAAGGAGAATATCGTCCGAACAGACCCAGGTCACGTACTTTCCCGTGGACCTGGCGAGCCCCTTCGCGAGCGCGTCCCCCTGTCCGCTGTCCGGCTCGCTCACCCAGTAGGCGAGGTAGTCTTCGTACTTCCGGATGATGCCGGGGGACCCGTCCCCGGACCCGCCGTCGATCACGATGTACTCGAGGTGCGGCCAGCCCTGGTTCAGCACGGACCGGATCGTTCTCTCGAGGAACTCCGCCTGGTTGAAGGACGGGGTGATGACGGTGACGCGCGGAAGAGAGCGATCGCCGTCCGCGGCGTTGCGGGCCGCGCGTTCCGCGTCGAACAGATCGATGTGGCCCCGGATCAGGCTACCGATCTCCTCCTCCCGGGATAATGAGGTCTTGGCCGGCAAGGGGGCGTTATCCCGCGACAAGGCTCCGGTAAACATCGAGGTGATCCCTTCCCATCCGCTCCAGGGAGTGGCGCTCCTCGACGACCTTGCGCCCCTGCAGGGCCAGGCGCCGACGTTCCTCGTGATCGCGAAGCAGCCCGACGACGGCTTTGGCGAACTCGTCCCGGCCGCCGTCGACGAGGACTCCGCCCCCCTGCCCGAGCATCTCCACGTACCCTCCCACATTGTACGCCACAACCGGCGTGAGGCTGCAGAGCGACTCGATATGCACGATCCCGAATCCTTCGTTCCGGTGCGTGGAGACCGAGAGATCGAAGTCGAAGAAGATGTCGGGGATCCGCGACCGGTCCACGCGTCCGGTCAGGACGACGTTGTTCTCCAGGCCGGCGGCGCGGACCTTCTCATGCAGGGCGTCGGACTGGCGCTGCCATCCTCCCCCGACGAAGGCGATCGTGGTTTCCGGAATCTCCCGGACGATCGCGCGGGCCGCGTCGACGAGTTCCTCCTGGTTCTTCCACAGCTCCCCCACCATCCCGATGATCGGGAACCCCTTGTCGCGGAAGAACCGCCGCGCCCGATGCTTGTCAAGCTTCGTTTCGGCGTCGACCGGCCAGAGCCGGATCCCGTAAGGGATGACGCGGGCTCGTTCCCGCATCCCCGGGTTGGACCGGCAAAACGCCTCCGCCGTGAACCGGGAGGTGCAGACGATCCCGTCAAACCGGCGGAGCAGGGGGATCCGCCTGCCCGTCGGCGTATGGAACACCGCTGCCAGCTTCGGCGCTCTCCGCAGGAGCGGGCGGGACAGCGCCGCGGAAAGGTAGCCCACAATCAGGTCGTGCTCACGGTTGATCGAGACCACGTCGGGTTTTTCCCGCAGGAGGGCCACCACGGTCTGTGGGAGAGAGAGGAGCGTCCGCGCACCGTTGCGGCTGGCCGTACGGAAGGGGAATCCCCGCTGCCGCACCTTTTCCTTGAAGACGCCCTCTTCCCGCACCAGGAAGACGGGCTCCGCCCCGTTTGTGGAAAGCCAGTCGGACAGGTCGAGGATGTGCTCCTCTGCGCCGCTGGCGCCGTAGGCGTTGGTCACAAAGAGGATTTTCAACGGATCTCCTGTCGGGGACAAGGCAATGCGCCACCTTCTATGGAAAAAAAAAGTTCTTTCGCAACGCGTTACGGCCCGGCAGGAGGCGGCTTCATTGAATTTTAGTATATCCAAGAACATTCGGGATTTCACGTTCTTTCTCGGCGGCGTGACCCGTCGCGGCGATGTCGCAACGACCGTGGGGAGCGCCCCGCCGCATCCCGTGCAGCTGCAGGTTCGCCCGATGGACGGGCCGGGGCGGATCCCGCCGGCAGGGGCGGAACGACATGAGAATCGGGATCCTGTTGAGGGAACTCGACGTGTCCGGCGGGACCCAGCGGCATGCATTGTGCCTCGCCAGGGCATTGAGGAGGATGGGGGAAGATGTTTCCGTCTCGGAGGTGCCCGACCTGCTCGCGCAGTTCCAGCAATACGGTGACCTGTCTGCCCGGCAGACGCACGAGGCCGGACGCAGGTGCCGTCTGTCCGGCGTTCTGCATCGGCCTCCGTTCGCCTTCTTCCGGACGTACGTTCCCAAGCTCGGGTCACCACGTTTCATGGTCCCAACTTCGCCACGGTCGGGTATCGCTCCTTGATGTCGCCGCACGCGCCCGAAGATGGAAATCTGGGTCGTGGTCCCGGACCCCGATGAGGTCCAGCACCTGGTCCAGGACTTCGGAGGGACGTACCTCCTGCTGTACCGGGCGTACAGGTTCCAAAAGCGCCTCTCGTCCTTCTTGGCGGAAACGATCCTCAGCGTCGTCAAGAGGGGGACTTCGAGATCGAGTACACCATCGTGGACGGAGGGTCGGACAACGGGACGCTCGATATGATCCGGTGGTACGACGATCGGATCGAATATTGGATAAGCGAGCCTGACCGGGGGATATACGACGCGTTCAACAAGGGGGTGGATTTCACTCGCGATGAATGACAGTATTTCCTGAGAGCGGGAGACAGGCTCAAGGACGGAAACGTTATCGAGCGATTCTTCTCATCGGCGCCTCGGAACCGGTTCCTCTACGGGAACGTCTCCTGGGGGGATACGGGAAAAATTTACGACGGGAAGTTCACACTGTTAAAGATCTGTCGCAGGAACATCTGCCAACAAGCGATTTTCTATCACCGCAGCCTTTTCGAAGAACTTGGAAAATTCGACACCCGCTATCCCATATTGGCGGACTGGGAGTTTAATGTTCGTTGTTTCGGCGCCCGCAACGTCAGGCCCCTCTATAGGAACGTCATCGTCGCGGAATACCAGCTCAGCGGTATCAGCAACCAGGTGTCCGATCCGGCGTTAGAACGGGACAAGGAACGATTGATCCGCAAACACCTCGGGAAAAGAACCGAATTCCTGTACCGTGCCTACCGTATCCAGAAGCGGTTCTTCACTTTCCTGGTGGACCTGTTCCGACTGGGGCTCATCTTTACTACGCTTATCGCCGACTTCTTCCAATGAAGATATCGATTATTACTCCCTGTCGTAACGCGGAGAAGTATTTGTCTGAGACGATACGAAGCGTTGTATCTCAGAAGGGAGATTTTGAAATCGAATATGTCATCGTAGATGGGGGTTCAGTGGATGGCACGGGCTCCATTGCACGAAGATACATCGAAGGCGTAAATTCCGGAATCCTTGAAATTCATTGTCGGAAAGTCACGGTAGAGTATCTGTCCGAGAGAGATGAGGGAATGTATGACGCGCTCTCGAAGGGGTTAAAAATTATCACAGGCGATATCGTTGCCTATATCAATTCCGATGATTTTTATCTTCCCGGCGCCTTTTCCACCGTGGTCGATGTCTTAAGTCGATTCCCGGACGTGGATTGGCTGACCGGGATGCCCGTCTGCTACAACGAGAAGGGACAGATCACCGATACGTTTCTTCCCCTGGGATACGACAGAGACCTGATCAGGAAGGGGGTCTTCGGCGGATTATTGCCGCACATCCAGCAGGAATCGACTTTTTGGAGGGCCGGTTTGTTGCGCGACATCGACCTCGATGTGCTTAGGGGGTACAGGTATGCGGGGGACTTCTTCCTGTGGGATTCCTTTTCGCGGCACACGGAGCTATACGTCGTGTATAGTTGCCTCGCCGGCTACAGGACAAGAAGCGGCCAGCTGACCAGCCAAATGGACAAGTACGAGGAGGAGTTCTATCGAATTGCCGAACCGAGATCGATCGTCGATACACTCCGGGGCAAGCTGCTGAAGAGGATGAACAAAGTGCTGTCCAACCGATATAAACGGAAGTTGAGCAGGAGGCTGATCTATTTCAAGGACGGGGAATGGACCAGGCGCCGATGAAGAAGAAATGCGGTGGCTCTTCATGAAAAGGCTGCGGAGGTTCCTGGGGATAGGGGACTCTCTCGTCGGGGGCAAGGACACTCTCTCCCTGGACGCTGCGCTGTCGCGCTTTCGCGCGAGGGACATTCCGATCGGCACGGTCATCGACATCGGGGCTTCCGACGGAAGATGGTCCTTGACGGTTAATAAATATTTTCCGAACGCACGCTACCTTCTCGTGGAGGCCCAGGCGGCCCATGAGCCGGCCCTCGATCTGTTGAAGAGGACCTCCGGGAATATCGACTACATGATCGCTGCGGCCAGCGACCGGTCTGGCACGGTGTATTTCGAATCCGGAGACCCGTTCGGCGGTGTGGCTTCGCACACGCACGAACGAGGCATGGTGGAAGTTCCTGCAGTGACGGTGGATGAGTTGGTCCAGGACCGGGGGCTGCCGTCTCCTTATTTGCTGAAGTTGGACACTCATGGTTTCGAGGCACCCATACTGGAAGGGGCCGGCGCGACGCTGAAGCGCACTCAACTCGTGGTCGTTGAGACATACAATTTCCGCATCGGAAGCGAGAGCCTCTTATTCCACGAGATGTGACGCTATATGGAAGGAAAGGGGTTGCGTTGCATCGACCTCTGCGAGCCAATGCACAGGCCAAAGGATGGAGCCCTATGGCAGTTCGATCTTTTTTACGTCCCGGATACGCGAAAAGAATTTTCCTCGAACAGCTACTCTTGACGTCGCACGGCCGGGATCGATTCGTGAGAATATTCACATAATAACGAGTGTGTGCGATCAGGCCGATTACGTTTGCAAATCCCTATTGTTCGGCACGGATCTTTGGTGGACCGCTTTGCCGCAGAATGATGGTGTTAAATCGGGGATTTTTTAAGTGGAGGTAAAACGGTGATGTCCATTTATAGAATGCTTTTTTCGTCTTATGTAAAAGATAATATGAAAGACATACACGCTCGCTTGATGAATTTGGAAATGTCTGTCGATTGCCTTATTGAAAATCCAAAGTATGTGTCATCCGATAACATTGGGTTTAACGGGCAAATTTTTAGAAAAAAAATTTTTCTTGATTTGTTAGGCACAATCGATTTTCAGGCAATCGTTGAAACAGGGACGTATTTCGGAGACACAACAGGATACATGGCTGAGATGTCGAAATTGCACGTCTATTCTTGTGAGTTAAATCGAAGGTTTCACTCAATTGCAAAAACCAGATTGGTTGATTTTCAAACAATTTGCTTGGAATTGAATGATTCACGAAATTTTTTGGAAAAGCTGGGGAGAAGCGAACTTCATAAGAAGATTGTTTTCTTTTATTTGGACGCGCATTGGTATGAAGATATACCGCTTGTCGATGAAATAAGAATTATCGCACGTAATTGGGAAACGTTTGTCGTTATGATTGATGACTTTATGGTCCCAAATGATGGCGGATATGGATATGATATCTATGGAAAGGAAAAAGCATTTTCCTTGGGATTGATTGAGAATATGGTAAGCGAGTATGATTTGGTTCCCTTCTTTCCATCGTTGCCATCGGAGAAAGAAACCGGTCATAAACGTGGATGTGT
>Ga0224512_10004306_pt1 | contig 12080 bp, 7 predicted proteins | sample SF_May12_sed_USG_4_FD_169103 | JGI IMG/M metagenome (GOLD analysis project Ga0224512, IMG submission 169103) | Sediment microbial communities from San Francisco Bay, California, United States - SF_May12_sed_USGS_13 | ecosystem: Environmental > Aquatic > Marine > Sediment | place: USA: California... | reverse complement strand
TTGGGCGACAATGCGGATAAGGCCAGGCTCGATAAATACATGGGTGGTCGCGCCTCGGGTATTTTGAGTTTCGGCATTAAGGGCGGGCGCGAAGCTGGAACGAAATTCATCGATGCACTCGGTTTGATTACGCGGCTTGTAAACATCGGTGATGCGAAGTCGCTTGCATGCCACCCGGCCACCACCACCCACCGGCAGCTTTCGCCGGAGGAGTTGGCGAGTTCCGGCGTGACTGAGGATCTGGTGCGCTTATCGATTGGGCTCGAGCATGTCGATGACATCATCGCCGATGTGGCGCAGGCATTGAACGCCGCGAAATAATCATCAAAAACGCGCATCGAGTCGGCCCAATTAACCGATTATCTCGGAGCTGCGACGCCCGTTCGGGTGTCGCAGCATTAGCGCCACTAACGAGTTCGATTTCTCCCGAAATCTGATCTCACCATAAGAAACCAGAACTCATACATCGGCGACTGCCGATGTATCGATCCTAGTCAAACAGGCCCTTGAGCTTTTTCTTGAGCTTGTCCTCAATCTTCTTCTTCGCTTTGTCTTTCTCTTTTTCTATTTCCTCGTTGGCTCGTGCTTTGAGCAGATGGCCTAAATCCACAAAATAGCGTGGCGCATCGAGCGGTCCTTTGACACGTACGGGAATCGCCACGCCTTCCAAATCCCCCAAATCTGCGCCGCCTTGCCCTTCGATGGATTCGACGAGCGTGACATCCAACAAATAGTCGACTTGATTTGCAACCAATGACGCCTGACCCGCACCGCTGATCCGAAACACGGGGGCTTTGATATTCAGGTCATCGTTACGGACGATGCCATTGTCGATAATTAAGGTGCCTGACATCGCCGAAAACCGCGTTTCATCTTCGGCTTCGGGGTCTGCTGTGACCTCACGCTGTTTTGCTCGTTCATACGCCTGACGGGCCCGCAAAACAATTTTTTGGATATCAAAACCCTTTATGGCGCCATTTTTTAGATCGAATGCGACGTCGCCGTTCATCGTCTTCTTAAGGCTCATATCGTCAACACCGCTGGCGGCGATATCGACTTCGAGATTACCGGTGCCGGACAGTTTGTCGGAAATTCCGGCGTCGTGCAGAGCCGGCCCGATCTGAATAGCGGATAACGACTCCCGGACATTCAGACGCGGTGTATCGGCAGCGGCATTCACGACGATCTCGCCTTCTGAGCGGCCTTCATATAAGTCCGCTTCAATCGGTTTCAGTGCGACCTTACCGTCACGGGATTGCACGGAAATGGCGAGATTGGAAACGCTCAATCCTTTGGATTTAAGTCGTTCGGCGCGCAGTTCCCCATCGATGCTTAAATTACGCAACATGGCCAACGGCAACACCACTGCGGCCGCCGCGTTGGTCTCGTCGGCGGGCGTTTCCGATCCGCCCTCGGACACTGGTGGTAGATAACGGTCCATATCCAGTTCACCGATTTTGAGATCGAACTGATAGCGTGCATCCGGTAGACCCGATATTGCGAGCGTGCCGTCGATCTGCGTGTCGTCAATCGTCGCCGTCAATGCCGAAATATCGACTTTTTCGGGTTCCGTGCTGATTTGGGTATCGATCGATACGCGTTGCAACGCCAACGGGTCGGCGGTATCCAGCGGTACGGCAATCCGTTGCAGCAAGCTGCGCAGATTGAAGTCTTGGGTGACCAATTTAGCAGTGATTGCGGGCGCGTCGATAATACCCGTCGCCGACACCTCGGCATCGACACGGCCATCCGGCCCATCGAGCTGTAGCGCTCCGGCGTTGGCGGTTTGTTTCGACAGATCCACGTCGAGTTCGGGAATCGTGATGCGGGTAGGTGGGCCTTCGTGTTCAATGTCGAACACGATGCTTGGCGCGGTGTAGGTTTTGGCGACGAAATTCGCGGCGAGAGCCGGTACGCTTAGCGCCCCCGCAACCTCCTGAAATCGCCCGCGGCCCGTAACGTCTTTAACCTCGAGGGTCTGCGATTTTGGGTCGAAGCGCAGGCTTGGAATCTGTAGCTCTACGTTCGTGTCGGGTTGTTCGACCGCGACCGTAACGGCGTTAAGCGTGATGGGTTGATCGCCGGCACCGATATTAACGGTTGGGACGATGAGTTTCGCGCTGGTCGTGGCGCCAGTTGCCGTCGCGCTGAACTCGGTGAGTTCGATGCCTGTCGCGGATTGTGTTCTGACCTGGGTGTCGATTGCTAGGTCTAGGGGTTCAGGCAATCCCGCGCCGGATACCCGCGCGCGCACGCTCACAGGCGCCGACGGTTTTGTGTCGGTCAGTGTACTTTGAACGTGCAAATCCGCAACGACATAACCCGCTTGTTCCCAATTGAGCCGTTGCATTCGCAGTTCGGCATCGACGTTTAGTGCCGGTAATGCGAGCGGCGCTGCCGCAGCGGCTGGCGCGGCGGCCGGAGCGGCGGCACCCGGCGCAGCGGGCAAATATCGGTCGAGCGTCAATTCGCCGACGTCGAGTTGCAGTCGGTAGGTCGGATTTTGAAAATTATCTATCGTGATATCGCCATCGAACGATGTGTCGTCGATCGATCCGTTGAGCCCGCTCAAGGTGACCGATTGCGTTGTGGCTTCGATCGCCGTGTCGAGCCGCAGTGCACGTAGCGCGCTATCCTCCTGAGGTGTGAATCCCACTTCCAGTGCGTCGAGAATCTCGCGCAGGTCGATCTGTTTTGAATTCAAACGTCCACTGAATTGGGGCGCTTCGAGGATGTTTTCGGCTTGTAGGTTGCCCGTAACCGTTGATTCCGCGACCTTCAGCGTGAATTCCGGCAGCGCCAACTGTTGCGTGGCCATTTCCAAATTCACCGTAGGCGCAACGAGTTCGGCCTGCAGTTTGCCTTGCTGGGCCGTTACCTGTAGCCCATCCATATCGAATCGTCTGCTCTGGAGATCGCCGCGTAACTCCGGGGCTTGGATCGTGCCACTGAGTCCCGGCATATCGACATCACCGGATAGCGGCGCTACTAATATGGTTTGTGCCTGGCCGTCGAAGCGTAAATTAGGCGCCTTAATCGTGAACTTCATGTCGCCTTGTGTCGCTGTCGCGGTCAGGTTTGATCCGGTGACACGGCGCGACGCGACATCGACGTCCAGGCCCGGAATCTGCAACTCCACGGCGCCGCCTTCGAGCGCGCTCGACAGCACGACGTCAATCGCATTGGCGGACTGGGCGTCTAAGCGATACTCGGTTCGTTCTGCCTGCAATTCGATATCCAGCATCGTGCCTTTGACGGTGAGTGCCAATTGATCCAAGCTAATGACGTTCTGTTCCGGAAGTAGCGTTACCCGGGTATCGGTTGTAATGCTTAGGGGTTCGGGAATCGCATCGCCCTCGATATCCACTGTAAGGCTAATTGGAATGGGTTTGCCGGCACGTATCACACCGGTTTTAACGGCGAGATTCCTGATTACATAGTGATTTCCGGTGCTGCGATCGTCCCAAGTCAAGCTGCCGTCGTCCACCACCACGCCCTGAATTGCCAAGGCTGCCAATGCCCCGGAATTGGTCGCCGCCGCTGGCTCCCCATTACTTCCGTCGGCGCCGCGTTTAGCCAAGTCTTCCCAATTCGTGGCGCCGGCTTCGTTGGTGATTAAATTTACTGCCAAGCCACGAATTTCGACCGCGCCGGCTTCCACTTTTCGCGACAACAACGGCAGCAATCGCAAGCGCGCCCGAACCTCTGACACCTCGAGCATCGGCGCGCCGTCGAATCCGTCCGGGTTGGAAAACGTGACACGCCCGGTCTCGATACCTAAACTCGGAAATACCGACAATTCCACGTCGCCCTCGATCGATAATATGCGTCCGGTTTTGTCCTGGACTACGCGAGCGATCTCGTCTTTATAATCGTTCGGATCGACGACTAACGGTACGATTATGGCGAGGGCGGCGACGATCACAATCAGCACCGCTAACAACCACGCCAAGCCTTTCAATAAGCGTTTCATTTGCTGTCCTCTTACATCGTCATTAATAGCCAATTTGTGCCGGAGTACCTGTACGAAGCCATGGCTATCTCAGTATCTACGCTATCTTAGCGCACCTCCGCCAGGCGCATCGGACAAAGTTTCGCGGCTCGGGCTCGCGGCTCGCGTATCAGCGGTAGCGGGCGACCGGATTCTGCCCCACAACTCAGCTCTGGGCGGCGCGATTACGGTGCCCCGATACTCCAGTCCTGGGCGGCGGTCGGCCGCCAGCAACAACGGACCATCGAGATCGACAACACGGGCGCCCGTTGTCAGCAACATCGCCGGCGCCATGGCCCACGACGTGTCCACCATGCAGCCGACCATGATCTCATATCCTTGCGCTAACGCCATTCGCTGCATCTGCAGCGCCGCCGTGAGCCCGCCGCACTTGTCTAACTTGATATTCACGACGTCGTAACGATCCTTAAGTTCCACGAGGCCGGACGAATTATGACAAGACTCGTCCGCACCGATCGGTACGGTGTGCACAATTGATATGAGTGCCGCGTCGTCGGCCGCGGTTGTTCGACAAGCGCCACGCAGAGCTCTACGAGAGCCGGCAACAACTTCTGTAGATCGGCGGACCGCCACGCTTCGTTGGCATCGACGATAAGTTGCGCATCGGGCGCATCGGGCGCATCGGGCGCAGCGGTACGCACCGCTTGCACTCGCTGTAGCGCCTGATCCGAACCAAGTTTTAGTTTTAGCAACGGTTGATGGGCGTTTGCGCGCGTCCGGCGGCTTCGGAAATCGAAATCTCCGGCAGATCTAAAAGTGGTTGACACCCGGGCAATCGAAATTGGCCGACGCACGACTCCGGCCGCCGGTCGTAGACACCAAACGCAGTTTTGGTCGCCAACACGTCCCGCGCGTCGCTGAGATACAACAGATACGGGCATTTGATTTCAATCAATAACCTACACCTTGCCGTGGGTCCGATCGTGCTTATTATATCTCTGCGACGTGCCGTGATACGAGGTGGCGGACCGATCGATGGTGGGGATGTAACACGATTCAGGGGGGCAGAATGATTACCCGGGTTTGACGGTCAGTGTAATATTCACGGTTTGACGACAATCGATTGCGAGGAGACATAATGGACGCAGCTTCGATCACCGCTACGGCCAATATAGACGGGGTTATTTCACCCGCTGCCGACGCGAAGATATCGGTAATGGATCGCGGGTTTTTGTACGGCGATTCTGTCTACGAAGTGTTTCGTACCTATAATGGCGTACCCTTTCTCATGGACGAGCATTTTGATCGCCTCGAGAATTCTGCGACGCTAATCAGCATGACAATTTCCCAGTCGCGCGATCAACTAATCGAGGAAATTCGACGTACCGTTCGCGCAAGCGGCGCCGACGATGGCAACGACGTGTACGTCCGCTATCAAATTACCCGCGGCGAGGGGCCGATCGACCTGTATCCGAGTCCGGATCTAAAAACTCGATGCGTGATTATTGTCAAGGCGTTGCCGCCGTGGGATCCAAAATTGTATGCAGTCGGTATGACCGTCGCCGTGCCTAGCGTACGGCGCAATCCCATCGATGCGCTCGACCCGAATATTAAGGGTGGCAATTATTTGAATAACATATTGGCGATTACCGAAGCTCGTAAGCTCGGCGCTGACGATTGCGTGATTCTGAATCATCAAGGTTTTGTGACGGAGGCGGCCAATAGTAATGTCTGGTTCGTGCTGGACGGCAAGGTGGTTACACCCGGTTCCGGGAATCTGCGCGGTTTGACGAAAAACGCGTTGCACAAGGCGTGCGCCGCCGCGGGCGTGCAAACCGAAGAAACTGCCATTCACATCGATCAGTTGGTGGATGCCACCGAATGTTTCGTAAGTAGTGCTACCCGAGAAGTGATGCCGGTGAAATCGATTCGTCTCGAGGATGCAACGATGGTGCACTTTCCAGCCGGTGGTGGCGAAATGACCCGACGTATCCGCAGCATCTTCACGGAATTTATTACGGCCTACGTGGGCGAGCATAGCGCCGACCGTCTGTTCTCCGAGTAATGCCACGGTGCCGCCACAGCATTTGCGGGGCATGCTCCTACAACACTCGTCGTGCCGTGTTTCGGAATCGATGATGTGAGTACAAGAACTCGAGTCGGTATATTGTTTGGCGGCCGCTCGTGTGAGCATGAGGTGTCGGTGACATCGGCCCGTTCGGTGTTGGATGCCATCGATCGAACCAAATACGACGTCACAATGATCGGGATATCCAAGCAAGGGCATTGGTTATTGCCGGGCGATGTGAAGGCGGTTTTGGAAGCCGGCGTCGTGGCGGGCGACGATTTACTGCCGGTCACGATGGACTACCTCGCGGACGGTGCGATCGTGCCGCGGCACGGCGCGGGGGAGGGTCTCGGCGGTCGATCGCTTGATGTCGTCTTCCCGTTGCTACACGGGCCTTACGGTGAGGACGGTACGGTCCAAGGTCTGTTGGAATTAGCCGATGTTGCGTATGTCGGTTCGGGGGTCGTGGGTTCGGCGGTGGGCATGGATAAAGAAATGGCAAAGCGTGCGTTTACCGCCGAAGGCTTGGAGCAGTGTGATTACTCTGTGGTGCGGCGTACGCATTGGCGGCATTCGCGCCCCGATATCGTACAACAGCTCGAGCGGACGTTTTCGTACCCATTGTTCGTGAAGCCGTCAAATCTTGGTTCCAGCGTCGGTATTACTAAAGTCCATTCGTCCGATGAATTAGCACCCGCAATCGATATCGCTGCGGACTACGACAGCAAGGTTATTGTCGAGGCAGCGGTCGATAATGCCCATGAAGTGGAGTGCGCCGTGCTCGGCAACGACGAACCGCAAGCATCCACGGTGGGAGAAATCATCCCGGGTAATGAGTTCTACGATTATCAAACCAAATATGTCGATGACAACTCACGACTTCTAATTCCAGCCGAGATCTCCGATGCAGCGGCGTCGACGGTGCGGCAAATGGCGGTGCGGGCATTTCAAGCGGTCGGCGCGATGGGTCTGGCCCGGGTGGATTTTTTTGTGCGCCGCGAGGACGGTTCTGTAATTATTAATGAAATTAATACGATGCCGGGATTTACACCGATCAGCATGTATCCAAAGCTGTGGGCCGCCAGCGGCTTAAGCTATTCGCATCTTATCGACCGGCTCATTGAGTTGGCCTTGGAACGCCATGCCGATAAACAGCAGACCCGCACCGCGCTTTAGGCTGGATATTTGCGGTTTGAGATTAAGCCGAAAATGCTTGATCGGGTGCATCCGTGCAGGACAAACTTAAGTGCCGGCACCTTAGCCTTAAAACAGCGGATAGCCGGTCGCATTCGAGCGACGTATAGTGTTAGGATGGCGTTTATTTCACACACGGTTCGGAAGGCGGGTTCGTCTGAAATCGGGAGTGGTATTATGTAATATGCCCGGCAAAAGCCGGCATTTCTAAAGCCGGAAAGATTTCAGTAGAACCTAATAATCAAGTTAGCGAGGAGACATCATCATGAAAATTCCCAGTGTACTAGGCAGAATCGCCAAGCTAGTTCTTGCCGGCACAGCCGGTTTGGCGTTCAGCACTTCAGCGTTACTGGCGGCCACGACCCTCACGGTCTACACCGCGATCGAAGCGGACGATCTCAAGGCGTACGCGGCGGAATTCAACAAGCAGTATCCTGACATTGAGATCAAGTGGGTCCGGGATTCGACCGGAATCGTGACCGCAAAGTTGCTGGCGGAGAAGGAAAATCCACAAGCCGATATCGTCTGGGGCTTGGCCGCAACCAGCTTGATGTTGCTTAAGGCGGAGGGCATGACCCAAGCGTATATGCCAAAAGGCGGCGACAAGTTGGATAAGAAGTTCATCGACTCTGAAAATCCGCCGCACTGGACGGGGATGGACGCCTGGGTCGCCTGCATCTGCGTCAATACCATCGAAGCGGAAAAGCTCGGCCTACCCATGCCCACCGGTTGGGAAGATCTGACCAAGCCGGTATATAAAGGCCACGTCGTGATGCCGAATCCGAACTCTTCGGGCACCGGCTTTCTGGACGTGTCGAGCTGGCTGCAGATGTTCGGCGAGGAAGGCGGCTGGAAGTTCATGGACGCGTTACACGAGAACATCGCCTGGTACACCCATTCGGGCTCTAAGCCTTGCCGGCAAGCGGGTGCGGGCGAGACTCCCATTGGTATCTCGTTTGCTTATCGCGGTGCCAAGGTGAAGAGCAAAGGCGCCCCGATCGAAATTGTGATGCCCAAGGAGGGCGCCGGTTGGGATATGGAAGCGACCGCCATTATCAAGGGCACCAAGAACCTGGAAGCCGCCCAAAAACTCGTCGACTTTTCAGTCTCCAAGGAAGCCAACATGATGTACAATGGCGTATACGCTGTAGTCGCTTATCCGGGCATTGCTCAGCCGGTGGAGAACTACCCAGAAAACATCGGCGAATTGATGATGGACAACGATTTCCAATTCGCGGCGGACAACCGCAAGCGCATTCTCAAGGAATGGCAGCGTCGTTACGACTCCAAATCGTTGCCTAAGAGCTAATCCGGGTACGATTTCGCAGCCGGCCACCCATCCCCGTTCACGGGTTGGGCGGCCGGAGCGTTTTCGATCTCTGTCCCCACACCATCAATGAATATCTAGCATGGCCGCCGAAGCAACAACGGAGGCCGGTAGCACACCGTATCTCGTAATTCAAAACCTGACTAAGAAGTTCGGGGCATTTACTGCCCTCGCCGATATCTCACTGGATGTCTTCGAGCGCGAATTCGTATGTTTTCTCGGGCCTTCGGGCTGCGGCAAAACCACGTTGCTGCGAGCAATTGCCGGGTTGGATATTCAGACCACGGGATCCATCAATCAAGCCGGTCGCGACATCTCCGCGCTGCCCCCCGCCGAGCGCGATTTCGGAATCGTGTTCCAATCCTACGCGCTTTTCCCGAACCTAACTGTCAACAAGAATGTCGCCTACGGTCTCGAGAACCGTAAGTTGCCCGCCGCTCAGATAAAGTCACGGGTAGAAGAGTTACTCGCGCTCGTCGGCCTGACAGACCAGGGTATCAAGTACCCGGCCCAGCTTTCGGGCGGACAGCAACAGCGCGTCGCCCTGGCCCGGGCGTTGGCGATCTCGCCCGGTTTGTTACTGTTAGACGAGCCGCTGAGCGCGCTCGACGCGAAGGTTCGTGGGCATCTTCGCCGCGAAATCAAAGACCTGCAGGAGAGACTCCGGGTTACCACGATCATGGTGACCCACGATCAGGAAGAAGCGTTGACCATGGCCGACCGTATCGTGGTCATGGACCAAGGCGTGATTGAGCAGATCGGCACCCCAAAAGAGATTTACGGCGCCCCCGCCACGGCCTTTGTCGCCGACTTTATCGGCACCATGAACTTTGTCCCCGGCACGGTGGAGGAGGGTGGCACGGTCAAAGTCGGCAACGTAAAGCTCAAGTGCAACACCGGCGGGAATGCCGCCGGCGCAGATATCACGTTTGCTATCCGCCCCGAAGACATCAACGCGATAGATTTCGAGACAGGCGAGAATGTCGTCGATGTGGAGGTTACATTCATGGAGTTCCTCGGCTCGTTCTGCCGGGTCAACCTCGGCGGCGACGCATTGGGCGGACAAGATCTGCGGGCAGACTTCTCGATCAATCTGATGCGCCGCAAGAGTATGGAGGTGGGGTCCGTGTTGCCGGTCTACTTCCCGCCGGAATTTATCCGCGTCTACGCGCGGAGCTAAGCCCGGATATTTCACGAAAGCGGACCGCATCCGGGCCAGACCATGAGCCAAACCGCTGTCGCTATCGCTGCCCCGGCCGTCGTCAAGCCGAAGGTCGGCCGCGACGACTGGATCATGCGTCTGTGCATGGCGGGCATCGGTGTGTTTCTGGCGGTCGCCGTGTTGCTGCCGTTGTACACGATGCTGTCGAAGAGCCTGGAGAACAAGGACGGCGATTTCATCGGCTTGGCAAACTACGCGGAGTATTTCAACACTCCGGCGCTGTTTCTCTCTGGGATAAACAGCCTCTACATCTCGGTAATCTGCACCGTGATCGTACTCGGCACCGCATTCGTATACGGCTACGCATTGACCCGAACCGACATGCCGTTCAAGTGGTTCTTCCGGCTAGTGGCCGTGGTTCCGCTGCTCACGCCTTCGCTGCTCAGCGGCATTTCATTGGTCTATTGGTTCGGCAGACAGGGCGTCGCCAGAGAGTTGTTGCTGGGTGAATCTATCTACGGTCCCATCGGTATTATCATTGGCTCCAGCTATTGGGTGTTTCCACACGCTCTCATGATAGTCATCACGGCGCTTTCGATTACCGATGCGCGACTCTACGAGGCGGCAACCGCGCTGCGCACGAGCGCGGTCAAAACATTTTTCACCGTCACGTTGCCGGGCTGCAAATACGGTTTGATCAGCGCTGGTTTCGTAGTGTTCATCCTGGTGTTCACCGACTTCGGCGTGCCTAAGGTTATCGGCGGCAATTTCAATATGCTCGCTACCGACATATACAAGCAGGTGATCGGGCAACAGAACTTTCAGATGGGTGCCGTGGTTTCCGTAATCTTGCTGGTTCCGGCAGTCATCGCGTTTTCCGTGGACCGGATAGTGCAGCGCAAGCAAGTGGCGCTGTTGTCGGCACGCGCCGTCCCCTATCAGCCGAAGCCAAATCGCAAGCTCGACATGGCGATGCTTGCCTTCTGCTCGTTCGTGGCGCTGCTGATTCTGCTCATGATCGGAATGGCGCAGTATGCAGCCCTCATCACGTTCTGGCCTTACAATCTCGAGTTGACGCTCGGCAACTATGATTTCGACCTTGCCAACGGCGGTGGCTGGGACTCGTTCTTTAATTCAGTTCGGATGTCTCTCTACACGGCACTGTTCGGTACTATCATCATCTTCTTCGGCGCCTATCTCGTGGAGAAAGGGCGTGGCTTCGTAGCCGGCCGCAGCACCTTCCACGCAATTGCTATGCTGCCGCTTGCGGTTCCAGGAATGGTGTTGGGGCTCTCCTACATTTTCTTCTTCAACAATCCGGCCAATCCATTTAACTTCATCTACGGAACGATGGTGATTCTGGTGGTGGCGACCGTCGCGCACTTCTATACAGTCAGTCACCTCACGGCGGTGACCGCGCTAAAGCAAATGGATGCGGAGTTCGAATCCGTTTCCGCATCGCTTAAAACGCCCTTCTACCGTACCTTCTTCGTGGTTACGGTGCCGGTCTGCTTGCCGGCAATCCTAGATGTTTCCATGTATTTGTTCCTCAACGCGATGACCACCGTGTCTGCGGTCGTGTTCATTTACTCGACGGAGACGACCCTGGCCTCGGTCGCGGTCTTAAACATGGACGATCAGGGTGAGCTACCGTTTGCGGCGGCGATGGCGATGACGATCGCCTATACCTGTGCAGCTGCGCGTATCTTGCACATGCTGTTAAGTCGTGGCATCACGCGCAGCACTCAAGCTTGGCGTACACGTTGAGTCAACGATCCGCGCTGGCCGCCACCCGCCGATGGACCCACTACTGTCACCGTCGGAGTTCGTTGGTCTCAACAACATCACCCACCTATGCACCGGCGGCGAAGCGCCGTGGCTAGCCGGGCAATCCCGTATATTTGAAGAGTTCGCGGAGTTAACCAGCGGCGGGCAGACGGCACGCGCTCAACTGTACGAGCGTGTCGAAAGTTGTCGCCGGCGCATGGCCGAGCTGTGGGGAGTGCCGGCGCAACGCATCGTTTTTATGCCGCACGCTGCCGAAGGCATGAATTGGCTCGCGCGCGGATTGCGGTGGCGGGCGGGCGACAATATCGTCACCACGGGAATCGAGTTTCCATCGGTGGGCTACGCATGGCAACAACCCGGCGTCGGTGTCGAAGTGCGTCGCGTTCCTGCACAGCAATGGGTGGTGGGGGAGAGCGCATTGTTGTCGGCGTGCGACCAGTGCACTCGCGTATTGGCGGTGAGCCAAGTCAGTTTTTTGACCGGCGAATGCCTGGATGTAGAGCGTCTGGCGGCGGGGTTAAAAGGTACCGATACGCTGTTGGCAGTCGATGCAACCCACGCATCTGGGGTCCTCCGCGTGCCCGCCCAA
>Ga0224512_10004305_pt1 | contig 12081 bp, 10 predicted proteins | sample SF_May12_sed_USG_4_FD_169103 | JGI IMG/M metagenome (GOLD analysis project Ga0224512, IMG submission 169103) | Sediment microbial communities from San Francisco Bay, California, United States - SF_May12_sed_USGS_13 | ecosystem: Environmental > Aquatic > Marine > Sediment | place: USA... | reverse complement strand
CTGCAGAGCACAAACGCCGACGTGGCTCCCACCCTGCGGGATGAGAGCGCGGGAGGTGGTCGTGGGCGCCTTGCGGCGCTCCGAAACGGACTCGTCGTGGTCCAGGTCGCCGTCTCCGTCGTGCTGTTGGTCGGTGCCGGGTTGTTCCTACGGAGCCTAGATGCGTCTCGGAGCATCGACCCGGGCTTCGGGCACGACCCGACGGCCCTGCTCGAGTTCAACGCCGTGGCGGACCGCTACTCGGAAGAAGAAGGTCTGATCTTCATGGAGACCCTGGCTGACCGAGTACGCGCCATCCCCGGGGTGGAGGCGGTGGGGTACATCGACAACCTCCCCCTGAACACGTTGAGCACCCAGGATCGGCGTGTTGTCGTTCCGGGCGTGGATCCCCCCGCGGGTAGGGACTCCCACTCAGTGGCTTTCGCTCGAATTGATGACGGTTACTTGGACGCGGCAGGCATCCCGCTTGTGGCGGGTCGCGCGTTCGACCCGACCGACGTCGGGCGAGGCGAGCCAACGGCCCTCGCGAGCGAGGAATTCGTGCGACGGTTCTTCCCGAATGGGAACGCCATCGGGAGGACCATCACTGTGGGAGACGTGGAGACCCGCATTGTCGGAGTCACAGCAGACCACAAGGTCCGCCAGATCGCGGAGGATCCACGAGCGTTCCTCTTCGTGAATCACCGCCAAACGTACACATCGTTCGTCACCATGGTGGCGCGGACGACCGGCGACGCCGACCGCCTCGCGCTCGACATGCTCACGGCCGCGCGGGCGCTCGACCCCGAGATCATGGTGATCGGTAGCAGGACTATGGAGCGACATGTGGCGACGATGTTTATCGCGCGACAACTCGGCGCTGTGGTCATCGGTGGGTTCGCGCTGTTGGCGCTCGTCTTGGCGACGATTGGGCTGTATGGCGTTGTCAGCTACGCAGTGTCGATGCGTGCGAAAGAGGTCGGCATCCGACTGTCTTTGGGCGCAGAGACGGCGTCGGTCGTCAGGATGTTGACCGCCTCAGGAATGAGACTCGTCACGTTCGGAGGCGTAATCGGGCTGGCCCTCGCGGCCGTGCTGGCCCGACTCCTCTCGGCGCTGCTCTACGGGGTGCCAACGCTCGATCCAGTGACCTTCCTCAGCGTGACCGGACTCTTCCTAATGGTAGCGCTCGCCGCGTCATGGATTCCCGCTCGACGTGTGACGCGGCTCGACCCGGTGAGTGCACTCAGGTCAGAGTAGCCATCGTTGAACACTGCACCATACCAGCGCGGGAATCGACTGATCCGCCCGGTACCCTTCGAGGACGCGATCATGACGGCCGCGCAGCCCGTCTCGCCCCTCATGCTGGTCCACACCGGTCCGGAGTCCTTGACTCGCGGAGATGGGCTGCGGACGTCAGGGCGCAGGCCCGGCCCTACGACCTCACGAAAGGCCATGTCACACCTGGGTTGGCGCGGATTATGCATGACTTGAGCATCAAGATCGGGCCAACCGGAGATGACCAACCATGCCGAGCGCGATAGGAGTCCTCATCATCGTCGGGCTGTGGGCGCTCGTGGGCACCGTAACCTGGGCGCTCTTGGTCGCGCTGGGCCTGAGGTTCGACGACGACGCGCATGGCCCGATTCTCGATTCGAAGAGCCGCCTGCCTGTGTGGAACCTTGAGAGGCGTCTGCTACCTCGGCTCAAGACGCAGCGCGGGCAGGCGTCACTGACTGGGCGCGACCAGCTCCTCCACTCCCTGCTCGCGATTCGCAGGAACTGATTCTAGACGGATGAGGATGGCGGACGAGATCTGAAGGTCGATGCGTCCGGATTCGTCGAGCTCATGACACGAGCGAAGGAATCGCCTGCTCCGACCGATACCCTTCCAGCAACCTCTCCACATCCTGAAGCGAGACGGACTGGTAGAGCTCCGTCCTCAGGCGTCGTCCGTCCGGCAGCCCCTTCGTGTACCAGCCCAAGTGCTTGCGGAAGTCGATGATAGCTCGGTCTGGATTCGACTCGAATGCGATCGCATTCCGGGCGTGCTCCAGACAAATCGAAAACCGCTCGTCCACATCGGGCTCGGGCGGGATCGGCTCACCGTCGAGTGCCGCGCGTGCTTGGGAGAAGATCCACGGGTCTCCGTGGGACCCGCGCGCGATCATGACAGCCGCGCATCCTGTCTCGTCCCTCATCCGACGCGCATCGTCTCCGGCATGCACGTCGCCGTTGCCGATGACGGGTATCTCGAGTGCATCCACGAGGTCGCGGATCTCGGACCACCTGGCCTGGCCCGTATACATGTCGGACCGGGTTCGCGGGTGAATGCAGATAGCTTGCGCCCCGGCATCTTGGCAGCGCAAGCCGATCGCGACCGGATCACGAGTCGCTGCATCGAATCCGCTACGGATCTTTACCGTGGTCGGCAGCGAGGTCGCCCCATCGACCGCTCGGATGATGCGCTGGACGAGATCGAGGTCGCGCAGACACCCTGACCCGCCGTTCCGCTTCACCACCTTCTTCACGGGACATCCGAAGTTGATGTCGATGAAGTCGGGCCCGTACGTGTCGGCCACGAAGGCTGCCGCGTCCGCCATGATCGCGGGGTCGGCCCCGAAGATCTGAATACCGATGGGCCGCTCCGCTTCGTCGAAGCGAAGGTAGTCCTTGGACCGGGGTGTCCCCATGACGATGCCCGCCGCGCTCACGAACTCGCTCACGACGACATCCGCGCCGAACCGGCGACATAGGCGCCGGAACGGGGACTCGCTCACGCCGGCCTGGGGGGCCAGGTACAGCGGCGTGAAGTCGCCGTTCAGGAGAGTGAGGAGATCCGTAGCCATGGTCGAAGCTACAAGGCCTGTCGTGGCCGGTGAAGCATCCCAACGATCGACCCTCCGACAGAGACGCACCCCCCTCGCCGGACCAGAGATCGCGCTTCGGAACTCGGCGGCCCACCCTCGACTCCTGCGAAACCGTCCTTCCGGGCGCGCCGTAGGGGAGACTGAGGGGAGAGGCTGATCGAGGGGGACACAGGATGGGGACCCTGCTGCAAGACGTGAAGTTCGGACTCAGGATGATGGGCCGCACGCCTGTGGTCACCCTCGTTGCCGTCGTATCCCTGGCCCTAGGGATCGCGGCGAACGCGTCCATGTTCTCGCTTCTGAACTCGTTTCTCTTCGAGCCCTTCCCCTACGAGGATCAGGACGGGCTCGCGATGCTCCGCACCAAGCCGGTGGGCGAAGGGTTGGACGTGGCGGGCATGGTCTCCGTGCCGAACTTCCGCGACTACGTCGCGGCCAGCCAAAGCATCGAGCGGGCAGCTATCTACACAGTTCGTCCCGCGAACCTCACCGGCCTCGATACCCCCGAGCAGCTGGGCCTGGTCGAGGCCATGCCTTCGCTGTTCGACGTCCTCGGCGTCCAGCCGGCACTGGGGCGCGGATTCAGGCCAGAGGAGGGAGTCGAGGGTGCCGGGAACGTGCTCGTCCTGGGGCATGACTACTGGGAGCGGCGCTTCTTCGGCGACCGGGACGTGCTCGGTCGCCCAGTCACGCTCGACGGTGTCGCCCACACGATCGTCGGGGTCATGCCGGAGGAGTTCGAGCTCATCCCCGCCAACGTGCAGGCTTACCGTCCGACAGACTTCGCGGACCGGATGGAGGACCGTGGAAGCCAGGAGTACATATCGTTTCTTCGACTTCGTGGCGGCGCGAGTGCAGATCAGGTGCAGCTCGAAATCGAGGGCTTACACCAGCGCCTGGTCACCGAGTATCCGGACGCTCTGAGCGGTACCGAGATCGTAGTACAGCCGGCCCGAGAATTCTTTCCGGGCCCCACGGACCGCAACCTCTACGCCATCCTGACCGTCGTGACTCTCTTCGGCCTGCTTATCGCTTGCGCGAACATTGCCAACCTGCTCCTCAGCAGGGCCGACGAGAGACAACAGGAGGTCGCCGTGCGTACGGCAGTGGGCGCCGGACAGGGTCGGGTCCTGCGACAACTTCTCACTGAGAGCGTTGTGATGGGGATGATCGGTGGGATCCTCGGCATCGTCTTCTCGATCTGGATCGTAGCGTGGATGAGGAGCATCATGCCTCCGGAGGTCCCATCGTTCAGCCTACCCGAGCTGGACCTCAAGGTTGTTGCTGTGACAATCGCAGTGTCGATGCTGGCCGGGGTCGTGTTCGGCATCGCCCCGGCCCTGCAGTCCGTGGGGAGCAACCTCCGCGAGTCTCTCGGAGGCGGTGCACGCGGGGGAACGGCTGGACGCCGAAGGAAGAGACTCCGCAATGCTTTCGTGATCGGAGAGGTCGCGGTGGCCCTCGCGCTCCTATCCGGAGCCGGCTTCCTGATTCAGGCCTTTGATCAGCTCTCGAATGGCGAACAGGGCTTCGAGGCAGCGGGGTTGCTCACGTTCAATCTCTCGGTGCTGGATGACAGATATCCGGAGAACTCGGACGTCATCGCGTACGAGCGCGAACTCCTGCGGGTGCTCGACGAGATCCCCTCGGTGTCGGGTGTCGCCATCATGTCGACCCTGCCCCGAGGCAACGCCACTTCGCAGACTCGGTACACCGTGGACGGCCGTCCCGAGCCCGAGCTGAGCGAGCAACCGACCGCAGGGCTGCAGATAGTGAACCCGGGCTACTTCAAGACGATGGAGGTCGCGCTAAGGGAAGGCCGACTGATCGAGGAAGTCGATCGCGAGGACTCGCCCTTCGTAGCTGTGATCAGCGAAGCCCTGGCAGCACGAGAGTTCCCGAACGATGACCCGATTGGACAACAGCTCACCGTTGATGACGCGTCACGAGAGGTCGTGGGTGTGGTCGAGGACATCTATCAAGACCGAATGCGACTGGCGGGGAGCGGCGGCGAGCAGATATACGTGCCCTCGGAACAGCGAGCGATGAGGAATCCCAGCTTCGCGCTGCGGACGAGCGGTGACCCCACCGCGCTCGCCGCCGACGTCCGCAGTGCGGTCTGGTCTGTCGAGGCAGACCAACCGATCGCCACCCCTCGCACGCTGGAGGCGTTCATCGCCGAGTCGCTGGCCGGCCCCCGGGCGGTGTCGAAGTTCCTCCTGGCGGTGGGGGCGATCGCGCTGGCGCTGGCGGCCATCGGGATCTACGGGGTCATGGCACAATCGGTCACGCAACAGCAGCGCGAGATCGGGATCCGCATGGCGCTCGGGGCCAGCCAGGGTACGGTGGTCGGGATGGTCGCGCGGTCGGGGCTGACGCTGGTCGGCGTCGGTCTCTTGCTTGGGCTGCCTCTGGCGTTCCTCATGTTCCGGGGCACCACGTTGAGCTTGAACCTCTTCAATGTCGACATCGGGTTCGGTTATCCGATCGGGTTGGGCACGTCACTCGTCGTCATCGCCGTCCTTTCGACCATCCTGCCGGCCCGGAGAGCGAGCGCAGTCGCCCCGGTCACAGCGCTCAAGGACTAGGAAACCGCTTCAGCGAGCCATGCCCTAACCTCAGGGGCGGGGATCGACTCCCAGACCCCAACGCGGTATTCTCGGGTCCCCGAATTGAAACAAGGGCTTGGAACTATGCGCTTGAGAGAGCTCTTCACGACGGACGTCGTGAAGATCGACATCGAGTCTGAAACGAAAGACGCCGTCCTGGGAGAGCTCGTGACCCTCTTGGGACTGGACGACAAATCCGAAGCTACCCTGATCAAGACGCTCAAGCGTCGTGAGAACCTGGGGTCCACAGGCATCGGGAAAGGCATCGCGATTCCGCACTGCCGTTCTCTCGTGGTGAACCGGCTTCGCCTCGCCTACGGGCGCAAGACGGCGGGAATGGACTTCAATTCGATCGATGGAGCGCCGGTCCACAACTTCTTCCTGATCGTCGCGCCTCCACTCGAGGTCTCGAACCAATACCTGCCGGTCCTCGGCAAGATTGCCCAGTTCGCCAAGGACCCCGACGTACCCAAGGAGCTCCTCCGGCTCGACAGCCCCCAAGCCTTCCTAGACCTGCTCGACGAGAGAGCTCCCTAGGGATCCAGCGGCCAGCGAGCTCTACTTCTGGACGATCATTTTTCGTGTGCCGCTCTGCCCGTTCACGGTGAGCTGGAGCAGGTAGATGCCTGATGCGACCTGTCGCCCCGACTGATCGGTCCCATCCCAGAACGCTTCGTGCCGGCCCGGCTGCGTGTATTCGAGGCCCCGAACCTCGACCCCTGCCCCCGCCGGATGGGCGAGCGCTACGGGGTGGGCCACGAGCTGAGACAAGAGGTTGAAGATGCGTACGGTCACAACGACCGGCGCTCCCCCGGCGAAGAGATCATCGCTCAGCGTGAAGGGGATCGTGGTCTCGGGGTTGAACGGGTTCGGGTAATTCGCTTCGAGCTCGAACCCTACCCTAGGCCGCGTTGGCGGCACCGGATCTTGGGCGGAGGCAACTTCCGCGCCCAGCGCCAGACATAGGAAGAGCACGCCGGCGCAGGCGACACGCCTGAAGAAGACCTCCACACCACAGACTGAACCGTAGCTAAGTGTCAATCGCGCTCCACGTGTGAGGGCTCCGGCACGCGTGCCCAACTCATTGTACCCCTGCCGGATTCCGCCGGTCAAGCCGAAGGCCACGCCACATGGCCTACCAACCCCTTCGACCTCTTCTTCTAAGGTACCTTGAGGGCCCAATTTCGTTGCACGGCCCGTAGGTCGCCTCTCCTACGGCGGCGGCGGGACGTCGCGGCCGCCGTCGTGGCGGCTGGTGACGCCCTTCCCGTCCAGGTAGTTGAGCAGGGGAATCAACCACTTTCGGCTTACATCGAGCGCTTCGCGGAAGTCGGCCGGCCCCAAATCTCGCCGGCCGCCCAACTGTTCTACGATGCGCGCCACAGCGCCTTCGAGCTCCTCGCTCGCCACGTAGTAGCCGTCGGCAACCTGCAGGACCGAGCCGGACTGCTCCAGGCGACGAAGCAAGGACCGCAGGTCGCCCCGGTTCCGCAGATCCTCCGGGAGTTCATCGACGAACGGGGGCCCTAGGCCACCCTCACGGAGCACGGACACCAGACGCGCCGAAGCGTCTGCTTGCTCAGCTGTCGGCTCGGGAACATGGTCCGGCCGGTGGACGCCTCCCTCCGCCGATGCGAGCACCCCCCGGTCTACGAGGCCCGCTATGATCCCGTCGCCGAGGTGCTTCGGAGCCCAACGCGGAAGCGCCGCCCGCACGTCGGCCATGGGTACCGAAGCCCGGAGTGGGTCGGATTCGTGCCCTCGATCGACGGCCGCTAGGACCAGCTGTTCGCCTTCCTCTCGGACCCCTTGAGAAAACAAGGATTGGCCCGACTGGATATGCGACCCAAGCTCGAGATCGGCCACCGCCGACTCGATGGCATGCGGAGGAAGTCCGGCAAGAACGGGCAGCGCACTGCGTGGCACTCCGGACCACCCGGAGAGCTCCATGAGGGCGCTGAGCACGGCCGGGGTGTCACCATCCAGGACGGCTGCGAGCGCAGCACGTGTCTCATCTGCGAGGCGGCGGCGCTTCGGCGGAGCGGCTTCCGCGATGACCCCTCCTCCAATGGTCGTCACGGGCGAATAAGCCCGGATCACGAACCGGTCTCGCACACGCATTGCCAGCGGCTCTTCGAGCCGGAACTGGACCCATCCCGACTCGCCGGGACCCAGGGGGGCCGCCTCGAGTAACGCGCAGCGGGCCAAGACCTCGGCCGTTCCGTGGTGGAGGTGCACTCTCTGGTTGTGGGCCAGCGTCCAGTCGGCATCCTCGAGCATCCGCACCCGAGCGGTCGCCATCCACGAGGGCGTCCAGTCCGTTGAGGTCACGAGGGTGGCGCCGCGCTCGACCTGCGCACGATCGGCACCGGCGCCCGTGAGCGCCACCGCGGTGCGGTCCCCCGCCTGCGCCGTGGGGACCTCCCGACCGTGCACTTGCAGGCCCCGCACCCTCGCATCCAGGTCCTGGGGTACGATTCTGACGCGGTCCCCGGTCTTGAGGGTGCCCGACCACAGGGTGCCCGTGACGACCGTGCCCGTACCCTGGATGGTGAAGACGCGATCGAGGGGCAGTCGGACCAGGTCGTCCGCGGCACCGGCCTCCATGCCACCTGCCAGTTCTCGAAGCGTTCGGCACAGCGAATCCAGCCCGGTCTCACGCAGGGCCGAGGTACGCACCTGTGGGGCTCCTTCGTAGGGTGTCCCCCGCAGCAGCTCTTCGACGTCGGCCGCGACAAGCTCGAGCCACTCTTCCTCGACGAGGTCGCACTTGGTCAGAGCTACGACGAGCGCTGGGACGCCCAGCAGCTCGATGATGGAGAGGTGCTCCCGCGTTTGCGGCATGACGCCCTCGTCCGCGGCCACGATCAGGAGGACCACGTCTACGCCGGCCGCACCGGCCACCATCGCGCGAACAAATGCCTCGTGACCCGGCACGTCGACAACCCCAAAGCGTACGCCCTCGCCCGCGTCGAGCTCCGCGAAGCCCAGCTCGATCGTAATCCCCCGAGCCTTCTCCTCCTGGAGACGATCGGGATCGACCCCAGTAAGCGCACGCACCAGCGCCGACTTCCCGTGATCGATGTGTCCCGCGGTGCCGAGGATGAGTCCGCTCATGGGGCCACGACGGCTTCACGGGGGAACAGGTCCCCCAGGAAACGGAGCGACTTGAGTGGCTTGGAGATGACGTGGTACGCGAGAAAGTCCTCGAGCAGAGCGAGGTGTTGGCGGGTGTGCGAGAGATCGGGTGGGAGCTCACCTCGGAGGAGTGCCCGCAACTGTCTCCGTGCGCCCGGTCCGACGCGCGGGCCCGCCGCCGCCTCCGAGCAGGCCTGGCAGCGCACCCCTCCTGCGGCCAGGTCGAAGCGGCCCACGTCGGTGTCCTCCAGGACTTCTCCGCACCGGATGCAGCCGTCGATCTGCGGGGCGAAGCCGAACGCTTCGGTGAGGGTCCACAGGCCGGCGAGAATCGTCCCGGCGCGATCGGACATCGGAGCCACTTCGATGTCATCGAGCGCCTTCACCAAGGCCTCGAAGAGGCCGGGATGTGTCTCCTGCTCCGCGTGCGACAGGACGAGCTCGGCCGCCGCCGATGCACCGGTGAACCGCAACACATCACTCCCGAGCCCGTGCCTGAGGCTCGTGCACTCGAAATCCTTCATCGTGTGCAGGTCGCGGTGAGCCTTAACGAACACAGTGAGCTGACCAGTAGCAAAGGTCGCCATCGTGGCTGTTCCCTTGCCGCTGCGCCCGCGCACGCCCCTGGCGACTACGCTCAGTAGGCCGTGGCCCTCCGTGTAGAAGCGCAGGATCCGGCTCGAGTCACCGTAGTCGTGCGCACGAAGCAACACGGCCCCGGTGCGGATCGGCGCCATGTCAGCCCAGAGACCTGAGCCGCTCGATCAGCTCCGCCCTATGCGTCTTGTACTGGCGGGTACGTGCGGCCGTTGGAGCCGGCTCCCCTTCGTATTGCTCGTCGAGACGGGCGAGCTCGACCAGGAGCGACTGGCGCCCGCCGGCACCCTTTGCCTCGCGGGCAGCCGTGCCTGACCGTGCACCCCCTCTGAGCGCCATCAGTCCGCCCCCAGCCAGCACTAATGTGAGCACCACGGCGATCCACTCCACGGGTGGCGGCTCGGCCTCCTCGACCATGGTGAGGCGGAGCTGCGGGACCGTGACGTTCTCGCCCGCGAACCGGCGATAGGTCGTGCCGGCCTCCAGCTGAATCCCCTGCTCCTGGACGAGGCCTTCCACGGCGATCGCGGGTGCCGGCTCTCGAATGAGCACGTCGAGCATCTCCGCGCCCCCCGGCGTCGGGATCGTCAACGCCAAAGAGTCGACGAAGTAGCGTACTACGAAGAGTCGCTCGCCCGGCGGAAGCGCCGCGCGAAACACGACCGATCCATCCACATACGCCACGACGTCGGCCGACATCTCGTTGTCCGCGGTCAGATCACGGGCTCCGGCCGGCAGTGGATAGCTCCACACCCGTCCATCCTGTCGCGGTACGACCGTGCGATCCCGGTCATTCCGCAGCTGGAACACGTCTGTGACGGCCCACTCGCTTCCGCTCGGCTCGAAGAAGAGGCTGCGAGCCTCCAAGGCCACGGGCACACCTTCGAGCGGAGCGATGAGCGTATCAAAGGCTTGGATCAGGTAGAGCGAGTCCAGGTCGATGGGGACCGTGATGGCGTCGCCGAAGTACATGACGCCGTCGTGTCGAATCGAGGCGAAGTACATCTCCCCCAGCGCCGGGTCGGGGATGCGTGGCAACCTCAGGACGAACGACCCGTCGGGGGCCACCGCGACCGAATCGATTTCACCCTGCGTGACCTGACTCAGTTGGTGTAGGACGACCGTACCGGACGTCAGGGTGCTGTCTGCCAGCATGACCCGCCCCGCCAGGATCGGATCGGCCAGGACCTGCGCCCCAGCGCCTTCCGCCCAGAGCACCAGGGCCGCAATCGGCCACAAGAACCACAGGCCGACTCGGCGCGCTAGGGTGGAGTTCAGAACGCTCAAAGTCCTAGGGCGTGAACCGGCCGAAGTCCTCTGGGTTCAGCCGCCTGAGGTGCTCCTTCAACTCCTCAGGCCCCATCGCCTGCTGCTCGGCCTCCGGCTCTTGTGTGCCGAAGCTGACCTCGGCGACGGATTCGTCGTCCGCGATCTCGATCGTCGCCTCTTCGAGTAGGTCGTCCTGCGCGAAGATGCGCGCTTCCACCCGTAGGGCGACCGCAATCGAGTCGGAGGGTCTGGCATCCAGCGAGAACACCTCCCCGTTGCGGCGCACGATCAACTCGGCGTAGTAGGTGCTCGACTCGACCTTGGTGATGATCACCTTCTGCAACGCGCCGCCGAGGCCGGTCAGCACCGAGCAGAGGAGGTCGTGCGTCAGGGGCCGCGAGAACTCCATGTCGGCGAGTTGCATGGCAATCGCGCTCGCCTCCCCGGGACCAATCCAGATAGGAAGGACACGCTCGCCATCGAGTTCCTGCAGGATCACCACAGGAGTGTTCGTCGAGCGGTCGAGCGCCAAGCTCTGGACCCTGACCTCTACTAGCACCGCGCCAGGACCTCCGACACAAGGGAGACATAACAGGGCGTGCCGCCCCGTCTGTCCACCAGTACTCCGAAGGGAGCCGCGGGTTCTGGTCAGCCCGAGACCGCGCTCCGAAGATCGTCGACGAGCTCCAGGGTCTCCCAGGGGAAGAACATGACCGGCTTGTCTCCCCCGGCGTCTGGCACCTCGCTGACAGGGGTCCGCCCGAAGTGTCCGTACGCGGCCGTAGGCGTGTAGATCGGGTTACGCAGCCCGAGGCGCTCGATGATGGAACCGGGACGGAAATCGAAAACCTCGCGCACCGCGTCGGCCAGATCGTCGTCCGGTACTTGGCCCGTCCCGAACGTGTCCACGTAAACCGACACGGGCTCGACCACGCCGATCGCGTAGGCAAGCTGGATCTCACAGCGCCGCGCGAGGCCCGCGGCCACAACATTCTTCGCGGCCCAACGAGCAGCATAGGCCGCGGAACGGTCGACCTTTGTCGGATCCTTACCAGAGAAGGCTCCGCCACCGTGTCGGCCCACACCCCCGTACGTGTCCACGATGATCTTCCGTCCGGTGAGGCCGCAGTCGCCGTGCGGACCTCCGATCACGAAGCGGCCCGTCGGGTTGATGTGCAGGATGCAGTCGTCTTCGTCGTAGAGCTCCGCAGGGAGGACCGGCTTGATGACCCGCTCTTTGACAGCCTGAAGCAGGTCGGTCTCGCGGACGTCGGGGTCGTGCTGCGTGCTCACCACCACCGTGTGCACGCGCACCGGCTTGTCCCCGTCGAACTCGACGGTGACCTGCGCCTTCCCGTCAGGACGAATCCACGGCACCTCGCCACTCTTGCGCACCTGAGCCAGCCGCTTGGTGATCGCATGCGCGAAGTGGATCGTGGCCGGCATGAGCTCGGGCGTCTCGTCCGACGCGTAGCCGAACATCATGCCCTGATCCCCTGCCCCGCCCGTGTCGACTCCCATGGCGATATCCGGAGACTGCTGATCGAGGTTCGTCAGCACAGCACACGTCATCGCGTCGATGCCCAGCGCGGCGTTCGTGTACCCAATCCGCTGCAGCG
>Ga0224512_10004304_pt1 | contig 12082 bp, 12 predicted proteins | sample SF_May12_sed_USG_4_FD_169103 | JGI IMG/M metagenome (GOLD analysis project Ga0224512, IMG submission 169103) | Sediment microbial communities from San Francisco Bay, California, United States - SF_May12_sed_USGS_13 | ecosystem: Environmental > Aquatic > Marine > Sediment | place: USA... | reverse complement strand
GAGGAGGTCAGCTTGCGGAGTGCCTGGCTCATGAGCCGGGCCTGCAGGCCGACATGGGTGTCACCCATCTCGCCCTCCAGTTCGGCCCGGGGCACCAGGGCGGCGACCGAATCCACCACCAGCACGTCGATGGCGCCGGAGCGCACCAGGGTATCGGCGATCTCGAGCGCCTGTTCGCCGGCATCGGGCTGGGAGATCAGGAGGTTCTCGATATCAACGCCGAGTTTCTTGGCATAGATGGGATCGAGCGCATGCTCGGCGTCGACAAACGCGCAGGCACCGCCGCTTTTCTGGGCCTCGGCGATGACATGGAGCGAAAGCGTCGTCTTGCCCGAGCTTTCCGGGCCGTAAATCTCGACCACCCGGCCGCGGGGGAGGCCGCCGATGCCGAGCGCGATATCGAGCCCGAGGGAGCCGGTGGAGATCGCCTCGATCTCATCGACACTCCCATGCTGGCCCAGCTTCATGATCGAGCCCTTGCCGAAGTTGCGCTCGATCTGGCCCAGCGCCGCCTCCAATGCCTTCTGCTTGTCCATGTTGTCCTTTTCCACGAGATGCAGCGCCGTCGCCATGAGAGTTCCTTCCTTATTTCACAGGGGGGGTACGGATGCAACCGGCCTCGCCCCTCCGATCAATCATCTGAAGGCAGAACTGTACATGTTTTGTTCTCATTGGCAAGATATTTTATAAGCCATTGTATTTGCGAAGGAAATAAGAGTTGTTTCCGGTTTTGTTCACGGCGGACTGATGGCAATCACGGACCCATGGCCGCGCCACGGCCCAGCTAGCTCGCCAGGACTTCCTTGACCTTGCCGGCGAGCTGTTCCAGGGAGAACGGCTTGGGCAGGAAGTGGATATCGGATTCGCGCTCCAGCTGTTCGCGGAACTCGTCCTCGGCGTAACCCGAGATGAAGATCACCTTCATGCTGGGATAGCGCTTGCGCACCTCGCGCACCAGGCCGGGGCCGTCGAGCTCCGGCATCACCACATCGGATATGACAAGGTCGATGGGCTCTTCGGAGTCCTCCAGCACGGCAATCGCCGCATCGCCGTTCTTGGCCTCGAGCACCTGATAGCCCTTGTTGCGCAGCGCCCGGGCCCCGAACAGGCGGACCGGGTCCTCGTCCTCCACCAGGAGCACGGTGCCGACGCCCGAGGTATCGCGGGCGGGCGCCGCCGCCTCGGCCGCCGAGGCCTGCTCCGCCGCCGCTTCCTCTTCGGTGGGTTCATAGACGGGCAAGTAGATCGTAAACGTGGTCCCCTGCCCCTCCACCGAGTCGACCTTCACGAAGCCGCCGGTCTGGCTGACGATACCGTAGACCGTGGACAGGCCGAGGCCGGTCCCCGCGCCCACCTCCTTGGTGGAAAAGAACGGGTCAAAGATACGCTCGAGATGCACCCTGGCGATGCCGGTCCCGGTATCGGCAACCGAGATCGAAACGTAGCGGCCGGGCGGCATCACGTCGGAACCGAGCCGTTGCGGCCGCTCGATATCGGCATTGGCGGTGGTGATGGTCAGCGTCCCGCCACCCGCCTTCATGGCATCGCGGGCATTGACGGCGAGGTTGATGATGACCTGCTCGAACTGCACCTGGTCGACCTTGACCAGGTTGAGATCGCGTCCGTGGATCACATCGAGGGTAATGTTGACGCCGAGCAGGCGGCTCAGGAGATTGGAAAGCTCGGCCAGAACGTCGGTGATGTTGATGACCGTGGGCTGCAGAGTCTGCTGGCGCGAAAACGCCAAGAGCTGGCGCACCAGGTTGGCGGCCCGGTTGGCGTTCTGCTTGATCTGCATGATGTCGGCGAAGGTCTGATCGCCGGGGCGGTGGCGCTGGAGGATCAGGTCGCAGAACCCGATCATCACCGTCAACAGATTGTTGAAATCATGGGCGATGCCGCCGGCCAATTGCCCCACCGCTTGGAGCTTCTGAGACTGGGTGAACTGGGCCTCAAGCCGCCGGTGCTGGGTGGTGTCCAAGAGGTGAAGAATCAAGCCCATGGTCGCGCCTTCGGCGTCGTGAAGCGGCGTCGCGTGGAGCGCCCCTTCGCCGTCCTCGATCTCTGCAAGATGCACGTTCAGGACCTCGCCTGAACCAGCGCCGGCTGCCGCCTCGGCAAGCCAGGCTTCGAGCACAGGGCGGTCATCGTCGGCAACCAGATCACGGATGGGGCGCCCGGCCACCTTTTCTCCCGCCGCCGCGACCCGGCAGAAGGCAGCGTTGCAATCACTCACCTTCATGTCGGCATCGAGAATAGCGATGCCCGACGGCGCCTCTTCGAACAAGGTGCGGAAGCGGGCCTCGGCATGGGCCAGTGCGTCCTCGAATTCCTGTTCAGCACTGAGGTCACGCACGACGGCATGGGTCTGCAAATTTCCCTGGCCGGTCTCGCCCGAGATGACTTCCATGACCTCGGCCGGGAAGGTGGCACCGTCGGACCGGCGGAACGTGGTCTTGCCCCGGTCCCCCGCGGTGCCCGCCGGCAGCGCCGAATAGGGCCGCGATGGGTCGCCCACCCCCGTCACCAAGAGGTCCGCCAGGTGATGGCGGCCATCGGTCAAATCGGTAGCGGCTTTGCCGACCAATTCGGCGAAAGGCCGGTTGACGAACTCGATCCGGCCCTCGGCATCGGCGACATAGAACGCCACCTTGGCATCATCAAGGAAACCGATCAGCCGACGGCGCTCCTCCTCGGCGTCCAGTTCCATGCGGCGGCGCGCCGTGATGTCCTCCACGCACCACAATACCCAGCCCGTGAGTTTCTTGAAGGGCCGGACCTGGATCCTGAGCCATTTCAATGCGCCGCCCGGCGTGCGGACGCGAAACACGCCGTCGGCGGCGCCGCCCGCCGCCGCGGTTTCCTTCAAGCGATTGAAGCGGGCCGCCGTGGCCTTCCCATCCAAACGCCCGACCAAGGCCTCCGCGGTGTCGGCCTGTCCTCCGTCGGTCAACGCCGCGAAGGGCGCGTTGCGCCAAATCAGGGCGCCCTTGGCCCCGGTCACCGCCCGGGCTCCCGGTTCGGCCTCTAGCGCCAGCATCAGAGCGCGCTCGCGTTCCCTCTGGAGGCCGCTCCCCACCGCGCCCACGGCAACCACGCTGGCGAGGATCAGAGCCCAGATGCCGCCCCAGAGCGAAGCCCCCCAGGGGCCCAAGCCGAAGATCATCAGAAATCGGTTCACGACATCGGGCCGGGGCAGCGGCCCGCCGGGGCCGCTCCATGCGAGATAGGCGGCGAAAACGCACGCGGCGACCGCCGTCCAGAGCAGGGCGCGGGACAGCGTCGCCAACACCGTGCCAACGGCCTTACCGGCTGCCTCGGGCGCGTCCGCGTTCTCGGCCATTACCGGCCCGTGTGTAAGGATGGTGTTGCAGACATGAACCTAAAGATGCCTCACAACGGCGCCTGCGCCAACTGCAAAGCACAAGGGCTGGACCGCTTTGGGATCAGGTCCTTTTGGGCGTGCGGCGCAGCTTCATGACGTATCCGATGACCTCGGCGACGGCCCGGTAATGCTCGGTCGGGATCGGCTGGCCGATGTCCACGCCGCCATACAGCGCCCGGGCCAATGGCGGATTCTCCACCAGAGGCACGTCGTTTTCCTCCGCCACCTCGCGGATGCGCTTGGCGACGAGGTCGGCACCCTTGGCCACCACCAGCGGGGCGTCCATGGCATCGTGTTCGTACTTCAGGGCCACGGCAAAGTGGGTCGGGTTGGTGACCACCACGGTGGACTCCGGCACCGCCTGCATCATGCGCTGACGGGCGCGTTCCATGCGGATCTGGCGCAGCCTGGCCTTGACCATGGGGTCGCCGTCGCTCTGCTTCATCTCGTCCTTGATCTCTTGGCGACTCATCCGCATCTGCTTGAGGTGCTGCATCTTCTGGTACAGCATGTCGACGGCGGCGATGACGGTTACCACCGCCAGCACGGCGATTAGCATCTTCGACGCCATCTTCCACAGCATCACCATGAAACTCTCGGTCGGCATCCCCGGCAGCCGGTCGATGCCGTTGAATTCCGGCAAGATCACCAAGGTGGCGATGGTCCCGACGATGGCGAGTTTAAGGATGCCCTTGACGAACTCGACCAGGGACCGGCTGGAAAACAGCCGCTTGAAGCCCTTGGACGGGGAGATCTTCTCGAGCTTCGGCTTGATCGATTCGAACGCGATCATGGGCGTGTTCTGGATCAGCGACGACAGCGCCGCCAGCAGCGCCAGGAGTGCGAGCGGCACGACCAGGATCCCTGCGACGTCAAGAAGCGTATCCCGGATCAGCACGCCGGCGCCGCGGCCGGCCAGGGACGTGGTATGGGAAAAGGCGATGAGGCGGCCGAGCACCCCTTTAAGGCTATTGAGCATATGCGGCCCCATCATCACGACGATGATGGTGCCGCCGAGGATCATGAACCAATTGTTGACCTCGCGGGATGTCGCGACCTGCCCTTTCTGGCGGCCGTCGTCGACACGCTTTTGGGTCGGCTCCTCGGTTTTTTGCGAGTCGTCCTGTTGGTCTTCCGCCATCCGCTGCCCCCCTATCCACCCAGCGCAGCCATGAACAGATCCCGGAATCGTTCAGTGAACCACAGCAACATTGCGCTCACCGAGAGGGCAAAAGCGAGGAACCCGAGGAAGATCTGGACCGGCAGGGCAATGAAGAAGATCTGCACCTGGGGCATCAGCCGCGCGAGGAGGCCGACGCCGAGATAGAACACCAGGCCGACCGCAATGAACGGCGCCGATAGTTGGATTCCGACCACGAAGACATCCGCCACCAGCCGGGACATCACCTGGGACATGTCATCGATGGGCGGAACGGTGCCCGGGATTATCAGTACGTAGCTCATCACCATGGCTTCCAGCATCAGGTGATGTAGATCGGTGGCAAACACGAATACCAAGCCGGAGATCGAAAGGAACAGGGCGAACATTGCCGCCTGCTGGGCCGAAACCGGATCGAAGGTCAACGCATTGGCCAGCCCCGATTGGAAGGACATCACCGTGCCGGCGACGTGAAGGCTGGACATGATCACCCTGCCGATGGTGCCGAAGAAAATGCCGATGACGATCTCGCCCGCCAGCAGGACGAACAGGGCCAGGGGAGCAACCGGCATGGGCGGCAGGGAGGCGGCGATCGCCGGCGTGATCAGGAGCGTGATGGCGGCCGCCAGCAACAGCCGAAAACGCGGCGAGACGTACTGCTCGCCGAAGCCGGGCATCATCATCACCGCGGAGCCCGCGCGGGCAAAAACCAGGAAGAAAGCGAAAATATCGGTGGGCAGCAGGTCCTGGAGCATTTAGCCCCCGCCGGACGCGATGCGGGCGACCAACTGTTTGGTGAACACGGTAAGGGTTTCCAACATGAAGGGGCCGAGCAGCAGCAGGGAGACGAAAATCACCAGGATTTTCGGGATGAACGCCAAGGTCATTTCCTGGATCTGGGTCAGCGCCTGCACCAGGGAGATCACCAGCCCTACGGTGAGACCGATCAGCATGACCGGCGCCCCCATCTTCAGGGTGACGATAATCGCCTCGCGGACGATTTCGAGAACCTCGTTCGAGCCCATTGGTGTGCCGGAATTCTGCCCTAGATGGGCATTCTAAGGATTTCCTGGTAAGCCTGGATGACTTTGTCGCGGACCGCGACGACGGTCTGGACCGCGATGTCGGCGCTCGCCACCGCCATGACGACTTGATTGAGATCCGCCTTTCCGGTCATGGCCATGGTGGTCTGCTTCTCTGCCTCCACACCGGTCTTCAGCATCTGGTCGGCGACATCGGACACCAGGGTCTCGAAACTCTTGCCGGTGGCGCCGGTCCGGGCATCCATGCCCGGGTTGATGGCGTTCCTGACGGCATTGTTATAGGCGCTGACGGCGCCGGTCATGTTGACGGGCATCGTTTCCTCCGTTCAGGCTGGCTCTAGACCCGCAGCAGGTCGATGGTCTTCTGGAGCATCGACTTGGCCGCCTGGATCACCGTAAGGTTGGCCTCGAACGACCGTTGGGCTTCCTTGAGGTCCATCATTTCGATCATCGCCTTGACGTTTGGGACCTGCACGTAGCCCTTTTCGTCGGCGGCGGGATGGCCGGGATCGTATTTCTTTTCGAATTCCGTGCGATCGGCCCTGATGCGATCGACCCGCACCCGGTCGATGCCGAGCTCACTGTCCAGGGTGTTCTTGAAGGTGATCACCTTGCGCCGGTAGGGGTCCTCCCCCGGCTTTTCCGGTCGGGTATCGGCGTTGGCCAGGTTTTCGGCAACCACCCGCATGCGCGTCGACTGGACTTGCATGCCGGCACTGGCCAGCTTCATCGCCTTGAGAATGTCCATACTGTTACGCCTCTACGTCCAACTACTCTGTTCACGACGGACTTGCATCACGTGCCGGGCCGGCCCAGCGCCATCTTGATCATTGAAATGTGCTTGCGGTAAAGATTGACGGTCACCTGATGGTCCATCGCCGCTTTCGCGACCTTGGTGACCTGGTCCTCCAACGTGACCGAATTTCCCGTCAGCGCCACCTCGGCATCCCGGTCCTCCACCACCTTGAAGGTCTGAGGCGCGGGCTGGCCGCCCCCCATGTGACTGACATGGGTGACGGCCATCCTCACGTTGCTTGGGGCGGAACCTTTCATCATTTCCTTGAAGGTCGGTTCCTTGACGTCCTGGGCGCGATAGCCTGGGGTATTCGCGTTGGCGATGTTGTGGGCGAGCACCTGCTGGCGCTTACCCAACCATGCCATACGTTGAGACATCAGAGAAACAAGGGGCAGCTTGCCGAAATCCATCGCTTGCAGCGTGACTCCGGTTGCGCCGTCCTGGCGGGGTGGACTGGGATGGGCCTACTTGGTCCCGATCCAAACCATGTGAGTCCTGCAAAAACCCGGACTCAGGGGGTATCCGAAAAGATGTGTTAGTTTGTCCCCTGTGCTATTAAGGAAATGTAAAAAATCTGAGACAAATTTTGTGCGTATTCGACACAGCGCAGGCTCCTGCGGCCGGCCTGCGGCCGGAACAGGTTCTAGGTAGGGACAAACATGCTTTATCTCACACGCAAGATTGGCGAATCGGTCATCATCAACGACAATGTCGAGGTAACGGTGATCGAGGTCCGCGGCAAATCCATCAAACTTGGTTTTACTTTTCCGCCTGATATCAGTGTGTTACGGCGTGAAATTTACGAACGAATCCAAGAAGAGAATCGGGCCGCCGCCGCCAGCGTTGAAAGCGTCAACGACATTCCGCCCGCCTCCACGGCCGCGCCGGGACCTAAATCAGACTGACAAGCCCGGCGCACCCACGCCGAAGCCCCCCGCGTTAAACGTTCCTTAAGCATACTGAACCACACTCCGTGCGTAGCCCGTGCGCAGGAGGCGCGCATTTGCAGACACGCGCAGGAAGCGCGCATTGCAAAAGGAACTGCGCGTGAGCCCAAGAGCCGACGAGAAGGACAGCGGCGCGCCCGGCGAGGCCGCCGGCGCGGGACATCGCGACGATTCGCCGGAACGGCGCGATGTGGCGGTCGCCCTGCAGCATCAACGCGACGGGAACCAGCTTCCCAGGGTCATCGCCTCCGGCGAAGGCGCCGTGGCACGACAGATCCTTGAAATCGCCTTTGCGCGCGGGATCAAGGTCCGCGAGGACGGCGACCTCGCCGAAGTTCTATCCGCTATCGACGTCGATAGCGAAATCCCACTGACCGCGCTGGCAGCCGTGGCTGAGATTCTCTCCTACGTCTACAGGGCATCGGCCAACGAAGCAGGGGCCCCACGGCCCCACGACAACGGGTGAGCACTGTCATGGACGAGTTGGATACCCTTCTTGAGGACATTGCCCGGGTCGGTGACGTCGTTGCGGCCGCGCGCGACCTGATCGAAGAGGGCCAGATCATCAACATTCAGCCTCTGGAGAAAGAGGTTGAAGAGCTTTGCGGCCGCATGACCAGCCTGGAGGCGGCGGCGGCCAAGAAGGTCCAGCCAGTCCTGCTTGGGCTCATGGAAGAACTCAATCATCTTGCCGAAACCATGGGAGAGCGCCACCGCGAGCTGACCGGAGCGCTCCGCTCCCTGTCCCGGCACGGCAATGCCGCCAGCGCCTATACGGCCCGTCCCACCGGCACGAAGACCTCAACCTGATCCGATGTCCGGCCCCCGCCGGATCCGACCGGACGGGCAAAGAGGAAGAACCGAAGCGCCATGGATCTCGCCAATTACGTCCAGTTCATTCTGGCGCTGATCTTTGTACTCGCCCTTATCGGGCTGCTCGCCTGGGCCTATCGTCGGTTTGCCCTGGGACAGAAATTACCGATGGTCCCGCGCCGGTCGGGCCGGCTCGACATCGTCGAATTTCGCAATATCGACGCCAAACGGCGGCTGGTCCTGATCCGGCGGGACGAAATCGAACACCTGATCCTGCTCGGGCCCAATTCGGAAACCGTCATCGAGGCCGGAATCGGAATCCAATCCATCATCAAGGCCGATTCGCAAACGGCGGGAGGCAATCCATGAGGATGCTCCGCCTGGCAACCCGCCACGTTCGGCCCGGCTGGTGGGCCCTGGCAGGGCTTTGCCTGATGTTCGCAGCGGGCACCGCAAGTCCGGCTTGCGCTCAAGCTCTCAACTTCGATTTCGGTGACGGCAGCGGCTCCTCAACCGGCCGGATCCTGCAACTGATCGCTCTCTTGACGGTGTTGTCGGTGGCGCCGGCCATACTCATCATGGTCACATCGTTTACCCGCATCGTCGTGGTGCTCTCGTTCCTGCGCTCCGCCCTCGGCACACAACAGACCCCGCCAAACATGGTCCTGGTCAGCCTGGCACTGTTCCTTACCGGCTTCATTATGGCGCCGGTTCTGGAGAAGGCCTACAAGGACGGCATCGCACCCCTGATTGCAGAAGAAATCCAGGCCCCCGAAGCATTTGAAAAGTCCGTGGCCCCGGTCCGTGGATTCATGCTGAGCCAAGTCCGGGAACAGGACCTCGGCCTGTTCCTCAGGCTCGCCAAGATCGAACCGCCCGCCAGTGCGGAACAGACACCGCTGAAAGTCCTGGTGCCGGCTTTCATGATCAGCGAACTGCGCCGGGCCTTCGAGATCGGCTTCCTGATCTTCCTGCCGTTCCTCATCATCGACATGGTGGTTGCATCGGTCCTGATGTCCATGGGCATGCTGATGCTGCCACCGGTGATGATATCCCTGCCATTCAAGCTGATCTTCTTCGTGCTGGTGGACGGCTGGTATCTCGTCGCAGGCAGCCTGGTCCAAAGCTTCGGCCAATGAGGCCGAAGAATACGGCTGGCACCGCCCGCCGAATTGGGCAGCCGGCCGCGCCTTCAGCCTTTGACCGGTAGGCTTATTTCGTCGGATTTCTTGGCGCCGGCCGGTGGCGACAACAGCTTTTCGCGGTAGGTCGTCATGAAAGTCTGAAAAAGATCGACCTCGGCCACCTTCCGCGTAATGGCCTCATAGTTGCTGGGCACCGGCCCCGATTGGCCGCTCACCAGGTTGAAGGCGTCGCGGTAGCGTCCCTTTGCCATCTCCGCCGCAAACTCCACACGCGCCGCCTCGAGCCTCCGGCCATCCCCTGACAGGGCCAACGAAATGGCGAGGGACAGTACGTAGCGCTGGCGGGTATCGACCTTTCCCTTGCCGGCCGGGGTCAACTGAACCAGGGCCTGATAGGCATTGGCCGCAGCGGTCCAATTCCTGAGACGCCAGTAGATCTCCGCACGCAGAAGTTCGGCATCGCGCGAGGTATCGCCGGTGAGTAGCCCCAGCGCTTCCTTGAACCGCGCCACTTCGCCGAGGGCACGGGCCCTCAAATGGCGCCGCGTCGTGGCGATTTTTGGCGCGAGCCCCTGCGGCAAATCCCCGCTCAGGACCGAAAGCGCGAGGTCGGGCTTGCGGTCCAACAGATAGACGAGTCCGAGCTGATTGCTGGCTTTCAGCCGCTCGGTGCCGGTCAATCTTTCATCCACCAAATGCTTGAGCAGTCGGGCCGAGCGGTCCAGAAGATCCACCGCGACAAGACGACGCGCCAGTTTGGCGATGAGGTCATTCCCGACTTTGCCCGAAGGCGTCAGTTCGCGGAACTCATCATACAGCGCGAGGGAAACCAGGGGCGGCAGCTTGTCGGCTTTGCCGCCCACGTACAGTTTGACGAAAGCCGCCCGCATCCGGTCGATGACGCGGTCGGTTTCCGGATTCTTGGGGTAATAGCGCGCGGCATCCCTGAGCGTCAGCAGCCCGTTCTTGAAATCACCGGCATCGATATATGTCCGCCCCAATCGCGTCAAAACGCGGAACTCCAGGTCGTCGCCCCGCCAGGTATAGCGGAGTTTCTCCAACTCCTTGATGGCTTCGTCGAGGGTGATCTTGCGGTGTTTGAGCAGCATTTCCGTACGCGCCAACGCAGCGAAGACCCTGTATTTGGGATCGGCGCCATTCATTGCCTTGGTCCAGGATTCGACGGCGCCTTCCGGGTCCAGGGTCAAGGCAAAAAGCTGGCCGTGCAGGAAATCCAGTTGCGGCTGCAGCGCCGCCTCAGGCTTAAGCGTGCCCAGAGTCTCCAAGTGATACTTGGTCAAGGCAACGTCGCCGACATGGAGCGCCGTTTCCGCCGCCAGCAAGCCGAAGCGGATGCGTAACTCCCGCGGGTAATACCTGATGATTTCCTCAGCGCGGGAAAACATGCGCGAGGCCGCAGCCCAATTGCCATCGATCGCCTCTACGGCACCACGCCAGAGCGAGATCTCGCTATAGGGATCAAGGTTGGTGTGAAACAGATCCCGGCGCGCGCGCTTCTGCTCGCCCCGGAAGAAATAACTCGCGCCCCGTAAAGCGCGGAAAACCGGATCATTGACGAATTCGGGCTCATCGGACTCGATCACCTGGAGAATGCCCGCAGTGTCCGAGAACCGGCCATTGGCGAAGTGAAGTTGGGCCAGTCGCAGTCTGGCCCGGCTTTGGCTCGAAGGGGACGCTTTATAGGCAGCCTCCAAGAACTGGTGGCTGACCCGGGCAAAGGCTGCGCCGCTCGGCTGATGCAACTTGCCAATTTCGAACAGCCAGCTTTGGCGCCCGGCCCGGCCCCCCGCCCCCTGAGTCAGCGCTGGCCGGCCCGCTCGACCGGGCGAGTTGGTTCCGGACAGGTTGAGACCGCCCGGCGCCGTGATCTCGACGCCTTGCCTGAGCGTCTTGAAGACAACTCCGTCGCGCAGGGCCCCGCCCGCGATACCCTGGGCGGTGGGGAGAAGCTTGACCTCCACGAATGTCCGGCCGAGGCCGATTCCCTTACCAGATTCCTTGACCGGCACGACCCAGATAAGGTCTCCTGCCTCAGGGTCGCGGATCGCCGCAGCCGGTCCTGCCCCGGCTACCATGAGATGGAGACGGCCGCCCGCGACCGGCGAAAAATGAGGCTCGACGGGAATCCCCGCCACCGGAGGCTCGATTTCTTGATCCAGCCTGACGACCCAGGTGTGGTCCTCCTTGCCGACCTTGGGCGCGACGCCCCGGGGGACAGCCATCCGGAAAACTGTATTGCCGGGCACCTGGGTGCCCGACGGCTGCCCCAGGCGGTCTGCCCAGGATGGGGCACTCCGGTGGTTGCCGCGCGAGCGGCGCCCCTTGGCTGGTTTGATTTTTCCCCAGCCTTCAAAAGACAACGCCGCCTGACGATCGAAGACAACCCAGAGATGCCCCCCGCGCATAAAGACGGCGGCGCCGACCGGGTCCTCCCAATTGAAACGGAGAACCACCTCCTGAGATTGAAACGACAAAGCGACTGGAATTCCCGTTGCCGCCGTGGGCCCGGGAACCGCTTCGGCCGCATTGAGCTGGCGCGGCATCAAGGGCGTCACTTTCCCCGGTTGCGCCACATTTTCTGGCGACGCCTCGCGGCTGACGACCGCCTTGTCGCGCGCTTCCGCTTTGGGCAGGACGGCAGTCCGTATTTCCACCATGGCAGATATCGGGTCGGCAATCTTGGCCGCCGACGTGCCGGCCAGCTTAGTCGGCGCATCGGCCTGTGCCCGCGGCGCCGCTGTGCCGGACATTTCCGATGGCGCCGTCTTTCGAC
>Ga0224512_10004303_pt1 | contig 12083 bp, 7 predicted proteins | sample SF_May12_sed_USG_4_FD_169103 | JGI IMG/M metagenome (GOLD analysis project Ga0224512, IMG submission 169103) | Sediment microbial communities from San Francisco Bay, California, United States - SF_May12_sed_USGS_13 | ecosystem: Environmental > Aquatic > Marine > Sediment | place: USA: California... | reverse complement strand
CCGAATATCGTCCAAGAGTGAACGTATGTCCACTGGGTTCTTACAGTTACGGGCAAAGAGGCAGATCCCGGCCGGCTGGATCTCGCGAATAAGGGCATCGGCGACGGGATCGAGTGTTTCCCCGGGCAGCCCGATAAAAAACATCTGGCCGATCTTTTGTTTCGCCGAAAGTGAAGTAGTCATAAAGCACCTGTCAACAACAAAATAGCGACAAAAACAAAGAACTCGCCTCAAGAGTCGGCGGGCCGACATATAAAGTAGATTCTAAATCCGGCGTGTCTCCGGCCGGATCCTAAAGAATCCTCCGCTTGATCCTCCGCAATAATTCGAGGGCTTCTTTTCCCTTGAGCGATTCGGTGTCTGTTTCCCGGAGTTCATCGATCAACGCCTCGTTGGAAATGGCAAAAAGGGAAACCTGCGCTGTGGAACTCGTTGCCGCGGCATTTGCGGCTGCTGCACCTATCCCTCTCCGATCGACCGCACGATTATCGGCAAACACCGCCAATTCATATTCTTCCAGCGTTTTTAGGACTTCACGAGCCCTTTCGATTGTTTCAAACGGAAGTCCGGCCAGCTTTGCCACCGCGATTCCATAGGACTGCGAGGCCTTCCCAGGTTTTAGCTTGTGTAAGAAAACGACTTTTCCGTCAATTTCTTTGGCCGAGATCTGGTAATTGCGTGCGCCCTTCAGCTTCTCGGCGAGTTCGGTAAGTTCGTGGTAATGGGTCGCAAACAGCGTTTTTGCGGCGTGTTCAGGCGAATCATGCAAATATTCCGCGACCGCCCAGGCGATCGCAAGACCATCGAAGGTCGACGTGCCGCGCCCGATCTCGTCGAGCAGCACCAGGCTTCGCGGGGTCGCGTTGTGCAGGATCTGGGCCGTTTCGGTCATTTCGACCATAAAAGTCGATCGTCCGGATGAAAGATCGTCGGAGGCGCCGACCCTTGTCCAGACGCGATCGGCTACTGGAATCCTGGCTTTCGATGCGGGCACGAAGGAACCGATCTGGGCGAGGATCTGGATCAGCGCCACCTGTCTCAAAAGTGTCGACTTTCCGCCCATGTTCGCGCCCGTAATGACCAAGAGGCGGTCCGTCGAGTTGTTCATCGAAAGGTCGTTCGGAATAAACGGCGCGTCCGCCATTGCCTCGACGACCGGGTGCCGGCCGTTCTTGATAAGTAGCTGATCCGACTCGTGGAGCTCGGGCTCGACGTAATCCCGCTTTACCGCGGCTTCGGCGAACGAACAAAGCACATCGAGAATCGCAAGGGCATTCGCAGTATTTTGCAGTCCGTGGGTCTCACGTGCGATTGACGCAACGATCTCGCTGAAAATCTCGGACTCCATTGCTTTCAAGCGGTCTTCCGCGCCGAGTACCAAAGATTCCCATTCCTTGAGTTCCGGCGTCGTGAATCTCTCGCTGTTTGTAAGCGTCTGCCGCCTCTCGTAATTTTCCGGGACTTTGGATAGATTGGCTTTCGAAACCTCTATAAAATAGCCAAAGACATTGTTGAACTTCACATGCAGCGACGAAATGCCGGTTTCTTTACGCGCGCTCTGCTCGAACCCGGCTATTTTCTGTTTTGCGTTTCGGGCGGAAACCCTTATTTCATCGAGTTCGGCGCTGTAACCCTCGCGAACGAACCCGCCCTCGGTCGTACTGACCGGCGGTTCATCGTCGATCGCATTCGCGATAAGTTCGAAAATATCCGGATGCGGGGAGATGTTCTCGCTCAGGCGCTGCAAAAAGCCAGCGCGCGCGTCCGACAGGAATTCCAAAAGCGGGCTGATTTCTTCGAGAGATTCCCTGATCGCAACCAGATCACGCGGGTTGGCGCTTCCCAGGTTGACCCTGCCAACCAGCCGTTCCAGATCCGACACACGTTTCAGGTGAAAACGGATCTGGTCCCGCATAATAGCTTCCGTTAGCTCTGAAACAGCCTGTTTTCTAAGGTTTATCTCCGATATACGGACTACCGGCCGGAGTACCCACGATCTCAGGCGGCGGGCGCCCATCGGCGTGACCGTTTCGTCGATAACGCCGACAAGGCTCTTTTTTGGATTCCCGGAGGCGCTCTTGAGTATTTCCAGATTTCTTATCGTCAGGGCGTCGAGAACCATGTGTTCGGAAGTTTCGACCAATTTTATTGAAGTTATGTGCCGCGCGGCAGCGCGATGCGTGCTTATTGCGTACCGGAGACAGGCGCCGGCAGCCCTGATTGCAAATGTGTGGCCCTCGATGCCAAACCCCGAAAGCCCCCTGGTTTCGAAGTGACTCGACAGAGTTCGTGTTGCGGAGTCCGTATCATATTCAAAATCAGCAAGTTGCGTAGTGGTAGATAAGGTGTTAGATGAATGATCTGAATCATCGAAAAAGAGGCCTTCCTGCTTTTCATCCTTGCCGCCGTAGACGCTTTTTACAAGGGGCCGGAGCGAAGCAGGGTATAAAAGCTCTTTCGGCGCAATCGTTTCGAGGTCCGCGACCAAGGAAGACCAAGCCGAAGGCCCTTCAAACTCGAGCGCGCTGAACTCCCCCGTCGAGAGGTCCAGATATGCGAGGCCGTACGAGCCGCCGGTTCCGAAAAGCGAGGCGAGAAAAACCGGCTCATTCTGTTCAAGCAATTGTTCGTCGATCGCGGTCCCGGGAGTTATAACACGGACGACCTCGCGCCTTACGAGTTTTTTCCCCGGTTTTGCGTCCTCTGTCTGTTCGCAAATCGCGACGCGATAGCCCTTTCTGACTAATTTTGCGATGTAGCCGGCGGCAGAGTGATGCGGAACGCCGCACATCGGTATAGGATTGCCCGTTTTCTTGTGTCTTGCCGTCAGGGCGATATCGAGTTCACGGGCGCCGATAACCGCGTCGTCGTTGAACATTTCGTAGAAGTCACCGAGGCGGAAAAAGAGAATTGTTCCCGGGTACTGTTTTTTGATGTCGAGATACTGCCGAAGCATCGGCGTTTGGTTAGACATGTATGCTATTTACAAAGCCATCGGACGCGTTAAATAAAAACTTACGCAAAATTAACATTAATCCTTGTAAGACTTCAAACTTACGGGTTTTCACATGCGCGTAAATCTGCTACTATCAACGTTTGGTTAGACATCATGGAACCCGAAATATTTGACGAACGTTTTTGATATCCAGCGAATCGTACGAGAAATCCTTCCGCTTATAAATGGAGCAGTTATATGTTGTTAAGAAAGCTTCTCGCAATCACGAACGTTTTTGTGCTGACCGGCATCCTTTCGGCTGCCTTTTCGGCACAGGAGAACGATAAGCCAAAAGACGAGGCAAAGCCCGACACCGTAAAGATCCTCAGGGCCGGCGAGGAGCCGGCCGAGGTCGCAAACAGGGGCGCCGATCTGACCAGTGAAAGATATAAGATCGGTTTCGAGGACGTGATTCAGATCAATGTCTATCGTCATCCGGACTTGTCGCAGACAGTCACCGTTGCCCGAGACGGGACAATCATACTTCCCCGAATCGACGAACCGATCCACGCCGTCTGTAAGACCGAAAGAGAACTTGCGAGCCTGATTACTGCGCTTTACAGGAATTATCTGCGTAATCCGTTTGTAAATGTGAGGGCGCTTGAACAGCGTTCCCAGCCGTTCGCCGTCATCGGCGCGGTCAACAAACCGGGCAGTTTTTACTTAAGCCACAGGGTACGGCTCCTTGAGCTTCTGGCACTTGCAGGCGGACCCGACTATGAAAAATCGGGAGCGCGCATTCAAGTCGCACGTGTCGATAATCTTTCGGCGTGCAAGGTCAACGACGACTCACCGGGCGAAGTTGAGTTTTTTGCGTATTCCGTCAGTGACGTTTTGAAGGGAAAAGAGAACCCCTTCATGTTGCCGGGTGACATTGTTTCGATACTCGAGGCCGAGGAGGCCTACGTCGTCGGAAATGTCGAGGAACCGACGACGATTCAGCTAAAAGAGCCGATTACGCTGACAGAGGCGATCGCCAAGGCGGGCGGGCTGGGACCGGTTGCGAGGACCAGCACAATAGTGATCCAGCGACGGGAGCCCGGCAGCAAGGTCAAGACGGAACTTGTGTACGATCTGAAGGAAATTCGGGCTCAAAAAGTCGACGATCCTTATCTGAAGGCGAACGATATCGTACAGGTCCCGACCAGTAACTCAAAAGTAATACGTAACGGCTTGCTTAAGGTGTTGACTGGCGGATTGAGCAATCTGTTTTACCGATTCCCGATCTAACACATATGAAAGAGAGCCGCGAGATTGTAAAACAGCCGGTTCAGGGTGAGATCGAACGACCGTTTGATGTTTCCCCGATTTCCGCGACGGGCCGGTATCCGATGTATCGTGGGGAGGGCAGGTTCGACAGCCCTCTATTCGAGTACTGGAGAGCGATCCGGAAGCGACTCTGGCTCGTTTTGGGCGTTATGGTCCTGGTCACCACATTGGCGGCCATCTATATGGCGCGGCGGCCGAATGTTTACATGGCGAGTGCCGTTGTGCAGGTTGATATGGAAGAGGCGAATCCGGATCTTGTGACATCCGACAGATTTGCTCGGGGAGCGGGGACCGATCCCGCCTATTTCAATACTCAGCTGCAGCTTTTGACAAGCGATACCCTGCTCAGAAATGTGGTCAAACAGCTGAGTTTGGACAGTAACGAAGAATTCCAAAAAGAAAAAGGCGAAAATGGCGTTTCGGCACTGCGTGGAATGCTTGAAACGCTCGGCCTGGCGAGTAAAGACGAAAAGAAGGACAAAAACGGTGTAGAGGAAGCATCTTTTGCTTCCAACTCCGATTTGGTTTCATCGGAGGAGATCGCTGAGGCGGTCAGGCTTGAACCTTATGTCGGTCTCATCAGCCGCTCGCTGAGTGTTGACCCCGTTCGGGAGTCAAGGGCTACCGTCAAGGATACCCGCTGGATCGCAATTTCATACCGGCACACGAATCCCGATCTCGCGGCTTATGTTGTCAACGGTGTGGCCGAAGTCTACACCAGAAGTAATCAGGAAAAGAGGACCGGTACCAACCGGAAGACGAACGACTTTTTGCAGGAGCGCATCGCGAATCTCGAGACCGAAATCAAAGCCGGTGAAAACCGATTGGTCGGGTCGAAGCGGGATGCGGGAATTCTCGAGAAAGATGAGAATGTGACGATTGTTATCGAACGTCTTTCCGGTCTTAACAAGCAGTTGCTCGATGCGGAAGAGGCCCGGAAAGAGGCCGAAGCTGAGTATAATGCGGTACGGAATTCATCCGTGAACGTAGACTCCCTCGTCGAAGAGCGAATGGCGCCGTTTATTGCGGAACGCGAATCCGGTATACGGCGGCTTGAAACCGAGACTCGACAGGAAATCGCCCGGCTTAAGGCCCAGCGTAAGAAGCTTCTTGTTGAGTTTGTCGAATCGGCTCCCGAGATCGAGGAAATAGACAAACAGATCGAGGGCCTCGACGAGGAAATCGAAAAACTGCGCAAAAAGAACGAAGAAGGCCTTGCCGCTTTCCGCGCCCGGACGGCGAAGACCATCGTCAAGAACCTGGAAACGAAATATCGTCAGACAAAGGAACAGGAAGCCAAGGTAAGGTCCGCTTTTGAAAGCCAGTACAACGAGGCGCAGGGTGAAAACCAGGCGGCGGTTACGATCAAGCTCCTTGAGCAGGACATCGAGACGAAACGTGGATTTCTCGAAAACCTGACAAAAAAACAAAAGGAGAATGACGTAGTTGCCGCGGGAACGAAGAACAATATAAGCATCGTTGAGATCGCCATTCCGCCTGACCGCCCCGTTTCGCCGAGGCGCGTCATGACGGTAGGCGTGGCGATGGTGCTTTCGCTTTTGTTTGGAGCGGGCCTGGCACTGTTCCTGGAGTACCTGGACGATACGTTAAAGACCACTGAGGAAGTCGAAGACTATCTCATGCTGCCGGCTCTCGCGGTAATACCGACGGTGGACTCGATGCCGAAGCGAAGGTTGTTGCTGGTCGGCGGTTCGGGCGAGGAAAGTTCGGAAACGGGGACTGAGCTTTTGATAAGCAAGGATTCCCGTTCGTCAATGTCCGAGGCCTATCGTCAACTGCGGACCTCGATCCTGCTTTCGACCGCGGGACACGCTCCAAAATCGCTTCTCATTACCTCCAGTCTTCCCGCCGAGGGTAAAACGACGATTGCGATAAATACCGCGATCAGCCTCGCACAGACGAGTTCGAAAGTGCTTGTCATTGACGGCGACCTGAGACGGCCACGTCTGCACCGTGTTTTCAATATCGGTAACGGCGCAGGGTTGAGTACGATCCTGTCGAATAAGATCGATAAGCTTGCGGTATTGGACATTATCCAGCATGACGAGGAGTCCAATCTCTATCTCATGCCGTCTGGGCCGGTACCTCCGAATCCGGCGGAGTTGATCGGGTCCGAGCAGATGAAGTCACTGTTGAGCGTGCTCGATAACGAATTTACTCACATCGTTGTGGATTCTCCACCGATCGCCTCGTTTACTGACGGGGTGTTGATGGCGTCGCTGGTTGACGGGGTGATCCTGGTCGTTCACTCGGGCAAGAGTTCGCGGCAGGTTGTCCTGCGTGGGCGTCAATTGCTTATGGATATCGGCGCGAAGATTTTCGGCGTCGTCCTCAACAACGTAAGCTTGAAATCTCAAGACAATTCTTATTATTACCAAAGTTATTATCACAGAGGCACTTACAATTATGACGAAACGGAAGATGAATAATTGCCTGTCATGCCTCGTCAATTCAAGAAATGAATAACAGCAAACGAATATTGGTCACAGGTGCAGGCGGATTTATCGGCAGCCACCTCGTGACGTATCTGAAAAAAAGAGGATTTTGGGTCCGCGGAGTAGATCTTAAATACCCTGAATTTTCGAAAACCGACGCCGATGAATTCGAGTTGTTGGATTTGAGACGGTGGGCGTCCTGTCTACAGGCGACGAGAAATGTCGACCAGGTATATGCGCTGGCTGCCGACATGGGCGGTATGGGATTTATTTCCTTCCACCACGCCCAGATCCTCTATAACAACTCTTCGATCAACCTGAACACACTCGAAGCCGCACGGATTAACGAGGTTGGTCGTTACCTGTACACGTCGTCCGCATGTATTTACCCCGAATTCCTGCAGGAGGAGACCGATGTCAAGCCTCTCGCTGAGGAGGACGCCTACCCCGCTATGCCCCAGGACGCCTACGGCTGGGAAAAATTGGTTTCCGAGCGTCTTTGCACGCATTATCGGGAGGACTACGGGATTGAAACCAGGATTGTCAGATTCCACAACATGTTTGGTGAAAAAGGCACCTGGCAAGGGGGACGCGAAAAGGCCCCGGCGGCTATGTGCAGGAAGATCGCCGTTGCGAAACTGACCAATTCTCCGGAGATCGAAATTTGGGGCGACGGAGAGCAGACGCGCTCGTTTTGCCATGTCAACGACTGTGTTGACGGGATCGTCCGTCTTATGGATTCGGATTTTCATGAGCCTCTTAACCTTGGCCAGGACCGGATGGTGACGATCAACGAACTCGTTGACATCATCGAGGAAATCGCCGGCTATAAGGTCAAGAGAAAGCATATTGAAGGACCGCAGGGAGTTCGCGGTCGGAATTCCGACAACACGAAATTGCGCGAAGTGCTGAATTGGGAGCCGTCAATATCTCTTGAAGAAGGCCTCAAGACAACCTATGACTGGATTGAAAAGGAAGTTCGCAAGAAGCAGCTCGCGGCTGCCAGTGCGTAAGCCAGTAGCAATTATATGAATACTGATTTTGCCGACGTCCCAATCGCTAAGGTAAAAGACTACTGGAACGAGCGTCCCTGTAACATTCGTCATTCGACAGCCGAAGTCGGTACAAGGGAGTACTTCGACCAGGTCGAAGCGCGAAAGTATTTTGTCGAGCCCCACATTCCCGGGTTTGCTGAATTCGAAAAGTGGCGCGGAAAACGGGTCCTGGAAATTGGATGCGGGATCGGAACCGACACGATCAACTTCGCGAGAGCGGGTGCGCAAGTTACAGCCGTTGATCTGTCTGCGAAATCGCTTGAGTTGGCGAAAAAAAGGGTAGAGGTTTTTGGCTTTACGGACCGTGTTGAGTTCTTCGAAGCAAACGCGGAGAACCTGTCGGAATTTGTCGAACCCCGACAGTATGATTTGATCTACTCGTTTGGTGTAATTCACCATTCTCCGCAACCTGAGAAAATCATCGACCAAATCAAAACAAATTTTGCCGGCCCTGAAACCGTTTTGAAACTGATGGTCTACTACAGGTATTCATGGAAGGTATTGTGGATACTTCTGACATCAGGCAGGGGAAGGTTTTGGCGCCTTGATGAGATGATCGCGGAAAACTCAGAAGCCCAAACGGGTTGTCCGGTAACGTATTCCTATAACCGTAAATCTTTGCGTGAGTTGGTTGGAACAGCTTTTGAAATTGACAATATGTTTGTCGATCATATTTTTCCATACCGTATCCCGGACTATGTGAAATACCGATATGTAAAGGTGTGGTATTTCCGTTTGCTGCCGGATTTCCTTTTTCGTTTTTTTGAGCGGCGGTGCGGATGGCATCTTTGTATGACCGCCAAGTGCACGCAGGATTAGACTACCTGCGTCCGGGAGTTAGTAGGATTAATGATTCAGAATGTTTCTGTTATCGGTCTGGGTAAACTTGGCGCCAGCATGGCTGGCGCTTTTGCCAGCCGCGGTCTTAACGTTATCGGTGTTGATATTAATCAGCAATCCGTTGATCTTGTAAATGAAGGCAGAGCACCTGTTCAGGAAACGGATCTGGAAAAATATATCTCGGAAAACCGCGAGAGAATTCATGCCACGCTGAACCATGAAGAAGCTGTGTTGAACTCGGATATTTCCTTTGTGATAGTCCCGACGCCGAGCGATGAGAATGGTTCATTTTCTCTACAGTACGCCGGCTGGGCATATAAGGAACTTGGCAGGGCAATCGGCAAAAAGGACGGATATCACAATGTCGTACTGACCAGCACCGTGCTCCCCGGAGCATCTCGTTACGGCCTTTTGCCGATTCTCGAAAAGCAGTCCGGAAAAAATGCAGGGCAGGATTTTGGGGTTTGTTACAGCCCCGAGTTTATCGCTCTCGGCAGCATCATCAATGATTTTCTGCATCCCGATTTTACATTGCTTGGTGAATTGGATACCAAGTGCGGCGATCAGGTCGAGGATATTTACCGCCGCGTGATGCTGAACGGAGCCCCGTGTAAACGGATGAGCCTTGAGAATGCGGAATTAACAAAGATCTCGGTCAATGCGTTCGTAACAACAAAAATATCATTTGCCAACATGCTGGCTGATCTTTGCGAAGAGATACCGGGCGGAGATGTTGATGTTGTAACTGACGCTTTGGGTGCGGATAAGCGCATCGGAGCCAAGTATTTGAAGGGGGCGATCAGTTTTGGCGGACCGTGTTTTCCGCGAGACAATGTAGCGTTGGGTTATTTGGCAAAGCAGCTTGGCAGGCAGGCCGTTATTTCCGAGACAACAGATATGTATAACCGTTCCATCCCTGAAGCCATCGTCGAAAGGGTTAAACCGATGGCGGGAAAGGGGAAGACCGTTGCGGTTCTGGGATTGTCTTATAAACCGATGTCCCATGTTGTCGAGGAAGCCGCCGGCATTTTCCTGGCGCGTTCTCTTGCCGCATCAGGCGTTCGAGTCGTGGCCTATGACCCGCTCGCAAATGACTCAGCTGCTTCAGAACTGAAGGGAAAGGTTGTGGTGTTGAAATCTCTTCAGCAATGTTTGGATCAGGCCGATGTTGTCTTGGTGACCACCCAGGATAAAGAGTTTGCCGAGATCAAAGCCTCCGATCTAAAGAGTGGTGGAGGCCCGGTAGTTGTTTATGATTTTTGGCGGGCGCTGGGTGACGATGTCAGGAATTCCGAGCACGTGAAGTATATCGGTGCCGGGTTGGCAAAGGACAGCCAAAAGATCGCAGACCGGCTTGAACAGCTTTGGGATCTCAATCCCTGATTCGGGAAAATGAGATGTTAAAGAATGTTGCAATAGTGATGCCGGTCCATAACCGGCGCGAGATCACACTTCAGTGCCTGCGGAGCCTTGCAAGGGTTGAATCGCGCGGGCTCAATATCAGGATATACATCGTTGACGACGGTTGCACGGATGGCACATCGGAGGCCGTCAAAAGTGAATTTCCAGCTGTCAGGATCGTCCAGGGAACCGGGGAGCTTTGGTTTACGGAAGGAACGAACGTGGGTGTGCGCGAGGCCCTGAAAGATGAGCCAGACTACGTTCTGATGATCAACGACGACTCTGTTTTTGACCCCGAGTTTTTGATAAGAATGGTCGGTTCGGCCGAGTCCAACGAGCGGTCGGTAATCGGCCCCCTGCTTTTGCTTTGGGATACTCCACATCGCCTCTTTCAGGTCAGCCCCAGATGGGAAACATGGGCCGGAGGTTGGCGGCATTGGTACAACCAAACGATCTGGACCGTCCCGGACAAGCCCTGGGAGGTTGACCTGATCGTCGGGAACTGTGTCCTTGTTCCGGTTGAGGCGATACGGGAAAATGGACTGATGGATTCGGCCCGGTATCCGAATTTTGGAGACGCCGAATATACGCCGCGTTTAAAAAGGAAGGGTTGGAAGCTTCTGATTGAACCGAAAGCCCGCGTATTTTGTCAGCCGAACGAGATCCCCTCCCGCGTGCGTTCTCTGAGGGCAAAAGAGATGATCAACGCGCTTTTCGTCAATCTTCATCATCCGCACAACCTGCGAAGGCGGTTTTACTCATGTATTGACGGCGGTCCGACCTTCCTGCACGGTGCCGTCGCATTTACGGTTTTTATGCTTCGACTGGTTCTAAGGCGGAATGTCGAAGCGGCCGCAGCGGTAGGTGAAGGCGAGCCTCCACTTTCGGAGACTTTTCGCGGTGCCGTGGTTGGGCGCTGACCAAACACTTCGATAATGAATGAAGCCGAAGATCAAAACCACACGAAGATCAGCCACATAATCTATGCCTGGCCGTATCTCTCATGGGGCGGCGCCCAGGTCTATTTCCTCGGGCTTCTCAAAGAGGCCCGTAAACATTTTGAAATAAGGGTATTGCTACCGGAAGGCACGGACCGGCAGCTGCTTGAGTTCTTTCGTGAAGAGAACGTGGAGATCGATTTTTTCGAGCCTGCGTTCGTGCCTCCCGGCGGGGAAGGGCTGAATGCGAAATTCAGATTGCATAAAATCAAGATATTAAGCGAAAGAGCTATGCTGAACGCGCTTCGGAGTAAGTACGACCTCGCCAATTCGATCGTACACATCGAGCTTGCTCCGTGGCAGTCGCTCATGTCTCTTGTATGGCTTTGTATTCGCTGCAAGGTGGTTATCACCATGCACAATTCGCTGCCGGAGGTTAACCCCTTAAGGAAGCTCCTGTGGAAGATAAAATTGCGGGCTATCTCGAGGTTTGAGAATTTCACGGCTTTTGCGTCCAACGTGGATTCGAAGAACTACTTTCGCGGGCTTTATAGCGATCAGCTGCATCAGCGAATCGCGGTGACCTACACCAATGTAAACCCCGACGAGATTGCTGAAGCCTTTGAGGTCTCAATAGATCCTTCGGCTTTGCGGATTAAAAACGGGCTTCGCGACGATTCGTTTCTAGTAATGTGCGTCGGTCAGTTTATTGACCGAAAGGGGCGCTGGACCTTTCTGGAGGCCGCAAGACAGGTTTCGGCGGAGCGGGATGATATTGATTTCGCATGGGTCTCCAATTCGCCTTTGTCCCCGGAAGACGCCGCAAGAGTTGAATCGTACGCTCTTGGCAACCGGTTCAACCTGATAGACTCGGAAGAAATCGGGGCGGTTCACACGGATTTGTTCAAATTGGTGCGAACTGCGGATGTTTTTGTGCTCCCGAGTTTTGTCGAGGGGCTCCCGATATCCCTGCTTGAGGCAATGGCGCTGGAAGTCCCATGCGTCTCAACCCGCGTAAACGCGATACCGGAGGCCGTGATTCATGACGAAACGGGTTGTCTTATCGAAGCGGGAGATTCCGGGGGGCTCGCCCAAACGATCGTCAGATTGAAAGGGGATCCTGAGTTGC
>Ga0224512_10004301_pt1 | contig 12086 bp, 14 predicted proteins | sample SF_May12_sed_USG_4_FD_169103 | JGI IMG/M metagenome (GOLD analysis project Ga0224512, IMG submission 169103) | Sediment microbial communities from San Francisco Bay, California, United States - SF_May12_sed_USGS_13 | ecosystem: Environmental > Aquatic > Marine > Sediment | place: USA... | reverse complement strand
TCACAACGCAATCGAATGCCGGCTTCAGTATCCGCGAAACCGGCGCCGATTTCCAGGCTGCGATCATCGTTGCTGGACCAGTTGATTTCAACCTCGAGGGACAAAACCCAATTTCGGGTGAGCATTAACTCGTACTCGGCCTGCGGACGTTGGAAACAGATCGCTTTCCTGCCAAAATTACCTGAACTGTGCTAAGTTTCAGGTGTCTGTTATAAAACCTTAAACTGTCAAAACCCGATTGATCGACCCGACGATGATTCACAAAAAGCCCCTTGTCCTGTACTTGCTGATCGTGTGTATCGCAATGGCGCCGTTGCTAACCGTCGATGCCAGCGAAACTGTGCACCTGGCAAACATGTCGGAAAATTGCATCGAATGCGATATGAGCGGCGCTGGAAGCCCCGGATCTTGTGATAATGCCCAATGCATGTTGTCGACAGGGATTTGCGCTACCCAGGTCGGTGCAGCCTGTATCACGGTATTATTCTGGGCGCCGGATCCTGCATTATTCCTTGCCGAGAATTTACATTCTTCGCCAACCCGGTTTCGTTCACGCCTGACATCCTCGATTTATCGCCCGCCCATCTCCTGATTTTGAGCCGCCGCGCGTTCGCCGCGTTTATTGTTACTTTGATTCAGGAACTAAAATGAAAAATCTTTCTATTTATGTAATCGGCATTTCTCTGTTGATGCCAATAATCACAGCCCCCGCAATAGCCTCCGAGGACATCGATATCCCTTTCCATTTGGGCAAGGGCCAATTGCTATACGAAAAATACTGCAGTAGTTGTCATGGGCTGCAACTGAACGGGTCGGATAAAGGCCCACCACTAATCCACCCTTTTTACAAGCCGTCACACCATGGGGACAAGTCGTTTTATCGCGCCGTTTTACAGGGCGTCAAACAGCATCACTGGAATTTTGGCGATATGCCGGCGGTTGCGGGCATGACGCCGAAAAAGATGGATAGCCTGGTGCCGTACGTGCGTTACTACCAGCAACAGAAAAATCTGTTTTAGGGGGCTTAGGATGCAAATCAAATTTATATTGCTCGCGCTGCTCTTGTTGGCTGTGGGCCAATCCTATGCCGCAGAGAAAGACCGCTGGTACAGCGATGCACAGGTTGTAAACGGTGAAAGGTTGTTCCGGGAGAATTGCGCCGCCTGCCATGGTCAGAATGCCGAGGCGACGCCCAACTGGAAAAAAACCGATGCCAACGGCAATTATCCACCGCCACCCCTGGACGGCACCGCGCACGCCTGGCATCACGACCTGGATCTGCTACGTCGCACGATTCGCGAGGGCGGGGCGAGGCTGGGTGGACAGATGCCGGGGTTCGAAGGTCGACTGAACACGGAGGAAATCGACAGCGTTATCGCCTTTTTCCAGGCGAAATGGCCGGATGAAATCTACCAGCGCTGGGGGAGTCGAAACGAAATTTCGGACCTGCCATCGTTGACGGATATCGTGGTCGCTGCAACAAGCCCGTTGACCAGACTACTGCGCCAGCGCCTCGGTAACGTGAATATAGACGACGTGCAGGAAACCTCGGTTGAAGATGTCTGGCAGGTTCAAATCGGCAATCGGTATGTCTATCTTCTCGATGACGGCAAGTTCGCGTTGATGGGTGATCTGATAAATCTGGAAAATGGCCGGAATTTAACCGAACAGTCGCGCAGGGTCGGCACGGTGGAGACAATATCCCGGTTTAGCGACGAAGATACGATCATTTTTGCCGCCAAAGGAGAAACCAGAGCCACTCTCAATGTATTTACCGATACCTCGTGCCCTTATTGTCAAAAACTGCACAGTGAAGTGGACAAGTTGCAGGAAGCAGGGATAACGGTGCGTTACCTGCCATATGCAAGAGGCGGCAAAAACGGGCCGGGGTACGAAACCCTGAAATCGGTATGGTGCGCCGAAGACAGAAACAAGGCCATGACGGATGCCAAGAACAATCAGTTCGAGGGACTACCGCCCGGCGATTGCGCGCAATCGGCGATGATCGACCGTGGCTACCGTGTCGGCAATCAGGTGGGAATCAGGGGTACACCGGCGTTGGTCAAAAGCAACGGCGAAATAATCGAGGGCTACGTGCCTTATCGGGAACTGATACCGCAATTGCTGCAGTGATAGAATTGATAGTCTGGACAGAAGGCAGATGGGCGAGCGGGGCTGGCGGAACACGCCCTGGATCTTCATGGTCGATAAACCCGGCGTTTTACCTGCGAGCAAATCAGCCACCTTATTCAGGGGAGGACTGATTGGGTAGGCAGCAATGCATGATCGACGCATTATTCGGCAATTAAGGATCGCGGCCGAAAAATTGCATTAACCAGAGATACGAAGGGTAAATTCAATTGAAAGAATTAAGCGCCTGGATTCTGGTTGTCGCTTTTGCTGCGATTGGAGGGGGCATGTTTTTGTACAACCATTCCGCAAGCGATGTTTTCGATCCTGGGTCGTCGGCGGGTGCAACGCCCGAACGGGAGGGAGAAAACACCCGAAATAGCCAGTCGGTCTTTAGTTTGTTCGGGTCGCCCCAGGCGATACCCGAGTTGAAATTCATGAATCGGAAGAATCGCGAGCTGACGCTGGAAGCGTTTCGGGGCAGCATCGTGCTACTCAACGTCTGGGCGACCTGGTGTGCCCCATGTCGCGAGGAAATGCCGGCACTCGATCGATTGCAGGAAAAACTCGGCGGGCCCGATTTTCAGGTACTGGCACTTTCTATCGATGAAGCGCCTCCTTCGGTAATCAGAAAATTCTATAAGGGCCTGGGTATCGAATCCCTTTTTGTATTTCACGACCCAACTGGTGAGGTATTCACCAGGCTGAATTTAACCGGGATACCGGCCACGTTATTGCTCGATCGTGAAGGCAGGGGAATAGGCTATGTCGTGGGTCCCGTCGAGTGGGATAAACCCGAAATAGTTGGTGAAATTCGGAGCTTTATTGTTCCCGGTAAAAGGGAAAATATTCTTTGATCATTTTTTAGGTGTACGTAATTTGTGATACTTGACTTGAGGTAAGCTTGTTAGCAACCAGTTAGAGTCTTGACCCGCGTGTGAAAGTTCGCATACTTGCTCGCGTATTTTCTATATTCGGAGGCCATGTTTGCGTATTTTGTTGCTGGTTTTGTCCCTGTCTTGCTTTTTGTCTGCGCAGGCACAACCCCGCCAGTCGCTGGTTCCAGGTGGTATCGCGATCATTAACCTCGAATCTGGAAATGACGCTGGTTACCGTTTTCTGGGAAAGCCGGTGCTGGTGACAAAAATCGAAGGCAAACCCGCGGCACTGGTAGGTTTGCCATTAAGCCTTCGGCCGGGTGAACATTTTATCGAGAGACGCAGCGCTAACCAGGTTTCCAAGAAGTTTTTCAAGGTCGAGCAAAAGCAGTACAGCACCCAACATATCACGATAACCGACGATCGCAAGGTCAACCCTTATGCCAGCGACATGGAACGTATCCTGGCCGAAAAAGTGCGCCAACGGAAAGCGGCTAATCATTATTCAATGGTTGACGTAGATGTTGATTTTCTGGTTCCCGTTGAGGGTATCCGCACCGGCAGTTTTGGCAGGCGCAGGGTCTTCAATGGGCAAAAACGCAGGCCACATAGCGGTATGGACATCGCCGCTGACCTGGGTACTCCCGTGCGCGCACCCAGTGCCGGCACGGTCATCGAACTGGGCGATTTCTTTTTCAGTGGTAACCTGGTTTATATCGAGCATGGACAGGGCATGATCTCCCTGTTCGCCCACCTGAGCGAGATCGATGTTAGCCTCGGCGAGCAGGTTGCAAAAGGTCAGGTTATCGGCAGGGTCGGAGCCACCGGCCGGGTTACCGGTCCGCATTTGCACTGGAGCCTGGGTTTAAACGGGAACTGGATCGATCCGGCACTGTTTCTTCCCGTCGAGGATTAGAAAGTCTGGCGATCACCGCAACGAAGATTATCGTCATCGGCTAGTCTGCGGATATTTGTTATCTCGGCGAGCCGCAAAATCTTCGAGGGTTTGCAACGCCTCATCCCAGCACGCCGGCAACATGAAACGGCCTGTCATCGTGGGTAGCAAATCCTTCGTCGCCGGCCCCAAGAGCAATTATGATCTCGTCACCGGGTCGATAGCCCAGGCTCGCAGCTGTCTCGGCCCCGATCAAGGCGTCTTCGCTATGCTCGATCCAGTCACCCCGGAGCATCGATAACCGCCGATTACGGGCATATCGGCAGTGTTCAAAATAACTATTATCGGTACCCAGCACGCGGAAACCCTTATGCCTATCACCCATCGAAATGGGGATGCTCCAACTTACCTGGGGATGATGGCTTATCTCGATATAACTTGACCATTCAATGTTTTTTGTTGGACTGCCGATGCCAAAAACCGAATACAGTAACAAATGGACCGGTCCGCTGCCGAGGTTCAAGGGCGTTGCTTCAAACCTGGTAGACGATTTCGCCGTCGATGATGGTGTGGGTTACGCTGCCGCGGAAATCCCAGCCCTCGAAGGCGGTGTTTTTACCCTTGGAAACGAAATTGTCCGATTTGCAGATCCAGTGCGATTCGGGATCGACGATGATCAGGTCGGCGATTTCGCCGAGCGCTATTTTACCGCCGGGCAGCGACAGGATGGCGGCGGGGTTGAGCGAAAGCTTGGCGATCATTTCGGCGAGCGGCAGCAGCTCCTCGTCGACCAGCCGCAGCGCCAGCGCCAGCAGCGTGTCGAGCCCGCTGATGCCGGGCTCGGCCGACGGGAAAGGTTTCAGCTTGGCGTCCACCTCGTGCGGCTGGTGGTCCGAGCACAGGCAGTCGATGGTGCCGTCGGCGACGCCCGCGCGCAGCGCATCTCGGTCGCGCTGGCTGCGCAGCGGCGGAATCGTGAACATGTTGCTGTCGAATTCGCCGATGTCGTGGTCGGTCAGGAACAGCTGGTGGATCGCGCAATCGGCGCTGACCGGCAAACCCTTGGCCTTGGCGCCGCGCAGCATGTCGACCGAGCGCGCGCAGGACAACTGCCCGAAATGCGTGCGTGCCCCGGTCTGCTCGACCAACTCGATGTCTTTCGCGAGCGCCGCGGTCTCTGCCGCCACCGGTATTGCCGGCAGTCCCAGCCGGGTCGCGATGGCGCCCTCGTGCGCGCAGCCGTTGCCGAGCAGGTCGTGATCCAGCGGTTGAATGATGACCAGGGAGGTCTGACCGGCGGCGTAATCCATGGCGCGGCGCTGCACCAGGTTGCTGGCCAGCCGGTGCCTGGCGTTGCTGAACGCGATGCAGCCGTTGTCGCGCAGGCTCGCCATGTTGCTGAGTTGCTCGCCGGCGAGTCCGCGCGTCAGCGCGCCGATCGGGTAAACATGCGCCTTGTGGCCGAACATTTCGTTGCGGTGATGGATCAGCTCGACCGTGGCGGAATTATCGATCGGCGGCTGCGTGTCGGGCGGGACGCACAGCGTGGTGATGCCGTTTCGGATCGCGGCCAGGGTTTCGCTTTCGATATTGGCCTTCTCCGGTTGTCCCGGGTCGCGCAGGCGCGCCTGGCAGTCGATCAGCCCGGGCATGACCCAGCGGCCTCTGACGTCGATTTCCTGCGCCGCCGCGAAGCCCGACGGTGCCGAGCCGATGCCGACGATCTTGCCGTCCTGCAGGTACAGGTCTGCCTCGCGCACCCTGGCCTCGGCCGGGTCCACGATCAGCCCGTTGCGGATGCGCAGGCTCACGACTCGTCCCCGGGTTGCAACCCGGACTGGCCGACGATCATCGACATTACCGCCATGCGCACCGAAATGCCGAAGCTGACCTGCTGCAGGATTACCGATTGCGTGCCGTCCATGACGCTGGATTCGATTTCGACGCCGCGGTTGGCGGGGCCCGGGTGCATCACGATCGCATCGGGTTTGGCAAGGCGCAGCCGCTCCTGCGACAGTCCAAACTTGCGGAAGTATTCTTTTTCGCTGGGCAGCAGGGCGCCCTGCATGCGCTCTTTTTGCAGGCGCAGCATGATGACGACGTCGACGTCCCGGAGCCCTAATTCGAGATCCTCGTAGACTTTCACCCCGAGCGATTCGGCCTCGACCGGCATCAGCGTGCGCGGCGCGATGACGCGGACCTCGGCGGTATTGAGCAGGTTCAGCGCGTGAATCTGCGAGCGTGCGACGCGCGAATGCAGGATGTCGCCGACGATCGCGACGCGCAGGCTGCCGAAGTCCCGTTTGTAATGGCGGATCGTGTACATATCGAGCATCGCCTGGGTCGGGTGTTCGTGCTGGCCGTCACCGGCGTTGAGCACCGCTACGCCCGGGCGCACGTGCTGCGCAAAGAAATGAGCGCTGCCGCTGTCCTGGTGGCGAATAACGAACATGTCGATCTGCATCGCCTCGAGGTTTTGCAGCGTATCCAGCAGCGACTCGCCCTTGACGGTTGCCGAGGTGTTGACGTTGAGGCTCAGGATATCCGCGGACAGGCGCTGCTCGGCGAGTTCGAAGGTGGAGCGTGTGCGGGTGCTGGCTTCGAAGAAAAGGTTGGCGACCGTGATGCCGCGCAGGATCGGTACCTTCTTGATGGTGCGACCGGCAACCGAGGTAAAGGATTCGGCGGTGTCCAGAATTTCGGTAAGAATTGCCGGATTCAGGCCCTCGATGCTCAGAAAATGCCGCAGCCTGCCCTTGTCGTCGAGCTGGATGTTGCTACTCGGCATGACGCTCCCGGGTTTTGATCACCAGCCGCAGCGGTTCGGGCCCCTCGAGCTTGATATGGCTGCTGGAATCGAGCTCCGTGGTGGCGCCGACGACGTCGGGCTGCACCGGGATTTCGCGTTCGCCGCGATCGACCAGGATCGCGAGCACGATTTTCCTGGGCCTGCCGTAATCGAAGATTTCGTTCATCGCGGCGCGCACGGTGCGCCCGGAATGCAGCACGTCGTCCACCAGGATGATGGTCTTGTCGTCGATGTCGGTCGGCAGGCTCGATGGCTTTACCGTCGGATGCAGACCGGTACGGGTAAAGTCGTCACGGTAAAACGAAATATTCAGCCGCCCCAGTTCCGCGTCGGGCGCGATGCGTCGCCGCAGTTGCTCGGCGATCCAGGCGCCGCCGGTCTCGATGCCGACGATGATGGGTTGCGATGCGGGGGAGGAAAAATAGGGAGTCAGTTCCCGGGAAAGCTTTTCGATCAGCGATTCGACTGAGGGTAGGGACACTTAAACTCCGCTTGTCTGTGCGCAGGCTTTATAGCATAAATTGCCTGTGAATACATTACTCCCCAACCGCGGTAAATACGGGGACACAATACTTAATTCATCTGCCTCGTCGAACTGATTTGAACAAAAATCAGGGAATTAAGTATTGTGTCCCCTTGTTTATGAACAACCTGGCGTTCTCCCCCGCCTCTGCGAGAACCTTGCAGCGGAATCAGACTGGCTCGGCGTCGGCGTGCTCGCGCAGCCAGGACTCGGTGATCAGCGCGGCCGCGATGCTGTCGATTTCGGACTTGGATTTGCGGCGCTGGTTCTCGATCGCGACCTGGTAAGCCTCGCGCGTGGTCAGGCGCTCGTCGATGAGCACGGTGTTGACGCCGAAGCGCCCCTGCAGTTGCCGTCCGAAGCGTCTGGCGCGCGCGCTCATCGCCTGGTGCTCGCCCATCATGTTGAGCGGCAGGCCCACCACCACGACCTGCGGACGCCATTCGTCCAGGATCGATTCGATGCTTTTCCAGTCGTTGTTCCTGATCGCGGCGAGTGGATTCGCCTGCCGGGTCAGCGTTTGCCCGACCGCAACGCCTATCCATTTGGTACCGAAATCGAAACCGATGACCGTCTTTATCGGCTCAGCCATGCGCCGTGGATTCAGGCGTTTCCACTGACCGGTGAGAGGGAGTTGATGTCGAAACCGAGCGAGTCGAAGGCAACCTGCCACTTGTTTTCCGGTTTCTCGTGAAACAGGAGGTCCGGGCTGCAGGTCGAGGTGAGCCACGAATTCTGCTGCAGTTCCGATTCGAGCTGGCCCGAGGCCCAGCCTGAAAATCCGAGTATCACCAGGTAATCCTCGGGTCCATGGCCTTCGGCGATAGCCTGCAGTATGTCGACCGAGCTGGTCAGGTGAATACCGCTCGATACCTCGACGCTGTTTTGCCAGTGTCCCGCCGTGGAATGCAGCACGAAGCCCTGTTCGAGCTGCACCGGGCCCCCGATATAAACCGGTTGCTGCCGGATCGACTCGTCATCGCAGTGGATGTCGAGCTGTTTGAAGATGTCGTCGAGTACCTGCGAGGTTTCGTGGTTTACCACCAGTCCCATGCTGCCCTGCTGGCTGTGCTCGCACATGTAGACCAGGCTGGACGCGAAAATGGGGTCCTTGATTGCAGGAGTCGCGATCAGGCATTTGTCGACGAGGCTGGCTGTTTGCTGTGACATATCCGGGTACTAGCTTACCCCGCTTTGCGTTTTAAATCGATTGCTTTTGAAATCCCAGGTGCGGATTATGACAATTTGGTCGGCGCGTTCTCTCAGTTCCTCGGAAAATGGCGCGAACGGCTGCGCCATGCGCAGGATGCGCTTGGCCGCCTCGTCGAGCACGCTGGTGCCGGAGGAGCTGGTGATACGCATATCGATAACCTCGCCGGCGGCGTTCAGCCTGACGCTCATGCGCAGGCGGCCGTCGAGGTTGTGGATTCTGGCCTCCTGCGGATAGTTCAGATTGCCGGTGTGCTCGATTTTCTGCACCCAGGAGGCGAGGTAGCTCGCCTCGATCGCCTTGCGTGTATTCGCGGTCAGCGTAATGGTTTTCGGGCGCCTGGCATAATCGATCGTCATTTGCCTTATTTCGGCCTGCAGGCGTGCGATCCTGGTCGCGCGCTGCTCGGCTTCGCTGGCCTCGCGGCTGTTCGATTCCCTGGCGCGGCTTTGTTGCTGCCGTCCCACCGTATTGTCCGATTCGGACTGGGTAAGGTAGTAAAGCTTGCTGATTGCAAGCTGCTGCTTGCGCAGCTCGGCGCGGTCGCGATCGGACAGGCCCGCCTGGGTCAGCGGGGTCGTGGCGGAAACCGGCGCACCGGGACGGGCTTTTTCGTCGGCGTTGCCGCCTCCCGCCTGGTTTTCCTGCGCCAGGAAATCCGGTTCCTCGACCTCGTCGATAGACCTGGAATTGGCCAGGATGATGTCGAGGCTGGGTAACGGATCGCGGTTGCTGTTATGCGACGGCGTGAAACCCACGCCCAATACCACGATCGCGTGCAGGGTGAGCGCAAGGAATAATGTGAAGCCGAGACGATCACTGGCGGTGATACGGGGCCGGGTTGCTTGAGTTTGAGCCATATTGGGTGTCTATTGTGCCAAGAATGAATCTAGATAACCAGTAAAACTCTTTGAATTAATTAATAATTTCCAGTGGCCATGATACCTTAATATCGAGCTTGTCGGCGAAGCTTGCGCTCGCCAGCATCGCGCGCGAATCGCTGATGATCAGGAAATCATCGATACCTAAGGATAGCGCCAAATCGCGAGGTTTGCGCATGCCGTCGATCATCAGGGCGGTCGCCGCGACATCGGCGCGCACCGGGTCGGGGTCGAGCACGGTCGCCGAACTCTGCCCGCGCGAAGGTTCGCCGCTGCGGGGATCGATGATGTGATGCATTCGCCTGCCCCCCTGCCAGTACTGGCGATGGTAGTTCCCCGACGTAAACAGGCTATGCCTGCCGTCGAGCTGCAGGCTTGCGACGACGCCGGGGGCGAACGGATTCTGAATCCCGATTCGCCACGGTCGCCCGAAACGATTGCCCGCGATCCGCATGTCGCCGCCGGCATTGACGATGTAGTTTTCGACGCCGCTGCGGTCCAGGTAATCGGCGATCAGCCCGACCGCGTAGCCCTTGGCAATACCGCCAAGGTCGATCTGCAGTTCGGGGTTGCTGCTGCGCGCCATGCCGCCGTCGATCTGCAGATCCCGCATTGTCGGCAGGTTGCGCCTGATCGCCGCGACCGCCGCGTTGTCGGCAGCGCCGCCGTGGAAACCGTAGGCCGCGATCAGCTTGCCGAGCGCGGGATTGAAGAAACCCCCGCTGCTGTCGTAGTACTCACGGCTGAGCCGTATCAAATCGACGAGGGATGCGGGGACCGCGACCGTTTCTCCCTGTTGCAGCGCATTGTTGAACCGGGTCAGGTCACTGTCTTCCCAGGCATGCCACTGTTTGCGGTAGCCGTGCAGCCGCGCTTCGATTTCGCCGAGGAGTCGTTCGGCACGCGTCAGATCCCCGCTGATCATCGTAATCTCGATGATGGTGCCGAATTCGAGCAGGTGTTGTTCGACGAGGTGCTGCCGGCGCTCGCAGCCGCCGATGCCGACGATGAACAGTAACAGCCAGATCCGGGTTAAGCGGATATTCGTCGCTCGATACACTCAAACAGGTCTGCGCTGATATTGAGGTCGAAATCGCGATCCAGTTCACGGATGCAGGTCGGGCTGGTCACATTGATCTCGGTAATGTAATCCCCGATCACGTCGATACCGACGAACAGCAGGCCGCGCGCACGAAGTTCGTTCCCGACCTGGTCGCAAAGCCATTGATCGCGTTCGCTGAGCAGCTGGCCCCGGGTGCTCGCGCCGGCGGCGATGTTGCCACGATTTTCGCCCGCGGCCGGCAGTCGCGCCAGGGCATAGGGGACGGCAATCCCGTCGATCAGCAGGATGCGCTTGTCGCCGTCCCTGATTTCCGGGATATAGCGTTGCGCCATGGTCTGGGAGCGACCATTCTTGGAGACCGCCTCGATAATCGCATTGGTGTTCAGGTCCCCGGCCTGCACGCGAAAGATCGACTGGCCGCCCATGCCATCGAGGGGCTTGACGATGACGTCCCGGTGCTGGGCGATAAAAGCCTTGAGGTTTGCGGATTTGCGGCTCACCAGGGTTTCGACGCAGCATTGCGGGAACACCCGGGTAAAAAGCTTTTCGTTGCAGTCGCGCAGGCTGGCCGGCTTGTTGATGACCAGTACGCCGTTTTCTTCGGCCTGCTCCAGGATATAGGTGCAGTAGATGTATTCGAGATCGAAGGGTGGATCCTTGCGCATCAGGATCACGTCGAGCTCGTCCAGTCGGCAGCGACCGGCCTCGAGATAGTCGAACCAGTGTTCATTGTCGTCGTGCACGGCAAGCGTTCGGAAGTCCCCCATGGCGCTAGCGTTATCGAGGAAAATATCGTCGAGCAGGAAGTAGAATAACTGCCAGCCGCGCGCCTGCGCTTCCAGCATCATGGCCAGCGTGGAGTCTTTCCAGGGTTTGATGGATTCGATGGGATCCATCACGATTCCGAGTTTGCGGACGGCAGGCATTCAGGGCGTTTGAACAGGATAATTTCGGTTAGCCGGAGTTTACTGAATTAAGCTCGGCAAGCACATTAAAAATATCGATTGCGCCGGCTGTTATTAAACGCATCTAGACCTTGTGAAACGGCGTTTTTTGAACTACTTTTGATGTTGATGGAAATTCCGCACCAGGCCCGAGAAAGATCGATTAAAATCATAGAATTCACATTATATAGTTTTAATAAATCACTGGTTTTACTTGAGAAAATCCATATAATCTTGTCCTGATAAAGTGGGGCAAACCCACTGTTAATCCCCGGGGGTTACGTGAACACCGAGTCTCAGACAGCAGATGGAGCGCAGCAATCGACCAACCTTAACGTCAAGGTAATGGTGATCGATGACAGCAAGACCATTCGCCGCAGCGCTGAAACCCTGTTGAAAAAGGTCGGTTGCGAAGTGGTAACCGCTATCGACGGTTTCGAAGCGCTCGCCAAAATTACCGAACACAAACCGGATATCATTTTCGTCGATATCATGATGCCGCGTCTGGATGGATATCAGACCTGCGCGCTGATCAAGAATAACCAGAAATTCAAGGCTACCCCGGTCATCATGCTATCCAGCAAGGACAGTATTTTCGATCGCGCCAGAGGCCGTATCGTGGGCTCTGAAAAATACTTGACCAAACCCTTTTCGAAGGAAGACCTGATAAATGCGATAACCACGCATGTCGGCTAGGCGGGAAGGTTCCGCGAAGATAGAGGTAGGCTCGGAATGACGCATATATTAATTATT
>Ga0224512_10004300_pt1 | contig 12087 bp, 13 predicted proteins | sample SF_May12_sed_USG_4_FD_169103 | JGI IMG/M metagenome (GOLD analysis project Ga0224512, IMG submission 169103) | Sediment microbial communities from San Francisco Bay, California, United States - SF_May12_sed_USGS_13 | ecosystem: Environmental > Aquatic > Marine > Sediment | place: USA... | reverse complement strand
GGAATACAAGTAATAGCCCGGCTATTGCTTGTATTTCGCAACGCGGAGTTTGATTATTTTGGACCCAAATCGATCGATCATTACTTTTGCGGAGGTTCCTCAATTACGGAATTGATGAGATGGTGCAGCATATCCTCAACTCGGACACAAACGATGGCGCCGATCGACACCAACTCCTCACTGACATCGACTGGTAAGTCGTTTTGATTACCCGGTACGATTTGGTTCAGTTTACCACCGATATAAACTGGCACCGAGTATGTCCGGTGCTGCATTTCCGATCGCAGTTCGCGCAAATAATCCAACGCGATACCGTTGTAGGTGCTTAACGCGACAAAATCCGCGCGCGCTTGCTCGGCGGTAACCACTAACGCATCGGCATCAGTACTGACCCCGGCGTCGACAATAGTGACATTGAGTCGGCGTAATACCGCCTCCACCAAAACTTTTCCGTATTCGTGAACATCCGAGGTGCCAACACAGGCCACCAACCCCGCATCGCGCAGTCGTTTTTGTGCATCCGCATCAAGCTGTGCGACACATTGTTCCGCACGATGTTCCAACTCCTGAATCGTCGTCGATGCGACAACGGGCGTGCGCCCACGGGGATACGTAGCATCCGCGTTACCAGGTCCGTATTTTTTTTCGAGCCGTTGTGGGCCAATGCGGCGCAATGCCAATAACAATTCAAGTGGATTGCCAATGTCGATACCGTGCTCCGCCAAACCGTGCAGCACGTTAGCCTTGAACTTTTTACCTGCGCTAACGATACGCGGAGCCATCTGTTGCGCGGCATCGGCATCCAGCATCGGTTGGAGCGCATGAAAACGCTCCACCCAACGCTGTGCGAATCGATGCGCATCGACAATCTCATCGATATTGGGAATTCGCGATGCTTCCGTCACCGGAACCGGATTGATCGCGTGCCCGGTCGGACTTACCGTCTGCGCAAACGCATCCACAAGCAGATAAGAAGCAAGGGACGCGTAATTAGCGGCCGAATCGATACCGTACGATGTCGTATTGCCGTAAATCATAGTGCCCGGCGTGGAACTCGTGGATGATATCGCAAACAAAAATGCCAAGCGTGCTGTCGGGTCCGAATAGGTATGTCCGTAACAGTGCGAAATCTCGCCGCCGATCAACTCCTCGACAATGTATTTTTCGATTAGTACCGCACCCAGCGCGCAACTGAGATCGGTAAACAATGCCGCGAAACCGTCGTCCAGGTTTGAGTGAATCAACACCGGAACGGGTTGCGCTGCCGCCAAAGCCATAGCCGTGAGCGTCGCCGCCGTGGTCGCGACGTCGTCGTCCCAATGCGGTAGACGAAAAGTGAAATACTGACCCAGGTTGCCGATCGCGGTTGCACCAGCGGCAAGGGCGGCGGCGGTATTTTCCACGGCGCCCGGCATACCGATCACAAAGTCCCCGAAATGCGGGGCGACCGGTGCTACTTCGGTGAGTCGGACAAAATCCGATGCCTCGCCCAATATAAGCCCCGTACCTCGCGGCCGGCCGCGGCGTTGCCCCTCGGGATATCCCATCGACCAATCCAGACAGATGCCATACCGATCAACACTATAGCCGTCGGACGATAAGCGTTCGTAGATCTCCGCACACGCGCGGCGACTTTGTTCGAGGTCGCGATAGCCGACCTGGGCGTGAAACATAATCGGCGCATCAATCATCCGCTGACGCTTGTATTCCGATTCGCTGGCCACGCCGTAGTGAGCAAAAAACGGCGTGTCGCCGACCCGCATATCGCGGGCCAACTTACGCCCCGCATCGATCAGCGCTTGCGCTTCGGGTAATTCAGGCTCGGGTAGAATACCCGCCCGATCGAGGGCCGTGGCATCACCCGCAGCGAGACGTTGCGACACGCGATTACGCGGCGACACCGTACGCCAATAGCTTGTCGTACAGCGCCTGACCCGCCCCTTTGTAACCGCCCGACGGTGCCATCGTGCCGCCGTCAAGTACTGCCTGCGGATCGGTGGTCGGCTGTCCCGTATTGTCGAAGCCCCAGCTCGCTGGTATCAGTTCGCTTCTCTGCGCGCGCCCGATCACTTCGCTCTTGTCGACGACACTGGATGATTGATCCAACACCAGTGGGTCTTCGCTCGGCCGCGGGAAAGCCCACGCAATCGGGTTGGTGCCGAATAGCGCACGTGTGCCGCCCCAAGGCGCAATCGACGCAGGGGCGTTGACGAAACCCAAAGCGACAATCCCGGCCTTCGCCATTCGTTCGACGTGGTAGCCCACCACTCCACAATTATAAGAATTGGTTACGGCCACTAATCCCGCACCCATGCTCTTGACCAGGGCGGGAAACACTTCGAGCCCAAGATCAATGGCGGGATGCGCAAATCCATCGCGGGTATTGATCGGCAATAACGCGGGCGTGAGCTTCGTTACGACCGGCTCAGCACCACCGTCGATCTTGCCACAGCGTGCATGCTCACCGTACGTCGGTAAGCGTGCCAGTCCGTGGCTGTGAATACCATCCGCCTCCGATGCGACCACCGAACCGGTCACCGAACCGGTCACCGAACCGGTCACCGAACCGGTCACCGAACCGGTCACCGAACCGGCATTGGATCCGCTGGTATTACACGCTGTCAATGCCCGCATTGTCAGCTCGTCGACATCTTTTAAGCTTAAACTGATCGTCATTTCTCGCTTCCGCCGCCCGTCGTCCGCGCCGCATTCGACTCAAAGCCTTCACTAAAAAATCGCAACCAATTTCCACCCAAAATCTTGCCGACTTCTTGGGTGTCCAAACCGCGATCCAACAGACCCCGGGTGATATTGGGCATATCGGCTGGCGTTCGAAACCAGGGCGGCTGCTCGGGCCGGGTCGGTTTGTCGGCCGAGCCCTCACCATAGTCCGGGCCGAACGTCCAGCGGCCACTGCGCATCCATTCGAGTGTTTCATATCCCCAACCACGACACATATTAGAGCCGAGCCCGATATGGTCAATGCTCATCAGTTCCGCGGTATCCACCACTATGCGACAAAACGACTCCAATGTGCATTGCCCGCTATCGCGAAGATGAAACGGATACAAGCTAAACCCCAACATGCTGCCGGACAGTGCCAGTGCGCGCAACAAATCATCGAATTTATTACGCAACGCGGCGTGAAACGACGCCGGATTGGCATGTGTGTTCGCCACTGGGCGCTCGGATAATTCAATAGCCTGCAACGATGTGTGCTCAGCGCTACGGGATAAATCCACAATCATACCGACACGATTCATCTCACGAATCACTTCACGTCCGAAACGAGAAGTTCCCGCATCCATTTTCTCGTAACGGCCCGCACCGATCAAACTCTGATTGTTGTAGGTCAACTGCATGATGCGCACGCCAAGCTCATGGAATACCTGCACTAATTCAAGGTCGCCTTCAATCGGAGAACAATTTTGAAATCCAAAAATGACTCCGACCTTACCGCTGCGTTTGGCCTCGCGGATATCGTCGCCGCGAATCACCGGCATGCACAAGTCACCGAGCTGTATCCGTAACCGATGCCAGCCGCCGATGCAGGACAACGTTGCGCGCGCATCTTCCCAATACACAATGGTCACGTGTACGACGCTCACGCCGCCATCATGGAGTTAGGTCAGCAACGCCCGATCCCAATTGGAAAATTGCAGCGCATCGACCACGATCAACTCCCGGTGCAAATCGAGGGTCGAAGGTTGCACTGCGGGCACGGGGTTAATGTCACTCATGGTTTGGTGTATGTGGTTTTAACGATTGTGTAGAACTCGCGTGCGTAAGCACCTTGTTCCCGCGGACCATAACTCGATGCCTTGCGGCCACCGAATGGCACGTGATAATCCGTGCCGGCTGTCGGCAGAATTATCATCACCACACCGGCCACCGCATTATTTTTGAAATCGCTCGCGTATTTCAACGATGAGGTGACGATACCGGAGGTTAATCCAAATTCGGTATCATTCGCGACCTTCAGCGCCGCGTCGTAATCACGTACTCGAATGATGCTCGTAATCGGGCCGAAAATTTCTTCGCGGCTGATGCGCATCGTGTTGTCTGCCTCTGTAAACAATGCCGGAGCCATATAGTGACCGGGTGTCTCGCGGTTTAGTATCTCACCGCCACAAAGCAGCTGCGCACCTTCGTTGCGGCCGACATCGAGATACGACTGATTCTGCTCCAATTGCGTGGCATCGACGGCCGTCCCCAGTTGGGTATCCGCCGCAAACGCGTTACCCACCCGCAATGCCTTGGTGGCTTCGCACACCACTTCCACAAACCGGTCGTGAATCCCTTCGGTGACAACCAATCGCGATGCCGCCGTGCACCGCTGACCGGTGGCAAAAAATGCACTATTAATGGCGGCCCCTACGGCGGCACCCAAATTCGCATCATCGAGAATCACCAGTGGATTCTTGCCGCCCATCTCGAGCTGTACTTTAGCCATGCGCTGCACCGCTTGGCTCGCGATGTTGCGTCCGGTCGCACCGATCCGGTAAATGTAATTGTGTCGACGTCTTCGGCTGCGAGAATTTGTGCGCCAACTTCGCTACCACGCCCCATGACAAGATTGAAAACTCCCGCGGGCAACCCGCTGCGGCTAATCAATGTCGGCCGACGCCCAGGCACTGCCCGGCACTAGATCCGCGGGTTTAAACACTACGCAGTTGCCATAAACCAGCGCCGGCGCAATTTTCCAGGCCGGTATTGCGAGCGGCGAATTCCATGGCGAAATGATGCCGATTACACCAACCGGCTCGCGACGTACATCGACCTCGACACCCGCACGCACCGAGTCGGCGCAATCACCGATTTGGCGCAACACTTCTTGCGCATAGTAATGAAAGAACTACCCGGAGCGCGCCATCTCGCCCGTGCCCTCGGCCACGGGCTTGCCCTCCTCGCTCGATAATAACCGGCCGAGTTCGTCCTTCCTGGCGATGAGTTCGTCGCCAATGCGGGTCAAACTTCCCTGCCGCGTTTCCAGTCCGCTGCACGACCAAGTTGAAAACGCCTGGCATGCAGCGCCGATCGCGTCCTGGGTTTGCGCAGCGTTGGCCCGTGCATACTCGCCAACGACCTCGTTGGTGTCGGATGGAATGATATTCCGATTCGCATCGCTGCTGGTGACCCATTCGCCGCCGATATAGTTTGCATTGAATTTCATGATGTGCCGGCGGCCATCACATACACGTCGTCGAAATCTTCAAGATAACTACGAACGCCCTCGTGCTGACCTTGCGTCATCCGAAACACGGATGAGTAATCGTTGCCGGGAAGATCGGTATTGACAACGTTAACGGGTCGCCCCGGAGCCCGGCTCCGGATCGCACCGATTAATTGCCGGATAAGATCGACCGACGTTCCGCCATCTGCCGCACCGTAATCGGCGATCGCGAACGGCCGATTCGACTCTTCGATCGACATCGAGGACAGCGCATCCAACGCCAACACCGCTGTGTTGTCGATGACATCTTTTGCACCCCGGGTGTGCTCGGAATAGTAACCCCCACCCTTCATGGCAATCGTCGTTCCGGATCCGATTGTGTGCATTCGCTTCCCTCCAATACGTCGCTATCGCGTTCACGTCCACACCAACACCGGTAATTGCATCTCAGTCAGCGACAGCAGGCTGCGCATCTTATTCTCGTCGCTGCACAAGGCCCGGTTACCGTCGTCTATTCGCACCATGCGGCGGTAATCCAGCGCGCCACAATAACTGACAACAATCTGCGTAATTGCACCGGCCGGCAACTACGGCGGTACGGCGGTGCTGGCCGAGCGCAACGAACCATCAGATGTAATTATCGAACGCTGAAATGGGCTGTCATACTGAGTAATGCAGACTCGCTGCTTATTTTCCGAGTTAGTCCAACACAACGGACCGCCCGACAAATGCAGGTCGTTCCAGCGTCACCACGTTTGCCAGCATCGCTGCCACCCGATGGGGCCACTCTTTACCCCGGCCCCCCACCGTATCGACGCAGACTCCCAATACTTCTTCGGTTGCGACAAGGTCGCTCTCAACATACATCTCGTGACAAATGTGCACGCGTTTGGTATCGACTCCCAGTACCCGCGTTGAAACACGCAGCAGGCTGCCAGGACCAACCTCATGCAGGTATCGAATATGAGCTTCCACGGTGTATACCGAAACGTGATGCGTCTGGCGATACTCGGCGCCTATGCCCACCTGCTCATATAAAGCGTCGCTGGCATTCCCAAATACCAGCACGTAATACGCCTCGCTCATATGACCGTTGTAGTCGATCCACGCCGGCTGTACCGATTCCCTATATTGCTCGAGCACGGCCGCGTCCTCATTCATAAATTGCCTTCGGTATTCGCCGTTTCGTATCGATAATATCTACACACGTTAGTCGATGTGGCGCGAATTCGCCATGCTTTGAAAGCAAATTGCCATAACTCATCGCATCGACCGTCACACTCGTATGTTGCAATGCGGCGCCTTCGAAACCTTGTTAATTTATTCGAGCTACGCCATGCAAAAGCCCCATTTTTCCACAGCGTCCTGCGTTGCAGTCGTATTGGTCGTACTGACTGTGCTCACGAGTTCCGTCCGGGCCCAAGCTGAATCGAGCGATACTGTTGTCCCGGAGCAGATGGGGCACGGCGCTTTATTGTTGCGTACCGACCAGACCGGGCGCTATCGTGAAGCCACCGCTTTATCCACGAACGTTGAGATGCGGGTCACAGGATTAATCGCTTCGGTGACGGTCACCCAGTCCTTTACCAACCAAAGCAACGACTGGCTGGAGGGTATTTACGTATTTCCGTTGCCCGACGACGCTGCTGTCCATGGGCTCACGATGCGTATCGGCAAGCGTACTATTAAAGGGCTGGTAAAACCACGCAACCAGGCGAAGCGCCAATACCAGCAAGCCAAGAAAAGTGGAAAACGGGCCAGCCTGGTAGAACAGGAGCGGCCGAATATGTTTACAACGTCGGTCGCCAATATCGGGCCGGGCACAAAAATCGACATCGAAATCGACTACCAACAGACAGTGGTATATGCGGATGGCGAGTTTCGATTGCGATTTCCGATGGTGGTGGGCCCGCGGTACATTCCGGGTCGGCCCGTTGCCGCGTCCAATCAGTCCGGCACTGGCTGGGCCTACGACACCGACCAGGTTACGGATGCCTCGCGCATAACACCTCCCGTGCGCGACCCACGGCAAGGCCCGACCAACCGCGTAACCTTGCGAGCGGAAGTCGATGCGGGTTTCGCGGTTGCGGAGATCGATAGCCCCTATCACGCTGTTCAAATCAAACGCAAACGTGACCATCGTTTTGTCGTCAAACTCGATTCCACAACCTACGCGGACCGCGATTTCGAATTGAGTTGGATTCCAACAATCGGTCACGCCCCCCGCGCGGCGCTGTTCACTGAGACCGTTGACGGCGAACACTATGCACTGGTGCTGGTAATGCCGCCGAATCCAGATGCTTCGGAACGCAGCGGGCCGTTACCGAGGGAAACAGTGTTCGTGATCGATACATCGGGCTCTATGGCGGGAGACTCATTGCGCCAAGCCAAAGCAGGTCTGCAATTCGCCTTGGACCGCCTGACCGCACGCGACACCTTTAACGTAATTCAATTTAGTTCCACTACACGGCAGTTATTTCAACAATCCCAACCGGCGACGGCCGATGCGATCCGGCGCGCCAAACACTACGTCACCGGCCTGCGAGCAAACGGGGGTACCAAAATCGCCGCCGCGTTACGGGCATCACTGAATGGCGGCAAGCACAGCGGGCGATTACGGCAGGTATTCTTCCTGACCGATGGCAGTGTGGGCAACGAACCCCAGCTATTTGAATTAATTCAGAGCCGACTTGGCGATTCGCGGCTTTTTACGATCGGCATCGGTTCGGCGCCGAATGCGTATTTCATGAGCCGCGCGGCACGATTTGGCCGCGGTACCTTTACCTTTATCGGCAAACTCGATGAGGTAACCGATAAGATGCAGTCGTTGTTTGCCAAGTTAGAACAACCCTTATTGGCAGATATCGACATCGATTGGCCGGACGGATTGCCGGTGGAGGCGACCCCGAACGTCTTGCCAGATTTATATCACGGCGAACCCGTTACTATCGTCGCAAAACTCCCCCAGCCGCCCGCACAAATCGACGTCAGCGGCCGCCGCCGTCATCAACCCTGGCGATTCACCGTGGATGCCATGCATGGCAAGACGCAGACGGGTATCGGTCGCCTATGGGCGCGGCGCACGATTCGTGCCCTGCTAGAACAACCGGGATCCAGCAGCGATGACAAAATATTGCTTCAGGAACGAGTCGTCGATCTTGCGCTCCGGCATCAACTCGTCACGCGTTACACGAGTTTAGTGACAGTCGATGTCACTCCGGTGCGCCCGCGCGATCGACGCATCCGCAGTCACCCCCTCGCCACCAATTTGCCCAAGGGCTGGAGTTACAAGCACGTATTCGGTGCTTTACCAGCCACCGCCACAGACTCCAGGTTGTTGATCATTTACGGTTTAATTTTCGTTATTCTAAGTTGCGTTGGGTTTTGGATGGCTCGCAATAGGGCATGAGACGCCGCGCCGTTTACATACTGAGTTGCGCGCTGTTGGGCGGTGGAATCTGGCAGCTCAGCGGCGCCACGTATATCCATGCTAAAGCCGGCTTGGCACAAGTAATGTTGCGTGCTGCGTGGGGGCAGAGTCTGGCGGATGGCCCGCCACGGCCACCCTGGCCGGGTGCCGACACTTGGCCCGTGGCACGCCTGCGAATTGTATCCGCCAAAATCGATGCACTTGTGCTTGCAAACGCGAGCGGCCACGCCTTGGCATTCGGGCCGACCCATGTCGCCGGCAGTGCGGATCCCGGTGCCGCGGGCAATAGCATAATTATCGCGCACCGCGACACGCATTTTCGTTTTCTGGGTTACCTTAACCCCGGCGACCGAATTACCGTGCAAACCCGTGACGGTATCGAACATCGGTTCGCTGTAACGGCCGCCTATGTGGCGGATTCACGCACCACACTCATAGAGGATGAAACACCGCGGCCGCGCCTGACCTTAGTAACTTGCTATCCGTTCGACGCGATCCAACCCGGCGGCCCGTTGCGTTACATTGTGGAGGCGGACCTCGTTAACGGTTTCGGCAATAGCATCGGCACGGAAATGGCAGCGGTGCGCCCGGATATTCTGTGACAATATAAGATCTCAACGATCACCTGGCCGCAGCGCTCTCACGTTTACAGATCACTTTACGTACAACGTCTCTTCCACACTCTTCGTCGCCACACCTCCCACGCGGATGCCGATCGGTTTGCCACCCTGTAACGTCAACTCGGTACGGATATGGCTGGGTCACCCCATCTCGTCGCCCTGCTCTGCTATCAAAGCTCGCCAAATTCTTAACCCGTCCCTATTTCCACTAGCGCGGCTGCATATTTTCGCGCGGCAGTCGAATCGGCAACTGCTCGCGGATTCGTGCATCGATGGCCGCGTCGATGTGACTCGGAAAATGCGTCGCCAATACCTCGTTAAGTCGCGTGGTCGCGCGTTGCAACACATCGCTGGAGCCCTGCTCGGCCCACTCCTTCGGGCTTGTACGATCGCCGACCTCGGGATAAATATATTCTTTTTGCATCAAGTCCATCGTCTGCGTGTGTCCCAAGAAATGATTCGGGCCGTCGATACACACATCCCGCATTGCCTCGATGGACAAGCTGTCTTCCGTTACCTCGATACCGCGCACCGTGCGATTGATAGCACCCAGCATATCGTTATCGATGATGTAGCTTTCGAAACAACACCCCAATAGGCTTGCCTGCATACCCGCCGATTCATAAACCAGATTGGTGCCAGAGTGGCCGGCCAAAAGATTCGTATAGGATTTCTCGTAGCCCGATTGGGCATCAGGCAATTTCGCGTCCGCCATCCCGGCGGCGATCCCGGTCGGCAAATCGTAAAACCGGCCCATCTGACCGCACGCCGCCATCAAGATTGCTTGCTCACCACTACCGCCGCTCATTGCACCCGTACGCAAATCCGACACAAACGGCCAGGTACCAAAAATTGCAGGATGCTGTGGCACCAGTAAATTGACGTAGACCAATCCTGCCAACACTTCAGCCACTTCCTGAACCACCGCACCCGCCAACGCCGCGGGACTCGTGGCGCCAGCCTGACCCGCCGCCAGCAGCAACACCGGCATGCCGGCACGCACTGCCGCCTCGAGCGTACGACTCGCATCATCGGCAAATCGCAACGGTGGCACCACAAAGCAGCTCGAACTGCTCACGAATGGGCGTTCGCGCCACTTCTTCTCTCCACCCGCAATGGCGTGCAGCATCGGCATCGTCTCCTCCAGATGCTCCGGCAACACGAAGCTTGTACCGACGTGCTTACTGGTGCCACTTACGCAGGCATAACAAGTATTTATATCCAACTCACGTGGCTCGACCATATCGCGCGCAACAATCGAGCGTTGATAAAAATGGATGTGCTCGAGGTTGTCGACCAGACGCGCAATGTTGTAGAGATCGGCTAGTGTCGACTCCCGATACTCGCGCGTCTCGCAATTGACGATGTGTACCGCCGCACCGGCAGTGCCAAAATACACGCGGTTGCCGGTAAGTTCCATATCGTGTTTTGGGTCCTGGGCGTGTAACACAATGTTGCGCGCTGCGTTTGCGACCGTGTCTTCGACGAGCGAGCGCGGAAACAGCAAGCGGCCTTTATCCGTCAAACGGCCTCCGGCCTTGCTCACAATATCGATACACGATGGGATCGCTTGGGAAATTCCCAGTTGCTCCAAAACCTCTAGCGCCGCCTGATGGATGCGCTGTACCTGTGCGTCGGTGAGCGGTTTGAACAAACCGCCTTCCATGCCCGGCCGTACTGGCCGTTCGTCCTCGGGTATCGGTGCGGCACGCAAGGCGCGCCGCGCGACGCGCCCGCCCATTCGTTTTGCTGCTTCACTCATGGCTGAATGATCTCACGGGTCACTACAATTCGGTTGCCACACAGATCTTCCGCGCGGCCGTCGGGTATATTATGGGCCACACTTCAGCTTGCAACAATCTGCCGCGGGCCGATTTCTAATTCTCAATCACGGATGATTCGGCAGCATTCGTTAACTTCTCGGCGATTGGTCCTGAACGTGGCATGATGCGCTCCAGCACCGGCAACCCCATAAATTCAACGGCGTCGGGCTGCAACCGTGCCCGCGTCAACAGCATTCCGCGGTAACCCAGTTCCGTAAGAATACGCACCGTGGCGTCGTTGAAATCGTCGACGCCGCCGAACGGCATGGAAAATATCTCACTGACCGACCCTACATCGTGTTCCGTCAACCAGCGCCGCGGGCGGTCGATCTCGTCGTACTGCTGTTCAGGCGTCAACGACGCCAATACGTAATGCGAATGACTGTGATTGCCGTAGTTCAATAGTGGATGTTCAACGATCCAGTCGGCAGAGTCGAACTGATAATGATCCAAGTCGAATTCGATACGGTGTCGATCCAGAAATCGATCGATCTCGGTCTCGACCCAGCGGCTGTCATTGCAGAAATCTTTGCTATAACGGTAAAACGTTTTGTCACGAGGGTTTTCGATGCCGTGCATTTCGGCTTCGAATGCTTCGACGAGGTCATTTTCGATCAAGTACCGCACTTTATCGCGCCACCCGGCCTCTCCATTAAAAGCCTTGCCGTTGATATAGATCGTCGCTGGTATCTGCAAGTCGGCAAGTACTGGGAGTGCCTGTTCAATCACACATCGGTACCCGTCGTCGAATGTGACTGCAGCCAACCCGGTACGACGTGGCGCCTCGGCAAGTTCGTCTACGGATACAAAAGTGAAATCGCGCCGCAAGGTCGTGAGCTGATCGTGCAGAACAGCTGGCGCAACGTTGTCCAACCGCGCCGATATATCAGACGGCACCGCATCGAAGGTCGCGTGGTACAACAAACACACGCCGAAGCGCTGGGCAATATCGGTCAGTACGCCCAATGCTCGTAAATCACGCCTTGACGATGAGGTCGAGCGGTTGGCGGCTTAGGCGCTCGCACCAGGATTCGGTAACAC
>Ga0224512_10004299_pt1 | contig 12091 bp, 12 predicted proteins | sample SF_May12_sed_USG_4_FD_169103 | JGI IMG/M metagenome (GOLD analysis project Ga0224512, IMG submission 169103) | Sediment microbial communities from San Francisco Bay, California, United States - SF_May12_sed_USGS_13 | ecosystem: Environmental > Aquatic > Marine > Sediment | place: USA... | reverse complement strand
CTCGGGTGCAGATGCCGCTGCCAAGGCCGCCATCCTCGCATCGCTCGCTTTCGGTATCTGGGTCAGCAGCGATCGCGTGTACCACGAGGGCATCGACCGGCTCCAGCAAATCGACTTCGAGTTCGCCGCAGACCTCGGCTACCGGCCCAAGCTGCTCGCGATCGCCGAGCAGAGCGCCCAGGGGATTGCCGTGCGCGTTCACCCGGCCCTCGTTCCGGAAGACCATCCACTGGCGTCCGTCCGAGGAGCGACCAACGCCGTGTTCGTTGAAGGCCCGGCGATCGGGGAGCTGCTGTTCACGGGGCCGGGCGCCGGCGGAGACGCGACTGCCACCGCCGTGTTGGGTGATGTCATCGATGCGGCTCGCGAGTTGCTCGCCAAGACGCCGGTCAAAGCACCGATTCGCTTCGCGCCAGGGACCCTTCGAGATTTCGAGGATGTCAACACCAAGTGGTACCTGCGACTGGAGGTCGCTGACCAGCCAGGTGTGCTCGCCCAGATCGCGGCCACCTTCGGGGATCACAACGTGTCCATCAAGTCTGTGTGGCAGGAAGGCCGAAGTGACGCGGCGACCTTGCTCCTCGTAACCCATGATGCCCTCGAGCGCGACCTGCGCGCGGCCCGCTCAGCGCTCGATGGCCTCGACGTGGTTCGCCAGGTTGCCGCCGTCGTGCGGGTGCAGAGCGACGAGCCGTGACTCGGTACGTGTCGACCCGGGGCGCCGCTGATCCGGTCGATTTTCGAGCGGCGCTGCTCGCCGGTCTCGCCCCAGACGGCGGGCTGTATGTGCCCCAGGTCTGGCCTGAGCTCACAACGGAGGACCTCGCTGGCCTGCGCGGTGAGCCTTACACCCAGGTTGTCGCTCGGACCATGGCTCCGTTCACGACGGGCTTTTTGACCGGCGACGACTTGAGCGAACTCGCTGAGGACGCCTATGGAACCTTCGGACACCCGGATGTCGCTCCGATCACCGATCTCGGGGGTGGCCTTTTCCTGCTCGAGTTGTTCTGGGGACCGACGCTCGCATTCAAAGACATGGCTATGCAGATGCTGTCGCGGATGGTCGACCGCGGTCTCTCCGACGCAGGGACGAGGGCAACGGTCCTCGGCGCCACCTCCGGAGACACCGGCTCAGCGGCGATCGAGGCGTTTCGAGATCGAGACAACATCGACGTCGTGATCCTCTATCCACAGGGCCGTGTGTCGGAAGTGCAGCGGCGCCAGATGACAACTGTCGACGCAGCCAACGTTCATGCGATTGCGATCGAGGGGACGTTCGACGACTGCCAGGACATCGTGAAGGCGCTGTTCGCGGATGAAGACGCGCGTGCCGTCTACGGTTTGACCACCGCGAATTCGATCAACTGGGGGCGAATCGTTGCTCAGATCCCGTACTACGTCTGGGCGGCGACCCTGATCGGCTCAGCCGGGGACTCGGTGTCATTCGGTGTACCGAGCGGCAACTTCGGCAACGTCTTCTCCGGATACGCGGCTGCGCAGATCGGCGTGCCGGTTCGCCGGTTCGCAGTCGGCAGCAACGCGAACCACGTCCTCACGACGTTCTTGCGCGAGGGTCGGCTCGAACTCGGAACCGTCGTGCCAACACTGGCGCCGTCGATGGACATCCAGATTCCCTCGAACCTGGAGCGACTCATCTTCGACTTGTTGGATCGTGACGGCGCCGCCGTTGCCCGGGCCATGTCGGCCCTCCGCCGTGACGGGAGTGTCGGCATCGATCGCGGCGGGCTCGGAGCGATCGCACAGCGATTCACCAGCACGTGGATAGGCGACGACGAGGTGCAGGCCGTCATGGCTGACGTGTTCAGGACCTATGACATGATGGTCGACCCTCACACCGCGATTGGCATCCACGCCGCACGGACGGCGGACGATCGTCCAATGATCGCCCTCGCCACTGCGCATCCGGCCAAGTTCCCCGAAACCGTTGTGGCCGCGACCGGGCGCCGGCCGGACCTTCCGCTCCACCTCTCGGATCTGCATGACCGCGCCGAGCGGGTCACGATCCTGCCGGCGGATCCGAGCCGGGTCCGCAGCTATCTCGACCGCCGCGTGACCCCGGCCGGATGATTGTGCGATCGACCCGGCGTGGTCGATCGCAAGCCGGAGCGCGGTCAGTGAGAGTTGCGCTTGGAACTTCACGCACGGTCACCTATGATGGTGCCTACCACCCCGAGCTGCGGGTGGTTCCACAACCCCGCCAAGCGGTTGGCGCCAGGCCGAATTCCTGGGAACCGGTGAGTAGGGGGACCTAGGTTTCATGGCCTGCTCGTACGTGGCGCATTTCGCGGACGTGAGCCGGGTCAGCCTTCATTCTGAAAGGGACGACATGACCAGCAGATCGGAGCTTCGAGCGAAGTCCGTCAAGGATCTCAAGGAGATCGCATCTGCGATCGGCATCGAGACCGATGGCCTGCAGAAGGCCAAACTCATCGAGGCCATCATGGGTTCAGACAACTTCGAAGCGAGTGCCGAAGAAGCACCTGTCGATCTGCCGTCGGCGGTTGAGAAACCCCCGTCCAAGAACGGGTCGTCCAAGCAAGACAGCGGCGATGATCGCGGCGTCGCTGACGGCGAACGCGACGACAACGCTGCGGAGACTCCAGATCAGGCCGACGAGGTAACCGAGTCCAGCCGCACCGATTCCCAGGCCGACACCGACGGCGCATCCGAAGGTGGCGACGGCGCTCCGTCGGGCGAGGGCGGCGGTGAGACTTCGGACGACGATCAGGGTGAATTCGGCAGCGATGGGAATCGCCGGCGCCGGCGGCGGCGCCGCGGCGGCAGCGGCGGGAACCGTGAGCAGCAGGAGCCGGAGGGTCCGCTCGAAGAGCGGCAGGGCATCCTGGATGTCCTCCCCGAGGGTTACGGGTTTCTGCGGTGCACCGGCTACCTGGCCGGGGAGAAAGACGTCTACGTCTCGGCAAGCCAGACCCGCAAGTTTGGGCTCCGCAAGGGCGACCTCGTCAGCGGCCCGATCCGGCCACCGCGGAGTCAGGAGAAATTCCCAGCGCTGACCCGGATCGACAGTGTCAACGGCGTATCGCCGGACGACGCCCGCAAGCGCCCTAAGTTCTCGTCGCTGACCCCGCTGTTCCCCGACCAGCGCCTCCGCCTGGAGGTTGACGGGGCCGGGGATCAGGCACTGCCGAGGATCATCGACCTCATCGCCCCGATCGGAAAGGGCCAGCGCGGCCTCATCGTGTCGCCGCCCAAGGCGGGCAAGACCACGGTGTTGAAGGAGATGGCCCAATCGATCACCTCGAACAATCCCGAGTGCCACCTCATGGTCGTGCTCGTCGACGAAAGGCCCGAGGAAGTCACTGACATGCAGCGGTCCGTCAAGGGCGAGGTCATCTTCTCGACTTTCGACCGGCCGGCAGACGAGCACACGCAGGTTTCGGAGCTGGCGCTCGAGCGTGCGAAGCGGCTCGTCGAGATGGGCACCGACGTCGTGATCCTGCTCGACTCGATCACCCGCCTCGCCCGTGCACACAACCTGGCAACCCCGGCGAGCGGACGGATTCTGTCTGGTGGCGTGGACTCCCAAGCGCTCTACCCACCGAAGCGATTCTTCGGTGCGGCGCGCAACATCGAGGAAGGCGGCAGCCTGACCATCCTCGGAACGGCGCTCGTCGAGACCGGCTCCAAGATGGACGAGGTGATCTTCGAGGAGTTCAAGGGCACCGGCAACATGGAGTTGCGGCTCGACCGCAAGCTCGCCGACAAGCGTGTCTACCCGGCAATCGACATTGCCGCATCTGGCACTCGGCGCGAAGAGCTGCTCTTCGATCCAGCCGAGCTTCAGCAAGTGTGGAAGCTACGGCGGGTACTGCTGGCACTCGAGCCTTCAGCCTCGCTCGAGCTGCTGATCGACCGGCTGAAGAATGCCAAGTCGAACGCCGAGTTCCTGGCGGAAGTCGCCAAATCCTGATTCGGTTAGGCGTGGTTCACCTCCTGCGCGATACTGTGGTGACGAAGGAGCATCTGTGAAAGCCGACATCCATCCCAACTACCGATACGTTGTCTTCCAGGACACGTCGTCCGACTTTTCGTTCTTGACACGTTCGACGGTCGAGACGGAAGAAACGATCGAATGGGAAGACGGCAACACCTACCCGCTGGCGAAGGTCGAGATCTCGAGCGCCAGCCATCCGTTCTTCACGGGTAAGCAGAAGCTGATCGACAGCGGGGGTCGCGTCGAGCGCTTCCAAAAGCGATACCAGCAGCTCGCGACCAACCCGTCTCCGGCCTCGGATTCACCGGCGGATACCGGCGGCTGACCGGTACGCGAGTTTCTGATGAGCCGTCCGCCCGGAGCGAGTGTCGGCGGCCAGGCCGTCATCGAAGGCGTTATGATGCGCGCTCCGGCGGGGTGGGCAGTCGCAGTCCGGAACCCTGAGGGGGTCATCGAGGCGCAGGCACACGAGCTGCCGAGGCTTTCGGCGCGGTCCCGATGGGCGAAGGTGCCGTTCGTGCGTGGAGTCCTCGTGCTCGTCGAATCGCTGACCCTCGGGTATCGAGCGCTGACATGGAGCGCGCAACGCGCCGTGGGCGAAGATGAGGAACCGTTGACCGGCACGCAGATCGCGGTGTCGATGGGTATCGCCCTGGTCTTTTTTGTGGCTTTGTTCATGCTGCTCCCGCTCGGCGCGGCGCGGTTCGCCGGTTTCGATGCGGACTCAGTGTGGTTTCACGTCATCGAGGCGGTCGTCCGCATCTTCCTCTTCGTCGCCTACATCTGGGTGATCGGCCGATCGCAGGAGATCCGGCGGGTGTTCCAGTACCACGGGGCGGAACACATGACGATTCACGCCTACGAAGCAGGCGACGCGTTGACGCGCCCGGAGATCAGCAAATACCGCCCGGAGCATCCCCGTTGCGGGACCAGCTTTCTGCTGATCGTCATGATCACGGCGGTGATCGTGTTCACCCTCGTCGGCGGCCTCCCGTGGTACCTGCTGGTGCTCAGCCGGATCGTGCTGATCCCGGTCATTGCCGGACTCTCGTACGAGCTGCTCAAGATCGGCGGCGCCAACGTCGACAGCCTCTTCGGTCGAGTGCTCACCGCTCCCGGCCTCTGGCTGCAGCGGCTGACGACGGGTGAACCCGAAGAGGACATGATCGATGTAGCCGTGACCTCGTTGCTGTTCGCGCTGACCTCCGACGAAGTGGACGAGGTCAAGACGCGCGGCCCGGTCGAGCCTGGTGCGCTGACAGCCTTTGGAGGCTGACCAATGGACGCCGGTCTCATCGCGCGCCTTGAGGAAGTCGAGGCGACATTTCATGACATCGAGGAGCAACTCGCGACGCGCGACGTGACCGATAATCAGATCGCGTTCGCGGGGCTGAACAAGCGCTACGCAGAGCTCAAACCCGTCGTCACCGATTTCGGAGCCTTGCGAGCTGCGATCACCGATGCGGAAGAGGCGAGCGAGCTGGCCGAGGTCGAAGAAGACGACGAGATGGCAGCGGGTCTGCGCGCGCTGGCCGCCGACCGCCGACAAGACATCGCGCGCCTCGAGGCCTCGCTGCGTCTTGCACTCGTGCCCAAAGACCCCGACGACAGCAAGGATGTGATCGTCGAGATCCGGGCCGCGGCGGGCGGCGATGAGGCCGCGATCTGGGCAGGCGACCTCCGCCGTATGTACGAGCGGTTCGCCGAGCGATCGCATTTTCAGTTCGAACCCATGGACTCATCGCCGTCAGAGGTCGGCGGCTACTCGAAGACAACGTTCGCGGTGAAGGGAACCGGTGCTTTTGCGAAGTTCAAGTACGAAGCCGGGGTCCACCGTGTGCAGCGGGTCCCCAAAACCGAGTCCCAGGGCCGAGTGCACACGTCGACCGCCACGGTGGCCGTTATGGCGGAGGTCGAGGCCGTTGAGGTCGATATCGACCCGAATGATGTGAAGGTCGACGTGTTTCGCTCGAGCGGACCGGGTGGCCAGTCCGTGAACACGACGGACTCGGCGGTCCGGCTCACCTACCTGCCGACCGGGCTGGTCGTGACCTGTCAGGACGAGAAGTCCCAGCTCCAGAACAAAGAAAAGGCGCTTCGGGTTCTTCGGGCTCGGCTCCACCAGGAGCGGCTCCAGTCGCAACAGCAGGAGATGGCAGATTCACGACGCTCACAGATCGGAAGCGGTGATCGCGCGGAGAAGATCCGAACCTACAACTACAAAGAGAATCGTGTGACCGACCACCGGATTGGGCTCACCATCAAACGGTTGCCCGACGTACTGGATGGCGACCTCGGTGAGTTCGTGGCCTCCATGGCAGCCGATGAAACCGCTCGCAGGCTGGCCGAGGGCGAGTGATGCTCGTGTACGTCCGGTTTCCCGCAGATGCCCAGATCGAGCCGGCGGACGTCGAAGAGGCTGCGCTCGGCGCCATCGGTCGGGCCGGGACGGTGCTTGGCGCCTCGAACAACTCAGTAGATCTGGAGCTGGACGACTCCGGGGATACGCGCCTTCTGCTCCAAGCGTTGGCGGCGTCGCTGCGCCGAGTCGGCCTTTCGGCGGCGACCGTCATCGACCTCCCGCAGTCCGGACAGCGTTTCAGCATCTTCGATTTCTGATGCGACGCTTGTCACGCGGCCAACTCCGAATCCGCCTCGTCGCATTCGGAGGTCTGTCCGTCGGATTCATGATCGTCGTTGGCATTGCTGAGCGGGTGGTATCCACTGCGACCGGGCCAACGGCATGGACGCTCGTTGCAGCAATTCTCGGCGTCTCGTCGATCGCCTCATTGGTGCGGTGGCGTGATGCACCTACGCTGGAGCAGGAAGCGTGGCAACCCGCGCTGTTGCAGCGGGTCCTCGCCGGAGCGCTCGGGTTTCAGGCCGGTCTCCTCGGATATTTCCTCGTCGGCGACCTCGCAGCTGCGGCCCTCGGCTGTTCGTTGTTCCTAGCCGGCCTCGTGCTCGCCGGGCGCCTGCTCGGCCTCCTCGTGTTTGAGCAGGCCGGTGCCTGAATCAGTCCACCTGATCGCCGACCTGGAACTGCCCGAACACGAAGCGGTCCGGTTGATCGCCTCCGTGCTCGGGGTTTCACTGTCGGCGGTACGACACGGAACGCCGGTCACGGAAGCGGACGCCGACCGCATCGCAGGTCTCGCCCAGCGCCGGCGGGCCGGCGAGCCGTTGCAGTACCTCGAGGGCACGGCGCCGTTCGGGCCGATTGAGCTCGTAGTCGATCCACGGGTGCTCATTCCGCGTCCCGAGACCGAGTTGCTCTGGGAACTGGTGTCGGACCAACTGACGGGCAACGAGACGGTCGTCGACATGGGGACCGGAAGCGGAGCGCTCGCGCTCGCGTTGAAACACCGACATCGCGGGATCCGGATCATCGCCACCGACGTCTCGGCGGACGCGCTGGCGGTGGCTGCCGAGAATGCAGAGCGCTTGCAGCTCGATGTCGACTTCCGGCTCGGGTCAGTTTTCGAAGCGCTCGATGACTCGTTACGTGGACGAATCGATGTGCTCGTCTCCAATCCGCCGTACGTGGCCCAGGACGACTGGAAGCGGCTGCCTGCCGATGTGCGGCTGCACGAGCCTCACGACGCCTTGGTCGCGGAACACCACGGCCTCTCGGTCATACGCGAGGTGCTCGCACACGCCCCCGAATGGCTGGCTCCTGATGGCCGGTTGTTCATCGAGATCGGAGAGACGCAGGGTGATGCGGTCCTCGAAATGACGCCGCCGGAGTTCGAACGATCTCTCGAGCCGGATCTCGCCGGACGCACCCGATTCCTCGTCGCCCGACGATTCGATCCCTCTCACGTCAGCCGGGCGGTGGCGGCCCTGAGAGACGGACAGGTGATCGGCATGCCAACGGACACGGTCTACGGACTGGCTGCGTTGGCGGCAGATCCGGATGCGGTTGCGAGCATGTTCGAGCTCAAGCGACGCCCGCTCGACAAGCCCTTGCCGGTCATGGTCGGGTCGATTGGCCAGGCCCGTGAACTCGGCACGCTGTCGAGCCGGGCGATCGCGCTCGCGGAGGCGCACTGGCCAGGTGCCCTCACCCTGGTCGTGCCCATGCGCCTTGGCGTCCTTCCGCCGAGCGTCGGAGATCACGATGCCGGCACCGTCGGCATCCGGGTACCGGATCACCCGGTGTGTCGCACCATCCTCGAGGCAGCCGGTCCGCTCGCCGTGACGAGCGCGAACCGCGCCGGCGAGGCGCCTGCGATGAGCGAGACCGACGCCGAGGCTCTCTTCGGCTCCCAGGTTGCGCTGTATGTCCCTGGGACCAGCCAGGGTGGGGTGCCATCAACGGTCGTTGACGCGACCGCTGACGAGCTCGCAGTGCTCCGAGTTGGCCCCATCTCGCTCTGAGGCTCCGATCCAACGCGGGGACCGGCGCAACTACGGAGAGTGAAATCGTCACGTTACGCGGTCAAGTTCGCTCGGGTCGCCTGCCGATACCGATATGGACATGACCAAAGCACGAAACACTCTCGTGAGTATGGTGGGGATGCTGGCGCTGGTCCTCACGGCCTGCGGTGCGTCCTCAACCATCGAGGCGGCCTTGCCTGACATCTCTGCGCTCAGCTCCACCGATCAGGCTCTCGTTCGTTTCGAAGCTCAATGGCTCTGTGACGTGCAACGGCACGCGTATTCGGATCTTTCTGACATGGACGCGGCTCGAAGCCAGCTGATGAACGGGTTCGGGGTGGCGCCTGCGACCTACGACGATTTCAAGCTCCAGCTGGAGTCCGATGGCGAGCTACGCGGCCATGTCAGTGATGCGTACATGTTCAACTGTGGATCCTGACGGGAGGCTCAATCATGCGATCCAGTAGAAAACGGAGGCTGGCAGGGCGGCAATAGTGTTCGCGGTCCTCATCCCGGCGCCGGCAGCATTCGCCCAGAGTGGCGAGCTCCAACTGACGAAGAGCGAAGTTGCAACAATCGTCAAGGGCACCGGCGGGTGGGTCGCGCTTACCTGGACTGCGGCTGGCGGCGACATCGCGGGTGTGCGAATGACGGTCGTGTCCCAAACGAAGGGCGTCGACGTGACGTACCCGGCGAACACTGGTGACCATGTGTCGCTCTGGGACAACGACACATTGGTTGACGGAGAGCTCGACTTCACAGCGTTCTACCTCGACGTCGACGAGACCGTGAACGGCAAGGACGCCAAACTGCGCGTTGAGGTCGAAATGGTGATCGACGGCAAGCGCGCGACCGATAACTTCACGGTGAAGGTCCCGGTCGTTGCGCACAGCGGCGCCAGCATCGAGCAGGTGACCGACGACGCCGGGACGGTTCCAGCGGGCGAATCTCGCTGGGTCGAGGTGGCGTTCACGGGTCTGGCCCCGACGACGTCCAACGTCTCGACCGCCGTGTCAGCCTCCGGGTTGGAAATCGCGTACCCGGGGGAGGGTGTCAGCACGAGTTTGCACCACGATGCGCAGCTCGATTTCGGGGAGACCGATGTTGTTCGGTTCCTCGTTGATGCCGAATCAACCGAGCCTGGAAACTACAGAATCGACCTAGAGACGAGCTTCGATGGTGGCAGCGTTCCGGGCGTGGTCTCGCTGGAGATCGTGTCGAGTTCCTGACGCCTGAGTCGTCCCCGAAACGCGAGTGATGCCGGCCTGTGCCGGCGTCACTCGCATCCAGGTCACATCCAGGCTCCGACCCCCGGTCGAGCACGTCATCAATACACTCACCGTCAATGGATGCGCTCTTCCGACCTGACCCCCGGCACACGTACCGGTCGCTGTACGACGGGTTCTCGTGGCACGTTCCCGACCGTCTGAACATCGGCCGCATGTGCACCGACGATCAGATCGGTGCGCACCCGGCCCTCATCACGCATCGGGCCGACGGCGACGTCGAAACCACAACGTTCGCCGAGCTCAGCGACATGACGACCCGTTTTGCCAACGTGCTGGTCGGCCTCGGGCTGGAGCGGGGCGACCGGGTGGGCATCGTGCTCCCGCAATCGAGAGCGGTCCTCGTGTCACACCTCGGCGCTCACAAGGCCGGGATGGTTGCGTTGCCGCTCGCAGTGCTCTTCGGTCCGGATGCCTTGCGCTATCGGCTCGAGGACAGCGCGGCCAGAGTGGTAGTGACGAATCCGGCAATGATCGACGTGGTGCAGGAGGCTGCCGCCGGACTCGAACTCCGCATCATCGTGGTCGGCGACGCCGTCGTGGCCGGGCCACTCCTCAGCTTCGAAGGCGTGTTGCGGGCGGCGTCGCCGCGCCCGATCGCGGTCGCGACCGCAGCGGAAGACCCGGCCACGCTCATCTACACGAGCGGCACGACCGGCCCACCAAAAGGCGCACTCCACGCACATCGATTTCTCTATGGCCACTTTCCATCGTTTGAGTTGTACTACGACTTCTTCCCGCAACCGGCAGACGTGATCTGGACACCGGCCGATTGGGCGTGGATCGGCGCTCTGATGGATGTTGTGATCCCGGCCCTGGCCTACGGCAAGCCGGTGCTGACGGCTGAGCAGCCTCGGTTCGACCCCGAGTTCGCGGGCGACCTGATGGCGGAGCACCGCGTCACGTCTGCGTTCATACCCCCGACCGCGCTCAAGATGATGCGAGCTGCGGGGATCGAACGGAGCGATCTGACGCTGCGCTCCATCTTCACCGGCGGTGAAGCGCTGGGTGAGGAGACGCTCGCGTGGGCAGGTGCTTCGCTCGGAACGGTCATCAACGAGGGGTACGGTCAGACAGAAGCGAACATCGTGGTCGGTAACTCCGCCGGCGTCTGGGACGTGCGGCCCGGGTCTATGGGCCGGCCTATGCCGGGCCACGACGTCGCCGTGGTTGACCAAGGCGGCAACCGTCTGCTCGGCGAAGTGGGCGAGGTCGCGGTGCGGACGCCGAACCCCGTCGCCATGCTCGAGTACTGGCGACAACCGGAGGCAACTGCGCGGAAATACAACGGCGAGTGGCTCCTCACCGGAGATCTTGCGGTCCAGGATGAAGAAGGCTACCTCTGGTTCGAGTCTCGCAAGGACGACGTGATCATCTCAATGGGCTACCGAATCGGACCAGGTGAGATCGAGGAGTCGCTGCTCGGTCACCCTGCGGTCGCATTGGCCGCTGCAATCGGCGAACCCGATGACATTCGGGGTGCGGTCGTGAAGGCGTTCGTGGTGCCGGCCGACGGCGTCGTATCGTCGCCAGCACTGGTCGAGGAGCTCCGTCACCATGTCCGATCCCGCCTGGCCGCGCACGAAGTGCCGAGAGACATCGAATTCCGGACCGAGCTGCCAATGACTACAACTGGCAAGATCATGCGGAGAGCGCTGCGGGCCGAGTCGTCGAAGGAGGGACGCGCATGACCGTGCACGGGATGCATCGAGAGGTGAGTATCAAGGTGAACACCCAGCCGGAGGCTGTCTACGACATTGTGTCTGACCTGACGCGGATGGGCGAGTGGAGCCCGGAGAACATCGGCGGTGAGTGGCAAGGTGACGGCTCAGGTATGGTCGGCGATCGCTTTGTTGGCACGAACCGGGTCGGTGACCGGGAGTGGTCGGTGCTCTGTGAGATCACGGTTGCCGACCGAGGTGAGATATTCGAGTTTGTGACACGGCCGGATATCGGTCCTTGCGTTCGATGGACCTACCGCCTCGACCCGATTCGAACCGGCACTCGTGTCACGGAGGTGTGGGACGTCATGCAACTCCCACCATCGCTCGAGAGCCGGACCCCCGAGCAGTTGGAGCAGCGGGCGCAGGCGGTCGAACGCGGGATGGTCACGACGCTCGAACGAATCAAACGGCATCTGGAGCAGTGAATCGGGCCCGACCGATCACGATTGCTCGCGGCCGAAACCGGTTCAGGGGTTGCTCAACGCTCCCGATTATCGACCATGTAGTCCGGGAACCGTAGGGCCGTCGGACACTCCTACGCGACACGGCACAGTCGAGAGCCACCCGGCTTCTGGGAGGAAACCATGGCGCAGGCACAAGCGATTGACGGGCGGCGTAGCCGGGTGACGCTCTTCGCGGTCAGTGTGCTCGCGTTGTTCGTCGAGCTGGTACTGATCCGTTGGGTTCCCAGCGTCGTGCACGTCGTCGGCTTCTTCGCCAATATC
>Ga0224512_10004298_pt1 | contig 12096 bp, 11 predicted proteins | sample SF_May12_sed_USG_4_FD_169103 | JGI IMG/M metagenome (GOLD analysis project Ga0224512, IMG submission 169103) | Sediment microbial communities from San Francisco Bay, California, United States - SF_May12_sed_USGS_13 | ecosystem: Environmental > Aquatic > Marine > Sediment | place: USA... | reverse complement strand
CTCGCGCTCTAGATACCGGCTGAGACGGTCCGCATCGTGTTGTCCAAAACACACCCTTGTCTCGTCGACATGCTCCCACAGCGTTTGTTCGGTCGCGTCCGAGATGGCCACGGCCGTCTGAAACAGTACGGCTTGTCCCTGGCAAAGCAATAGTTGCTCCAAGGCGGCTGCATGTGACCCGGGCTTGCGCAGCAGCCGGCCGTCCACGGAGGCGACTTGATCGGAACCGATCACGATGGCCGGACTGCCGCGTACACTCTGAGCCTTCTCGCGCGCTAAGCGCTCAGCCAAGCGACGCGGCGACTCACGCGGGTGTTGTTGCTCGTCAATGCCCGGTGCGATCACCTGAAAGGGGATCCGGAGGCGTTCGAGCAGCTCGCGGCGGTAGCGGGATGTCGAGGCCAGAATCAGGGGCTTCATAATCGTAAGCTACGGTTTTGACAGGATATCCTGTTCTTCATATCATAAATCGCTTATGTCCCGGTCGCTGCATAGTTGGTATGGTCCGAGTGATCTGGACAGATTCGCCGAGCGTGGGGTCGAGCTCGAGGGCAGACTCGAAATCAAGCAATTATCCAGACTCCGCGATATGCTACACACCGACGCCGGGCAGGTGCAGGTGAAGCTGTCCTTCGGTCGGGGGGACGCAGGCTGGCTTCACATGAGTTTGGAGTACCGAACGACCTTGTGGCTGGTATGTCAGCGATGCTTGGAACCGTTGGAATTTGAGGCCGATGCCAAGGTGGAATTGGGGCTGATCGAAAGTGCCGGCGTCGCGATTCCGGAAAATTTCGAGCCCGTCGTGTTGGAGAACGACCGGTTACGGCCGGCTCAGTTGCTGGAGGACGAATTGATAGTGGCATTGCCACTCGTGCCCAAACATCGAACAGTAGAAGAGTGCGGCCAGTTGGCGCGGCAGTTGGTAAACAACGGCGCCAGGGCGACTCGCGATAGTCACTGAGGAGATTTCTTAGAAATGGCTGTGCAGAAAAAACGTAAGACGCCCTCGCGACGCGATATGCGACGTTCCCATGACTCGCTCAAGGGTTCGACGTTGTCGGTCGATGCCGAGAGTGGCGAAACGCATATGCGGCATCATGTGACCGCGGACGGCTACTATCGCGGCCGTCGCGTTGTCGAAGTGCGACAGGAAGTCGAAGAAGAGTAACCTTTGCCGGTTACTCCGATGAGACAATTGTCCCGTGCCATGAGGCTCGTTAAGGATTCCCGCCTGCAATGAGCCGCAAGGTCACTATTGCCTTGGACGCCATGGGCGGAGACAAGGGACCCGATGCGGTCGTTCCGGCGGCACTGGCAACGCTCGAGAAGGACGACTCCGTCAACTTGATACTGGTCGGGCTTGCCGACGTGCTCGAGCGGGTCAAGCTCAAGGCCAAGGACCACTACGGTGCGCGCCTCGGTTACCAAGTCGCCACGGAAGTCGTCAGCATGGACGAGCATCCTGCCGAGGCTCTGCGCCGCAAGAAGGATTCGTCGATGCGTGTCAGCATCGAGTTGGTCAAGTCCGGCGCAGCAGACGCGTGTGTCAGCTCTGGGAATACCGGCGCTTTGATGGCCACGGCACGCTATGTTCTAAAAACATTGCCCGGCATAGACCGCCCGGCCATCATCCGAGCTGTTCCCGGATTGCATGGCCCGACGTATATGCTCGATATCGGGGCCAACGTTGGATGTACCGCACAGCAATTGGTGCAGTTCGCAATTATGGGCTCGGTGGTGGCCCGCGATATTCTCGAGATAGAGCAACCGCGCGTGGGTTTGCTGAATATCGGGCAAGAAGACATCAAAGGTAACGAAGTAGTTCGCGAAGCTGGCAATCTGCTGGGCCATAGCAGCCTGAACTACATGGGCTTCGTCGAGGGTGACGGCATCTTCAATGCCGATGTGGATGTGGTCGTCAGCGATGGTTTCGTCGGCAATGTTGCGATCAAGACGATGGAGGGACTGGCCAGCTTGATCGGCTCATTCCTAAAAGAGGAGTTCAACCGTAATTGCCTGCGCCGAGTCCAGGCTCTTGCCTCGAATTCTGCGCTCAGCGCGCTGCGCGCACGACTTGATTCTCGTCGCTATAACGGCGCAAGTCTCGTCGGGCTCAATGGTATCGTCTTGAAGAGTCATGGGAGTGCGGACCAACTTGCATTCGAGACGGCCGTGCAAACCGCGATCGTCGAGGCGCGCAAAGGCGTGCCGGTGCAAATCGGCAGATTGGTGGAAGGGCAGCCACAAGCATGTATTCCCGCATAGCCGGCACGGGTAAATACCTGCCCGAGAAGGTGCTCACCAATTTCGACTTGGAAAAGATGGTCGAAACCTCCGACGAATGGATTCGTACGCGCACGGGAATCGAGCGGCGTCACATTGCGGCTGACGACCAAGCAACCAGTGATCTGGCATATCATGCGTCGGTGGCTGCACTCGAAGACGCCGGTGTCGATCCCGAGGACATCGATTTCGTTCTCGTCGGCACCACGACGCCTGATCTGATATTTCCGAATGTCGGCTGTTTGCTGCAGGAACGTCTCGGCATCAGTCGCGGGCCTGCCTTCAGCTTGGAGGCAGCATGCAGCGGCTTTATCTATGCTCTTGGCGTGGCCGATCAATTCGTGCGCTCGGGGCAAGCCAAGCGAGCGCTCGTCATCGGTGCCGAGACGATGTCTAGAATTATCGATTGGACGGACCGTGAGACCTGTGTGCTGTTCGGCGACGGCGCGGGTGCCGTCATCCTGGAACAGGCAGAGCAGCCCGGCATCGTATATTCGAAACTAGCGGCCGACGGGCGCTATCGAGATCTTTTGTATGCTTCGAGCGGCGTATCGGCGCCGGTCAGGGACGAGCAAGGTTCTGCTTTGCGGATGAAGGGGAACGAGGTGTTTCGCGTCGCTGTGAAGACGCTGGAGACGATCGTTGCCGAAGTCATGCAAGCGAATGGTCTGGAGAAGGGCCAGATCGACTGGTTGATCCCGCACCAGGCCAATATCCGGATCATTCAGGCGACCGCGAAGCGCTTGCAAATGCCCATGGAAAGAGTCGTGCTCACAGTCCAAGAGCACGGTAACACATCAGCCGCTTCGGTCCCCATGGCCCTGGATACGGCCATTCGCGACGGGCGCGTCAAACGCGGCGATTTGCTGCTGCTGGAGGCGTTTGGAGGCGGATTTACCTGGGGCGCGGCCCTGGTGCGCTACTAGGCACGCGCGCCAGGATGGATTCCCCCCAGTACCGCTGGTTAGGCGCGCTGGTGCGAACGGGTGCTCATATTCTGCTATGCCGTGGCGGTATAATGTGTCTTATGAGTAGAGTCGGAGTGAGCTGGGCGTTAGCCGCCATCCTATTGAGTGCCGGAGCTCCGGCCGCCGAATACGTGTTGTCTGACGGCTCCGAGCTGATCGGAGAAGTCAAGACCATTCGGGCTCGCCATGAGGACACCTTTGTCAAACTGGCGCGTAGCTTCGACCTCGGCTTCGAGGAGCTCAGAGACGCCAATCCAGGCGTCGATCCTTGGCTGCCCGGCGAAGGCACCGAGATTGTGCTGCCGACGCGCTATGTGCTGCCAAGGGCCGAGCGGCGTGGCATCGTCATCAACATTCCCGAGCTGCGGTTGTATTATTTTCCCGCCGGTGACGGCCAGAAAGTCATTACGCATCCGATCAGCATCGGCCGTATGGACTGGGCCACGCCGTTGGGAAGAACGACCGTAGTCAGCAAGGCACGCGATCCTTCCTGGTATCCGCCAGAGTCGATTCGCGCCGAGCATGCCGAAAGAAATGATCCGCTGCCAGCCGTCGTGCCGCCCGGCCCCGACAATCCTCTCGGTAGGCATGCTTTGCGACTTGGCTTACCGGGATATTTGATCCATGGCACCAATAAGCCCTCGGGCGTAGGCATGCGTGTAACTCATGGCTGCATTCGCATGTTCCCGGAGGATATTGAAGCCTTGTTCGAGGATGTCGATCCGGGAGTTCAAGTACATATCGTTAATCAGCCGGTCAAGCTCGGTTGGGGACCCGGTGGTTTATATTTGGAGGCGCATGCTCCGCTTGACGAAGAGCAACAAGCCGGAGAATGGACAGCCACGGCACTGACACGCGCATTCGTTGCTGCGACTGAGGAACGTTCTGCTGATGTGGAATGGATGTCGGCCGAGCAGATCATGGTTGCTGGCCGTGGGATACCTGAATTCGTGTCCAAGTCGGTGTCGACAGTCGACACGAGTGGTCCGTCGTCGGAATTGCCAACACGCGAAGAGTAGACTGCTGACTTCGGCTTTGCGCCGCTTGGCTTCGAACAATCCTGCCTGTAAAAAAAAGAAGGCCGCCGAAATCCTTCGGCAGCCTTAGTTGAATTCTACTTCGGCACAACGCAGCGTGATAGCAACGTTCTGGAATTCGTGAGTCGTCTTTATTTGGCCTGAGACTGCTCGAACATGCGATCTACACGTTGGTTGGTCGCATCGCAGCAAGCCTGGGCATCCTGCGCAGCGCTGAGTGCCTGATTGGCCGTGCTTTGTGCGCCAGAAGCGAGTTGGCGAGCTTCGTTAGCCGTACGTTGAGCAGCGTTTGCTGCATTTTGTGCGGCTTCAGCAGTCGCACGTACAGCGTCCAGTTGCTCAGGAGTTACGGAAGCACAGCCGGTAATGACTGCGAAACCGCAAACGAATGCCGCAGTACGCAGAGCATTCTTGAACCGATTAGTCATCGAAATATCTCCTGACTTGAGTCACAAACGCGGCCATTATTTCTTAAAGTGTGAGTGACTGCAATTTTATTCTGCAAAAGTTTTGTTTCATGCGTCGCCGTTTGCAGACAAGTTGTGCAGGACCCAATCGACTTTGAGTGCAAGCGGACGGTGGCGGCGCGCGTTCATCTGGGCTTGACCGAGCCATTAACTGGACGTAACATCAACCTGTTTATTTATACAGGTATATATAATGCGTGAGCTGACCCCAAGGCAAAGACAAATATTGTCTCTAATTCAAAGGGTTATACATGAAACCGGCATGCCGCCCACGCGGGCTGAGATCGCCAGAGCATTGCGATTCAAATCGGCTAATGCAGCTGAAGACCATTTGCGGGCGCTCGAGCGTAAAGGTGTCATCGAGCTCTTGTCGGGCACTTCGCGTGGTATTCGTCTCAAAGATGCCTTACGCGAGCAAATTGGATTGCCGCTCGTGGGGCGCGTTGCCGCAGGCCAACCCATCTTGGCTGAGCAGCACATTGAAGCCCGTTACCAAATCGATATGGATTTGTTCAAAGCTCCGCCGCATTTTTTGCTTCGCGTGCAGGGTATGAGCATGCGTGATGCAGGGATCTTGGATGGCGATTTAGTCGCTGTGCATCGAACGGCTGATGTCAGAAGCAGGCAGATCATCGTTGCTCGCCTGGAAGATGAGGTCACGGTCAAACGCTACCGGCAGGAAGGTCACCGGGTTTGGTTATTGCCGGAAAACCCGGACTTTGAGCCCATACAAATTGATCTCAGAGAAGAACAGCTTGCTATCGAAGGCGTGGTCGTCGGTGTCGTTAGAGATGCTGTGAAGTGAGCAGAAGGCTGGCGGATATTTTGCAACCTTAGGCATGGAAGAGTCGAGTGAGCTTGGACGACCTCATTTCGCGTTCGCGAGTTTGGCGGGGAAGCGGTGCGCGGGCCGTTCCCCGCGGGCTTGCAACTGGTTTTGATGCGCTCGATGCCTATCTGCCGGGTGGCGGTTGGCCGCAAGGCGCGATTACGGAGGTGTTTCTAGAGCGCTACGGCATCGGCGAGCTGAGCTTGTTCATGCCGGCTTTGGCTCGTTTGAGTCAAGGTGAGCGCTGGATTGTATGGGTCGATCCCCCCTTTATTCCTTATGCCCCCGCCTTGACTCGTTCAGGAGTCGATCTGAATAGAGTGCTGCTAGTGCACTCATCGACAGTCAAGCAAGAATCCCTTTGGGCCGTCGAGCAAGCACTGCGTTCCAAGTCCAGTGTAGCCACTCTGGCTTGGTTGAAGCTTTCTGACGATCGGGATTTGCGGCGCTTGCAATTGGCGGCCGAGGAACGGGCTTGCTGGAGCATATTATTTCGCCCGCTTGCAGCCATGCGGCATCGCTCGCCGGCAGCATTGCGAATCAAGCTATCTGGAGATAGTCAAAATATTCGTATCGAGATCATTAAGTGCCGCGGTAAGCGGCCTGGGAGCGTTGCTCTCGCTCGATGAATGCAGATGCCGCAAGCAGCCGCTCATTCCCCGGGCTTAGCCCCCATCCCGGAAGCGCACGAGGCCCCTCGCGATAAGCAGCTCTGGCTAGCCATTCAGTGCAGCACACCAGATTTGGATTCGCTGGCTGCTTGGGCTAAGACAATCACGCCGCTGGTCAGCTTGGATGCTCCGGATGGTCTGCTCTTGGAAGTCAGGGGTAGTCTGAAACTATTTGGCGGCTTGACCGCAATCAAGCAAAAGTTATCGACTGAGATTCAAGCCCGCCGTTTGCCGTTTCATGCTTGTGCGGCACCTACGGCGCTCGGGGCGTTGTGGTTGTCGCGCCATCACGGCGACGATGTGTTCTCAGCAGAGAAACTTGCCAGCCGACTCGGCGACTTGCCGATCCAAGTTACGCGCTGGCCGGAAAGCCAATTGCAGCTTTTGAGCGATATGGGCATACGCAATGTCCGGGATTGTTTGCGTTTACCGCGGGATGGTTTTGGACGCAGGCTCGGGCAACGCTATTTGCGTGACTTGGATTATGCGTTTGGTAAGCGAATCGATTTGCGACCCTGTTTCGAAACCCCGCATCAATTGATCCGCAAGATTGAATTTGCAGAGGAAACAGCAAATTTAGAGGTGTTGCGCAACGTAGCAGGCGACATCGTCGAGCATTTCGCAACGCAGTTACGCAGCTATCAACAACAGGCACAGAGCTTTGGGGTTTTTTTTCATCATCACAAATGTGCCCCGACCTACACTGAGTTGCTGCTAATTTCTCCGGCTCATGAGAAGCATCGTATCTTGGAGCCCCTGGCAGCGCGTTTGGAGCGCGTTGATTTACCCGCGCCTGTGACGGCTCTTGAAATGCGAGCTGAACAGTTACAGGCCATGGAAATTCAGATGAATCAATTGTTCCAAGGGGTCGATGCAGAAACCGATAGCTTTGAGTTGCAAATGTTGGTGGAGCGTTTGCGGGGTCGGTTTGGGGAGAGCGGTGTCTATGGCCTTAAGCTCATGCCAGAGCATAGGCCCGAGCTGGTCTGGGTCAAGTTGACCGATCGCTTATTACACGACTCTTCGGAAACATCTCCAGTTTCGCCTTGGGCAGATGAACGTCCATTGTGGATGCTACCCGCGCCGGTGCCTTTGGATGACGGCGTCATGCGTTTTCAATATGGCGGCCCTTTGCGTTTCGAGTCCGAGCCGGAGCGCATAGAAAGCGGGTGGTGGGACAATCGGGATATTCGCAGGGACTATTATTCAGCCTTAACGGCGTGTGGCGAAAAGCTATGGGTCTACCGAGATTGCCTCACGAGACAATGGTATCTGCACGGAATTTTCGGTTAACGCCGTGTCGTATGCGGAGTTGCATTGCATTAGCAATTTTACGTTTTTGCGTGGCGCTTCGCATCCAGAAGAACTCATCGATCGCGCTGCAGAGCTGAATTATGCAGGTCTGGCGCTCACCGATGAATGCTCCTTGGCCGGGATCGTGCGCGCCCATGTGCGTGCCAAGCGATACCAGCTCAAGCTGCTCGTCGGCAGTGAATTTCGTTGTCTGGATGGGGAACGACTCGTCGTGCTGGCCCCATGTGCAGCGTCTTATGCGGCCCTTTGCCAACTCATCAGCGCGGCTCGTCGGGCAGCGGCCAAAGGCGATTATCGAGCGCATCGGCAGGATCTAGAGCGCCATCTCGGTGGCTCGCAGTGTCTATTGTTGTGGTTGCCTGACGGTACGGAGGACCTGCAAACGGGCGCGTGGCTCAAGGAAAGGTTCGCCGGACGTTTATGGCTGGCTGTCGAGTTGTTGGCGGACGGCCGTCAACGTGAAACTTATGCGCACTACCGCGATATGGCAAAAAGTTTAGGTATTAGTTTGGTGGCTAGCGGCAACGTGCACATGCATTGCCGCGAGCGGCGCATGCTGCAGGATACGCTCACGGCGATTCGGCATAAGACGCCCGTCAAAGAGCTCGGTCTGAAACTCTATCCCAATGCGGAACGTGCTTTGAGACCCATATCCGAGCTCAGACGCATCTATCCGCCGCAGCTGTTACAAGAGACGCTGACAATACTCGAACGCTGCGAATTCTCATTGAGCGAGTTACGCTACGACTATCCAAGTGAGCTGGTTCCGAGCGGTGAGACAGCAACCAGTCATCTACGTTTATTGACCGAGCAAGGCGCGGCTTGGCGCTGGCCACGAGGTGTGCCGGATAAAGTCGCGCGACTTCTAGAGCATGAGCTAAAGCTCATCGAAGATTTACAGTATGAGCCTTATTTCCTGACCGTTTACGACATCATCAAATTTGCCCGATCCAAAGGGATTCTTTGCCAAGGACGAGGCTCGGCGGCCAATTCGGCTGTGTGTTATTGCTTGGGCATTACCGAAGTCGATCCGGCGCGTATGAACGTGCTCATGGAGCGGTTCATTTCTAAAGAGCGCAATGAGCCTCCGGATATCGATGTCGATTTCGAGCACGAGCGCCGTGAAGAGGTCATTCAATATATTTATGAGAAGTACTCGCGTGAGCGCGCGGCGTTGGCGGCCACGGTAATCACCTATCGGCCGAAAAGCGCCGTGCGCGACATAGGCAAGGCACTGGGCATTGCCCCAGAGCATACCGACCGCTTGGCCAAATCCTTGCAGTGGTGGGATGGTGGCGCTGTCCGTATCGAACGGCTCGAGGAAGCAGGTTTAGATTCCGCAAGCTCCGAGTTGCGACGCTTACTCGAGTTGGTCGAGTGCTTGGTCGGTTTTCCAAGGCATTTGTCCCAGCATGTGGGCGGTTTCGTGATCTCCGAGCACCCATTGAGCCGCCTCGTGCCGATTGAGAATGCGGCCATGCCGGAACGCACAGTGATCCAATGGGATAAGAACGACCTCGAGGAATTGGGATTGCTCAAAGTCGATGTCTTAGGCTTGGGCATGCTGAGCGCCATCCGACGCAGCTTCGAGCTCATTGATGGTTTCTATGCACGAAAATTGTCATTGGCTGATATCCCAGCCGAGGACCCGGTCGTCTACGACATGATTTCGAAGGCCGACACCATAGGCGTGTTTCAAATTGAATCGCGAGCGCAAATGGCGATGCTGCCTAGGCTCAAACCGCGTAATTACTACGATCTCGTCATCGAAGTGGCCATCATTCGTCCCGGGCCTATTCAAGGCGATATGGTGCACCCGTATTTGCGGCGCCGGAACGGCGAGGAAGCCGTGACATACCCAAGCGAAGAGGTCCAAAAAGTGCTCGAGCGGACGCTGGGTGTGCCGATCTTTCAGGAGCAAGTCATGCAGCTTGCGATCGTTGCCGCCGGTTTCACGGCCGGGGAGGCGGATCAGCTGCGCCGCGCCATGGCTGCGTGGCGGCGTCGCGGGGATCTGCAGTTTTTCGAGCAGAGGCTAGTCCAAGGAATGCTCAAGCGGGGTTATACACACGAGTTCGCGCAACGTATTTTCAAGCAGATCCAAGGGTTCGGCGAATATGGGTTCCCTGAATCACATGCGGCAAGCTTCGCCCTATTGGTCTACGTGTCGGCCTGGATCAAGTGCCATGAGCCGGCGGTGTTTTTTTGTGCTCTGCTCAACAGCCAACCCATGGGCTTCTATGCGCCAGCGCAGCTCGTGCGTGCCGCGCGCGAGCATGCCGTGGAGGTAAAGCCTATCGACGTGAGCCGTAGTGAGTGGGATTCCTCACTCGAAGTGGCTGCCAATAGCAGCCCTGCCATACGCTTAGGCCTGCGCCTCGCCAAGGGGCTCTCGAAGGCCGGTGCGCTGCGCGTGCTCGCCGCTCGTCGCGTGCGGATTTTTGATGACGTCGAGGATATAGCGCAGCGTGCTGCTCTTGATGCCAAGGACCTCGGCGCGCTGGCGGCTGCCGGTGCGCTGAAGGCTTACGCTAAAAACCGTTTTCGCGCCCGTTGGGAGGTGGCTGGGATCGAGAAACCGAGGCCACTGCTTCGCGGCACGCGTATTCCCGAGGCAGTACCGATGCTCAAGGTGCCAAGTGAAGGGCAGAATATCGTGGCGGATTATCGGCATGTGGGCTTTAGTCTCGGCCGCCATCCCCTGGCTCTGCTGCGCGAGCATTTGAAGGCGGCCGGTATTCGCGCAGCCGAGGATATCAAAGCCATGCGTAATGGGGTGCATGTTCATGCCGCTGGGCTGGTCATTACGAGGCAGCGGCCTTCAAGCGCATCCGGGGTCACCTTCGTGACCCTGGAGGATGAAACAGGCTACTTGAATCTCGTCGTCTGGGAGCAACTTGCCGTAAACCAGCGCCGCGAGCTGCTGGGTGCTCGTTTGCTTGGTGTAAAAGGGCATGTGCAGCAGGAAAGTGGTGTGCTGCATATTATAGCCGAGCGTCTTTTCGATCACTCAGACTGGCTTGGTGAGCTCGTAACGCAATCGCGAGATTTTCGCTAGCCGTTGCTAACAGCTACTAAATGTCGTAGTCCTCGAAATCCTCCAGATCTCGGCTGGCTCGCTTGCGTTCCATGAGCTCTTCCAAGCGCCGACGCGCCGCTTGTTCTTTGTCGAGCTTGTCCGTGAGCCCGTGCGCTTCCAGCTCGTGGATCAGCTCTTCAACGTTGATCTCAACAGACGGATCTCCAACGTTGTCGGAGCCTCCATCCTCGGAATCGTCCGCGTCATCCGAGTCGTCGTCGAGATCGTCGTCTACATAGTCGTCATCAATCATCCCTTCTCCCAAACTGGAGCGGGTCCAATAGCCATGGGTAAACGGCGCTTTTATAAACCCGAGCGCGCAGGTTAGCAATACCCGAAATCAGCGTTTGTGACTCCGAGCACAGGCTGGGAGATTCGCAGTCTCCTATATGGCCAGCTGATTGAGCTGAAAGATCGGCAGCAGAATGGCCATGACGATGGCCAGCACGATGAGGCCCATGAGTATGAGCAGCGCCGGCTCGAGTATGTTGAGCATCGTGCTAAGCAGGCTATCCATTTCATTTTCTTGATGTTTAGCGGCCCGCTCGAGCATGTCGTCGAGCTCGCCGCTCGACTCGCCGCTGGAAATCAGATGAATGCTCATGGGCGGGAAGAGCTTCGATTGGCCCAGCGACCGTCCAATTGCGCCGCCCTCCCGGACTCGCACACTGGCTTCTTCGACGGCATCGCGCATTGGCAGATTGTTGACCACCGTTGCGCCGATGCCGAGGGCTTCGAGGACAGGCACGCCGCTGGAGGTCAAAATGCTCAATGTCCGCGTAAATCGCGCCGTGTTCAAGCCACGCGTCACCCGACCGAACACTGGCAGGCGCAAGGTCCAACCATGCACGCTGCGCCGGACGCTCTCCTTGCGGAGTAGATACTTGATCAGGTACACAATGAGACCCAGCGTGATGGCGACGGCAAGCCACCAATTCTGCAGGAACTCCGACAACCAGATCAGGGCGCGCGTGAGCAGCGGTAGCTGTTGACCCGTGGTTTCGAAGACGGCCACAATCTTCGGCACGATATACATCAGCATGAAGATCACGATGCTAAACGCCAGGGCGGTCAGCACGATGGGGTAAACTAGAGCTTGCGTGACCTTTTGTCTCAAGCTGTGACGTGATTCCGTATACTCGGCCAGCCGCTCGAGCACCGCGTCGAGCTGCCCTGCTTGCTCACCAGCCGCTACCGTGGCCCTGTAAACGACCGGAAACGCCTGCGTAAAATCCTCCAGCCCCGCGGCCAGAGTGTGTCCCTCGAGCACACGCGCCCGCACGCCCAGCAGGATGCTTTTCAGGCGCGGCCGTTCCGTCTGCTCGCTGACCGCCGACAATCCCTCCTCGAGCGGCAGTCCGGCGCGCAGCAGCGTGGCAAGTTGTCGCGTGAGCAACGCCAAATCCAACGAGCCGATGCCGCGGCGCCACGACATCGAGCGATTGGCG
>Ga0224512_10004297_pt1 | contig 12098 bp, 12 predicted proteins | sample SF_May12_sed_USG_4_FD_169103 | JGI IMG/M metagenome (GOLD analysis project Ga0224512, IMG submission 169103) | Sediment microbial communities from San Francisco Bay, California, United States - SF_May12_sed_USGS_13 | ecosystem: Environmental > Aquatic > Marine > Sediment | place: USA... | reverse complement strand
TTCCTCCCCGGTGACCGACATGATGCCGCTCTCGGCCTGGGCGATCAGATCGTACGAAGCGTCCCGGGCGCGGTCCGAGCTCCTGGCGTACGACGAAATGGTCACCACCACCAGCCGGGGATGCCGCTCGAGCAACGCCGGGGGCGCCAGGCCGAGCTTCTCGATGGCATTAGGCCGGTAGTTCTCGATCATGATGTCGGCCGATTCGAGCAAGGCGTCGAGACCCCGCCGTCCCGGTCCTGTGGTCAGATCGAGCACGATCCCCCGCTTGTTGGTGTTGAGCGACGAGAAGTACAACGAGCGGCCGCCGATATGCGGACCGATACCCCGGCCGATATCCCCCTCGGGCGGTTCCACCTTGATCACATCCGCACCCATCTCGGCGAGGATCTGTCCGGCAAAGGGGCCGGCCAGCACGCGCGACAGGTCCACCACCCGCACGCCGTCGAGCAGGCCGCTATCGGAGGTCGGGCTCATCGTGCCACCAGCGCCAGGACATCGGCCGCCGGACGGTCGGGATCGTCGAGTGCTCCGTCCAACCGGCTTCCCGCCAGCGCATGCACCTTGGCTGAAAGCTGTTCTTGCGTCATCGGGTGCCGGGGGGACCCGAGGGCGGCCTCGACCCGGACCGTGGCCTGACCGCCCGACGGCCAGTCCAACACCGCTTCGGATTCCTCCAACTTGTCGTCCGTCCGGACCTCGATCCGTTCGGCGAGTCGGCGGGCAGGCTCATTGACATCGTTGAAATCGGCCAGGCCGGGAGGGCCGTGGAGCAGGGTGTAGGCAACCGTGTAGGGGATCGAGAACTTGCCCTCGAGGCCGGACGTGACGTCGTCGAGGGGGGCGGCCTGACGGGATCGAGGATGGACGGTGACCACTCCCTTGCCCTCGAGATCTGTGCCTTCGTTGCGCACCCGGTCGGCGGCCTCGATCGAACTGTGGGTCTGCAGGCAGCACGGAAAGGCCTTAATCCAGTTGTCCTCGATGGCCAGGGTCGAGTCCGCATTTGCCCAGCACCCTCCGTACACCGTCTCGAAGGCCCGTTCGATCCGGGCGGTGGCCGTCGCTCCGGCCGCCGCCAGCCGGGCAGCTCGCACCCCCTGCGTGGCTGCCATCGCCACCTGTAGCGACTTGCCGTCTGTGCCGAACGCCCCCTGAAGCCCGCCCGATCCCAGCACGGCCAGCCGGCGGGCCACCGTCGTCGCGTCCGCATCGAGCCCGAGCAGCCGGGCGGCCGCCGTCGCCGCGCCAACGGTGCCCGTCACGGCTGTCGGGTGCCAACCACGCTCATAGAGCACAGGATGGCTGGCCCGCGCCAGGGCGGCCATCGCTTCAAACCCTGCCGCGTACGCGTCGACAACCGCTCCGATCGTCCGGCCCTCGTCGGCGCCGACCACGAGCGCGGCCGGTGCCGTGGGGGCGGACAGGTGGGCCAGACCCGGGCCGTAGGTGTCGTCGAAGTCCAGCACATGGCCGGCCGCCGCCAGCGCCAGCAACCGATCGCCTGCGGCATTGGCCGCCCGCACGGCAGGCTGATCTCGACCCGCCACGGCGCAAGCCAGCCAATCCAGAAATGCCTGGCGATATCCGATGTGTGAGGTCATGGTGTGCACGGCGTCGAGCGAGTGTACCGGTGACTCCGTCGGGTACTTCGTGCCCCGGTCACGGCGCCACCGCCCGTCCGACCAGATCGCGGGCAATCACCCGCAATGCGAGAATCTCCTCGGTGCCCTCGAAGGTCGGCAGCACCCGGGCATCGACAAACAGGCGGCTGACCGGGTACTCCTCGGCATAGCCGTACCCGCCGTGCAATTGCATGGCGTCTCGCGTGACTTCTTCAGCAGCCCGCGAGGTGAGGGCTTTGGCCATGGCGGCCTCCCGTTGTCCGTCCGGAGTGCCGAGTCGTACGGCCGCCCGGTAGGTCAGGCCCCGACCCGCCTGAATGCGGGCGGCCATGCGGGCCAGGCGGACTCTGGTCAACTGGTACTCCACGAGCGGCTGTCCGAACACCCTTCGCTGTCGTGCATAGGCGAGTGCCTCACGGAACGCCGCCTCCATCACGCCAAGCGCCCGCGCCGCGGTCTGGAGACGCCCTGCCGCAAAGGCTCCCATTTGCAGGTGGAAGCCCCGTCCCTGGCCGGCCGAGCCGCCGACGAGGGCTTCGGCGGGAACCAGCCAGTTCTCGAACGTCAGCTCGAAAGAGTGCAACCCGCGATAGCCAATGGTGTCGATCGCCCGCCCGGATAGTCGTCCGCCCGAGGGCTGATCGAGAGAGAAGGAATGGCCTGAACAAGCCGGCTTCTCGATGACGAACAGGGAAAGACCCCGCGCCCCGGACGACCGGTCCTGATCGGTGCGCACGAGCACCATGAGGAGTTCGGCACGGCCGGCAAAGGTCGCCCACATCTTGGCTCCGTTGAGCAGGTAACCGCCTTCCACCGGCCGGGCCGTCATGGTCAGAGAGGCAACATCAGATCCGTGGTCGGGTTCGGTCACCGCCACGGACACCATGGCATCCCCCGACGCGATTGCGGGAAGCCACCGGTTCCTCTGTGCCCCGGTCCCGCCTTCGAGGAGCGCCGAGACGAGAATCTCGGGGCGGGTGAGCAGGGATCCGGCCATCAGCGATCCGCGTGACAACTCCTCGGTGGCAACCACCATCGCGAGAGCTCCGGCCTCGTCCGATGCTCCGCCTCCGAATTCGGTCGGTATCGACATCCCGAAGGCTCCCATCGCGGCCAGGCCGGCAATGATCTCCTCGGGCACGTCGAGGTTGTTGCGATGGACTCCGGCGGCCAACGGCGCCACCCGCTCGTCGGCGAATCTGCCAAAGGCGCCGGCAACCGCATCGATGTCGGCGGGCACCGCCCGTGGACCGGACCCGTCCCGGTCGAGTCGGGCCGCAAGCTGCTCGAGCACTTCGGGCTGCATGCCGTCTTCGAGGACGTCGTCGATCGGCCTACCGCGCAAATCGTCGAGGTGCGGGCGACCATCGCGTCGAGATCGGGCCGACCGGATCAGGTCGGCGATCGCCACTCTGGCGAGAAGGCTCTCGTACTCTCCTCGTTGGCCGTACTCGACCATCGCCCTGGCGGCGGCGGACTCGGCCGCCAGGAAAGCCAGGTTGTACGCCGCCTCCTGATGATCGTCGAGCAGCCCCACGGACAGCCCGCCCTCGACAACGCACCGGTCCGCCAGCCAGGCCGACTCGGCCGCGATCGAGGACTCGATCCTCGTGACGGCTTGTTCCGCCCGAATCGACCAGCTCATCGGGAGACGTCGCCCCTCCGGGCCGCGTCGAGAACCCGCCGAGCAACCTTCACCACGGCTTCGTCGAGCATGTGCCCATCCTCATCGGTCACCGCTCCTCTCCCTTCGGCCAGGCCAGCCTCATATCGAGCGACGAGCCGACGCGCTCGTTCGACCTCATCGGCAGAAGGCGTCAGAACCGAGTTGAAGACCTCTACCTGGGCGGGGTGGATGGCCGGCCTGCTCCCGAAGCCAAGCCGGGCCAAACGGCGGGTCTGATCCGCCAGCGAATCGAGGTCCCGGTAATCGGCCGATACGGGGCCGAGAGGCTGGGCGATACCCGCTGCTGCCGACGCCACGACCACCTGCATGCGGAGAGGCACGAGGGCATCTTCGAAGGCCGGATCCAAGCCCAGTTCGGCGGCCAGATCGAACTCGCCGATCATCAGTTGACACACGCGCGGTGCCCGGGCGAGGGCATTGACGGCCAACAGTCCGGCGGCGGTCTCGACAATCGGGAGCAACCGGACAGCACCCAACCGGCGGCCCGACGCCGACTCGAGTCGCCCCAACTGATCGCTGACCGCCACCAGTTCTTCCACAGAGCGGACCTTCGGGACCATGATTCCCGAGAGGTGCGGGCGGAAGGAGGAGGCGACGTCGCTTTCGAGGAGTTCCGGCGTCGAATTGACCCGCACCCACGGCTCGAATGATGGTTCGACGAGTTTGTCCAGCCAGGCGGCCACAATCTGACGTGCCGCCACCTTGCCCGAGGGTGCAACCGCGTCCTCGAGGTCGGCAATCACTGCATCGGCATCTCGCCCACCTGCCCTGGCCAGCATGTCTGGCCGGTCGCCGGGCACGAACAGGAAGCTCCGAGCGGTCATAGGACTCACGCTACCTGCTCGAAGGCCGGAGACCCCCCGGTACACTCGGCCCGGTTGGAGGGATGTGCAATGGCCGGGCTCCTGGCGGGAATGCGTGTAGTGGAAGGCTCGGCCTTCGTGGCCGCCCCGCTGGGTGGGATGACCCTCGCCCAACTTGGGGCGGATGTGATCCGGTTCGACCAGATCGGGGGTGGGCTCGACTATCGCCGATGGCCGGTCACAGCCGACGGTCACAGCCTGTACTGGGCGGGCCTCAACAAAGGGAAGCGTTCGATCGCCCTGGATCTACGGTCGGATGAAGGCCGGGAACTAGCCAGGTCGTTGGTCACGGCGCCCGGCGCCGACGCCGGCCTGTTTCTCACGAACTATCCGCCAGGGGGATGGGCCGGCTACGAGAGCCTGGTCGGCGCGCGCCCCGATCTGATCATGTGCCAGATCGTCGGTAATTCGGACGGCACGACTGCCGTCGACTACACGATCAACGCAGCAGTCGGATATCCGGCCATTACCGGGCCCCTCGACCATCCCGGCGTCGTCAACTCGGTGCTTCCGGCCTGGGATCTCCTTGCCGGGATGACAGCCACAACGGGCATGCTGGCCGCCGAACGGCATCGGAGCCGCTCCGGTGAGGGCAGACTGATTCGCCTGGCGCTCGCAGATGTTGCTCTGGCGGTACTCGGCCACCTCGGCCACATCGGCGAAACCATCATCAACGACACCGACCGGCCCCGCCACGGCAATTACCTGTACGGGGCGTTCGGACGCGACTTCGTGACATCGGATGGCCGGCGGGTGATGGTCGCCGCGATCACCCCCCGCCAGTTCCGCGGGTTGGTGGAAGCGGCCGGCCTGGCATCTGAGATCGACGCCCTCGAGGTCGAACTGGATATGACGCTGCACAGTGACGGTGACCTGTTCATCGCCCGCCAGGAGATCGCAGCGGTGCTCGAGACCTGGTTCGGCGCGACCCCCTTTGACGTCGTCGTCGAGGCGCTCACCGCCCACCGTGTGCTGTGGGGCCCGTATCAGACCATGCGCGAACTACTCGAGACCGATCCCAGGGCGTCGACCGCCAACCCGCTGTTCGCCGAGATCGAACAACCGGGCATCGGCAAGCTCCTGACACCCGGATCGCCACTCGATCCAGGTTCGCATCGCGTCCCGCCCTTGCCGGCTCCGGTTCTCGGAGAGCACACCGAGGAGATCCTGGCCGAGGTGCTCGACATGGGCGCTGCCGAGATCGGAGATCTCTTCGACCGGAAGGTGGTGGCCGGTGCCTGACCTCGCTGATTGGATCGGCCGTACCGAGACGACACACGACCTCATCACCGCCTGGCCGGTCAGCGCCCTGCATGCGACGCTCGACTCGAACGATCCACCTGCCGGCGAGGGTGACCTGCTCCCGCCGATGTGGCATTGGCTCTTCTTCCTCTCGACCGTGCGAAGCAGCGACCTCGGATCGGAGGGGCATGCCAGGCTCGGTGAATTCCTTCCGCCCGTTCCGCTCCCCCGCCGCATGTTTGCCGGAGGCCGAACCGAGTTCTTCGGGCCGCTGCGAATCGGCCAGGCCGCCAGACGCGAGGGGACGGTGATTGCGGTCGAGGAAAAGGAAGGGCGAAGCGGGCCGCTCGTGTTCGTCACGGTGCGGTATGACGTCATCACCGAGGACGGCCTCGTGCTGCGCGAGGAGCAGGATCTGGTGTACCGGTCTGCGGCCACGGCCCCGGAGACCCTCCCTCCCGGCGCCGAACCGATTCCATCGACCCCGTGGGCACAGACCGTCACCCCGGACGAAGTGATGCTGTTTCGCTTCTCGGCGCTCACCTTCAACTCGCACCGCATCCACTACGACCATCCCTACGTCACCGGGGTCGAGGGCTATCCACATCTGATCGTGCACGGGCCACTCATCGCCCTGCTTCTGGCGGATCTTGCGGTTCGTAACGGTCAGCGTGCGCTGCAACGGTTCTCGTTTCGTGCCCGGTCACCGATCTATGCCGATGGGCCATTCACTCTGCGAGGCGATGCCTCGGGTGACACCGCCACGCTGTCGACCTGGTCCCACGATCGACGGCTCGCCATGACAGCCGTGGGCATGTTCGCCACGCAATGATGCGATGCGGAGCTATTCGTCTTCGATCTGAACACCGGTCGTATTGATGAACATGGCGAGCGTCGTGTACATGCCGACGGTGATGATCAGGTCGAGAACCTCGGCGACGCTCAAAGCTGCCGTGAGTGCTTCCCAACTGGCATCGCCGACCTTCAGATCGTCATGGAGTTCGTCGGTGACCGCGAGGAGAAGAGCCTCGGTGGGATCCGCCATGGCACCCGGCCCGGCCTGGACTGCCTCGATCTCAGAGGGACTGATCCCGGCCCGCATGGCCCGGCGAACATGATGATGCCATTCGTATGCCACCTGGGCCCGAAAGGCAACCCGCAAAATCACCAACTCCCTGAATCGTTCGGACAGGCTGCTGCTCACGGCGATGTGGTTTCGGAGCGGTGACCAGGCGGCCAGGAGGTCGGCATGGTTGGCCATCACCCGGTGAACGTTGAGCACTCTCGCCATGCCGTCGCGCGCCGCATCGAGCGCGGCCGGCCAATCGTCTTCATCGAGTGGAGCAAGTCGAATCGAAGTGGGCTCGTTCATACCTGGACGGTACCCGGCGATGACTCATGAGGCGCGGGCGGCCACCACGACATCGATCGGAAGACCCCACAGCTTTCGCCGGGCCGACGTGACCACCGCGAACCCGGCCTCGCCCAGCGATGCCTCTGTGTGAATCGGCCGGCAGTCGAGCAGGCGCGGCAGCTTCACGTGACCCCACCCGTAGGCGCGCCTCATCCACGTGTCCGGACCGACACCACTGAGCGCCACCACGGCGACCCGACCTCCCGGCCTGACCACTCGATGGACCTCCGCCAGAACAACGGGGATCAACGGGGTGTCGAACAGTTCGAGCGTGAAACTCATGAAACAGGCATCGAACGCATTTGTCGCGAAAGGCAAGGCGGCAGCGTCGCCCTGGGTCACAGCCGCCGGGCCGAGCGCATCAATCGCCTCCAGCCGTCGCCGGGCGGCGCGGCACATGGCACTCGACAGGTCGAGGCCGACCACCTGGCCGCCCGGGTGAACGTCACGGGCGAGTTCGGCGAGCGCCGACCCGGGCCCCGAGCCGATCTCGAGGATCCTCTCACCAGGAAGAGGCCCGAGGGCGGCTATGCCCTGTCGGCGGGCAGGACGTTCCCAGTAGCCCTCGAGCGGTTCGTAATAGCGGGCGATCCGATCATAGGTTGCCCTGGTCTCGGCGCGGGTTGTGAGCACGGGAGCGATGGAGGGTGACTCGCCGGCCGGGTATGACGGGTCGGTGCCACGAAGTGCGACGACCGGCATGCGGGTTGCCAGTCCCACGAGATCCCCGGCGAGATCGATCCCGATGAACCTGCCCAGGAGGCGGGCGGCCAGGCGATGGTCCCGCCGGTACCCGGCAAACACCCGCGCCCCCAAATCGGCCGGGAGTACATCCGCCGTAACCGCCACCTCCTGTCTTCCGATGACGATCCTCGCCTCGGGTCGGGCGACAAGGTTCTGGAGCCAGTCGGCTCGTTCACCCCAGCCGGCGACCACGTACCACACGGGCGGATCGGCTTCCTCGAGCACCACCTCGAGCATGGTCCGGCGGAGAAGTCCGCTCGATCGCCCGACGTGCCGGAGCAACAACAGTCGGTTTCCGAAGAGCCATCCCCAGCCTCGCTCGTAGAGTCGCTCCGGGGCACGGAACAGCCCGGATAACCAACGGCGGGGACGATGGTCGAGGATCGACACACCTTCATTGTCGTCGATCCCCGGCCGGCCACAACGGGCGACGGTCCCTATCTCTCCGGGTCCCTCAACCGGCTCAAACGAGATCGTCGAGGTAGAGAGGCAACATCTGCTGCCAGGTCGGCCAGTCATGGGGGTGGTCCGATGACCAGATATCCACCCGGTTCGGGACGCCTTTCGAGCCGAGGGCGGCCGCCATGCGCCACGACTCCTCCGGGTCCTCCCAATCGCCACTCCCGGATGCCAGCACGACGTACCGCGATCGGAGGCGGTCCAGGGCTTCGCCGTCGAGGCCCGGCACGAAGTCGATCGGCGAGGAGAAGTAGAAGTCGTCCGACCAGTGTCCGAACAGCCAGCCCGAGAGGTCGTACGTGCCGCTCATGCCGATCGCCAACCGGAAGACGTCAGGGTGCCGGCAGATCACTTCAACTGCCCAGAATGCTCCAATCGACGCGCCTGCGCCGACGATTTCTATGGTGTCCGAGCCGCAGTCCGCCCTGATGGCGGGCACGACTTCCCACCGGATGCATTCGTCGAACCGGTTCTGGAGCCACATGCTGTGCCGCGGGTCGTCGCTGCGAAGCCATGATCGCCCGGAGATGCTGTCCACCGAGTAGACCTTGATACGTCCCGCCTCGATGAGGGGCCATAACGAGCCGACCAGACCCCGTCTCTCGATTTCCCACGCGTCACCCCCGGCAGTGGGGAACACGAGCACCGGCACACCCCGGTCCCCCCAACGAACCAGGGTGACCCACTCTCCGACCCGCTCCGAGAACCAGGACTGTTCGACGTTCACTGGCCGGCGCTCAGCCGGTCTCGCTCCGTTCGTCTCCAGAACTGCAGAAGGCCCCAGAAGTGTTCGGTGAATCCATGGACTTCATCTGCGGGGAATAGCGCTCCGACCTTGCGGTTGACGGCCACCTTGGCCCGGTCCTCGCCGAAGTAGGCCATACAAACCTCGTCGAGATCCGAGAGGTAGGTGTCGCAAAACGAGTTGAACTCGACATCGTCGAACCGCTCCCGGGCGACCGCAGCCATCTGGCGGAGCCGATCGGCTTCGGTCCCGCCCCCGTCGGCAATCTCGAAGAACGGCTGCCAGTCGACGGACAGGTGCATGGGTCGTTTGGTCGCCGCACAGAACAAGGACCAGCGGATCAGCGCCTTCACCAACCAGGGAATGTGGAAGTGCAGCGAGGTGACCTGGGAGTCCGGGTTCCCGTTTGCGAAGTCGATCGGATGGAACACGCCATCCCGTCGAAGCGCCTCGACCGAGTTGAAGTCCCAGCCGAAGAACGAGTTGATCACAACGGCGAGATCCTTCATCTGCTGCCACTCGGCCTCGTCGAGGAAGTGGAAGTCGACCTTGTACCGATCGTGCAGCGAAGCGGCAGGGTCGTAGCGCATGATGTTGACCTGGGGACCGACGCCGAGAGCCCGGACAAACAAGTCGAAGGGCTCGATCGCTTCCTGCAGGTGCATGATGCGGGTGCCTGATTCGTCGTAGGCAGCCTGCAACTCCTCATAGGAGTCGACCCGCGACACGCCAACCCACGCCCCTCCGTCATACGGTTTGAGGAACGCCGGGTAGCCGACCTTCTCGCCGATGTCACGGAGGTCGAACATCCGCGCGTAGCTCTGCAGCGTGATCTGCAGGTCGGGGACGTGTTCGTACTCCCTGGGGGGGAGCATCCATGTGCGGGGTACCGGCAGACCCAGTCGCATCATCGCCGCATACGAGGTGTGTTTCTGCATCGCCTGGAACGTGAACGGGTTGTTCAGGACGTAGAGGCCGTTCATCACGACGGCCTTCTTGATCCATTCGCGGCTCGTCGGGTACCAGGGCGTGAGACGGTCGAGCACGACGTCGTAGTTGACGGGCTGGGCGAGGTCGAACGGCTCGATCGTGACCCTCTCGACCTCGAACCGGATCGTTTCCCCACCAAGGGCTATGGCCGGAGCGAGTTCCGCAACGATGTCCTCATAGAAGGCGGGCCAGCACAGATCGGCGCCGAGGGAGAGCCCGATCCGTCGGATGATGTCGGTCATGACCGCACGGTAACGGACCGCACGGCGTCGAGCCCCGAAAAGGTGTGGGAGAGCGCCTCCCCCAGCCGATCCCGCCAGTTGTGCCAGTGGTGTCCGTCCGGCACTTCCTGATAGATGGTCTGCGCCCCGGTGCCCTCGAGGATCGGGGCGAAGGCCCGGTTGTCCGGCACCAATCCTTCGTACTCACCCCATGCCTGGTAGATCCGGGCGGCGGGATGACCAGGATCATCGGTGAACCGTTCCATGAAGTCGATGACGCGAGCGAACTGCTCGCCACGCTGCATCGGCCCACCGAGGGCAGTTACGAAGGAACCGGATAGCAAGACGAGCCCGCCGGTGCCACCCATCCGCCATGCCGCCGACAGCGCCGCCACTCCGCCCATACTGGCACCGAGGTACACGTGGCGGGCCCGGTCCGGATGTGCCCCATGGCGTCGCACCGCAGCACCGATGACCTCATTCACATATGCGGCGTGGCGACGATCATCGGTGTATTCGACGAGTCGGTCGGGTGAGTCGATGAGCGCAGCCACGAGTGGCGGGATGACCCGATCGGCGATCAGATTGTCGAGGACGTCGACGATACCGGCGTGATGGACAAAGTCGCTGCCGTCGTGCACCACCAGCAACGGCATGAGGCCTGACGGTTCCGCAGGGTGGTACCACTGCACCGACCGCCGGTGCCCGAACGCCTTCGACTCGACGAACCCTCGTCGGAGAACGCCCTTGGAGCCACTGCGCGGCGCGACCCAGGGCGGCTCGACATAGCCATAGGCGAACGCAACCGAATTGGCGCCGTGCGGGTCGGTGGCCAGCCGCGAGTTGAAGGGGTCGACGTCGACGTCTGTCTGATCACCGATGCTCACCGATAGCTTGTACTCGACCCGGGCACCCTCGGGCAAGCGCACGGTGACCGCCTGGAGGCCTGGCACGATCGGCCGGAGAGCCGGGATGGGTGGAAAGAGCGCCATGAAGTGCTTGACGCCGACAGAATCGGCGTCTCCGAGATGCACGAAGGTGGTCAGAGGGCCGCGCTGGATCGGAGTTCCGACCACGCCCAGGAGGGCCGATCGTTCTGACTCGTCAGCCTCAGCCAGTTCGGCGATCACGGGCGGTGAGTCCCAGGTGCGAAGAGGTTTCATGACCGGCGCGACTCTACTTGCGCCACGCCACCCCACGGGCAACCGGCCGAGCCTGACCTCCGTTGCCTTTGCGCTCAGCGGCTTCGGCAACCCAAGCGAGGGCTCGGATACGCCATTCCAATTGCCGTCCTCGAAGTAACCGTACCGATCCCCACTCCGGCCGGCCCTGGTACCCCACGCGGACCCTACGGTGGCGGGCGCAAGTAGAATCGCGCGGCTTGAGCCATTGGCCGAGAGCCATAGAAAAGGGGTCCTAGGATGCGTTGGCGACGATGGCTCATGGGTGGTCTGGTAGCCGCGGTCGGCCTTCTGGTCGTGATCCAGATCGTTCCGTACGACCGTGCCCATCACAACCCGCCGGTGGTCGCCGAGCCGCCGTGGGACTCACTCGCCACCCGCGATCTGGTGGCCCGCGCCTGCTACGACTGCCACTCGAACGAGACCATCTGGCCGTGGTACACCAGTATTGCCCCGATCTCGTGGCTGACGACCCGTGACGTGACGGAGGGTCGCGCCAAGCTCAACTACTCGGAATGGACTGGTCGCGAGCAAGAGACCGACGAGATGGTCGAGACCATACAAGAGGGAGAGATGCCGCCCATCTACTACGGCTGGGTCCATTCGTCGGCACGGTTGACCGAGGTCGAGACCCAGCAGCTGATCGACGGTTTGCGAGCAACCTTCGGTACCGGCTGAGAACTGTCTCTCCACATTGGGCCTGCTGCCATGGTCCGGATCGCACCCACTTGACGCCAGAGGTCGTTTGCCCCTGGGAAGACCACCGCAAGGGCCTTACGGTTGGCAGGCGACAACAGTCGCCGGAGTGTGAAATGGCGACGAGCACCATCGATCTGGTGGAGGACTCGCCCTGGCGGTGGCGCATCGAGCCGACCGGCGCAATGCGGGTCCCCGGAGTCGTTTTTGCGTCGGCCGCATTGCTTCCTG
>Ga0224512_10004296_pt1 | contig 12102 bp, 11 predicted proteins | sample SF_May12_sed_USG_4_FD_169103 | JGI IMG/M metagenome (GOLD analysis project Ga0224512, IMG submission 169103) | Sediment microbial communities from San Francisco Bay, California, United States - SF_May12_sed_USGS_13 | ecosystem: Environmental > Aquatic > Marine > Sediment | place: USA... | reverse complement strand
ACAATTTCTTGAATTATTCTAGTTATGTAATTCCTTAAAATCTCAGTAAAAAATGTCCTTCTTTTATCAAAATTTATCATATTATTTTGATTTCATATGGGCAAGTTCTGGTCATTATCACAAGAAAAGCAAGCAGGAATACTTGATTCTGTCAGGAATTTTCTGGGACAACCAAACTCCAATGTCTCATGCTGTTCCCTAAAGGTTCCAATATCCATGGATGTAAAATCAGCAATCCAGACAATCCCCGGATTAATTTCATCTGCACCAGAGGCCATTCGATCATTTGAGATTTGGTGGGATGGAAAGAACAAGCAGCTAAAATATGTCTTGTCAGCACAAAACAAATTAGATTTGGCAAACTACAAGATCTCTTTTCAGAATGTTTATCCCAATGTGTCGTTTGTAACTCAACAAGAGACGATACCTGAATGGTTCTCTCCTCAATCATCATACGAGATATTTGACGTGTCTTTGCATCACGGTCATTACTCTACCGTGTTGGATACTGCAACAAATCAGCAACATCAGCTTATTACAAATCTTTCAAACTCTCTCCAGCTGTATGACAACGCGTGGATTCAGTTTGTCTTTACACCATACAATTTCATCTCATACCTTAGAAACCACCAAAGAAGATTGGATTCAAGAATCAAATACGTCACAGGCAAAAACTATCGAACATGGATTGACGACATTACAAACCAAAAGTCATATGAGAATCCTGAAAACGGTCTGGACTTTTACAACAACTACAAGGATCTGCTGAAGGATTCTCGGGAAAAGACGCAGGACATGCAGGTTGCAATGAGTGTTCGCGGACTGATACAGTCAAACGATGATGGTGATGATAACAATAGCAACAACAACAACAACAATAACAGATCAAGCTTGTCCTTTGAGCAGATAAAATCACGCCATGATCATCTCACCACATACTCCTACAATTACAGATCATTTTATCAAGAGAAATACAAAAAGGCAGGAGCACCAATCACCATCAGCCGTCACACAAAAAAGAATCATCCCAGGCTGTCAATGTTTGACCTGCGGCTGATTCCAAATCCCAAAAACTTCATGGGCTCATCCATCAAGGACTATTTTGAAAAGACGATTCTCACAGCAGAATACAAGACAAGAAGGCCGATGCCGTATCTGATTTTAAATCCAAGTGAACTGCCCTTGTTTATGCATCTCCCAAACCCGACTACCACAAGAAACATCCAGACGACACGAAACGTGTCTTTACCATCAAAGCTTGTAAACAAGACAGGATTTAACATTGGATATTTTGAGGAATCCCAAAAAGTCTCATACGGCACTCAATGCAATCTGGTGGATGAACAGTCAGCAATAATATCACCAATTGACTTTTCACGTCACATCTACTGCGTTGGAGGAACTGGTAGTGGAAAGACATCACTGATCAGGATAATTGCAAAGCATCTTGAAGAATCAAATCTTAACGGAACATTTCCGAACAGCTTCATCTATCTGGATCCAAAGGGAGAGGATTCTGAGAAATTCATCCAGCAGTGCTCGGAACATTCAATGAGTAATGACATGATACACTATCTGGAACCATTAGACACTGGATTCTCAATCAACCCATTGGAGCTGCCAAAATATTCTGAAGGTAAGAGAGACGAGACCGTCTCGCGATACGTCGGATATTTCCTGGAGATGGTAAAGGAGTGGTACGGGCAGCAGCAGACATTCGTACAGATGGAGAGAATCTTTCGTGTTCTATTATTTTACATGTACTACAAAAATGATGCACCGACATTTATCGACATGTACGATATAATCATCCAGCTTCAAGACGAAGGGGAAAAATACCTGCAGATAATGTTCAAGGCATTGGGAATGCCAGGCGATGAGCTAAAGCAAGCACTGTCATCCATCGCGTCACTGAAAGCAGATTCTTTTGTACCATTACTAAATAGGGTGGAACAGTTTGCAACAGATCCAATTTTAAAAAAAGTATTTTGTCAGAGACATGGTACAGTATCATTTGAGGAACTGATTCAACCGGGTCACTACACCATAGTTAGAATATCCACATTGAATCTGGCTCATCATGTACAGCCGTTGGCCATCCAAGCTTTTGTGATAAAACTATGGTTTACAATTTTGGAGAGGGCGTCACGATTAAAAGAGGATGACCGAAACCAGGTCGTTTTAGCTCTGGATGAATTTCAAATTGTAAAGGATCTGCAGATTCTTCCATTAATTCTATCACAGGCCAGATCATATGGACTGGGAATGCTGTTGGCTCACCAGACCATGGCACAAATTGATGACAAGCTACTCGAAGAAATAGTGGGCAACTCCGGAACCCAGCTTGCAGGAAGAATCTCAGGCAAGGATGCATCCCGGTTGGGCAACATATGGGATCCAAAATTCTCAAAAGAGTTAACACAACAGATGGCCTCCCAGGAGGATTTTCACTGGACGTACAAGATGAGGGCAGCAGCAGGCCAGGAACAACCCACCCCCATACAATTTTGGCTGCCATTGCCACCTGAAATGCCAAACACAGACGAGCAGATGCAACAATTTATCGCCTCTCAGAAGAGGAAATACCATACTGTTGAGCAGTCCACATCAATTCTATCAGAAGCTCAAACTGAATCGATAAAATGGATGAGATACATCACCGTCGCATTACCTGAGCATATGCAGTGGCAGATCATGCTTGTACTGCATCAAAATAATTCAGAACCGCTCCAGCTTGGTCAGATTACTGAGAAGCTAAAGGCAGACCAGAGAGATGACGTCTCTGATGTCCTACATGACATGGTTGAGAAAAAGATGTTAGATGTAGTAGATGATGACAACAGAAATGCAAAATATGTTTTGTCAGAGGATACAAAATCTAAATATTTTACATTTAACTCATCAAAGATTGGCTCAGCTGATGACATTCCGCACATTACAAAAAAGGCAGTGAGCAGCTATCTACAAAAGGGGTATTTTCTCACCATCGCAGACCAGACGGTAAAAAAAGACGAGGACCGGACTGATCTTATTGCATACTCTTATGAGACTGACAAGGCAATCTCAGTTGAAATAGAATCAGCCAATGAGCTTGCATCACATCCGGAAGCTGCAAGAAAGAATATGGTAAAATGGGAAAAGATGGGGTTTGCAGCGTATCATGGCTGGTCAACAAGTGATAGAATAAAACAGATACTGGAATCCCAGATAAAGCAAGAAAAAAGAAAAAATGTATTGGTATTTGTAATTTAGAATTCTATTCCATCTAATGGATTTGGATTATCATCAATATCATTTTCTTTGATTTGTTTTGACTGTGATGATGATGATGATGACGATGAATTTGTTTGCACCTGGTTCTTTGGCTGTTTGTTGTTTTCTTGATGTTTTGAGATCACTATTGTTTGATCTTCAAGCAATCTTACTTCAAGCATCATATCTTCGGTGATTTCTAATTGTTTTACAATTTTTGATGGAATTGTAATGTACAGAGAATATTGGTTGTTTCCTCCAAGCCATGGTCTGATAATGGCAATTGTCTCAATCTTCTTCATGAAATGATATGAAAATATCTCATTTAACCAACAATACTGTACCTACTTTACGTACTGTATGTACCGTACATACTGTACTATCAAAATACTGTACGTATCGTACGTACCGTACATACTGTACCAAATTATGGGCTAATCAGGCATGAAATTGGTAAAAATCTCCAAAATGGACCAAAATATCAAAAGTTCGCAATATACTATTTAGCTAATTTTACCGGTATGTCTTTTCTATTTTTTTTCTATGGATCTATGAATTACAAAATATTGGAATCTACTATTTTGAAATATTGGTTCTAACGAATCACTGTATTTTTGATTCCATCTGAAAAAAAATTCTTCACTTTAAATTTCATTTACATTCTATTAACCATGAAAAAAGGTTTCACACTCCCCATCAAGAAACTCAACGAGATGGAAGAAGAATTCAACAAAATCATATACGAGCACAGAAACGAGATAATCAAGATCACGACATCTGAACTAGAGTATTCAAAGAAGCACCTAATGATAATATTTGAATTCTAATTTTCTTTCTTTTTCTTTAAATCAAAATGAACTATCATTTTACATGAAACAAATACTGATTATTTATCTTCCGTTAAAGTATCACAATTACCTCGAGGAGTCAATCAATCACACCATAATACATCTGGAAAGTACAGAACATAAAGTTCTTGACATCAAACATCAAACCAATCATGTCTTTTCAGTATTCCACGAGTGTCTCCACATACATGATACAAATGAAATCTGTTCGGATGTAGAACTCATTAGAAGCCACATCCAAGGAAATAATCCCACATGAGACGAATAGAGATAATCTATTCTACTAACATAATGGATCTGGAAAGAAAGATAAACCAAAATATCTCAGAGAATAATAGCAACGACGACGTCATTGACGTCAAACTAACAACTGGATTTCTGGGATTCTATTGTGTGGTAATGAAAGAAACGGACCAGTAGATTCTCTTGAGGGGGGGGAATAATCCTACCAAATTCATATTAACTCCAATGTATTCAAAATGATATAATCATCATGGCACCGCAAGCATACTCCAAGGTAGTAAAGGCAATCACATCAAAGAAACTCAAAGAGCCGTTTACTCCAATTCAGGCAATTACTATTTGCAGGCCAAAAAACAAAGGATCCTTCAGAAAGATTTTCTCAGGATACAGACGTGGTAACCCCAACAGATATCCTCCGCTGTTCATACAGCTAAAAAATGGAACCTACAAGGCAATCAGACCGTTTAAGAAATAATTAATGTTAAAAAAACTTACATGTTAGCGGATTTGATTTTTAGAAAAAGACCTTAAGACCAGAACCATTTCAAAAGAGAAATCTGATGAGAGGTCAATAGGCTTGACTTGTTATGAATAACTATGGCACATACGAATTTGATACTGATAAAATGTTAAAAACAGAATTGGTACATTTTATGGTTGAACCATTATAATATTCAATAAAAATTCTTGAGAGAATTCATCAAAGTCCACAGTCTTGACAGACAGTCTACGATTCACTTGAGGTGAATCCAAAACGGTACGATAGTACAACAGTTAGCCCTTAATTCTACTGATAGTTGTTAATTTTCTCAAAGTTGACCAAAACGTATGATTCACAATTATCTTTGCATTTATTTTTTTAGGATTCTAAAAGAATAGCCTCCTCAATTTCTTCAATTGGCTAAATCATTCCTATCTTCTATTGAGTTTGGAATTTCTATCTTTAATCTCATTCAATATGAGAATTAATCAATTTAAATGAAAACTAGTTAATCTACAAAGAGCAAAAAGAAAAAACCCCTCTTTAATCAAGGGTTTGTTAAGCTGAGTCTTCTCCATAGATGTATTGTGGCAACAATATTTTGAAAGTTTGAAGTGAAAAGAGAACTAATTGATGTATAAACTAGATTTTTAAATTAAACTTTTTCATATTGAATATTGAAAATACTACTAACAGTAACACTTCCAAAAAATAAAAGTAATGATATTAATTTAATTTTATTTGGAAAAGGCAATAAAGTACCTTCTGAATTATTAAAAGGAATAAAAGATTTTGAAAATGAAGGAGTATATTATGTAAATGAATCAATAAATATTACTGATGAGATCACTTTATCAGTAAAAAAAACTAAAAAAAAAAATTCAAGAATCAGAGATCCCTTTTGATGCTTTAGTTGATTTAGAATATTATTTAGAAATAACAGATAAAGCAACCAAACTTGCAAAAGAAGGTAAATCCATAGCAGAATGGCTTTGGAACAAAATTGGACATAAGTTGCCTGAATTAACTTTATTTGATAAGAAAATTAAAACTAAAAATGCCCTTCAAAAAACCCTTGATGAATATTTTGAAAATGAAAAATAACATTATTCATTATTACGTGATGTAAGGAAATATTATTCTACAACTATTGACTACACTGAATGGCTTCTAAAAGGCCATAATTATTATTCCATAGGAATTAAAAGGTATGATCTAGCTAAAAAAATTATTGAATACATAGAAGATAGTACTTCAAAAAATAAAGGACAGGGACATATAGATGAGTTTATTTCTAAATGGAAGAAATGTACTGTAAAAAAGTACTAACTTCAATTTTCCAACAACAAATTAAATTTTATTCGAAGAATCCAAAATTGTCTGTTAAGACTGTCTCCATAGGAGATTACAAATCTTCTGAGGAAGATTAGCAGTCCTTTTGTTATTTTTTTATCAACAATTTGTATTTACAAAAATTAAAAATAATATTTTTATTATTTTTGATGATTCTGCTGTTTTGTTTTAAGATTTCACATTTTTTCATATTTCTAGATGAATCTACCATGAATTCTTCATTCCCAAAAGCGTTCTCAGATGACCTCCAAGCTTTTGCCTTGCTAAACAATGGGTCCATAGTTGAGAACCACTCGTCATCATTTGCATTGGTCAGCTCATTGTCCAGAATCTGGTATGTCGTCAATCTTTGGTCTCCTTTGTAGAAATTACAAAGTAGCTCAACACAGCCATCTATGACATCATTTTCGTTGAAGTCAATGAATAGGGGGTATCCACCTGTTATCTTGACATCCATGCAGACTTCCTCATAGTGATACGCGCTGAACATCCAAATCTTGTCTTTGTTTGGAGAACTTTCAGTATTCCATAATTTACATTGGTCTGGCCATACTGCAGTATGTTCTATTCCGTCATATGGATCCAATAGTGTGGTATGATCTACAATATGGTAAAAAATGGATGTTTCTACACAGCCTAAATAGAATAAAAAATATACTTTCTGTTGTTTTGATTAAAATTTAATTTTGAATTTATTATACTAATTCTAATAAAGTTTTAGTCATTTATTTTAAATAAAAGTTGACGATTTTCTGATTAGAACTTATTTCTAAGTAATCCTATGGAAAAAACACAAAATGAAAAATCCGGAAAAACACAAAAATGGAATTTTTCAATACATGAAAAACAAAAAGCCATCAAATACTACAACAAAAATGGTTTTGTGGGATTCTATGATCTACTAACATCAAAGGATCTCAAACAAATACAAAATGCAGTAGATGAGGCAGTAAAAAACAAAAAGCTTGGATATGCAGATGATTCAATCTATCCAAATCAGGACATAATATACGCTCATCCTGTATTGGAGGAATACGTCAAAGATCCACGAATATGCAATATTGTAAGGGATCTTACTGGAGCACCAATAGAGCTGCAGCATGCCAAACTTAACGCAAAACCATTGCACAGCAGAACAAACGGAGGCATAAAATGGCACCAAGATTATCCATTTTATCCACATACGAACTTTGATTTGGTTGCATGTGGAATTCATCTTGATGATGAGGATGAAGGTGCAGGGCCACTACGTTACATTCCTGGTTCTCATAAACATGGACTAAAATCCCACTGCAAAAATGGGATTTTTGCAAAAGAGTTCACAGGTAACGAGGATCTGGAAAAAATGCCAAGTGAATTGATAACATGTTCTGCAGGACAGGTGATGTTTCATCATTCCCTAACACTGCACAACTCTGCTCCAAAAGTACATGATGGCCAAAGAAGATTGATTGTTTTCCAATACAGGGCACAAGATGCAGTCCAACTATCAGGACTTGTCTGGAATTGTACGGGGTACCAAGTTACACCAAAAGAAGTTCATGGCTTGGCTAGATTTCCTGACGGTACTGTAGTGGAGAACCGAGGATGGGATGGAAAATTGATTGACTTGTTTAATCGATTCAAACCCATGTATTGATCTTTTGCAAATTTTATTTTTTTTATTTTAGATTAAAATTCCCAAGTTTTGTAAAATTACTACCAGCTAATTTTACTACCTAATAGTGCTCCTATATGTCCTCTTATTGTTATGATTCTAATTAATGGTCTATACACAAAGATCATTAATGGAATCAACCAGATTAACGAAAGACTTTGCTTTCTTCCTGATACATGTATTGCATACAAAAACTGAATCAATTCTGAAATAAAATATATGGGAAAAATCAGTATTGATAAATAGATTATCTCATCTATTGCTATAAACTCTAGTTCATGAAACTGTGAAATCAAAAGGAATCCTACCAATAATGAGATACTGCCAATCCATGCAAAGTTGATAAGCACATCCATAATCCACATGTCCATTATTGCAAGTCTGAATCCTGTTCTGTATTTGGATTTCCACAAAACATCCTTGTGTTTTAGTAAGGTCTGTATTTGAGCATGTGACCAACGAATTCGCTGTTGAATGAGTGCTCTTATGTTATTTGGACAGTAAAAGTGGATACTTGTTTTATGAGAGAATTTTATTATTTTTCCTAGTTTATTGATTTTAAGAGTTAGATCAAAATCCTCACCGATTGTATCTACATCATACTTGCCTACCATCTCAAAGACATCTTTTCTAAATGCACCAATTGCGCCTGAAATTACCATTATGATATTAAAAACAGTAGTGAATCGTCTGGCCAAATCTACACTTGTCAAGAATTCATAATCTTGCATTTTAGTTAGAATGTTTTTTACTCCGTCGTCTCCTGTAAGCACCTTTAAATTTCCAGAGATTGCTGAAATGTCCTTATCTTCATGGAAACATTTTGCTGCCTCATTAAGGGAATATTTATCTAGTTGGGAATCCCCATCTATTACTAAAATAATGCTGCCTGTTGCATACATCGATCCGTAGTTTAGTGCTTGGGCCTTGGAGCCACTTGCATCATCTCGATGAACTATCTTGATTAATCCTTTATCATGATATTTTTTGGCAATCTCATATGTGTTATCAGTGGAGCCATCATCAATCACAATGATTTCCTTGTTTGTATATTCATTATTAATTACCGATTCTATTGATTTTTGTATGCCATATTCCTCATTGTGAGCTGGAATCATTATGGTAATTTTTGGTTTTAAAATTGGTGGCAATAATGGTTTTTCGAATTTGTTTTTACTATTTTGTAAATTGTATATACCAAGGAAAATCACCTTGCCAAAGTATCTGGAAAATTCAATTATTATTGGAAAAAATAAAAACAGAATCAGACTTTCTATTGGAACATCATAGATCCAAGTGAGAAATCCTTCAATTGAGATGGCAGCCATCATTCTAATACCTCACAAAAAAAAAATAATCCAGAAGAGAATACGATATTTTCAGACATTGTGATCATATCGGGTCGCATTCTCATGATTCCTGAATCCAATTTTTTGCCAGAATGGAAACACTTTGTTGGTACAATCAGAAAGTGTCTTGTAGCATCCTTCTTTTTCAGCAAGGCCAAGAAGATTTCTTATGATGTCTTCTGCTATGCCATTTCCTCGATATTTTTTCCTTACAACCAAGTCTTCAAGATGAGCAACCTTGCCTCCATTGTGTATGAATTTTTGCTCAAGGATGATTGTGGCACAGCCAACTACTTTTTCATCAAATACTGCCACATAGACCATTTGGTGTGAATTTGATTCTATTTCCTTGAATAGTTGAATCCCTCTTTCCATCGTTAATTCCTTGGATTCTCTAAATTCATTTAGAGTCTCCAAAAAACCGTTTTGGATGTCGCCCTCTTCTATCTTTCTTATTTGTATCTGGTTCATTTTACTTCATGCTCCAAATTTCTGAGGGTATCGTACAGACGCAAGTCTAGCAGCCATAAATGAAACAGCCTTTGATTATATGCATCACTAATGGCATGTACAAATTGTGTTACATCATACTCATTCATGTAAAAGCCGTGAGTGCTTCCATCCTTGGTTGTAATCTGAAGCAATGGAGTACCCAATACTTCAGATTTTAGTATCTGAACCATCTTGATGTCAGATCTATCCATGAATCTCATCATCCCCATAACATCGGCAGACACAACTTTGAGGGAATCTACCACATTCAATGCAAATTCTAGTACTGTCTTTTACAGAATCTGCATCGCCAAGAACTCTCACAGTAGGATTTTCACACTTGGCACAATAGAGCAATCCCGCATATAGCCAATTATCTTCTTCTTCTTTTTCAAGAATCTTAGCCATTGCCTGAATTGCTTCAGAAAAGTTAAGACTCTTGCAAAATCTTACTTCCTTTTCATCTGCTATTGTGATCTTGGTAGCAAATTCTTTTTTGTTCTCTGCTTGAACTGGATTTCCATACCTTGTTATCTCTAATTGTATGGTTTGATTTTTTTGTGAACCCTGTTGGTTCACTCCGCATGCATTGTTGCATTTAGTACAAAAATTGCAACAGATTGCATTGGACTCTTCTTGGTTTTGGATTTTTTCCATACCATAGTTATGTAAAACAGTGTTTTCTTCAGATGGTCAGAGTTTAGATATAAAAAATTGATGATAGTTTTATTAGAAAGTAATGTTTTTGCTTTTTTTCATATTAAAATAATTTACTGTGATGAATTTTTAAACAGGGTCATTTAGATTGTACCTATCTATGTCCTTTAATTATTTTCAATCCATAGAAGATCTCGCATTGATTGATTCAGATTTTGGACTTATTCCTATTGTTTCTGCCATCTGTAAAGAATTAGATGAGAGTAAATCGAAAACGACAGTACGTAATTTAGTTCGAAATTCACGACGTCTTATGATATTAGAAGAAACGTATCTTTCCCATTCTAACAAAGATATTTTTGATGTGACTATTAGAAATATGACTTTGTCAGAAAAACTATTTTTTGACAAAAGTGTACCAGCAAACTATCTTGGTACTAGTTTTACAGAAAAACAAATTCTAGAAGAAATTCAATCTAAAAAATTCATCAAAAAATTTACTCCGATTCACGAACGTGGATCCTATTATATTCAAAAAAATGACAATGTTGAAACCAAGTTTCAGGTGTTAAAAGAACTGAATAATCACATTCTACAATACAACACAGAATCAGAGGTAAAGATTGTCGGTGCTTATCCAGATGATGAACAGAAAAAACAGAATATCTCAAATAGAATGAAATTAACTTCCAAGTTAATAGATCATATTTTGAAACAAAATCTAACATTTACTGTAATAGCAATAGAGCCATTACTAAGAAGAAAAGCGTCATTATATCAAAATAAAATAAATTTACCACTGGTAGGAGTTCTTAGAATTAGTACTGATCCAATCCAGTATGTAGTGTATCTTTTGAGTTTTTATGAGTATGGGGGACAACAAAAAAAGATAAACAACATTCATGCTGAAATATCAGATTATTTTCAAACTATATTTAGTAAAGATTCTAAACTCAACAATTTACTAAGTGCAATTCATGATCTAAATACATCTGATATAGAACCTCAGTGTTACATGAAAACCATGGTAGCCCAACCAAAAAACACCATTAAAGATGGAAAGAAAGTATGTGTAATTCAGATCTTTGGATTTGTAAAAGATTTAGTATTAAATGGGACATTTCCGTATCTTCCAATGTACAATCTAAGAGATTACATCAAAGAAATAGGATGGGAAATTTGGTTTCCTGCGGCAGGAAGCTTTGCCAAATTCCCCTTAATGAAAAAGAGGAATAAGACAGGTAAATGAGATAGATCAAACGATGACAGACATTATTAACGAAATAAAAAAAGCAAAGCAAGGAATAGTTGTAATAAATGAAGACAAGGTTGTTTATTACAATAGACGAGAAATATTAGAAGGAAATTTAGGAAATTTAGGTTTTGAATCATTTATCCTAAAAATATTAGATGTCCTTAATGAAACAAAACTGCAAAGTCATGTGCTAGAAGAAAATAGCTCTGCAATATTAGTTATTGATGAATTGAATCGTACCATAGAAGAATGTGTATGCCTATCTAGATTGCTAGATAGAGTTTTTCCAATATATGATAATGAAACAATCTCATCAATTATCGGAATTCCATTTGAAAAAGATGATATAATCTGTATCATTGAGGGCCTAACTTTTGATCTAACAATAGGTCAGCACTCTGAACGTCGTAAAAATATGTCTACAATAAGACTTCGTGATCAAAATAAACAACAAAAAATAGTGAATGAAGAATTAGAGTTTAAAATTTTAGAACTGTTAAAAAAAATTGATAAGA
>Ga0224512_10004295_pt1 | contig 12106 bp, 7 predicted proteins | sample SF_May12_sed_USG_4_FD_169103 | JGI IMG/M metagenome (GOLD analysis project Ga0224512, IMG submission 169103) | Sediment microbial communities from San Francisco Bay, California, United States - SF_May12_sed_USGS_13 | ecosystem: Environmental > Aquatic > Marine > Sediment | place: USA: California... | reverse complement strand
TCGAGGCCGAGGAGTCCCTCACCGAGATCAAGCTCGAGTCGGCGCCGGCCGCCGTGGATCTCGTCCGATTGCGGCGGCTTGTGGATGAAGCCCCTCTGCGGGAACGCCGGTGGGGCCACCTGATGATCGCCCTCTATCGGGCGGGTCGACAGGCAGACGCACTGAGGGTCTTTCGTGAAGCGTCGAACCTGCTCGGCGAGGAACTCGGCATCGAACCAGGACCTGACCTGCGGGAACTGGAGGAGAGGATCCTGTTGCAGGACCCGCGCCTCGTCGGCCGCACCACCGTTGCGTTGCAGGGCCTGCCCCACTTCCCCGATCGTCTGATCGGCAGGGCGACGGCGGTGCGTGAACTGTCCAGGTGGATTCACCGGTACCGGGTGATGACCCTTGTCGGATTGGGCGGAATCGGCAAAACCCGCCTCGCCGTTGCGGCGGCCGACTCGGCAGGCACGTCGTTCGCCGACGGTGTCGGCTTCGTCGACCTGTCCCGGGTCGAGAGCGCACAGGCCATCCCGGCGGCGCTCTTCGAAGAACTCGGACGCGGCCTCGGGCCAGTCGGTGGTGCCCTCGACGGGGTGCTCGAAGCGCTGCGATCGAGCCACGCATTGCTCGTGCTCGACAACGCCGAGCACGTCGTCGACGGCGTTCGACAAACGGTCGACATGATCGTGAGGCAATGCCCGCGAGTCCACGTCATGATCACGAGCCGGGTACCGACCAACGCTCACGACGAGCATGTTTGGCCGGTCGCACCACTCGATCTCCCTCCGAGTGGCGAGGGAGGAGGCCCCGCCGTCGACCTGTTCGTCGAGGCCGCCCGGAGGGTGCGACCCGATTTCGAGCTCTCCGCCGGTGACGCGAATCACGTCCGCGCAATCTGCGGTGCAGTGGGCGGAATTCCCCTGGGTATCGAACTGGTCGCCGCCGGACTGAAGGCTGAATCCCTGGCCGATCTGGCCCTGCGTGTGGCGGCCGACGCCAAAGCAGCCATGGCTTCAAGCAGAGATGTCGGCGATCCGGTGGGGGACGCCCTCGATTGGTCGATCGGCCGACTCGCCGACGACGAGCGCATGGCCCTCGCCGCTCTCTCCGTTTTCAGAGCAGGGTGGGACCACGAGGCGGGGGAGGCGGTGCTGAAAGCGGTTGGGGCACCGGAGGCGGTCACGGGCGCACTGGTGGATCACTCGCTGGTGTATTTCGACGCCGTATCGGGCCGATGCTCGATGCTCGATCCCGTGCGTCTGGCGGCCGGTGACACCATGCCGGCCGTGGTGGCGTCGGCAGCTGCCGCCCACACCGCCCACTTCGTCGGCCTCGCCCGGGCTGCGCTCCCCCAACTGAACGACGTGAGCCAGACCGACTGGTACAAGCGGTTCGAAGCCGACCACGACAACTACCGGGCCATGCTCGAGAGAGGGATTGCCCACGCCGACAGCACCGTGCTCGGAGCGCTGCCCGCGCTGGGCCTGTTCTGGTTCCGGCGGGGACACCCGGCCGAAGGCGGTATGTGGTTCGACCGGATCGAGGAGGTGTTCGATCCGCTGGCAGCCGGGGAGCCTCTTGCCGCACTGCAAGCCGCCCACACGGCGATGTGGACTTCTCAGCCCGACAAGGCCGAGCGCCGCCTTGGCCGACTCGAACCCGCCGCACGGGAACTGGGGGTGGCACCCCTTCTGGGTCGAGTGATCCACAGTCGCGGCAACGTAGCGGGTTGGGGTCGCGGTCACCCGTGCACGTCGCTCGATTTGTTCCGTGAGGCGTGGCGACGGCATCCTCGAGGAAGAACAGCCGGTACTGCTCGACGTCCTTGGCAAACTGCACTGCATCGATGGGATGCAGGCGCTCGTGCACGTCGTGCAGCAACTCGATCCCGTCATCCAGCCGATTGCGGACGTGCTCGATCATCCCGAGCATGGCGCGGCCATAGGAACGCGGGTCGAAGTAGTTCCCGTCCGGTGCGTTGTCGGGTGTGTGGAGCCCGGCCCCCTCACCGCCATAGCCCCCCATCTGCACACGGACATGCCGAAAGCCCTGCTCGACGAGCCGGACGGCGTTGTCTTCCACCTCCCGGGGATCGCGGCCGTCGGCATGGACGTACACGGCAGCCGCCTCGCGGCTTTTGCCGCCGAGAAGTTGATAGACGGGCATGCCCGCTCGTTTGCCTTTGATATCCCACAGGGCCTGATCGACGCCGGAAATCGCGTTGTTGAGCACCGGACCGTTGCGCCAATAGCCATGGACCATCGACATCTGCCAGATCTCTTCGATGCGATCGACATCCCGGCCGATCAGGAACGGCTTGAGGTGGCGTTCGATGGCCGCCTCCACCGCAAACACGCGTTGCGTGAACGTGGCACAGCCAAGCCCGTAGAGACCGGGCTCCGAGGTGGTCACCTTGACGATGACCAGCCTCGATTGGCCGGGTTGCGTCAGAATCGCCTCGACGTCGGTGATGGTGACTGGCGTAGCCACGCCTATCGGAGTGCCACGCGCCGGCTCTAACCCTTGACCGCGCCGGCCGTGAGGCCGCCGATGATGTACCGCTGGAGGAACATGAAAAGAACCAGAATCGGGAGCATCAACATGAGCACTGCGGCGGCGATGCCTGGCCAGTTGCTCCCGTACACGCCCTCGAAGACGATCAGACCACGGGTGATCGGGTACAGGTCCTGGTTGGTCAGGTAGATCGTCGGGAGAATCAGCTCGTTCCAGATGCCAATGGCATGCAGCACCGTCACGGTTGCCACGGCCGGCCGGATCAGCGGGAAGATGACCGAGAACACAAACCGGGTGTAGCTGGAACCATCGACCGCCGCGGACTCATCGAGCTCACGCGGGATCGACTTCATGTAGTTGACCAGAATGATCATCCCGATCGGATTGATCAGGAACAGCATGATGAAGCCCGGCCGGGTGTTGAACAGACCCAGATTGAGGATCAGCTGGAACTGGGGAATCAATGCAGGCGGCAAGAACAAGGCCACCACATAAAGCGTCAGGATCGCACCGCTGCCCTTGAAGTACCCCCGGGCGATCGGGAACGCCACGAACAACGAAGTGGCAACGAAGATCGCCGTTGCCGTCACGGTGTAGATCGCCGAGTTGAGCATGTACTGGGGGAAGTTGGCCAGCTCCCACGCGTCGGCGAAGTTTGCCAGGCTCGGATTGGTCGCAAGACCTGCCGGGTCTCTCAAGTACTCGGTCAGCGGCCTCAGCGCCGTGTTCACCAGCATGAACAACGGCCAGATGTAGAAGATGGAAAAGATGGAGAGAACCACGTACGACGCGATCTTCACATTTCGTGAGCGGGTTGAGAAGCTGGGTGCTTTGTCGAGCGCGGCGACCGGGTTCTTGAGGGGGATGCTCATGCCATGTACCTGTCTTCTCTCCAACTGACGTACCTATTTGCAGCGAAACCGATGACGAGCACCAGGAGGAAGAGCACGATGGACGCCGCGGCGGCGAATCCCTGGCGGAAGGCCGGAGACTCTCCTTGGCCGAAGCCCTCGGCGTACACCAGGTAGCCGAGCACCTGGGTACCAGGTTTATACCCGATCAACACGAGGAACAGCTGCCAGGCCTGGAGGGACCCGATGATGTTCAACAGGAAGTTGGTGTTGATGGCCGGGGTGAGCTGGGGCCAGGTGATGCTCTTGAACAGCTGCCAACCGTCAGCTCCATCGATGCGAGCGGCCTCGTAGAGGTCTTCAGAAATCGTCTGCATACCGGCGAGAAAGATGACCATGGTGACGCCGACATTGGCCCAGATCTGCACGACGATCACCCAGTTGAATGCCTGGCCCGGCAGACCTCCGAGGAATTCCGATTGGGTCCCGAACCAGTCGAAGATCGTGGCCATGGGCCCGCCACGCGGCTGCAGAAAGAGCTTCCACATCAGACCCTGGATCACGACACCCAGGATCACGGGGATGAAGAAGAGTGTGCGAAAGAAGGTGCGGCCCTTGAGCTTCTGGTTGAGAAGCAGGGCCAGGATCAGTCCGAGGGTGAACTGAATGAAGGTGACGAGGACCGAGAAACGGAGGGTGCGAAGGGTGGCGTCGATGTTGTCCCTCGATGCCAATCCCTCGAAGAGGAATTCCCGGTAGTTGTCGAGACCGATCCAGTTGACCGCTGCGCCGCGCAGTCCGCTCGCATCGGTGAACGAATACACGCTCGTGGCCAGTGACGGGCCGAGGGCGATCAGGAGATAGAGGAAAACACCCGGGATCAGCAGCATGAGCGGCGTCAGGCGCCTCCACTTCCCAGCGCTGCCGAATAGGTAGTTCTTCTGCATGATCGCCATGCCAGTCCCCTCCTCCGTGTTCTGCTCTTCGGAGTGGGGTCCTCGCCGTGTGACGAGGACCCCACTGCCGAGAAGCTATCTCTTGCGTACGTTACCCACTGAGGCCGGCGTCGAGATCCGCCTGGATCTGATTGGCCAGTTCGGTGGAATCGGTCCACTCGTTGAACGGCGCGAACCATGCAGCTGCTTGTCTGCCGTCGGCCCACTGGCCGGCACCGCTCGGGGATACCCAGTACTGCTCCAGGCCGACCCGGTAAGCCGGCACCAGGTCCGCCACTGCGTCGCCCAGCTTGCTGTTCAGCGACGCTGTGGGCTGGGTGGGCAGGAAGCCGACAGCATCCAGGTACGTCTGGTACTCGGTCGTGTCGGCCAGCGCGGCCAGGTAGGCCATGGCCACGTCCGGATGGGGCGTGTCCGCTGCGACCATCCAGCTCATGTCGTACTTGCCCCACAGGTACTCGTTGTCGGCGACAGTGTCGCTACCTGGGAATGGCACGTAGGTCCAGTCGAACGTCGGCTCAAAGCTCTCCAGATTGGGGGCCTGCCACATACCGGTGGGCATGAAAGCCACGTCGCCACCGGCGTACCGCGCGGTAGCTTCGTCATGGCCCAGGCCCGTGACGCCCGACTCGAGCATTTCGGTGGAGAACACCTGGAACTTCTCGACAGCCTCGAGACCCTTGCCTTCGTTCCACTTGATGTCGCCCGCCCACAGACCTTCGGCGAGCGCCGCCTGGTCGGGGAAGATGGAGCCGAGCAGGCCGCTGGCACCGACGAAGATGGGCCACGTGTCGCCGCCACCCACCGTCATGCACTCGTTGCCGGAGTCTTTGATCGCCTCACAAGCGGAGACCAGGTCGCTCCAGGTGGCGGGAATTGCCACACCAACTTCGGCCAGAAGGTCGTTGTTGACGAACATGCCGCTGTAGGTGACGCGACCCATGGGGAGCGCGTACACCCGATCGTTGAACGTCCCGGCATCCCGGATTGCGATCTCGTCGAAGTTCGCCACGAAAGGCTCGTCCGTGAGGTCCATGAGGAGGCCGGCTTCGATCAGCTGTTGCCACACAGGCTTCTCACCGTAATTGTCGCCCATGTAGTCCAGAATCCCGTTGGAGAACGCGGAACAGGATCCCGCGCAGAAGTCGATGACGTCCACGTCGTTGGCGGAGGTCCGGGTGTTGATGGCGCTGGCCATGTCACCTTGACCCACGACGGTCATCGCCACCGTCACTCCGGGATTCGCAGCCTGGAACCTCGAGTTGAAGTCCTCCATGTAGGCGACAAACGTCGGGTTCTGATGGGCGAGCACCCGCAGGGTGACCTCTTCGGCCGAACCTGCGCCTGTTGTTGCGGTTCCCGCGTCGGTCGATTCGGTGCTGTCACTGCCACAAGCAGCGAGCACGAGTGCGAATACGACGAACAGCGTCGTCCATACTCTTCTTTGGTGTTTCACAGTTGATTCTCCTCTGTGGTTGGTTCGATCTTCACTAACGAGCACATCTCTGGATGAGTGGGTGCCGTCCTCCTTGTGTTGCGTGGGATCGCGACGCTGGAGGCGACGGCGATCGTCGGGCTGGGAATCGATCGGGTATTGGTAGCCGGGGCACAACTCCGATGGGCGCACCGGGGCCGAGGTCCGCTGTGTGCGGAGCGGAAGGAATGGACAGGCGAACCCTGGTGACGGGCTGATGGCTCTCGCGATGAACGCCAGAAATCAGACCCTGCACCGGAAACGGTCGAGCCGGCCGTGAACCGGGCCTGGTACGGCCCCGCAGTGGTCGAATCGCCCTTCCCCATCCAGATCCTCCTCGTCGGAGACGATCCCAGGTCTTGGGAGCGCTCCCAGGGAATATACCGATGGTGTCGATGGCCGTCAAGTTGACGGGCTGGACCGGCAACATTAGTTTGTGAGAGCGCTCCCAGAGCGCGACGTCAACGGAGAGCTGCAGTGAACCTCACGCTCGAGGACATCGGTCGACTCGCAGGAGTCTCACGCTCCACGGTGTCGCGCGTGATCAACGATCAGGCCAGCGTCAGCCCGGACGTGCGGGCACGGGTGCTGGAGGCCATTCGCCGCACCGGGTACACGCCGAACGCAGCTGCCCGGTCACTGGTTTCGGGGCGAACGGGTGTCATCGGGCTCGTGATTCCGAGCCGCGTTCATAGCCTCTTTGAGGATCCTTACTTCTCGCGACTGATCCAAGGCATCAGCGCGGCGAGCAACCTGGCTCGCAAGACCCTCTCCCTGTTCTTGTTTCAGAGCGAAGAGGAGGAGGCCGAGCTCTACCCGCGCGTCGTCACCGCGGGATTCCTGGACGGGCTGATCATCACGGCCACGCGGATGGCCGACCCCCTACTCGCCCGAATGGCTGTCGGCGAAATCCCGATCGTCATGGTCGGACGCCCAGACGTCGAGGGTGTGAGCTACATAGACGTGGACAACAGAGGTGGCGCATTGCGAGCCGCAACTCATCTGTGCGGTCTCGGCCATCAACGGATTGGCCTGTTGGGTGCGCCTGTGTCGACGACCGCCGGACAGGATCGCCTGAACGGTTTCATGGAGGGCCTGGCCGTATGCGGGCTGCCCCTCCACCCCGGCTTGCGCGTCGACGGCGATTTCTCGGAGGCCAGTGGCTACGACGCGATGCGCCAGCTGATCGAACAGCGGCCCGACGCTGTGTTCGTGGCCTCAGACACCATGGCACTGGGCGCGCTGCGAGCGCTCCGTGAGGCAGGCATCCGGGTCCCACGGGACATCGCCATCGTGGGGTTCGACGGGCTGCCTAGCTCGGAGAGTGCCATTCCGGCGCTGACGACCATCCGGCAGCCCGTGACCGAGACCGGGACGCGAGCAGTCCACATGCTGAACGACCTCGTTGCAGGAGTCGCGACGGCGCCAATGGTGGAGGTCATGCCGGTCGAGCTCGTGATTCGCGAATCATGCGGAGCGTCCCGGGAGTCCGTCGGGGCCGGAATCGACTGAGGAGTAGCAACGGCCCTTGCGGGGGCGAGTCAGTAACCAGCGACCAGTGTGCCTGCCGAACAGAGCGCCAGAAGAAGGGAAGATCGTCACATGATCTCGAGGAGAAAACGACAAGGCCGAACCGCAGTACTTACGCTGCTCCTTCTGCTCTCGATGCTGGGGCCGATGACGGTGACGACCCAAGCCGCTCAGGCAGCGGCGCCGGCGTCCAGCGACACCCTCGCCGACTTCGAGGGCTTGCTTGCGCCACCGGGGTTCTTCGCGTTCAACGGCGGTGGTAGCAGCGTCGTCACGACGCCGATCACTGTCGCCGACAGCGACCCGCTCGCAGTACCCGGCCAGTCGGGTGACAACGACATCCTCGACGTGACTTACAGCGTGACCGACTTCGGCGGCTTTGGGCAGTCGTTCGAGAGCCCCGGTCCGCAGGACTGGAGCACGTACGAATCGTTCGACTTCTGGTTCTACGGCACCGGCAGCGGACTCACGTACCAGGCCGAGATCTCCGACAACCGCAGCAATCCTGCGACGGACACCTCGGAGCGCTTCGACTACGCCTTCGCCGACACGACTCCGGGTTGGCAGTACATGAGCATCCCGTTCACAGACTTCACCCGTGCCACCGACTTCCAGCCCGGCGGCGCTCCCGACGACGGGTTCACGCTGACCGAGATCTGGGCGTGGGCGATCGTCCTACCACTGGGCGCCGACACGGTGTACCTCGACGAGGTTGGCCTCGGCCTCAACGTGGTTGACGACTTCGAGTCGGGTCTGCCGTCCGGCGTCGACGCCGACGGCGTAGCCATCGGCTTCCACACGTTCCAGGACGCCGGCAGTTCGGTCGCGATCTCCACGGCTACCACCCCCCCTGCACCGGCGCTGTCCGGCGCACTGACCCCGAACAGCGTGCTGCAGGTCGACCTCGATGTTACGAACTTCGCAGGCTTCATTCACAGCTTCGAAAACGACACCGTCGATGCCTGGGTCCCGCAGGACTGGTCGGCCTACTCCGGGTTCGCTCTGTGGATGTACGGCACCGGCTCCGGCACCGACACGTTCATCGACATCCTCGGCAAGCGCAACGAAGGCTCGACGACCGACGACGCCCAGCGCTGGAGGGTCGCATTCACAGACGACGTCGCCGGGTGGAGGTATCTGCAGATTCCCTTCTCCAGTCTTGGCTTCTTTGGTGTCGGCAACGGAGCACCGGGGGCCGGCACAGGCCTCGACCTCACGGACATCCACGGCTGGGCGTTCGGCACCCTCGGCACCGGTGGGCCAGTGACCTACTACTTCGACGACCTGGCTCTCTACGGCGTCGCCGAAATCCCCGAGCTGTCGGTGAGCTTCGCCAGCAACGACTTTGAGATCGAAGAGGGCGCCACCGGCCCGATCACCGTGAAGCTCAACCGGGCCATGAACGCGGACGATCCAGCCCAGGTGTCCGTCGACTACGCGGTTGAGACGATCGTCGCCGTCAAAGGCCGAGACTTCCTGCCGGTGCCGTCCGGCACGTTCACCTTCGTGAACGGCGGACCGTCCGAGCAGACGTTCGATGTCGTGACGGTCGACGATGCCAAGTACGAACCCACCGAGCGGCTCATCATGCGCCTCTCCAATCCCGTGGATGTCGCGCAGGGTCCCGTCCCGCAGGCCTCGGCGAGCATCATCGACAACGACCCCTACGACCCGCTACTGCTGGATGACTTCGAAGGCTATCCCTACTTATGGGACACCACCGGCGCAGTGGTCCTCAACAACCCGGAACTCGCCTCCGGCGACCCGCTGGCAGTCCCGGGCCAAGGTTCCTACGAGCACGTCCTCGAGGCGACGGTTCCCTTGCATGTCGACATCGCCGTCGAAGGCCGGGTCTGCAACGGCGGTACCGGAGTGATCCCGGTGATTCTCTATACGACCGACGGGTTCGATGCCACGACTGTCGACCACACCACCGTCACGATGGGGACGGCGCGCGAGAGCCACGTCGACAAGAAGACCGGAATCGCCCGGCGGCACGAGGTGGACGCCGACAAGGACGGTGACCTCGATCTGGTCTTCCACTTCAGGTTCGATCAGACCGGCCTGTCCTGTGATCCGGGTGTTGTCCCCTTCAACGGCTACACATTCGACGGTCAACCGATTACCGCAGGTGGATCCGACGCCTCTCTGGGTCGAGACTTCGCCATCGGCCACGACTGGAGTGGAGCCGAGGGACTCAGCTTCTTGTTCTACGGCCAGGGCACCGGCGACGAGGTCAAGGTGGAACTGCTGGACAACCGCGCCTCCGACCCCGGACCGTCTGGCTGGTCTCTGGTCTGGTCAGACGAGTTCGACGAGCCGGCCGGCACACCGCCCAACCCCGACAATTGGGGTTACGAACTCGGTGACGGCACGGCCAACGGCATCCCCGGCTGGGGCAATGCCGAGTTGCAGTACTACACCGACAGCCCCGACAACGCAGCCACCGACGGTCTCGGCAACCTCGTGATCACCGCCCAGGACGCCACGGACGAGCAGTGTTACTACGGCGACTGCGAGTACACATCGGCGCGCCTGGTGACCACGAACCGGGCCGAGTTCGCCTACGGGCGCATCGAGTCGCGCGTCCTGGTTCCCGATGGCGAGGACGGGCTGTGGCCTGCATTCTGGAGCCTCGGCACCGACATCGACCGGGTGGAATGGCCACAGACCGGCGAGATCGACATCATGGAGTACGTCAGCCGTATCCCCGACGAGATCTTCGGCACGATCCACGGCCCCGGCTACTCGGGTGGGAATGCGTACGGCAACACCTATGACTTCCCCGGCGGCGTGGCTACCGACTACCACACGTTCGCCATCGAATGGCAGCCGGACCGTATCGATTGGTACGTCGACGACATCCTGTACCACACGGCGTCACCCGCCGACGTGGCACCGAACCAATGGGTGTTCAACGACCCGGTATACCTCCTCCTGAACATGGCCATCGGCGGCAACTTCGGCGGTCCCGTGGGCGACGACACGTCGTTCCCGCAGGAGATGAAGGTCGATTACGTCCGGGTCTTCCAGGGCCCCGATACGGCCGAACGGTTCGAAGCGTCGTTCACCGACGACTTCACCGGCTGGCAGCAGGTAGTGGTGCCGTTCGATGCGTTCATCCGGTCTGCCGAGCAGCCGTCCGGCGCACCGGCTGACGGGCTCGGCCTCACCGACGTGTGGGGCTACGGCTTCGAGCTGCCCGACGCAGGTTCGAGTCTTGGGACACTCTGGGTCGACCAGGTCCGGCTGCTCCCACTCCCCCGCCTCGTGACCAACACGAACGACTCGGGAGAGGGCTCGCTCCGGCAGGCGCTTGCCGACGTCGTCTCCGGCGGCTCGGTCGTGTTCGATCCCGCTCTCGCCGGCCAGACGATCCCGCTCACATCGGGTCCGCTCGTCGCCAACAAGGCCGTGCTCGTCGATGGGTCGGGAGCGCCCGGCGTGGTGGTCGACGGCGGCGGCGGGGATCGCGTGCTGATCGTTGACCCTGGAGCAATGGTGACGGTCCACGACATCACCCTCACCGGCGGATTCGGATGGCAACTGGCCGGATGCGTGCTCAACAACGGAAACCTCGCGCTCGATCAGGTAACCGTGACCGGGTGCACGATGGCCACCGATTCCGGTGACTTCTGGCAAGGTGGCGGAGGCATCTACAGCGGCGATGGAGCAACGCTCAATCTGATCGACAGCACCGTGTCGAACAACAATGCCGGCTGGTCGGGCGGCGGGGTCTTTGGGTTCTTCAACTCGACGACCAACGTCATACGCAGCACCATCAGCGGCAACATCTCCAGCGATGTAGGTGGCGGACTCCGACTCCTCGGCAACGCCGAGATCGTCAACTCGACCATCAGCGGCAACGAGTCGACCGGCTGGTACGGCGGCGCCTTGTTCCTCACAGATGGTGTGGTCAACATGGTCAACACCACGGTGACCGACAATGTGTCGCCTGCGTGGGCTCCGGCGGCCGTATTCGTGGGCACGTTCGGAGACGGCAGCGCAACGTTGAACGTTGCCAACAGCATCGTGGCGCACAATGTCACGGAAGGCTGCTTCCTGGCCCCGTTCGGGGCTGGACCCGTTGCCATCAACTCACTCGGCAACAACGTCTTCAGTGACGGGACGTGCTTCCCGGTCGGTAGCGATCAGATCGTGGCCGATGCCGGTCTGGGCGGCCTGGCCGCCAACGGCGGTCCGACGCTCACGCATGCGCTGCTGGCCGGTAGCCCGGCCATCGACATGGCAAGTGCGGCCAACTGTCCGGCCACCGACCAGCGCGGCGTCGCCCGTCCCCAGGGTGGCGCGTGTGACGTCGGAGCCTTCGAATCGGAGTGACCGGTCAAGCCTCCAGACCGAACAGTGGTTTCCGACCGGGTCGCCGGTCGGAAACCACGCTCCGATGCACAGGCGAGGGCATGCGATGACAACACGCGAAGGATCGATGGAGCACCTCATCCGGGACATGACTCTGGCCGAGAAGATCGGGCAGATGACCCAGGTCTCCAACGAAGCCATCACACCGGCCGAGGTGGCGGACTACGCCGTCGGCTCGGTGCTGAGCGGCGGCAACGGCAACCCTGAGCCGAATACACCCCCGGTGTGGGCCGACATGGTTGGATCGTACGCGGACGCCGCCCTCGGTACCCGGCTCGGCGTTCCCCTCCTCTATGGGGTTGATGCTGTCCACGGTCACAGCAACGTCGGCGGTGCCACGATCTTTCCGCACAACATCGGCCTCGGGGCGGCAGCAGACGACAATCTGGTCAGACAGATCGGCCGGGCGACAGCCA
>Ga0224512_10004294_pt1 | contig 12107 bp, 11 predicted proteins | sample SF_May12_sed_USG_4_FD_169103 | JGI IMG/M metagenome (GOLD analysis project Ga0224512, IMG submission 169103) | Sediment microbial communities from San Francisco Bay, California, United States - SF_May12_sed_USGS_13 | ecosystem: Environmental > Aquatic > Marine > Sediment | place: USA... | reverse complement strand
GGGCCACCGCATCCTCGAGATCTAGGAATACAAAGTCCGCTTCACTATTCAGGGCTTTGTCAAACATACCGGGGTTAGAACCCGGCACCGCTAATTCACTCCGTTGGACGCGGGGGTGCGTCGGTTCGTATCGGGTATGGCTCATCGATTGGTTACTCCGGTGTCGTTTGTATGTTCGGATCGCGCATAATGCTGAACCGTCCTCAGGGCAGCACGTTTGACCGCAGTAGCTCCCACGACGCGCGCGTTTGTAGTGGATAGCACTTGTTGGCCCGCACTATACGCATTGGTGTACATCAGTAATAATCAATATTATTCGTAAAAACAATAAGGTTTTACTTCTAATCGTTCCGCCTACCCGCACATGCCGACCCGGCGGCGCACGCGCAGAATCCGGTAATCCATGTGCCGGCCTGGCAGACCGGGCGTGCGCTCTTCATTAACCAGAAAAAAGGACCGGCAGCAGCAAGCGGCGAGTTAACAGCGCCGTCTTCACGCTTATTTCAAGAGGCTCTTCGCCACCGCGTAGATTGACTCCGCATCGAATAGTTGATTCTGGTCGGTGAACAGGGTTGCCACACAAGTTCGATGCAGGCGGAGTTTTAGTGCTCCGAGCCCGATGGCTCCGAAAGTGACCTTGCCATGACGCTCCGCACCTTTGTCGTTCATCTTGATGCCTTCGATGCCCAGCGGCGGCGTGGCGTTGACATCCGCCAACATCTCGATTGTGGGATGTTGCTGCCATCGCGTTTCGCCAAGCAACTGTACACCGGCAGCCCCCGCCGCAAAGACTATCTGTGCATTATCCAACGCAGCGTCCATAGATTGGTCGTCTGACACTTGCGTCGGAGTGACTTCGGCGCCATATCGGGTGTCGAGCAATGCACAGGCTTGCTCGGCCCGGGCCAGATTGCGCGAGGTAAGAACGACACGCGCACCTTCTCGGGTTAAAAACAACGCTGCCCGCTGCCCGACCGGCCCGGTGCCGGCCAACACCACGACGCGCTTGTCCGTCACGGGCCTGGCCTGACACAACAGCGCCACGGCTGCGGCGGCGGTCGTGTTGCTGCCGTTGCTGTCCAGCATGACCGACACGCGGAACTCGGTGAAGAAGCGCTTTTGGACAACCTCCAGCAGCCGTTCGCCGGCCGCCAAGTCGCTTCCCCCGATGAATATCGCGGTATTCTTTTTCTCTTTAGGGGAGCGCGTGAAGATAGTGCCGTCCACGATCGCCTCGACGTTGTCCGGCGCCACATTCCCATAGGGGATGACATGATCGGCCCCGCCATCATAGCCGACCACCGTATCGAAGGCGCTGGGTAACGGGTCCGTGTCCAGTTGAAACAAGAGTTTTTTCATTACCTAAACGAGATTAGACGCTCGCACCAGATCGTGCGGTTGTAAAAACGCGCATGACTGAAAGCGCACGGGCCGGTGTCGCGGCCCCGCTACTAGGTCAGGCCGGCCAGATACTCTTCAGCGGCGGCAACCCCGTGCTTCTGGCAGGGCACTTTGGCCGCGGTCATCCCCATTTCGACGCCCGTCAGGGTCGCGGTCATCATCAGGTCATTCATGTCGCCCATATGACCAATTCTGAAGACTTTGCCCGCGAGTCGCGCCAGACCACCACCGAGCGCCATGTTAAAGCGCTTGAGAATCACCTCTCGGAGTGCGTCCGCATTTTGCCCATCCGGAAGCATGACCGCAGTTATCGAGTCGCTGTATTCGCGCGGCTCCTGACACACCGTCTCCAAACCCCAGGCGCTGACTGCCCGTCGCGTTGCCTCGCCCAGCCGGGCGTGCCGTGCGAAGACGTTATCCAGCCCCTCTTCCTTTAACAACATCCGCAACGATTCCTCGAGTCCATAGAACAAGTTGATCGCGGGAGTGTAGGGGAAGTAGCCGGTATGCTCGGACTCCCGTTGCCACGTCCAATCCCAATAGCACTTGGGCAAGTTGGCGGTTTCGCTGGCTTTACGGGCTTTTTCGCTGACCCCGTTGAAGCTCAACCCCGGCGGCAGCATCAACCCTTTTTGCGATCCGCAGACGGCCACGTCGACCCCCCACTCATCCATCCGAAAATCCATCGAGGCCAAAGAGGAAATGGTATCGACGATGTATAAAGCCGGATGATTGGCGTTATCGATGGCTTGACGGATCTCGGGAATTCGCGCCGCCACACCAGTAGAGGTCTCGTTGTGGACGACAAATACGGCTTTGATTTCGTGATTCTTGTCTTCGGCGAGCCGTGCCTCGATGGCAGCGGGGTCCGGCGCCCGCCGCCAGTCCGTTTCCATGACCACCGGCTCAAGCCCTAAATTCCGCACCATCCTGATCCACAGAAACGAAAACCACCCGCTATCGAAAACCAGGACTTTGTCGCCCGCGGATAAGGTATTGACCAGTGCCGATTCGGCCGCTCCGGTCCCTGAGGACGGGTAGATGAATACCTCGCTTTCGGTCTTCAAAACTTTGCGCATGCCGCCGAACAGCTTGAGAGCGAGATTCGCAAATTGTTTGCCGCGTTGGTCGATAGCCGGCCGGTCCATGGCGTTGCGAATACGCGCCGGGATGTTTGTCGGGCCGGGTAGCTGAAGAAAATGCCAGCCGATCTCGCGCGTGCCCGCGTCGCTGGGGCCGGTGTTGTTGGTTAAAGATAAACCCGACTGAACAGGTTGTGTTTGTGCCTTTACCATCGTCTCTTCCTCCAAAATCTCTCGCTTGGTTATGTCGCGCCGCCCGCGTCTATGCAGTACCAATCCGTACCCGTCACGGCAAGAGCAGTCGCTCGAATTTTTTCATCGGCCGCACCGAAGCTCGCAGTATACCGCTAGATAAACATAAGTAAAAATAAATATAACTTAACGGTACAATAAGCAATTCATTAATGGCTATGGACCGGCGCAACCTGACCGCGCCGGCGAACGAAGGTCGGCGGCCGGCGTGCCCGGCGACGATCACCGGCTCGTGCGTGGAATGCGCGCCAGGATGGTTGCCCGCGCACACGATGCACGCCGGTGCCCGCGGTGCGCTGAGCTCTGGTCCCGCGGTTGCCAGGTTCAGACGCCGTCATTTCGCCCGGGGTTTACGGGTGCCCGGGATGTGCTCGCCGGCCCAGGCAATGATGCTTTGTATTACCGGTGCCAGACTACGCCCGGTTTCGGTCAATCGGTACGCATAGCGCACCGGATTATTCTGGTAGGCGGTTTTCTCGATCATCCCGAACCGCTCGAGCTTTTTCAGCCGATCCGCCAAGACATTGGTTGGTATGTTTTCCGCGCTGGCCTGGAATTCCTTGTAGCGGGTCTTCCCGAAAAACAGGTCACGGACCACCAGCAAGGTCCATTTGTCCCCAATCAGATCCAGGGTGCAGGCCAGCGCGCAATCCGACCTTTGGAAAGCGAGGGACTTGAGGCGTTGCTTGGTGTCCCTGTGCGTAGGAGTCATCGCTCGCGTCTTTTCCGGTTCTTTGCCTTACTTACTTGCAATTTGAAAGTAACTCGCTAGAATAGCTGTGACTTGCAAAAAACAAGTCATCTGGAGTGCAGACGATACACCATAAATCCGCGCGCTGGCCAGATGGGATCATCGCGAGTCTGCACGGCCGCGCGCGATCAGCCCGATTAAGCGCTGCGTGCCGGTGCGTTACGGATTCGTCGGGACTACGCGATGGACGATGCCGTTTTTCGGTTGCAGCTTGAACTTTGAGCGGAGGATGTCATGAATAAGACCCGATACAGTCTCTTCTACCTCGCCACCTATCTGTTGATTCTTGGGTTTGGTCTATTGTTGGTCCCGCGCACGACTCTACAGATGCTGCAGGCAACCGGCGAGTACGGCGACATTTTTCCGCGCATTGCAGGCATGCTGATGTCGGGTCTGGGTATGACCGTGATCGGGATTATCCGCAGCCAGGTTGCGGAACTGTACCCGGCCACTCTGTTTATTCGGATATATTTTCTGATTTGCATCGGCGTATTTTACGTCAGGACCGGCGACCCGTTGTTCGTTGTCATGGCGGTGATCGTCAGCATCGGTTTTGTGCTGACGCTCGGTTCATTTCTGGCCGACCGTTCCAAAGCAGCGTGATGCAATCCCCGGGGCGGTCCGGCATGAACAAACTTGGCCGTAGTCCGGGCCCGGCAAACCGCGGCGGCTAATCGAGTCGAAGCCTCGGTGAGGTCGCGGCGAACCCCGATAGCTTCAATATGTGCCGGTGGGCACCGGGTGTGATCCGGGTAATGCGGTTGAACCACCGCCGAAAGAACCCCGGATCAGTGTAACCTACTTCCCACTGATCTCGTCGATTGGCGCACCCGTCCGCTCCAACCTGCGTGTCGCTTTCTCCCCGCTTCAAGAGGCGGAAGGTCTGTGCGCAACCAGCATGTAATTGGAAGCATCGGCGCGGGCCAGAGAAAATTTCCGGATAGATGGGTTGACGGTGACACCCGCTCTGTCCATGGCCCTAAGGCCGGTTTCCTCACCCCGCCAAATCCAAGATCATGCAGCATGAGGCTGTAACTCGTAACTGGGAGAGCTTAGAGCGCGGCACCTGGCGCATGCGTTCAGAGTACGCTTTCGATACTTTCGATCAGAGTGGGCGATTGTGGAGTGATTCCGCTGCCGAAGTGCTTGACGACGTCCCCGCCGGGGTGCACCAGATACTTGTTGAAATTCCAGCTCGGCGCTGTGGTCTGACGGGCGAGTTCCTGAAAGAAAGGATGAGCTTTTGATCCCTTCACCGAAACGGGTGACAACATGGTAAACGTCACCCCGTAGTTTAGATAACAGACCTCTGCGGTCTTGGACTCGCTGTCAGCTTCCTGGCGAAAGTCGTCCGACGGAAATCCCAGCACCACAAGCCCCTTATCCGCGTAGCGCTTATGCAGTGCCTCGAGCCCCTTGAACTGTGGAGTGAAACCGCAAAAACTGGCGGTATTCACGATCAGCAGCGGTTTACCGCTGAATGCGGCGCACAGATTAACGGTTTTGGATGAGTGGAGCTGCCGGAACTCGTGATCCAGGTAGTCTGGACAGTCGGCGGCCGCAGCCGGGGTCGCGAGCGTCCACATGCTCAAGGCGCCGATGGTGGCAACCAACTGCCTCACGGTCTTGTAGTTCATCACATCTCTCCTAAGTTGATGACGCCTGGGTGCGAACGCAGGCTCCAATCGGGTTTTGGCAGCCGTCTACCCACCACGGTTGATGGCAGTGTCTGCATCACATCTGCGCGGACACCGGACAGGCTGATTGCCGCCTGCGTCGCGCATACCGCCATCCGGCGAACCGCCGATAGGCCCTGTCGAGCAGAGTTGTGGTTCGGGTCCAGAGGATGAGTCTGGCTAGATGGCGATAATAAGGCAGGACTGACCAGAGGGCGATGAAAGCTCGGGCCCCGTCGCGCAGGATTCCGCCCCCATCTAGTACGTGCAGGCTCTGCATGCCGCGTTCCCAGGATACTCCCAGCGCGTTCAGCAGGGTCTGATCACGGCTGATGTCAATCCACTGAACACGCTGGGCGCTGTCCAGCCTCTTGAAAAGCCGAATTTCTCTCCGACACAGGCCGCAGCCGCCATCAAAAAAGACCACGATCGGTGCATCAACTGCGATTGATTGCGACATCGATCCAGACATGTCTATATAGTGTCTATGAAATATAGTAGACAATATATAATATATGCCGTAATATCTGTTGTCAATGTATAGACATACTTGTCGCACAAACATATCGTGGCCAGCCGCGGGCCACGCATGACTGGAGATGGTTACATGGCAATGAAATTGCAAGCTGTGCGAATCAAATTGAAAGACGGGCGCGAATATCGGTTTGTCGGCCCGGTGGTGTTCGACGAGTCGCAGGAGAGTCACGGCATCGAAGCGATCCACTTTTCAAACCATTTTGAGTGTGAAGAAGCGATTAGCCTGCGTGACCTGTATCTCCTGATGCAAACCGACGGTTCGGTTCACTGACCCTGCACCGACCCCGCGTACCGGCAAGTTTCCGATCCCCGAGGTACACTGGTGGGCTCGAAGAAGGCGAACTGCGGCATCGATCCGGGCTCCGCGCGTGGGACGCTGTGTGGCACCGGTGAAAAAGCTGGGTGAAGGTGGTAGCGATACCGCCGGCGCTTGTGCGTGAAAACCGGTTACGGCGTTGCGCCCTGGGCGCTGCGGCAACGCAACAACACAGTCGATTTAGCGTTTATCGCCGAGTGCGCTCGTTAGTTGGCGTTTCCAAGGACCCTTGCTTGACAGGCTCTGTACTCAGGCCCTCCATCTCGACGACTTTCGCCAACGCGTTCTCAACCAGACTTCGGGCCTGGGAAGTCATCGCGTAAAGGTAGTGATGAACGGCGGCATCCTTCTCATTGCGGCTTTCACACTCCGCGCTGTAGGTCTCGAATCGAGTCAGGCGCGTGATCAAGTCAGCAAGATGTCGCGGGCATTCGCATCCGACTGCGGCCGCTTGCTGCGCGACGTGAGCGATTTCGTGTTCGCTGTATCGCCGGCCCGGGCCGGGGGTGGTGTCGCCGGCGGGCCGCGTATTGCGCCCTCGAGGACCAAAACCCCTTACGATGAAGGCTTCGAGCGACGTTTTATCCAACGGAGCCGCGATCGTCGCTACCCGGGTCGTGTTGAGTCGGCTCAAAGCCGATTGTGAACCGTAATGGTAGAGCAGGATGAGCTGGCGCACATTCAGCTGAGTCGCCAATCGGTTCGCTTCAATGCTCGAATCCGGATGTATGGTGGGCCACTCCAACACGACCACGTCAAGGCCGGAGGGACGGGATTGCGCGATCAGATCAGCGACGGTGCGATACGCGCCAATCAACTCGAAACTGTCTGACGACTGCCACGATCCAGCCTGTATTCGAAGAGCCTCCCCGACCACGGCGAGCCGCAGTCTTTCGACCGGGCCGCGCTGCTCGACTATCGCTGCGGATTGGCGAACGCGCCGCGCCAACTCCGCCATGTCCAGGCTCGCAAGGGTCCCGATGGCCTGTCCGCGGTCAACTAGGGTCTTCAATAAGGACAACTTCTCGACGTCCGTGTCCGAGTAAACCCGCCGTCGATTTGGCAACCGTTTCGGCTGGACGATGCCGTAACGCTTTTCCCAAACTCGCAAGACATGCGCGGATAAGCCCGTCAATTTGCATACGGCGCCGATCCGATACCCGGCCCCTTGGTTCTCGGTGAGTTGCTGACTAGCCATATTTTGCTTGAATCCTCGAGTGTGAGAGCGGTGGCGGCTATTGTGCACAGTGGTGAGTACCGGTTCGATCCTGTTTGGCGTCGGTTCCCAATTCTACGCGGACAACTCCATCCTCCTCGGCCCCGAAACTGGGTTGCGCCACCACTGGTCCTGTGGTCAGAGGCTTCCGATTTTGTCTAGGTTTGAGCAACGAAAATAAACGATAAACGCGAGTTTCTCAAGCATGCGTGTATACCTTATTTAGACATTAGCTGGCTAGAACGTTTCCTCGCCGCATTCACGGCCCGATACGCCGGGTGTGGCTGCGAACCGGTTATTGGGCGCTGCCGGGTATTACTGGTTTTCGCCCCCTTGCCTGGCGGACGGCAAGTCCGCACCCCCCGCAGATGGATTGAGGTCTTAGGGGCTTGACTGGGGTGCCCCGCGTGACAAAGCTTCAATGGGGTGATTGTTGATCCACGCCGCGTCCCGGCGGTCGTTTTTAGTTAAAATCTGATTCTTCCCGATTAACCCAAGGACCGATACTCACGAGGAGTCACCGACCATGTTCAGGAAAACGTTGATGCCCATTGTGGCTGTGTTGGGGGTCGCTGTCCCGCATGCTTACGCCCAACAACCGCAGCAACCGGAAAGCGCATCTGCCGCGGTCTCCAATCCGGTCGATCCTGCGATCTGGGCTGCAGCGCCTCCCCCCGGAGCACCGGTCCAGAACTGGTCCGACCCGATGGCGTGGATGGCCGCCGGCAAGTCGACGATGCCCCTTAATCTGGCGCACCCGGCCGGATGGGCCGCGTTCATCAACCCGTACACCCACACCGGAGTTCACACTGCATTGATGAACCCGGCTACCTACGCGCAGTTCATGCAGCCGCAATTCTGGATGCAGTTCGTGGATCCCAACAACCTGTTCGCTTGGTTCAACCCCGCCTCTTACGCCACGTTCCTGAACCCGGCGACCTATACGGGTTGGATGAACCCGGCCGCTTATATGCACGTGATGCACCCGGCGATCTACATGCAACCGATGAATCCGGGCAACTACATGCCGTTTATTAACCCAGCCACGTATCTGGGTTGGATGAATCCCGCGGCCTACACGATGCCCGGCGCGTCGACGGGAGGCGTTGCCCCCAACTGGTTCGATCCGAACATCTGGGGCCAGTATGGGCAACCGCAGGCACAGGGCGAACCGCAGCCACCCGAGACGGAGACCCAGAAGGCACAGTAAGCCAAGATCGGGCGTTGCGGGAATTCAGCGCGGATACCAGGAGCGTTTTACCCGCGTCCTTAGAGTCAAGCGATACGTGATCAGCGCACACCGGAGGTCGCGCAAGAACCCCGCCATGCGCTTTCTGGCAGTCCGCGGATGCAGCGCGTGGAGGGGTGATTTCGGGTGACTCGTGACTCGTCGATCCGATGTCACGTCGATCTCGGCTTTTCGGCCACGCGGCGGGATTTCGGCAGGGTTGACGCGACCGCCCGCATTCTTGACCGATTATCAGGCCGCTCTCGAGATCGTGGTCAAAACCTGGCTAGCCTCGGTCGCCCAGGTCAACGCCGACACCAAATCCTCCCCCTTCATCGCGCCCGCCTGTCCGCCCTCGAGCCACTCGCCGCGTTCGTAGGCGACCGCATTCTCTAAGATGGGTCCGTAGGGGCCTTCGCCTCCGAGCAGCGCTTGTTTTACGTCGCCCGATACGGGGAGTTCAGGCAGGATTGAGTCCATGGAGGAGTCCAGCATCGCGTCAAATACCGAAAACAGTCCAACCGTGAACGCGACTTCTTTGCTACCGACGTGCAACTGATCGGACGCGAGTTCGCAAACCTTGGCGCGGACCAGCGCCGTCGTAATCAGTTCTCTGGGCTTGTCGTCGATGCCGGAAATCACAACCAGCGTCGCGAGCCGTTTGATGGCGTCCATCCCGAGAAGGACCAGGGCCGTGTTGTCGTCGCTCGATGTTGCCAGGCGGGCGCCGTTGGGGGAGAAGGCCAACGCGAAATGGCCCGGTAAGGTGTGCGACAGTCTAAACGCCGGGCGTTTGGTAAGTGGCACACTTGAACTGACGTTGGCGGACGTTTTGTCGCGCTCTATGCCATTAACCCGGTCCACCAGTTGCTGCGTACGGGTGTCGAGTTCGGCGACACTGCCGCGCAGTTGCTTGATCTCGTCGATGACCAGCTGACGCTCCTCAGCGAGGATTTTTAGGCGGTCCAGGACCCGGAGGGAAGGCCCGCTCTCAACAACAGGCTCCGCTGGCGACTCACCGGTTCCCTTCTCATCTTGCTGTGCTGCCGCCGCGAGGCCATCCACGGTATCATGGAGCGCCACCAGACGTTGCTCCTGGTCTTCGAGCCGCGACTTCAGTTCAGACGCAACATTGAGATTGCGGAACTGCAAGGTTCCGAGGATGGTGACGACCACCGTCAAAAATCCGACGCCGATTACAGGCCATAACGCGGTGTTTGCAGGCTTGGGTTTTCTCTCAGTCTCTGCTGCCAATTTACCCGCCAAGACGCGTGTTTCGATAGGTTGGCCGTCCGCAGGGAAAGCGCCGGGCGGCGGTGTCAGTGCATAGCCAATGAACGCTTAAGTGAATGATGCAAATCCCGGGCCAAACGCGTTAAAGCGGTGCGATCCGGTGCGCCGGCCGGGTCTGCGTATCGAGATGTTCGGCCAAGGCTGGTCGATGTGCGCGCTGTATCCAGCTTGCGTATGCGCCCAACACGCTATCATGTTGTGGTACCGGCAGTTTCTTGCAATGTATTCAAATTTTTGAAGTATACTGTCAATATAGAACCTGTAGCGGCGCGGACAAACGGCGCGAGTCCTACGGACAAAAAACTCTAAATTGAGGGCTTGATGGAACCGTCCATTCTGCTCGTCGACGACGATCCCGCGCGTCGCGCGCACATCAAAGCCCTGCTGGTATCGCGTATCGGCAGGCGCATCATCGTATCCGACTCGGATGCCTGGGAGGCCGCCGTGGCCTCCAATCAGGAAGTTCACGGAATCATGGTCGGAGTCGGCGATGCCGAGCGGGGCAGTAAGCTGCTCGAGGCGCTCAGATCGCGCTATTCAGATACCCCGATCTACTACTTGGGCGGTCTGATGGGATGCAATCGGAGAGTGACGGATATCCACGCAGACGACTTGAACGCGGCCTTGGATCTCAACGCGCGGTTAGCGCAGATTTCCAAGAGCGCGGAGACTTTCCGTCAACGTGAAAGCTCTGAAGGCCGCGCGTCGCTGGAATTGTTCCGCTCGCTGGTGGGGGAGAGTCGTGCTTTGCGCGCGGTGAAGCGCGCCATTATGCAGGTCGCCGACTCGGAAGCAAGCGTTCTGTTGACCGGAGAATCCGGGTCCGGCAAAGAAGTGGTGGCACGCAATATTCACTTTCACTCGCCGCGGCGCGACCGCCCTTTTGTCCCGGCGAACTGCGGGGCGATCCCCAGGGAGCTTCTGGAAAGCGAGTTGTTTGGTCATGAGAAAGGCGCATTCACCGGCGCGATCAATGCCCGCAAAGGCCGTTTTGAGATGGCCAAAGGTGGAACGCTGTTCCTCGACGACATCGGGGATATGCCGTTACCGATGCAGGTCAAGCTGCTGCGTGTGCTCCAGGAACGCACATTCGAGCGGGTTGGCAGCGACAAAACGATTCACGCCGACGTGCGGATCATCGCCGCAACCCATCAGGATCTGGAGGAACTTATCGAGCTCGCGAACTTCAGGGAAGACTTGTACTTCAGGTTGTGTGTATTCCCGATTCATATACCGCCGCTGCGCGATCGGCTCGAGGACCTCCCCCCACTTATAGAGAGTCTCCGTAACCGGTTACAGCACGAAAGAAGCCGCCAAGTCTCGCTGACAGCGTGCGCCATGGCGGCGCTGCGCGCCTATTCGTGGCCCGGGAATGTGCGCGAACTCGCCAATCTAATCGAGCGCTTGGCGATCATGTATCCGAATAAGCAAGTGGCCGCGAGTGAGTTACCCGACAAATACCGAGCGCACTGGAACGCGGAGGTGGACGACGATGTGGCGCCGGACGCGGGGCCCGACACGCTCGGGGTGTCCCGAACCCGGCTGCCTCCCCAGGGCATCAATCTCAGGGAGCATCTGGCGGGGGTGGAGCGCGAACTGATTGAACGGGCCCTGTGCGAAGCGCACGGAGTCGTCGCGCGCGCGGCCGAACTGCTGCATACGCGGCGCACCACCCTCGTCGAAAAAATACGCAAGTACAAGCTCGGCGCCCAGAGTGACCGACAAAAAATTGACATCGACGACGCTGCAAATAACTAACCCTCTGTTTTTCCTTCACAAATAAAACTCGGCATCGCTCTTGCTTCTCGAACGGTGCGGGGCTGGCACGCCCAAAAAGGGGATGTGTCTGCGCCCGCCGCGACGGCAAACGCCTGTTGCAACCTGAGAAGGAATCGTGACCGAATCTGCGAAAAACACCGAGCGTAGCTCTACACAGGCGCGTGCCCCGTCTCCGGCCCTGCACAACGGAGGGTGTGACGGGCGGGCGCCCGGCCGGCGGGAGGCTGGTGGGGATACTTTCGCGGCCAAATTGGCCAACTGGTTGGACGCCTTACCGCTGGCGGTCATTGTGCTTGACGCTAATGGACAGGTTGAGTGTGCGAATGCCGCTGCGCGGAGCTGGTTGAATCAGCCGCTCGAGGGACGCTTGTGGCGACAACTGATCGAGGAGGCGTTCACTCCGCAAGGTGCAAACGGCCAAGATCTCGCGCTTTCAAACGGACGCCTGGTAAGCATCATTACCTGCCCTGCCGGCCGTGAACCCGGTCAGATCGTAGTCATTGAGGACGTAACTGAAAACCGGCGTCTGCAGCAGCGTCTCAACCACTTTCAACGTCTGTCAACCATTGGGGAGAT